>Ga0302319_10009539_pt1 | contig 18642 bp, 14 predicted proteins | sample Bog_T0_2_FD_203319 | JGI IMG/M metagenome (GOLD analysis project Ga0302319, IMG submission 203319) | Peat permafrost microbial communities from Stordalen Mire near Abisko, Sweden - Bog_T0_2 | ecosystem: Environmental > Terrestrial > Soil > Wetlands > Peat | place: Sweden: Abisko, Stordalen Mire... | reverse complement strand
GCGCATTGCGGGGGCCCTTGCCGGGTACCGGCGCGTCCGGCGCCTCCCCGGCCTCCTTCTTCAGGTGCCCGGCCCTGCGAAGGTGCTCAACAAACTGCGATGACTGCTGACCGGTCATACTTGCGTCCAGTTCGCGTCTGCCTAGGGGTGAAGGTGGATATGGCGCAACCCTGCCGATCGTCGCCTCTGGATGGGTTATTGATCCAGAATATGACACGCGTACGAAAGGCATCCGGTCGAGCTGTTGAGACCCCGTGTCATGAATCCATCAAACAGACGCGCTAATGACTTTGTCGGCGGTACCCTCGGGAAGGCAAGCATGCACGGTCGCGCTTCGTACGACGATGCATATGATGTTCTATTGGGATGAAGTCGTCGTAGTTGGGTCAGCAAAAACATGTTGCGCGTCGGCAATCAGGGCCGGTCCCGAATGGCCGCACGCGGTGGCTGTACGGTTGCAACGGCATTTTTAATCGTCAGCCTGCTTTCCTCCTGTAATTACGCCACGTTGGGAACGCCCGCGCCGGCGGATGTCGACGTCCTCGACAAGGTCCGCTCTCTCGACATCCTTCCGCGGCAGCCGCAAAATGCCGCCGCTGCGCAGACCAATGTCGGCGAACGCGGCAGGTCGGCAGTGTATGAAGGGACCGAGGTAACAGATATTCCGGACGTTCGGCCTCAGCCGGTGGCCAGCGGCGGCGGCTACGACCTCAATTTCGAGAACACTCCGGTTGCCACGGTCGCCAAGGTCGTACTCGGCGACATCTTGAAAACTGGCTACACGATCGACCCCCGAGTCCAAGGGACCGTCAGTCTCGCATCGGTACGGCCTGTCCCCAAATCCGACATCATTTTTGTCCTTGAAAGTGCGTTGCGGCTGAGTGGGGTGGTGCTGGTCCGCGACAGCGCCGGTTATCGACTGACCCCGCTGGGCGATGCGGTCGGCGCTGGACGTGTCGATGCTGCGGCATCAAGCCCGGAGCCTGGCTACGGCGTGTCGGTGGCGCCGCTGCAATATGTGTCGGCGCAAACGATCCTGAAGCTGATGGATTCCTTCGCTACCAAGCCCGGCGCCATTCGCGCCGATCCGACCCGGAATATGCTGCTGATTCAGGGTACGGGTGCGGAACGACGCTCGGCGGTCGATACCGTGCTGAGTTTCGACGTCGACTGGATGCGCGGCCAATCGGTCGGCCTCTATCCGCTTTCCAACAGTTCCCCGGAGCCGATCATTTCCGAGCTGGAAAAGATCATGGATTCCGGCGAGAGCGGGCTCAGCGCGAGCGTGGTCAAATTCCAGCCCGTCAGCCGGCTCAACGCGATCATGGTCGTCAGCCGCAAGCCCGCGCTGCTGCAGACTGCGGCCACCTGGATCAAGCGGCTTGACCATGCCGACACCGCACGCACCAGCGTCCATGTCTATCATGTGAAATATGGCGAAGCCCGTCAGATCGCCACGATACTGACGGAAATGTTCATCGGCGGGTCGTCCACTTCGCTCGACAACGCCGACAATCAATTGGCGCAGGGATCCGGCTCGACCGCGACATCAAGTTCCGGCGATCGTCTCTCGCTGAACTCCAATTCCTCCGCCTCGGCCGGCGGTTTCTCGGCGCGCGCGCAGACCGGCGGCGCCACGGGAGGCGCCACGGGCGGGGCCTCGACGCTCGGCGCGTCGCAGTCGCAGCAGTCGGCGGGAGGAACGGCCAACGCCGGCACGCTCGACGGCGGCCGCGGAGCAGGCGGCAACGGCCAGCCGCTGCTGCAGAACGTTCGCATCACCCCGGATACCGTCAATAACGAACTGCTGATCTATGCCGACCAGGTCAACTACAAGATCATCGAGGCGACGCTCCAGCAGATCGATCAATCGCCCCTGCAGGTCGCGATCGACGCCACCATTGCCGAGGTCACCCTCACCAACGAGCTCAGCTATGGCGTGCAGTTCTACCTGAACAAAAACGGTCTCGGCTCGGCCTTGAACACGCAGTCGACATCGGCGCCCACCTCGACAACCACGACGACGACCGACAGCACCGGTGCCTCGGTGGCAAGCACCGTGGCCGGCGCCTTCATCAATCGGGCCTTTCCCGGCTTCAACTTCCTGATCGGATCGGAGTCGCAGCCGCACGCAATTCTCGACGCCTTGCACACAGTGACCAGCGTGAAAGTGCTGTCCAATCCGTCGCTGGTGGTGATCAACAACCAGGTGGCGACGTTGCAGGTCGGCGATGTCGTGCCGGTTTCCACCGGGAGCGCCACGGTCCTCACCACCAGCAATACCGTCGTCAATACCATCGACTATCGCAACACCGGCATCATCCTGCGCGTATCGCCCCGCATCAACGCCAACGGCACGGTCAGGCTGGACGTCGAGCAGGAGATCAGCAACGTCGTGCCGACATCGACGCAAAGCCTGACACCCACGGTTTCGGAACGTCGGGTGAAAAGCTCGATCTCGGTCACCACCGGGCAAACCGTCCTGCTCGCCGGACTGATCAGCGAGCAGCAGAACGGAAACCGCAACGGCATCCCGCTGCTTGACGAGATTCAGGGACTTGGCGACGCCTTTTCCCACCAGGACAAGACCGGAACCCGCACCGAGCTGATTATCTTCATTCGGCCCCAGATCATCCGCGACGGCACCGATGCGAATCATATCGCCGAAGAGTTGCGATCAAAGCTGCGGGGCAGCGTTGGAGCGAGCACCAATGACCTCGTGGTCCATACCGTCCGCTGAAGTCGCGTCGAAAACAACCATCGGGCCGGCCGCCTCCGGCCGCTGGCGCGGCGTGGCCGCGGCGCTTGTCCTGATCGCTTGCCTGGCGCCAGCGCTTCCCGCACAGGCCGACGCGCTGGCCCGCGCCAATGCGGCCTATGCGAGGGGCGACTATACAAGCGTGGTCAGGCTCCTGACGCCGCTCGCGCTGGGTGGAAACCCGACTGCGCAGGCGCGGCTCGGCTTGATGTATGAGAATGGTTTTGGCGCGCCGCAGGCCTATGTTGCCGCCGCCGACCTTTATGCGCAGGCCGCCATCAGCGGTAACCCGTTCGGCCAGGCCAGGCTCGGGCTGATGTATGACAAGGGCCACGGCGTCCCCCAGGACTTTATCCTGGCCTACAAATGGCTCGATCTTGCCGCCGCGCACGTTCCCCGGCGCCAGCGCGAATATTTCCTGCATCTGCGCAACGCGGTGGCGTCAAAAATGTCGCTGGCGCAAATCGCCGAGGGGCAGCGTCTCGCCTTGTGTTGGGCGCCGGGACTGCCGTAGGCACCGTAGCCGAGGCCTCAGGGCTTCGGCTGGTAGCCGTCAGTCAGCGTGTTGAGAAAGGCGATGATGTCGGCCTCCTCCTGCGCCGTCATCGCGGGCGTCTCGGCGAGGCGACGATCGAAGGGCGGATCGCTCACGTCAACATTGGCATGATACTTCGCGGGCAGATCGTCGTATTTCTGTACCGTTCCGTCCGCCGCGGACGGATAGACTTTTTCCGGATTCGTATCGCGAAAGTTGTAGAAATCGAGCACCTTCTGCAGGTCGCCGAATACACCGTTGTGGAAGAACGCGCGGCGGGTCGCGGTGTTGCGCAACGTGGGCGTCAGAAACATGCCGCAATACTGCGTCTGGTCGGCGATGTCGGTGCGCTGCGGGCCGCAGACGCCAAGGTCGAAATGGCCGGGATCGCGGTTGTCGGCCAGCGCGACATTGCGCGGCGCGCCGAGCGCCTCGTATTGGTGGTCGGTGAAGAGCGGCGGCAGGCCGTCGCGGGTCGGACTCGACAGATGGCAGCCGCCGCAATTGGCCTTGTCCGGATCGTTGAACAACTGCAGGCCGCGCCACTCGCTCTCGCTCAGCCGCGCCTTGCCTTCCAGCCAGAAGTCGTACTTGCTGGTATAGGGATGGAAGCCCGGTTCCTCGAACTGATAGCGTGCGACCGCGAACATCGCTTCCGAGACCAGCAAGCGTGAATTGCTGAAGACGCCGGCTCCGAACAGGCCTTCGAAACGTTCGGCATAGGGCGCGCGGCGCAATTTCTCCGCGACTGTTTCGAGGTTGCCGCCGTCCATCTCGCGGGGGTCGAGCAGCGGCAGCAGCGCCTGGTCCTGCAGCGTGTCGGCGCGGCCATCCCAGAACAGGCCGCCTTGCGGCACGATATTGGCCGCCGACCCGGCGGTCCCCGTCGCGGTCTTCTTCGCGCGCGAGCTCTGTTGGCCAAGCGCGGCCATCTGCGCCACCGGAACGACGTTGTCGTCGTCGCTCTGCTCCGGGCCGATGCTGAAAGGAGGCTGGCGCTCAAGATAGGTCAGCGACGGAACGGCGCGCGCGCCCGGTCGCGACAGGTTGGGACCGCCGAGCATGACCGGCCCATCGTTGGGCGGCCCGTAGGCGTGGTCCGGGCTGTGACAGGAGACGCAGGACAGCTTGCCGGAGGACGACAGCGACGCGTCGTAGAAAATCTCCCGACCGAGCTGCGCCATCGCGGAGAGCGGGTCGGCGCGCGGGCGCACGAGGTGCACCGGATTTGGATTCGCTCCCGGAAGTCCTTGCGTCTCATCCGCAGAGACGGCGCCGGCCATGCAGAGCAGGCCGGCGCCGAGGAGCCATAACGTACGGCTGTTCATATCGCTAGGTCACTTCACAGCTCGCCTCAGAAGCGATGGTGCCCTTCCGGTACGCTCACGATGACGGTGCCGGCGCTCGGGTCAAGGAAGACCTCGTTCGCCAGGCCGCGATCGAAATCGAACATGTCCATGATCGATCCTGCGCTGGCGTCTAGCGAGCCGCCACCCAGACGCTCGCCGTGCAGCCAGTTGTCTTCGATGAAACGCACCACCGAAGCCTGCGAGATGCGGGTGTGGCTGACGAAGTTCGTCTTGGCGTAGGGCGAGATCACCAGGAACGGAACGCGCGTTCCCGGACCGCAGCGGCCGTCCACCGGCAGGCCGTTGAGGCCATTCGGCTGAGGCTGGGTGGCAACGCCGGTACCGCACAGGCCCGGGCCGTTGACCTGGTCGGCGGCCGCATCGTAGGAGGCGCTGGTCGGCTTGGCGTAGGCATGGTCGTACCAGCCGTCGGAGTCGTCATAGGTGACGATGACAGCCGTTTCCTTCCACTCCGGCCGGTTCTGCAGGAAGTTGATCAGGTCGACATTACCCTGCTGCTCGTCAAGCGGATCGGAGTTGCCGGGATGACCATCCTGGAACGCCGGCATCTTGATGTAGGAGACGGCGGGGAAATTGCCGGCCTGAACAGCCGTGTAGAAATCCTCGAGGTCGTATTCGTGGTTGGCCGGATCGATGGTCTTGCCATCCTTCTCCAGCGTGTGGCCGATCGCGTCCGTCGAGCTCGGCCGCGCATGGGTCGGGTTGGCGGTCGAGGTGTAGTACTGGAACCAGTTGTGATGCGGGGTATAGTCCGCCTTGGTGGCGGCGAGGATGCTCGAATAGGTGCTGCGCGCGCAGCCGGTCGTGCCGTTGATATTGGAGAGCGTGAGGTCGAAGCCGCCCATGAAGCCGCCCCAGCTGATCCTGGCGGTGTTGAGCAGGTCGCCGATGTTCTTGCCCGTCATCAACACCGTGCTCGTTGTGCTGGAGCAGGAGTCGTAGGCCGGATCGGTATCGCCGATCAGGGTCAGACCGCCCTGGCCATCGGCGATCGACGCTGAAGTCCCGATAATGTTCTTTGCACCGTTGTTCTGGCCGGAGATCACCCCGATCGCGCCGGGCGTCGACGGACCATAAGTGTCGGTATAGGCGTTGTCGTCCATGGCGAAGTTCTGGGCGTAATTCCACATCGCGGTGACGGTGTTGCCGTCGAAATAGCCCATAACCATTCCGTTGGTGCCGAAGGCGCCGGTGCTGCCGGCGGTGCCGCGACCGGTGAATTCGGGAAACAGGTCGGCCTTGCCGTTGTCATAGGCTTGCTGTTCGGCGGTGTAGGCGTGGTTCTGCCCGGCGGTGTTGACCTGCGTCCGGTCGATACGGAACGGGTTCGTCGCCCCGGTGCCGTTGGCCTTGTTGGTGTCGTTCGGGTTGTTGGTCAACAGGTTGGCGTTGGCGAGGTTGTTCACCGACGGCGTGTTGCGTTTCGCCTTGAAGGGAATTTCGCCCGGCGGATTGCTGGCACTCGGATAGGTCGCAAAATAATGATCGAACGAACGATTTTCGTTGAAGATGACGACGAGGTGCTTGATCGGCGTCGCGGTGTGCACATCATCGGAATGCTGATGATCGCGGTCGCCGAAATGACCGAACTGGTCGACCTGATCGGCGGAAACGTGAGTGCCGTATACGACGGCAGCAGCAACCACGGTCATCGCGACCGTGGAGAGAAGTCTTTTTTTCATACCTGTTGCCCCAAAGCTTGCTGTTAGCCCGCGCCCACTTACCCAGCGCGGGTGACACGCCTGTGTCGCTTTTACGAACGGTTCGCGCTTTGCCGCTGTTCGTCGGCATGCTGTTTGTCGGAATTGTCGCTCAGGCGACCAGGATAGCTTGGGACCCGCCGACTGAGCGGATTGTCAGGAAGCGCGCCCATCCGGGAACGATCCGCGCGCCGCGCCAGAGCGGCGGGGTGCCGCCGAGACCGATTGCATGGGAATCAATCTCGACGAGGACGGCCGGGCATGTGCGCTGGCGGTACAGTTCGCGACGATGCAATGAGCCTCACGGCGCGCCAATGCCCAAAAGGCGGAGGCGAATGGCCATGGATCCCCGTTTACTCAACTGCCAATTCGGTCAGATCATCGGTGACATGAAATGCGTCCGAGAAGTCGTCGTCTTGAAAATAGGCGCTGCGCGAGATCAGGACAGGGATCCCTGCAAGGGACGCTGCGACCAGGCCGTTGCTGGAATCCTCGATGGCAACGCATTGCGACGCGGGCAGCCCTAGCCGCGACAATACTTCAAGATAGACGTCCGGTGCCGGCTTCTTCCGCGGCACCTCGTCGCCGGCAACGATGGCTGCAAACAACTCCATCCAATCCTTGCCCAATTCAGCTGTCAGCAACGCATCAATATTGCCGCGCGAGGTTGTCGTTGCAATCGCCAAAATTTGACCACGCCGCCGCGCCGCCGCCAGCAGGTCTTCGATGCCCGGCCGCAGCGGACAGCCGCCGTTTGCGATCAACTCGGCGTAAATAGCCGTTTTTGTACCATGCAATGCAGATATCTCGTTATCCGATAGCAACGGCTTCTCACCTCGCAGGCCCTCGAAGGCGCGGATACGTTCCTTGCCGCCCGTGATCCGGAGCAATTCTTTGTAGACGGATTGGTCCCAGCACCAATCAAGCCCGGCCCTGGCGAACGCCGCATTGAAAGCCTGGCGGTGAACCTCCTCGGTCTCGGCCAGCGTGCCATCGACGTCGAAAATCAGGGCGCGCGCTTGCCCAATCAGCTGCTTGGCTCGCTTCAAGCGCAGTCCCGGTGATCTGAGCAAATCGTCCATATTGTCCACAGTCCATCCTATGCGATCGCGTCCTATAAAACGTCAAACGCGGATCGTGCCTCGCTGTAACGGGTCGTCACATGTATCAACACGCGAATTGGAAGATCAGGGGAAATTTCAATATATTGGGTCTGCCCAAAGCACCGCTTATGAGAGAATGGGCAATCAATTGCGCTTCCATCACCAGGTTTTGGGATGCCTCGTCCGAAACCATGATGTGGACGCCGGGCTTCGCCGCCGTTTCCGCGTCCACGCCGCCTTGAATACACCGCACCCTTGCGATCGCGCCACGAGCTTTGAAGCAGGAATCAGTCTGGACCGAGGCTCGGCAGCCTTCCCAACCCTGTCATGAATCTGCGATAGAATCGTCACCACCTCCCTTGGAGCCACTTGACCGCGATGAACCCACCCGATTTCGACCTCGAACTCAGCCGGCGCGCGCTGCTCGCCGCCGCGGGCATCGGTGGGGCGGCCATCACGGCGGCGTTGCCGATCGGAACCGGCAACGCGCGGGCCGCGTCCGCTGCGTCGGCCGCGGCCGATCCTTTGGCGACAGCACCGGTCGCCGGGCTGCATCTGCAGTTCGGCGCCGATGCCAGTTCTGAAATGGGAGTGTCCTGGCACACGCTGCGGCCGGTCCGCTCGCCGCGCGTCGTGCTCGGGCAACTCGATGGCCGGCTGGAGCAGACAGTGGATGCCGAGGCGACAGGGTACACCGATGCCAAGTCCGGCCAGACGGTCTACGCCTATCATGCGAAGCTGACCGGGTTGCGCGCCGACAGGCCTTATCTCTACGCGGCGATGCATGACGGCGCAGCACCGGAATTCGCGACCTTCCGCACCGCGCCGCGCGGTCGCGCGCCGTTTACTTTCACCAGTTTCGGCGATCAGGGCACGCCGACGCTGGGCCGATTATATGTGCCGCCCGACGGCGTGACCTTGCCTCATCCGCCGTTCGTCAATGACAATCTCGGCTCGCCCGCTTCGGCCGACACGACCCAGGGCGTGGAGCGGCTGCAGCCGTTGTTCCATCTGTTCAACGGCGATCTCTGCTATGCCAATATCGCCACCGACCGGGTGCGGAGCTGGTGGGATTTCTGGGAGAACAACAGCCGCAGCGCTCGCAACCGTCCCTGGATGCCCTCGCCTGGCAACCACGAAAACGAGCGCGGCAACGGCCCGATCGGCTACCTCGCCTATCAGACTTTTTTCTCGGTGCCGGAGGCCTCGGGCCAGACCGAGCTGACGCGGGGGCTCTGGTACGCGTTCACCGCAGGCTCGGTGCGCGTGGTCTCGATCGCCAATGACGATGTCGTCTACCAGGATGGCGGGGATTCTTATGTGCGCGGCTATTCGGCTGGCGCGCAGAAGGCGTGGCTGCGACAGGAACTGGCCGCGGCCCGCGACAACCCGGATATCGACTGGATCGTAGTCTGCATGCACCAGGTCGCGATCTCGACCGCGGACAAGTCCAACGGCGCCGACCTTGGCATCCGCCAGGAGTGGCTGCCGCTGTTCGACCAATATGGCGTCGACCTCGTGGTGTGCGGCCACGAGCACCATTACGAGCGCTCGCACCCGATCCGCGGCCAGGAAGCCAACGCCACGCTGACGCCGGTCGCCGCCGCGACCGCGACCGACATCATCGACACATCACGCGGTACGGTGCACATGGTGATCGGCGGCGGCGGCACCTCCGCCCCAACCAACCAGCGCTTCTTCAACCCGCCGGCGGCCCGGGTGATCACCGGCGTCGGCCCACCAGACCCCGCGACCGGCCGGCGTCCGTCGATATACGTCAGCGAGCAGGCCCCCTGGTCGGCGGTGCGCAACCCCGCCCATGCCTACGGCTTTGCCGCCTTCACCGTCGATCCAGGGTCGCAACCGGGCGGCCTGACCGAGATCAAGGTGACGTATTATGATGTGGTCGGCGCGGATGGCCAGCTGGCGCCGTTTGAAAGTTTTACGCTGCGCCGGCCGCGACGGGATAAGGGATGACGATCGGCTCTACGCGACCGCAGCAGCGGTCGCGTTATAATAATCGGAAACAATGATGGCACGCCGTCTATTCGCGTTTGCAATCTGGTTTGTCATTTTGTGGTGCGCCTGGGCATATCCCTCTTTCGCGTCAGCGGCGACCGTGGAGGCTGGTGACATCGTATGGACGGTGATCATCCCTGACGCATTCCCGCGCGATGTCTACACATGGCACGTCAGATCGGATGGAACCTATCGCGAGGACGGGCCCTACCATCCGGTCCAAGTTTCAGGATCGGCCGCCGCGGAGCGGCGTATGGGGTCTCAACATGCGCCCTCGCTTGCGGTGGTCCATCCTGTTGACCGGCGATTAACCCTGCGATTTTTCGATATAGGCAGCCCAGAAAAATTTTCCGTACGCCTCTTGAAAGTCGCCGGCGTTTTTCCAAATCGACCGTTGCCGTTTCAACGGTGCCGGACGCCAGATCGGGTCCGGCCAATCCCGTAATGGGCGCCGGACCGGTGTCCGACGCTCCTTCGTACCCATCTTGCTCTCAGGAGGACTTGGCTATGAGGACTTTTGACTTTTCGCCGCTGTGGCGTTCCACCATCGGCTTCGATCATCTGGCTGACCTGCTCGACGCCACCCTTCGTCAACCGGCCGATGACAATTATCCCCCCTTCAATGTCGAACGGCTGGGCGATGAGCGATATCGGATTGCGCTGGCCATCGCCGGCTTCGGCGCCGATGATATCGCGATCACCGCCGAACAGAATGCGCTGATCATCGAAGGCAAGAAGCCCGAGTCGCCGGCGCGCGACTATCTCCATCATGGAATCGCGTCACGGCCGTTCCGCCGGGTGTTCAACCTGGCCGATCACATCAAGGTCAGGCAGGCCTGCTTTGAGAACGGTCTGCTCACCATCGACCTGGTCCGGGAAGTGCCGGAATCGATGAAGCCGCGGCGTATCCAGATCGGGCACCCCGCATCCTCTCACCAGATCGGGCAGCAGCAAGCGGCCTGAATAAACCGATGCTTGAGAACGCACGCGGATGGACGGATGTCCATGCCGGGGCGTCTGACATAGGAGGCTGATATGGGTTTTCGCGATCTGATTCCGTGGTCAAGAAATCAGGAGCTGGCGCCGCTGCGCGACAATTTTGATCCGTTCTTCGCCCTGCACCGGGAGATGAACCGGCTGTTCGATGACGTCTTTCGAGGGTTTGGTTCGGTTGCCCGAACCGGCAGCCCGCTGCTGGAAGGGCGCTTCGGCTGGCCGAAAATCGAGCTGGGTGAGACCGACAAGGCGCTGACGATCTCGGCGGAACTGCCTGGACTGACCGAAAAGGATGTCCAGGTCGAAATCGCCCACGGCGTCTTGACGCTGCGGGGCGAGAAGCGCGCCGAACGGACCGACGCCGGCAAATATTTTTCCGAGCGGTTCTACGGTGCGTTCGAGCGGCAGATTCCGCTCGACGGCGTCATCGAGGACAAAGCCGAAGCTTCATTTCGCGACGGCATTCTGACCATCACGGTGCCGAAATCCGACGACGTCCGTTCAGGCGTCAAACGGATTCCGATCAACAAGTAACGATCCCGGGAAGGCGATGCGCCGAGCATCGCCTTCCCGATCCCTCATCTCTTGGAAACGGATCGCAGACCCGCTTGACGTCCGGGGTCATGCAGCGCCCGCGAAAGACTGTTGCGAATAAAACGCGCGCCCCATCATGACTGCCCTTGCTCGGAACTGGCGAACGGCCGGTTCATGCGCACGATCGTCAGATTGAGAAAGGCGGCGAACGCCACCCACAGCAGATAGGGCAAAAGCAGCCAGCTGGCCAAGGTCGAGAACGGGGCTAGGACAACCATCAGCGTCGCGATCGATAGCCAGAGAAACGGCACCTCGATCAAGGCCCAATCCGGTCGCCGCAGATTGAAGAACAACGGACTCCAGAGCATATGGAGGATGATGTTGACGCCGAACAGGCTCAGGATCAACAGCTGACCCGAACGGCTGGCGGCTTCGGTCCATGCCAGGACGCCCGACCAGGCGGCGAGCCCCAGGATCACGGTCCATGCCGGCCCAAACATCCAGTTTGGCGGATTCCACCAGGGTTTGCGCAGATTTTCGTACCACGGTCCGATCGTGGTCATCCAGCCGCCGACACCGAGGACCACAAGGGTTGTCACGGTCGCAACGATAATGGGAAGCAGCAATGGATCACCCTCTCGGTTTTCGACGAATTCAGACCAAGCCATGTTCTCGTTCCGCTCCGGCCTTCTGCCGATCGCCGTGAATGAAGCGGAGCTACTCCCTGCCTGGTTTCGTCATTCTGGGATGCGGTGCGAAACCATATAGCGTGCTTTGCGTGCTGCGCGGCGGTTTTCTGGCGTCGGCCCTGGCCGGAGCGCGACCCGGCCTGGGGCCGGGATGACGGCAGTCAACTTGGTTCTGCATGTCCGGTTAACCTGGCCGAAATTCCTGGTTGGTAGCTTGACGATCGAGCTAACCCGGACTTCAGGGATGACCGACATGTTCGTGATGTTTCCGCATGGCGGAACCATGGCTTTGGCCATCCAATACGGCCTGCTCGGCGCCGGCATCGCGCTCGTCAGCTTAACCGCCGCGCGCGCCTATATCAAAAATCTCGCGATCGGGCCGCGGATCAGCCGGCTGTGGCCGGCGGCGCTGCTGCTATCGGGACTGCCATTCGCCCTGATCGCAGCCGCTCCGGCGGCCCCTGGCGGTCCCGCCCCAAGCCTCACGGCAGCGTACCGCCGCCCGCCGGCGATTCCGTTCCCGGCAGAAAATCCGTACTCGGAGGCCAAATCCGCGCTTGGCCAGAAACTGTTCTTTGACCCGCTGCTGTCGGGCTCGCGGTCCCGCTCATGCGCCACATGCCACAATCCATCCTTGTCCTGGGCGGACGGCCTGCCGCGGGCGACCGGCGAAAAGCAGCTGCCGTTGCGATCGCCATCGCTGATCGACGTCGCCTTCAGCGACGTGCTGGGCTGGGATGGCAAATTCCAGGACCTCGAAGCCGTGGCGTTTGGACCGATCACCAACCCCGCCATCATGAATTTGGACGAGTCTGAGTTGATCGCGCGGCTCTCTGCCATTCCCGGTTACGTCAACGAATTCCAGCTGGCGTTCGGAGACCCGGTGATTACCCGGCGCCGAATCGAACTTGCAATCGCGACCTTCGAGCGCACGATCGTCGCCGGCCAGGCCCCGTTCGATCGCTGGATCTCGGGCGATGAGACCGCGATCGCGCCGGCCGCCAAGCGTGGCTTCGAGATTTTCAACGGCAAGGGGCATTGCGCCGCCTGCCACAGCGGGCCCTCCTTTACCGACGGGTCATTCCATGACATTGGCAGCGCTGACAACGGCGATGTCGGCCGCGGACGGCTGTTTCCAACCTCGAGAAAGCTGAAATACGCGTTCAAGACCCCGACGCTGCGCGACGTCGCCCGCCGAGCGCCATATATGCACGACGGTTCGGTCGCGACACTGGAAGATGTGATCGCGCTTTATGACAAGGGCGGCATGGACCGGCCGAGCCGTTCGCCGCTGATCAAGCCGTTGCTGCTGACGGCAAGCGAGAAGGCCGATTTGCTGGCCTTTCTGCAGACCCTCAGCAGCTCGTCGACGATCGCCGAGATTCCGACACTGCCGCGCTGACGGGCAGATCAGGGCGGGGAGACGTCATTTGCCTGGCACTTGCCTAGCACATGAGGTGCGGCAGGCCGGCGCCAATCGCACCCAGGCCGACAACCAACAGCACGCCGGTGCAGGTTTCCACGGCTTCAGCCCGCGATCCGCACCATCGGGCCCAATGCGCTCCCGCGGCACCCGCGATGACACTTACGACGCCTAACAGTCCGACCATTTGATTGCTCCCGCGGCACCGCCCGTACATACGTCCCGCGGATTGAAATAAAGTTCACTGCATTCATAAAATTGTAGCTATTGCCCACAGCTGGCAGCAGCATGAAAAAGAGCGAGAGATCGCAGCTTCGGTTCGGCGGACCTGAACAGATTTGCGATCATCGCTTGTAAATAAAAAAATTGCAACTTTTGACCGAAGAATTTTAACTGTATTCCAGATTGACGATGGCTTCCGGCCACACTTTTGGTAAATAAACCGTATCATAGTAGCGTAGATGATGCACGGCTCGCTTAACCATTGCAAGGACAGGAATGTTGCATAAGTTGCGTTTGTCCGCCAAGTATCTTCTGGCGGGTGCGTTCAGCGTTGCTGGTGCCCAGGGGGCTTGGGCTCATGTCAAATGGTTCTGCGCCTACGACATCGCGGGACAGCCAAGAGGCCTTGAGAACGTGCTGTGTCCGGATTTTGAGCTGCTGTCCGGCATCGCCATGCTGACCTTGTTTACCGGATGCGTGCTGGAAGGCACGCCACTCGGCCAGTCGATGACCCGGGCCCTCAATCGTGTCACCGCGGGCGTGCTCCTGAACACCGAGCTGCTCGTCCGCGCCGGCTGCGGCTTCTTCTTTGTTGCGGTTTGGGCGACCGGCGGTTTCCTCTTGACCCCAGAGTTGAAGTCAACAGCGTGGTTTGTGCCTCCGCTGCAGCTCGCCATCGCCGCGGGGATGCTATCGAGGCGCAGCTTGCCGCTTTCGGCGCTTGGGATCGCCATCCTGTTCGCTGTTTCGGTGCACGACTACGGCGCTTTTCACCTCGCCGATTACCCGATCTTTCTGGGTGTCGCCGGCTACCTCGCGCTCACCGGGCTGCGCAGGGATCTGTTCGGGATCAAGCCGCTCGATCTGGCCCGATACGCCACCGCCATCACGCTGATGTGGGCTTCCATCGAGAAATGGGCTTATCCGGAATGGAGTTTTCCGCTGTTCATCGATCATCCCGCCCTCAGCCTCGGTTTCGACATGGAACTCTACATGCGCGCCGCGGGGGTCGTCGAATTCACCCTGGCATTTGCCCTGCTTTGGACTCCGCTTGTCCGCCGTTGCGCGGCGATCATGCTGTTGGGCACATTCATCAGCGCATGCTTCGAATTCGGCAAAATCGATGTGATCGGGCATTCGGCGATCATCGCACTATTGATCGTCATGGCCGCCGATAACCGCGCCGTTGAAAAAGATCGCCGCGTTCCGCTGCTTGCCCCGGCTGGCTTCAGTGCCGCCCTGGCTTCAACCTTGCTCGTCTATTATGCCGGTCACGCCGCCATCTTCGGCACGGCCATCATGTAAATCCTGGATTGTGGCCTCCAATAAGCCATGACAACTCAGTTAACGACCACGACGAGTTTCATCTTCGGATGAATGGCGCAGCGGACCGTGAATTGTCCGGCCACAGCGAATTTGACATCGAAAGTACTGCCTGGATCCTGGTCGCCCGAATCAAAGCTGAAGGTGTCGGATTTCAGATAGGCGTGATGCAACAGGTCGCCGTCATCATTGACGAACTGGATGGTATCGCCGCGCTTGATCGTGATTTCGCCAGGTGCGAACGCCCTGCCCCTTTGCGAAATAACGTAAGGCGCCGCTCCGATCGCGGATCCGGCCAACAAGCCAGCCAGCATCACCGCCGCCATGGGTGTCCCGACGAATTTCATGGCCAATTGCAACGTCTGCCATGGTTTGAACGGCATTTTCTGAGCTCCGCCTCACGTCGCCAACGCCACCGCGCTACGCGCCACCCCTTCATCGCATCGCAATGTAAACGGATTGTTAACGATAACATCGTCCAACCCGATGCTTTTCCACGCCCATTTAATGAAGAGGTAGTTAGTTACGGATGATGATGAGGTCGAACCTACGGATCGTACGTCGGCACGGAATCAAATGACGACCCCCATCAATCCGCGCAACACGGAACCGGCGTTTGTACGCGCCCTCCGCTGGATCAAGAACCGAACAACCATTCGCTCCCGGATCCTTCTGGCCTGCCTGGCCATCAGCACCATCACCGCGGCGCTGGGGGGCTACGCCAGCATCGGCATCCGTCACGCCGGAGACATGGTCGTCAAGACCTTCGACGAATCGCTGATGTCGATCAATTACGCGAGGGCGGCGGCAACGGATTTCGCCGTGATGCGTGCGACATTTACGCGGTGCCTGATCACCGACGATCCTGACCTGCGGAAAACTTTCGATCGGGAGATCGCGGCGCTTGCCCAGACTCTCGCTGAGGATTTGACCATCGCGGCAGAACGATCGCAGTCGGCGCAGGCTGCCGGCGCGGCTTCCAGGGTTCAGGCGGCCGCCGACGCCTGGCGCGCGCTGCACGAACGGGCTTTGCAGACGTTCGACCGCAGCCGCGGCGCCGCAGGGGAGGCCTACGCGTCGCTCAGCGAGGTCGATCGGTACGCCAAGATCGTCGATCAGGAAATTGATATGCTCATCAATTACACCGCGGGCGACGGCTTTATGTTCCGGCAAAATGCGCTGGCCGCGATCAAGAAGGACCTGCGGCTCACGGCTTTCGGATTGACCTTCGCGCTGGTGCTGTCCGGTTTGATCACCTGGCTACTGACCGTCCAGATCATCCGACCCGTCGCGGCTGCGTCCGATGCGGCCAGGAGCATCGCCGCGGGCAACCTGAATGTCACCATCCCCGACGGCGGCAGCGACGAACTTGGAACCCTGCTCACCGCCATGGGGACGATGCGGGATAATATCCGGGAGATGGTTGAGCGCGAAGTCGCGCAGCGACGTTCGGCGCAGGCCCGCCTCGCCGACGCCCTTGAAAGCTCTCAGGAAGGCATCGTGGTGCTGGATGCCGAAGGCTGCGTCGCATTGGCCAATTCGCGCGCCAGCGAACTTCTCAAGGTTTCGCCCGAACTGCTGCAATCCAGGGACCTCAGGCCTGTGGCATCGGCCGGAATTTCCGCAGCCAATGCCGCCGATCTGGCGGACGAGGTGCAGCTTTTGGACGGGCGATGGCTGCGCGTCGGCCGCAGTGCGACGCATGAGGGCGGGGTCATCGTGGTCTGCAGCGACATCAGCGCGCTCAAGGAGCAGAAGATCAAGCTGCATGAAACCAATCTTCGGCTGGACGACGCGCTCGAGAACATGGTGCAGGGGCTCTGCCTCTACGACAGCGAGGATCGGCTTCAGGTCGTCAATCGCCGATTCCGCGAAATCTTCGGGATCCCGCACGAGAAAATCCAGCCCGGCATGGGCTTTTCCGATGTGCTGGCACTCAGCGTTGCGGTGGGCAATCACGGCAGTCAAACCGTGACCGATCTGTTGGCGGAGCAGAAGGCGATTTCGGCCGATGCCACGGCGGGCGGATATTTTCAGACCCTCAGCAACGGACAGATTGTGTCCATTGCGCATCGAGCGACGTCGAACGGCGGCTGGCTCGCGACCTATGAGGATGTTACCGAACAGCACAGGGCGGCTGCTAAAATCGCATTCATGGCCCGGCATGACCACCTCACCAAATTGCCCAATCGCTCGGTCTTGACCGAACGAATCGAGCAGGCGCTGGCACAGGCTGCACGGGGACCCGGCTTTGCCGTGTTATGTCTCGATCTCGACGACTTCAAACAGGTCAACGACAGCTGGGGGCACCCGGTAGGCGATGAGCTGCTTCGGGCGGTGGCTGACAGGCTACGCATGTGCCTGCGTGAGAGCGACGCCGTCGTCCGGCTGGGTGGCGACGAATTTGCCATCATCCAGTCCGGAATAGACAGCCCCGAGGAGGCCGCAATGCTTGCCCGGCGGGTGGTCGAATGTGTCAGCGCCGGCTACGAACTCGACGGTCGGCGCGTTGTCATCGGTTGCAGCGTCGGCATTTCGATGGCCCCCGGCGACGGCGAAAGCCCGGAAAAGCTGCTCAAGAATGCCGATATCGCCCTGTATCGGGCGAAGACGGAAGGAAGGGGCACCTGGCGTTTCTTTGAAACCGAAATGGACGCCAGTCTGCAGGAACGGCGCGCGCTCGAATTCGACCTTCGCGACGCGATGGCCAAGGATGAATTCGAGCTGTTCTACCAGCTGCTGTTCGATCTGGGATCGGATCAGCCGAGCGGCTTTGAGGCGTTGCTGCGCTGGCGTCATCCGACCAGGGGAATGGTGTCACCCGCGCAGTTCATCCCGGTTGCGGAAGAAATGGGCCTGATCATTCCGCTGGGTGAATGGGCGCTTCGCCGCGCCTGCGAACAGGCCGCCGATTGGCCGGAGCAGCTCAAGCTCGCGGTCAACGTATCCGCCGTCCAGTTCCGCAGCGACAACCTGGTCGCAGCCGTCGAAAACGCATTGATGGCTTCGAATTTTCCGGCGGCGCGGCTCGAACTGGAGATAACGGAATCGGTGCTGCTCATGAACAGCACCGCCACCCTTGCGACCTTGCACAAGTTGCGAGCCCTCGGGGTGCGCATCGCGCTGGACGACTTTGGCACCGGCTATTCCTCACTGAGCTATCTGCGCAGCTTCCCCTTTGAAAAGCTCAAGATCGATCAGTCCTTCATTCGCGACCTGACGGCGACCGACGGATCCTCTAAGTTGATTGTCCGCGCCATCATCGGACTCGGGAAAAGCCTCGGCATGCGGACCACCGCCGAGGGTATCGAAACCATCGAGCAATTGGAGCAGATCAGATCGGAAGGCTGTGACGAGGCGCAGGGCTTCTTCCTGAGCCGTCCGGTGCCGGTCACCGAATTGTCCGCCGTGCTGATGAAGTGGCGACGCGGCCAGAAGAAATTGAGCCATCTCAAATCTGTCGGCACCTGATGCCGCGCGCGGCCCGGTGAACCGATCCGATAAAAGTTATCGGTTGCATCGCGGCGCGTTTGCAACCTATCCCCGCTCGCGGCTATCGTATGCGCACAAGTCGATTGCGAGCGCCGACACCCCGATCTCTTATTGTCATTCCGGGATGAGCCTTCGGTCGGCGCCAGCCGACTGCAGGCTCAGGCCCGGAATCCATCGGGCTCCAACCGAGATGAGGGATGGGTTCCGGGCTCGCGCATCCAACGCGCTGCGAGCGCGTCGGACGCGCGCCCCGGAACGACGGCAGCGGGGATGTGTGAATTTGATAGCCGCTTAAATCTCCGTGCTACTCCAGTTTCCCAGGCACCGACCCCGAAGCGGGCGTCTTCGCGGTGGCAAATCCGGCGCCGAACGCCCTTGGCCTGGTGAGCACCTCCGGTTGCAGGATCTGGTCGAGTTGCTCCGGCGTCAGCAACCCCTTCGCCAGCACCAGATCGTAGACGCTGCCGCCGGTCACCAG
>Ga0302319_10009537_pt1 | contig 18643 bp, 14 predicted proteins | sample Bog_T0_2_FD_203319 | JGI IMG/M metagenome (GOLD analysis project Ga0302319, IMG submission 203319) | Peat permafrost microbial communities from Stordalen Mire near Abisko, Sweden - Bog_T0_2 | ecosystem: Environmental > Terrestrial > Soil > Wetlands > Peat | place: Sweden: Abisko, Stordalen Mire... | reverse complement strand
CAGCAGAAAAGCGCTCCGGCGCAGTCGATCAGCAAACGGAATGTGGCCTTGCGCTGGGTCCAGAAAGGATGCATCACATTGGCCGCCGAGAGCGCGGTATTCAGCGCCGCAGTCAGCAGAAAGCCCCAGAAGAAGTAACTCCACACAGCTGCCAGCGAGATATGCAGATCGAGAAACAACAGGGTGACCGGCGAGCGCATTTTCGCCACCCACCATACACATGCGGCCACGTTGAAGGCTGCAGTTCGGGAATCAGATGTAGCCGCCCCACCGGGGAGGTTACTCATAGCCTGGCCAATTGTTTGCGCCTGAAAACGATCCGCCAGCAACAAAGATAGAGCAACGATCAAAACTCGAAGTCGATTAACTTTCATAGCAGACTCCATTAAGTGGGGTTCTCTGTTCCTCGTTCGGACGATTGGGAATTGGGACGACAAGCCCGGTGGCTCCACTCGAAGTGAGCGGCCAAAACGCCGGGAGAGCAGTTCTCGGCGGGATACAGATCGATGATGGAGACGGCTGCTGTCAGACACGATTCAAATTATTCACACCGTCGGTAGCGTATCGTTGTTGAAGGCGGATGGAACGCCTGACGCATCTATCGGCTCCGACCACCTTCCGTTGCTTTTCACGATGAACTTTTAACGTATGGAAGATCAAATCGAGGATCTATGGCCGGATCTCAAGCCGGCTGCTCTCGAAACGCCGGCGTCGATATTAAGGACACAAGCGGCCGTCCTTTCAAGAAGTCAAAGGGCCTTCTTCATGGCGAGGTCGAGAGTTCGACGCGAGACTCTAAAGTGTATCACCGGTTGAGTATCGTTGTCCGGCCTTAGACAATTACCGCTTTGTGCTGCTAAGAGTACACCATTCGTTTCTCATTTATCCGGTTTTCGTCGATGAGAGCCCCATCGCGAATTGGGGACCCAAATCGAGGGTTGGAGCGACATCAACAGGCAGCGTCCTGCCCTAAAGGATGAGCACGCCTTCCGGGATTGGCTGCGGAAAGTTCTAGCGGCCCCCGAGACACGCAACATACTTGAAAACCTCATGGCGCAGGCCACCACGTAGACCCGCTCGCCAGCCTCTTGCTCTTTTACGAATGTCCGGCCGAACAAGCTATAAGTATTGATAAGGCTTTCGCCTTAAACCCGCCCCCGAACCTATTGTCGCCATTCTTTACCACGGACCGTATTCGGACGCCGATAAGGAAAAGGAGGAGGGGTCACTATGAGGGCGATCGCGACTTACGCGGGGCGGATGTCTATGCTCGTACTGCTTGCTGGGATAGCATCGGCCCTTCTGGTTCGATACTCTCCCGGATCCCTGATCGATGAGCGGGAAATCGACCAAAGGCTGAATCAGCAGAGCATTGCAGCCCTCCGCGCCCGTAAAGAGGCGAATCGCGATGTAGTCCCGGCGCTTTGGGGATATCTCAAGGGATTACTGCACGGCGATCTGGGTTACTCCGAATCCCGGCAGGCTCCCATCGCGGGTCTGATCGCCGATCGGGCTCCGGAAACGCTTCGCGAACTGGCAGCCGGGCTGCTGGGAGGATGGCTCTTTGGATTTGGCTTGGCGATTCCTGCCGGCCGCTTCCGGCAGGCATGGATCTACGGGGCTGTCTCCTCAATCGCCGCCGGACTACTACTCAGCTTGCCCGCGGCACTGCTGGCTTACTTCTGTTTGGTCGCCGGGGCCAAGTCGGCGACCGTTCTGGTGCTGGTGCTCGCGCCGAGGATTTTTCACTTCAGCCGCGGCATTCTGGCGCAAGCCTACGGCTCGGCTCATGTGGCGATGGCGCGGGCGCTGGGAGTCCGGGAAGTCAATATTCTCGCCAAGCACATAGGTCCGGCAATAGCGCCTCAATTGCTCGCGCTCGCGGCGGCTTCCGTCACGATGGCGTTCGGGGCGGCGATCCCCATTGAAGCGATTTGCGACGTTCCGGGCTTGGGCCGCCTGGCGTGGCAGTCCGCTTTGGCGCGCGATCTGCCCGTACTGGTGAACCTTACTATGTTGATCGCCCTGGTAACGACGGCGGCGATGGCCATCTCCGATGCGGTTTCGCGTCCAGAAACGGCTTGCGCTTCATGAGCAAAGCACGTGTGCCGGCAATCGTTTTTCTGTCCGTGGTCATGCTGGCGGCGATTGCGCCGGAGCTGTGGGCTCCCGCGCGCTACGAGATACAATTTCGCGAGTCGCCGGATGCGCCTCCCTCGGCGCGGTTTTTGCTGGGCACCGACGACCTCGGCCGCGATCGATTTACCAGGCTTCTCTATGGCGCGCGAGTCTCTCTACTGCTCGCCCCGGCGGCCGCTTTATTGTCTTGCCTGGGGGCTGCCCTGCTTGGCGGGGCGGCGGGGCTCGCGGGAGGTTTCCTCGAAGGGCTGATTCTCGGAGCGGCGGACCTCTTTCTATCGCTTCCGTGGCTCTTCTTGATGCTCACGGTGCGCGCGTGTTTGCCTCTGAATGTCTCGCCGGCAGCATCCGTGACGATTACGTTTCTGTTGCTCGGGGCGCTGGGCTGGGCCGCGCCGGCCCGCATCCTGCGCGCCGCCGTCATCCGGTTGAAAGACTCCGAATTTATGCTGTTCGCACGGGCTTCAGGATGTCCCGCTCCGCGCTTGCTGTGGGCCCACCTCCGCCCGAACGTGATGCCTGTGCTGCTCGCGCAATTCTGGGTCGCGGTTCCGGTTTTCATCCTGGCGGAAGCCATGCTCGGGATGCTCGGTCTGGGTGTCGTGGAACCGCTCCCATCGTTGGGCGGGATGCTGCGCGAACTCGAAAGTGGCGGAGGAATTCTTTCGCAGCCGTGGCTTCTGTCGCCGGTAGTCCTGTTGGCCGCAGTGGTCGGGTGTTTCCAACTGGTGCTGCCAAGGGAGGACTATTCGGTATGAAGCGCCTACTATGGCTGGCGGCAGCCGCGCTGCTTGCGCCGGCTGCGGAGTTGCGATTCGCCCTCCATGATGAGCCCAAAACTCTCGATCCAATGATGACCTCCGACGAATCGGAAGAGACGCTGCGATATCTCACCGAAGGCGTACTGATCCGCATCAATCGCCTTACCCAGCTGCCGGAAGGGGAACTCGCGACTTCCTGGAAAATCGCCAAAGACTCGAAGAGCATCGTATTTCAGCTGCGCCAATCCGTTACCTTCCCCGATGGCTCGCCGTTTACCTCCACCGACGTGGTCCAGACCTTCCAGAGACTTTTAGATCCAGCCCTGCATGCTCCCATCGCGGACAGTTTCAAGACGGACAAGGGTGTGGTGCAGGTGAGCGCGAAAGCGAAATACACCGTGGTGGCTGAGTTTCCGGCCCCGACTGGGGGGATCGAGCGGATGTTCGATCAAGTGGCGATCGTCTCGGCCAAAGCGCACCAGCGGCCCGCGCCCGGCTTAGGGCCGTTCCTGATTTCCGGCCGAACTCCGGGTGGAGGAATAGTGGTGAAAAGGAATCCTGCCTATTGGAAGCACGATGCCGGCAAAATCCCGTTGCCCCGCATCGATTCGATTCGATTGGACATAGAGCAGAACCGGGATCTGGAACTGCTCCGCTTTCGCCGTGGCGAAGTGCAGTTAATCGACAAGCTGACGCCCGATCTATACGAACGGCTCGCCGCGGAGGTGCCCGGCGCGGCGGTAGACGCCGGTCCCACCCTCGAATCCGAATTCCTGTGGTTTAATCAAGCCCCGCAAGCGCCGTTGCCTGAATCGAAGAAGGTCTGGTTCCGGTCCACCGCCTTCCGGCGAGCTATCTCCAAAGCGATTCAGAGAGCCGATTTGTGCCGGGTCGTTTATCGGGGTCATGCCATCCCGGCGGCGGGTCCAGTCTCGCCGGCTAACAAACTCTGGTTCAAAGACGGATTGCTCCCTGAGCCGTTCGATCCCGCGGCGTCATTGAAGCTGCTGGAGTCGGATGGATTTCGAATGCAAGCGGGATCTTTGCGCGATAAGCAAGGTAACGCCGTGGAATTCTCAGTGATCACGAACGGCGGGAACAAGGCTCGCGAACGAATGGCTGCGATGATCCAGCAGGACCTCAAGACGGTCGGCGTGCGTGTCAATATCGTCACGCTCGATCTTCCGTCATTGATCGAGCGCATGACCCGAACCCTGAACTACGAGGCCTGTCTGCTGGGTTTGATGAATATCGACCCAGACCCCAGCGAGTTGATGAACGTGCTGCTGAGTTCGGCGAGTAATCACCCGTGGAATCCTTCGGAAAAAACTCCGGCCACGCCATGGGAAGCCGAAATCGACCGCCTGATGCTGGCGCAGGCCGCCACCGCGGACTTTAAGTTACGAAAGAAGGAGTTCGACCGCGTGCAGGAAATACTGGCGGCGCAATCGCCGATCGTCTATTTGTTGCATCCCAACGCGCTGTCGGCGGTGTCGCCGCAGTTGTCCGGCGTGAAGGCGACGGCTTTTTTCCCGCACACATTTTGGGACATCGAGCACATCGCCATCAATGCAAAAAGCGGGCGAGCCAAGGCCGCCGGCAGGTGATTCAGATGCTTCTAAGCCTTAATATTTCGGCCGATTACGCGGGTAAGCCAGGAGTGTTGCGCGACGTTTCGCTGGAGGTTGGCGAAGGCGAGATCGTCGGATTGGTAGGCAGAAGCGGAGAGGGAAAGAGTACTATCGCCTTGTCGATTTTAGGCTTGTTGTCTTTCAAGGGCGGCTCCTGCCGCGGACGCATTTCGTTCCAAGGCCGGGATTTACTAAAACTGAACAACGGCGAAATGCGCCGTGTGCGGGGCAAGGAAATCGCCTTAGTGCCGCAAAGCCCCTTGGCCGCTCTGAATCCAAACCTGAAGCTAGGATCTCAACTGGACGAGGCTTGGCTTGCGCATGCCAGGGGCACGCGGGACTGGGGGCCTCTACTCGAAAGCGTCAGCTTGCCAGGCGACCCTTGCTTCTTGCGGCAGCGCCCGCGGGATCTCAGCGTCGGCCTCGCCCAAAGATTCCTGATTGCCATGGCGATTCTGCATGGGCCCGCCCTGCTTCTGGCCGATGAGCCAACCAGCGCGTTGGATCTGATAACCCAGGCCGAGATCCTACGCTTGTTTACCTACTTGAAGCAGTCTACCGGCGTCGCGATGCTTTATATTTCACACGATCTCGCATCGGTGGCGTCTTTATGCCATCGAGTCGCGATTTTGCACCACGGGCAAATCGTGGAGTGCGCCTCCAGCGCCGAGATCTTCCGAAACCCGCGGCATCCCTATACGCAAAAGCTGATCGCAGCCATCCCGCGAATGCCGGAACCCCTAGCCGCGGACATTTCCCGGCTCGTTTCTTCCACGACAGGATGTTAAAACGCCATGCCTGAACTGACTACCAGCGCGAAGGTCTTTATCCTGGCCGAGATGGCGGTGGCGACCCTCGTTTTCGCCTTCGCGGTGCAGTATTGGTCCTGGTCCCAGGCAAGCACTTTCTTATTCTTACTGGGGCTGTCCGCGGCTACCGGCGCGATGAAGGTTCGTTTGCCCGGCGTGCAGGGAAGTCTGTCCGTGCTTTACGTCCTTTTGATGTGGGGCATGGTAAACATGAGCCTCGGCGAGACTTTGCTGATCGGGTGGGTGGGCACGCTGGTGCAAAGCTACTGGCGTTACAAGAAGAGGCCAACCGCCATACAAAATCTTTTTAATCTGTCGGTTATCCCTTTTTCGCTCGGTTTCGCGACTCTCGCTTTCAAAGCAAACATCATGCAGGATTTGATTCCGAACCGTTTCCTGCGGATCTTTCTGGCAGCGTTGGTGTATTTTGTTGGAAACACATTCAGCGTCGCCACCGTGATCGGGCTAACCGAACGACTGCCGGTTTGGAATGTGTGGCGGAAATCTTATGGCTGGTCCTTTCCGCACTATCTGCTAAGCGCTTCCTTGGTGTGCGCAGTGGACTATCTTAGAAAAAAGATTGGATTAGAAGTGGCTCTTCTGATTCTGCCCGCCGCCTACCTGCTCTATCAAACATTTTTGATGAATATAACCAGGTTGAATGAGGCCTTGGAACGCGCTGAACAGGAGCGCCGTCACGTCGAGGAAACCGCGCTTCTGCACCTACGCACCATCCGCGCACTCGCTTTGGCCATCGAGGCGAAGGACGAGACCACCAGCGATCATCTTCACCGGGTGCAGACGTATGCCATCGAACTGGGAAAAGACTTCGATCTCCCGCCGGAAGAGATGGACGCGCTACGGGCGGCCGCGATTCTCCACGACGTGGGGAAATTGGCTGTTCCGGAGTACATCATTTCCAAGCCAGGGAAACTGACGCCCGGGGAGTTCGCGAAGATGAAGATCCACACGGTGGTCGGCGCCGAGATCGTAGAGAGCGTCAACTTCCCGTTCGCTGTGGCGCCGTTGGTCCGGTCTCACCACGAGAAGTGGGATGGCTCCGGATATCCGGACGGACTGAAAGGCGAGGAAATACCGTTTGGCGCCAGAATTCTAACGGCCGTGGATTGTCTGGACGCCTTGGCTAGCGACCGGCAATATCGCAAGGCGATGCCGCTAGACCAAGCCATGTCGATCATCGTCGCAGAATCGGGAAAGAGCTTCGATCCTCAGGTCGTCGCGGCGTTAAACAAACGCTGCCACGAATTGGAAAGCCTGGCCCGCTCCACCTTGCAGCAGGATTCGATGAAGTTCTCGGTCGATATGACGATCGATCGGGGGTTGGCGCCCGACGCCGGATTCGCGGCGGAATCGCAACACTCTCACCCGGGTAGCGCACTGGTGCGCGAAGAGATCGCCCGCGAACTATCGATTCTCAATAGCATTGCTGTTCGAATCGGGCAACTTGAGTCTATCGAGGCCGACCTGTCCGCAATCGAACCGCTACTTCGCGAATTGATCCCTTTCGATAGCATGGCGCTCTACCGGCTTTGCGGCGACAAGCTTCAGTGCATCTTCGCGCACGGCGAGGCGGCGGAATTCCTTCTTGGATTGTCCATTCAAACCGGTGAAGGCGTGTCCGGCTGGACCGTGGCGAATCGGACTCCGCTGAGGAATGGCAACGCCGTAACCGAATTCGGGATAGCCGGTGAAATGCATGCGGGTTTCACTCTTGTCGCCGGCCTGTCGATTCCCCTGGACTCCGAATTTGGAACGATCGGCGCCTTGACACTTTATAACCACCGGCGGGATGCTTTCGAAACAAGCCATCTGCGTACCTTGCTGGCCCTCGGTTCCAGGTTGGCCTATCAGTTGAATCTCGATTTTTCCGGTCTTTCCCGGACCGCGCCGGATCCCTACTTTTCGGACGGCGCCCCTGGACTCCAAATTAGCCGGCTTTCCGAGGTCATTGAGAGCCACACGGTAGGTGCAAGTCCGGAGGTGGCTCGCCTAAGCTGAATGGCGCATTGGGTTCGCCCCCGCGCAAGTGTCTGATAACGTTGCGTGAAATAATTTGGTCGTATAAAACGCAGAAAGAGCCGCCTGAAATCGCTCATTTTGTTTCATTGACGGCGGAACAGAGTGGGGGTAGTCTTAAATTGTGGCAGCGCCAATCATACGCTATCCAGCTGCGCGGCAGCATTTCTGGTTCGGGCTGATCGCGTTGGGGATCGCGATTTTTTCCGGTTGGGTTGCCTGGCAATGGCCCTACGCCTGGATCTCCGCCGCGCTGGCTTTTGCGACCGCCGTTTTTCTCTTTTTCTTAGCTTCCTGCCCCAAGATCGAAGTTTATGAATCCCAACTCAAGGTGGGCCGGCGGAGCGTTCCCTGGGTGCAGATTCGAAGACTAGACCGCATCGCCCAGGCGCCTTTAATCGTCAAGTTGACATTGGTGGAAGGCCGGCGCATGTTTCTGGTGCATGCCGGCGGCCAGGATGGTTCCATCAGTCTGCTACGGCAATTGCGCCGCTATTCGCGGGAAGCATTAATCGATGGCGTGCCGTATCGCCAATTCTGGGGCGAATCCGTCACTGCTCCCGGAGCCGCCCGAAAGACAACTCCTCCCAAGCGTCCCTTGCTGCTGGCCGACGATGAGGCGGAAGTCGAACGCCTTTTCCAGCGCCTGAAAGCAGTCGGCCACATCGATCCAAAAAACTCCGAAGAGAAATAAGCGGCCTTGCGTAAGCTGATTCGTAGCGCTGGACCCTATCTGTGGCGCCACCGCGTAGGTCTCGGTCTCGGCATGGGATCCCTCGCCATCAAAGACATTCTCGGGGCCTGCCTGCCCTTGGTGATCCGCGGCGGCATCGACTCCCTCACCGCCGGATTCCGAATCGAAAAACTGCTGGGGATGGCCGTTCTGCTGGTTGCTTTATCGCTGTTGAAAGGCATCTTCCAATACTGGATGCGCGTGATTCTGATCGGAATCTCGCGCGACATCGAGTACGATCTCCGTAACGACCTCTTCTCGCACCTGATCGGCCTGTCGTCGGATTTCTTCGCGCGCTTTCGCACTGGCGACATCATGGCGCGGGCGACCAACGATCTGAATGCGGTTCGCATGATGCTGGGTCCGGGCATCATGTATTGGACCGAAACCACTTTGACCGCCGTTCTCGCCATCGGCGTGATGTTGTCGGTCGATTGGCAGCTCACCCTTTTGGCCCTGCTGCCCGCTCCTCTGGTCAGCTTCGTGGTGATCTGGTTTGGGCAGCGCATTCACGATCGCTTTGAGGCGATTCAGAAGATGTTCTCCGATATCAGCAGCCGCGTTCAGGAGAATCTGAGTGGGGTGCGGGTGATCCGGGCTTATGCCCAGGAGCAGGCCGAGATCCGCCAGTTCGAAATTTTGAATCAGGAGTATATCGCGCAAAACATACGGCTGGCTAAATTGTCCGGATTCTTCATGCCGCTCCTGCAGGCCCTGATCGGCATCACGTTTCTCATCGTGCTGTGGGCGGGCGGTTACCGGTTGCTGGGCCACCACATCAGTTTGGGCAGTTTCGTGATGTTCAACACCTACATGGGGATCCTGGTATGGCCCATGATCGCCATGGGTTGGGTAGTCAACCTGATGCAGCGCGGGCGGGCTTCTTGGGACCGCATCATGGAACTGCTGGAACAGAAGCCTGGGTTAGTGGCCCGTCTGACCCCCCCGGCAGTCTTTACGAACCACGCCGGTGGCGCGGACGTCGAATTCCGAAACGTGGCCGTCGAGTATCCCACGGGAACCGCCCTGCTCTCGGTTGATGTGCATATTCGGGCGGGCGAAACCGTCGCCATTGTGGGACACACGGGCAGCGGCAAGAGCACGCTGGTCAGCCTGATCCCACGCCTGCTGGATCCTACCAGCGGTTCGGTGCGAATCGATGGAATCGATCTGCGCGATTTCGATCCGCGGGAGGTTCGACGGCAAATCGGCTTCGTGCCGCAGGAGACCTTTCTGTTTAGCGCGACACTCGGCGAAAACATAGCCTGGGGCGTTGAGAGTGCAAGCGAAAAAGATATCGTTCGCGCGGCGGAACTGGCTGGACTCGGCTCCGATATAGAGGGATTCCCCGCCGGTTACGCGACGATGATTGGGGAGCGCGGGCTGACCTTGTCGGGCGGCCAGAAACAGCGCGTGGCGATCGCGCGCGCCATCATTCGCAACCCGCGGATTCTGATCCTCGACGATGCGCTCTCTAGCGTAGACACCCTGACTGAGGAGCGGATACTCAGCGGCTTAACCGCGATCATGCATGGGCGCACCACGATTTTAATCTCCCACCGCGTCTCCACAGTTCAGAATGCCAGCCGTATCTTTGTGCTGGAGCACGGCGACATCGTGGAGCAGGGGAGCCACGCGGAACTGGTCCGCAATGGCGGCTACTACGCGGATCTGTATCAAAAGCAACTGCTGGAAGAAGAGCTGGAAGCTATCTAGTTCCATCGTTTTGTAAGCCCACCACGACATCTTTGCTGTATCATCGTCCCTGGGTGGTCATCCTACTTTGTTAAAGCCAGCCCAGGAGACGAATTTGTCGAAACTCACTTGTATAGCGATGCTAGCTGTCTTTACCGCGAGCGCGCAAGATCAGCCGCCACCCCCTCCTCCCACCCAGCTTCTGAATCCGAATCAGTTGGCGAATCTGGTGGCTCCGATAGCACTGTACCCCGATCCGTTGCTCAGCCAGATTCTCGTCGCCGCCACCTACCCGCTGGAAGTGGTCCAGGCGTTTCAATGGATTCAGCGCAATCCCGGCTTGCAGGGTCCGGCACTGACCCAGGCCGCGGGCGAACAAAATTGGGATCCCAGCATTCAAGCACTCGTGGTTTTCCCGGACGTCCTGAAGCGTTTGAACGACGATGTGACGTGGACCACCAATCTGGGCAACGCGTTCCTGGCGCAGCAGGGCGACGTAATGGGCGCGGTCCAGCAGTTACGGGCGCAAGCGCAGCAGGCCGGGCAGCTGACTTCTAACCCGCAGCAGCAGGTGATCGCGTCCACCGACAACGGCGCTCCGGTGATCGAGATTGAACCGGTGAATCCGGCGGTGATTTACGTGCCGGTATATAACCCGGTTTGGTTTTGGGGACCGGCTTTGTACTATCCATATCCCGGCTGGTATTATCCAGCGCGTCCGGTGGGCGGTCTGTTCTTCAGCTTTGGCGCGGGCATCTCGATCGGAGCGTTCTTCGGGGGCGGATGGGGCGGTTGGGGTGGATGGGGCTGGCATCCGGCCTGGGGCAGCCGCACAATCATCGTCAATAACACTTTCATCCATCGATATAACTTCAACACCAGCCATCTGGCCAGCGTGAATGGGACCAGTGCATGGTCGCACGATTCCTTCCATCGCGAAGGCGTACCTTATCCAAATCGCCAACTAACGCAGCAGTATCGCGCGCCGGTCCGCGAGAATATTCAGCCCCGGGCGGAGTCGCAGCAGTTCCGGAGTGCGCAGCCGACAGAGCGAATGGGGAACCGGGACGTTCCAGCGAATACCGCCAATCGCGGAGCCGGAGCATTCACCGGGATCGACCATGGGGCGGCATCGCGGCAGTACAGCGATCATGGATATTCCAGTTTAGGGGCGGCGCGGACGAATGAAGCTCCGCGTTCACAACCGGCGCGATCGGAAGCACCTCGACCAGCTCCCGCGCGAAATTCGGGCGGCGAAAGGCGGAAATAGCATGTCGGCACGACGAATAGCTCTATTATTCATAGCCAGCTGTGCGGTGTTTGCCGCGCAGCGGACTTTCGACACCCCGCAGGCAGCGGCGCAAGCGCTGCAAGAGGCAGCCGAGCACAATGACGCGGCCGCTTTTCTCGCGCTGTTCGGACCCACTGGCAAATCGATTGTCGAATCCGGAGATCCGGCAGAAGACAAAACCGGCCGCGAGAAGTTCGCCAAGCAGGCCCAGGAAAAGATGGTCATTGAACAAGACCCGGGCAATCCCGATCACGCCTCGATCGTGGTAGGGCCGAACGATTGGCCGTTCCCGGTTCCGCTGGTGAAGGTCAACGGCAAGTGGCAGTTCGACCCCGGCAAGGGCCGCGTGGAAATTCTGGCGCGCCGGATCGGCAGAAACGAACTGAGCGCTGTGGAAGTTTGCCGCGGCTACGTGGCCGCGCAAATGGAATACGCCACCGAGGATCGCGATAAGGATGGCGGGTTGGAGTATGCCCAAAAGATCGTCGCCACACCCGGCAAGCACGATGGTTTGTATGGCGAGGGCGCCCCCGAAGGCCTGGTGCCGAAAGCCTTCGCCGATGCCGCGGCTGCCAGCGCGGAAGGCAAACCGGTGCCCTACCACGGCTACTACTTCCGCATTCTGACCGCGCAAGGGCCGGACGCCGAGGGAGGCGCTGTGAACTACGTGGTAAAGCGCGAAATGATCGGCGGATTCGCGCTGGTGGCCTGGCCGGCTGAGTACGCAGTCTCGGGAGTCCACACCTTGATTGTGAATCACAAAGGCGTGATCTACGAAAAGGACCTGGGCCCCAACACCAACGCTTTGGCGCGCCGCATGGCTGCCTTCAATCCCGATAAGTCGTGGCGGCCGGTGGAGAAGGAATAGCCGCCAGCGGCCTAAAATAAGGCAAATCCAGGGGGTCGCTTGACGAGAGGTACGTTACACAGGTATCGTACGTCATGGACAGACGCCGCTTCTTTAGCTCTACCGCCGCTGCTGGTTTAGCTGCATTTCAAGTCGACTCCGTAGCGCGCGCGCAGACCGCCGCTCAAACCGTGATTGGCCGCCCTGCCGATACCGTGGCCCGCGACGAGGATTTCTGGTTCAACATCCGGCACTCCTTTACGGTGGACCGGAACATGATCAACCTCAATAACGGCGGCGTTTCCCCCGCTCCGAAGATCGTCATGGATACGGAGGTGCGGTATCTCGAGATAGAAAATCTGAGCCCTTCTTATTACATGTGGAATGTGCTGGATCCAGGCATCGAGACGGTTCGGCGGCGGCTGGCGCGCACCTTCGGCTGCGATCCCGAAGAGATCGCGATTACCCGCAATGCCAGCGAAGCATTGGAGATCGTACAACTCGGCATGCACCTGGAACGGGGCGACGAGGTTCTGACCACCAACCAGGATTATCCGCGCATGATCACCACCTGGCAGCAGCGCGAACGCCGCGATGGCATCGTGCTGAAGCAGGTCACGTTCAAAGTGCCGCCGCCGAGCATGGACTATCTGGTGGGGCGGCTGGAAGAAGGGATCACTCCCAAGACCAAAGTGATTCACATCTGCCACATCACCAATCGCACCGGCCAAATTTTCCCAGTCAAGAAGATCTGTCAAATGGCTCGATCGCGCGGGATTGAGGTAGTGGTCGACGGAGCGCATGCCTTCGCGCAGTTTCCGTTCCAGCAGGCCGATCTCGATTGCGATTACTACGGGACGTCGCTACATAAGTGGGTCCTGGCGCCGATCGGCACCGGCATGCTGTATGTGAAAAAGAGCAAGATCGAGAAGATCTGGCCGATGATGCCGGCGCCTGAATCGATGGCTACGAATATCCGCAAGTTCGAGGAGATCGGCACTCATCCGGCATCGCAGCGCAACGCCATTACCGAAGCGTTGAATTTCCACGAGAGCATCGGGGCGGACCGCAAGGCTGAGCGGTTCCGCTATCTGCGTAAACGCTGGTCGAACAGGCTTCGCGAACTGCCTGGTGTCCAGATTCTAAATAGCGAAGATCCGGAGCAATCCTGCGGGATCGGATTCATTAGCGTGGATGGCATCGAGGCGCCGAAGTTATCGGCTTACCTTTGGGAGAAGCACCGGATCTGGACGGTGGCGATCGTCACGCCCGGTGAGTATCAAGGTCTGCGCATTACGCCGAATGTCTACACGACCTTGGAGGAAGTGGATACGTTTGGCGATGTGATGGAGAAGGTCATCAAGGCCGGTAAGCTACCGGCCTGATCGCTTCGCGCTGTCTCAGCTAAGCTCCATATAGGTTACCGGCAGCGTCACCGTCACGCGCGTACCCTGTCCTTGCGTACTGGCGATGCGGATTTCGCCTCCGTGTTCGCGCACTATCTGGCGTGAGCTGAACATGCTCCAATTGCCGGTGGCCACCCGTCCTTCCGATACCCGGAACCCGGGATCGAAGATCGTTTGCACATCCCGGGTACTCATCCCGCGTCCATTGTCTTCGACGTCGATCTGAATCTCTCCCCCGTTCTTACGGGTCGAAACTACTACGTGCCCGTCGCCGTTCAAGGCCGTCACGGCGTTATTGATAATGTTGCTGAACACCACGCTCAACTGTTGCGGCCGGCATACCAGAGGAGGAAGCGGCTCCAGATGCATCTCGAAGTTTGCCGTTTTCTTCAATTCGGGACTGACCAAGGCCGTCACATCGCGCAGCATTTCGTTCAAATCGGCGGCCTGCACCTCCGCTTGATCCAGGTTTGTAAAACGCTGTACCCGCCTCACCAGTTCTTTCAAACGCTGCGCCGATTCCTGCACGCTCCTACGCACGTCCGCTTGCAGTTGAACCAGCCGCGCATGCTCCTTGCCATCGGTAGTCGCCTGCTTGGCGGCCAATAGCAGCAGCGTGTCCACGCCACTCAACAGCGCTCCGATGGGATTATTCATCTCGTGGCTCACGGCCGCGGCCAGCCTGCTCAGCGAAGACGCGCTCTCCGCCATCACGATCCGCGTCTGGGCATCCCGCAGCGCCTCGCTTGCTTCAATCGTCTGATGCAGAATCAGATAGTTCGACCTTCTCTGCGCGTAAAGCAGGGCGGTGATCGCGACACAGAGCAGGGTTAGCATGACAATAAACAGGATGTAGTTATCGTCGGGCCCCAGCCCTTCCATCAGTTGCTGCTCCGCGGTCTCGGCAAGAGCGACGTACATAATTCCGATCGCCGCGCCCAGCGCGAAAGTGTTCATGGGACGAAGCGGAACGATGGTCACCGCCACCAGCATCACCATCGTTATCTGACCGGGGATGAAGTCGTTCGGATTCGTGCTCTGGGAACTGATCACCATGGACGCCCAGATCAAAATCCCGGTCGTTAGCATAGCGGAAACGAATGATATCTGGCGGCTCCAACGAGCCAATGATGGGATGCGCCCGGCCAGTATGTTCACGATTCCAAGCAGGATGATCGCGATACCCTGCCTCAGGCGAAGATACAGGGCCGCGCTCTCCGGCGACACCACGAACCGGATTGCCAGCATGAAGAGCGACACTCCGATCTGCACCGCGCCAACCACCTGCAGTCCGATTGCGCCCAACCGCTCGATTTCCCGCCGGAAGCCTTCATCCTTCTCGGCACGGGCGGGAAACAGAGTATCGCGAAGCCGCTCCCGCCACATACGTTGAGTTTACGATAGCCCTCCGCGGCTGCGCCGTTCCCAGCCCGGTTTAAAGAGCGGCAAGGAATTTTCCAGTTGATAGGGATGCTTCAAGATCTCCTCGATGTTCAGGTCGATTCCCAGTCCCGGCCTGTCCGAGATCTCGATATAGCCGTCCACGACATGCACTCCATTGACGACGATCTCCTTCTCCCAAGGCTCGTTAAATTCGTCGAAGATTTCATGGATGAAGAAGTTCGGCAGCGATGCGTTCAATTGCGCACAGGCGGCGGAACACACCGGCCCTTGCGCGCTGTGCGGAGCGATCATTCCATAATGCGCATCCACCATGTCGGCTATTTTGCGCGTCGCGAACAGTCCGCCCAGATTCAAGGGTTCGGGTTGATAAATGCTTACCGCATCGTACTTCAGCAGATCGGCGAATTGCTGCTTGTTCGAGAAGCTCTCGCCAGTGGCGATGGGCACCGGACTGCGGCGCGCCACTTCCACCATCGCGTTGACGTTAGTGTGCGGCACCGGTTCTTCAAACCAAGCGGGTCGAAACGGCTCCATCGCGCGAGCCAGGTCCACCGCCGTCGCAACATTGAATCGCGAATGTCCTTCGATCAGCAAATCGACGTTATCGCCAACCGCCTCGCGCACCGCGCCGATGATATCGATGCTGAGATCGAAATCGCGGCGCGGCAACATCCGCCAGGCGCTTCCGAATGGATCGAATTTCAACGCGGTATAGCCGCGCCGTGCTACCTCGTTCGCTTTCTCAGCGAAGGATTCCGGCGTGCGCGGACCCCGGTACCAGCCGTTCGCGTACGCTCGTAGTTTCTGATGGCACCGTCCGCCCCAGAGATTGTAAAGCGGCTGGTTACAGGCTTTCCCGATGATGTCCCAGCACGCGATTTCAATCGCCGCCACCGCGCACATGTGGACCTGCGCGCCCTCCGAGTAAACATCGCGAATCATTCGCTGCGAGATCATCTCTGTTTGAAAAGGGTCCATGCCGATGATCAGCGGCGACAGTTCGTGAATGGCGGATTCAATGGTCTTCGCGAAGTAATTCAGCGTCCCTTCGCCAATTCCATAGATCCCTTCGTTCGTCTCCACCTTCGCAAATAACCAGTTTTTCCAGGGATTTCCCGCGATGTACGTGTGAACGCCGGTGATGTGCATTGTAAACCCTTTAGTTTATCCGAGCTTCCGAATCAGGAGATTGTTGTAGCGCGTCTCAGTGGAAGCCGTACGAATACACGGCAGCCTTGTCCCGCTTCGGAGCTGATGTCGATCTTCCCGCCGTGGCGATCGACAATCCAGCGCGCGATGGAGAGTCCTAATCCCGCGCCTCCGGCATTGCGGGAGCGTACTTTATCCGCGCGCCAGAACCGGTCATAGACGAAAGGAAGATCGGGCGCGGCAATGCCCACTCCGTTATCGGAGATAAGCACTTCGGCCTCCGAGTCCGAATCGCGGATAGACAGCTTCACCTGCCCGCGCTCGTTGGTATATTTCACTGCGTTGTCGAGCAGAATGAGCCAAAGCCGCGCTAACGCCTGCTCGTCCCCCTCGACAATAACCGGAGCATTCGGCATTTCATACGAAACCGCGATGCCTTTTGGTTCCGCCAAGGTTGAGATCTGCTCCACGGCGTTGCGGCCGGAGTCGGAAATGTTCACGGGTTCCAGCCGCAGGTCGTCGGTGCAGGAATCCGCGCGAGCCAAGAGCAGCAATTCGTCGACCAGCCGCGAGGTGCGCTCCGATTCTCTTAGTATCTTCCGCATTGCGGTGAGCAAATCGTCGTGAGTGCGCTCCCGGCGCAGAGAGAACTCCGCCGCGGTATGAATCAAAGTCAAAGGAGCTCTCAATTCGTGCGATGCATCGGCCGTGAATTGAACCATCCGCCGCACCGCCGAATCGATCCGGTCCAGCATTTCATTTAAGGTTTCAGTGAGACGGCGCAGTTCGTCTTTGGCCCGCGGCATCTGCAGACGGCTGGACAGATTCGCGATACCAATGGAGCGGGCATCCCTGGTGATGCGGTCCACCGGAGCCAGGGCTCGCGTGCTGATCCAGTAGCCGCCCAGGCTGGCCAGAAGCAGGAATAACGGCGAAAGAACCAGCAGTACGTTTCGAAAAGCGGTCAGGCTTTCGTCGAACTCTTCCATCGATTCGGCCACTTGCAGAGTAAATATCCGTCCATGTAGTTCGACAGTTTGCCAAGCTAAACGAAGTCTCTTCCTGCCGGATTCCTGAGTCGTATAGGCGAGCTCGGCGGCGTCGGTGTGGATCGCTGGAAAGCGCGTATTTCCCAGGCGGCTGGCGCGATACAGAACTTGGCCATGTTCGTCTAGCAGTTGCACCTGACCGCCGCCAAGCCCCAGCATGGCTTGCTCCCCCAGTTCGTCCAGCAGTTCTTTGGCCCCAATGTTGAGTTGCCGGTCGATGAATTCGCGCACGTCGCGAAGGCGGAACTTAAGGTCGTGATCTACCGACGTTAAAACACTGTGCCGCATGGCCGCCCAAGCGCCAACACCGAATAGGAACAGCATGGCCGAGACAGTGATGAAGTACCAAGCCGCCAGACGTAAACGGATAGAGACGAAGTTCATGCCGATCCACTTTCTTCCTCGCGCAGTGTGTATCCAATCCCGCGGACCGTGTGGATGGTACGGCGTTGTCCGGGCGTGTCGATTTTGGCGCGCAGGAAGCGGATGAATACATCCAGGTTGTTGTTTCCGATTTCACGGTCATGACCCCAAACCGTTTCTATTATCCGCTGCCGGGTTACCACTCGCCCAGCCGACTTAAGCAGGCATTCCAGAATGGCGAATTCGGTTCGCGTCAGTGTGACGGGATGGCCCGACCGCCAAACCTCATGTGTCTCCAGATTCAAGGCGATGTCCAAAGCTCGAAGCGTCAAGCGAGCCGGCTGCGCCGACCTCGTGCGCGCGCGGAGCCTGGCCAGCAGCACCGCAAAAGAGAACGGCTTGGTGAGGTAATCGTCGGCTCCCGCGTCCAAGCCTTTTACGACGTCCTGAGCCGCGTCGCGGGCCGTCAGTAGCAGAATCGGAGTATCGATGGCCGCTGCGCGCAACCGCCGTGTTACCTCGAAGCCATCGAGAAAGGGCAGCATAACGTCCAGGACGATGATGTCGAAGCGAGCCGAGTGTGCCGCCTGCAAAGCGGCCGGACCATCGAAGCAGAACGTAATGCGGTTTCCTTCCTCTTCCAGTCCGCGGCCGACATATTCGGCCACGTCCCGATCGTCCTCGACAAGCAGAATACGCATGGATTGCTCCCTTTAGATTACGGCAGCTGGCCAAATAACGCGCCGCGTAATTTTAAGCTCGTTTTAAGGTTGATCATTTACTCTGTCACCATGCCCCAAGAGTTTGTAGCCGACCGCATTCCAAGGGGCGCGGATGTTCACATGATTAATCCAGTCTTGTCGGTTAGCTATGCCGGTACCCGCTTTAGCGACGACGACCTGCCGGCGGGCGAACTCACAAAAAAGTGGAAGTATATGCCTACGGCTGGAGTCGACGCCTCCATTCGCGTAGCTTATGGACAGCAGCGGAGCGGTGACCGCGCGGCACTCAAACGTGTCGCTGAAAAATTAGGCTGGCCCGCTTATGCCGTCGCCCGCCGTGGCGCCGAGCTAGGCCTCAGCCGCACCAAGGAGCAGCCTTGGTCGCCACAGGAAGAAGCGATTCTGTTCGAATGTGGCCACCTCACCAGAAGCGGCGTGCAGCGTCGGCTGCAAAGCGCCGGTTACCATCGAACCTGCGCCGCCATCGCCCTCAAGATGACCCGCATGCGAGTTAAGGGAAATCTGGATGGCTACTCCGCCAACAGTTTGTCTATCGCATTCGGCGTGGACGTTCATAAGATTCTCTCCTGGATCAGCCGAGGCCTGC
>Ga0302319_10009535_pt1 | contig 18645 bp, 16 predicted proteins | sample Bog_T0_2_FD_203319 | JGI IMG/M metagenome (GOLD analysis project Ga0302319, IMG submission 203319) | Peat permafrost microbial communities from Stordalen Mire near Abisko, Sweden - Bog_T0_2 | ecosystem: Environmental > Terrestrial > Soil > Wetlands > Peat | place: Sweden: Abisko, Stordalen Mire... | reverse complement strand
GTTTGGTTGGTCCGGCGGATGGAGTTCCCCGGTTTCCCCGGCCTCAAGTCGTTGGGGCAATGGCTCCCCGAGGCCGGCGGGAAGTCGTCCGATTTTGCCGCGATAGATATTCATCATCTTGCCTTCAAGATAAGCATCTATATGCTTTATGTCAACATTTAACCGGCACTATATTGCGTTTTTATATTTCGCCTGAAATCCCGCCACAGAGGGACGCAATATAGTAGCCCGGCAAGCGGTTGGGCCTTTGCGGCGTCGTTAAATATCCGCACAAAAAGTAACTGACTGCCGGTTGTTATTGATAAATGGCATTATTGTGCGTATCTTAAAAGGCAGCCTCACGAGGTTAAACAAGGCCAAACAAGATAAAATATTGGCTTTTGAAATTTGAACTTTCACCCGCTCGGCCCCTCCCGCCGTTTCCCCGGCTTCCGACCGCCCTCCCCTCCGCCAAGGATTGCGGTTGGTCGAACACCGCGAGTTTCGCGGTTGACATCCCCGGCCGGGCCTCCCAGCTTGTGGCGGGATGACTTATTCCCATGCATTTCACTGAATTAACCGAAGCGCAGATCCTCGCCCTCGCCGTCACGGCCGAGGAGGAGGACAGCCACATTTACCGCGACTTCGCCGAGTCGCTCCGCAAGGATTACGCGGCCACCGCCGAAATGTTCACCCAGATGGCCGGCGAGGAGGACGGCCACCGGCACCGCCTGATTCAATTGTATCGCGAGCGTTTTGGCGAACACATCCCCCTCATCCGGCGGCAGGATGTGAAAGGCTTCAACCTCCGCCGGCCGGCCTGGTTCGCTGGCGCACTGGGGCCGGAGCGGGCGCGCGCGGAGGCGACCCTGATGGAAATTGACGCGCGCCGCTTCTACGAGGTCGCCGCCCAGCGGAGCAAGGATGCCGGGGTGCGGCAGTTGCTCGGCGACCTCGCCCACGAAGAACAACGGCACGAACTCACCGCCGAAGGCATCACCGAGGAACAGACCGCGTCCGGCGCGCTGGGGGCCGAGCGGGAGGCCGCGCGCCGGTTGTTTGTGCTGCGGTTTGTCCAGCCGGGGCTGGCCGGATTAATGGACGGCTCCGTCTCCACGCTCGCGCCGCTGTTTGCCGCCGCCTTCGCCACGGACAACTCGCTGGACGCCTTCAAGGTCGGCCTGGCCGCCTCGGTTGGCGCGGGCATCAGCATGGGCTTTGCCGAGGCCATGTCGGACGACGGCAAACTCAGCGGACGCGGCACCCCCTGGATTCGCGGCGCCGTCTGCGGGCTGATGACCACCATCGGCGGCCTGGGCCACACGCTGCCCTATATGATCCACGATTTTCACCTGGCCACCACCATCGCCCTCGGTGTGGTGGCCGTGGAACTGGCGGTCATCGCGTGGATTCGCAAACACTACATGGACACCCGCCTGCTATCGGCCGTCTTCCAAGTGGTCGTGGGCGGCGTATTGGTCTTTCTCGCCGGCTGGCTGATCGGGTCGGGGTGAGCCCCGGCGACGGCCGAAGGCTGATGACATGAACCGCTACGAATTTCACCTGCGCATCCCGGCCGAACGGTATTTGGACTATTATCGCGGAACGGCCCGGCAGGTGGTGGTGCGCTGCACCACCGGCCCAACGGTCCAGTTTCCGGCGTCGCTGCTCCAGCAATTTGTGACCACCGAGGGCATCCACGGGCAGTTCGCCCTGACCTGTGACGAACAGCACCGGAATCCCCGGTTGGAACGGCTGATTTGACAAGTGTAATCACTGCGGTTACATATAAGCCATGCGTGCCAGTTGCCGGTTTGCGGTCGCGGTGCAGGTGCTGACGATTCTCGCCTACAAAGAGGGCGAGCAGGTCAGTTCCGCGCTCCTTGCCGCCAGCGTGAACACCAACCCGGTGGTCATCCGCCGGCTCTTGCGGGCGTTGCAGGCGGCGGGCTTCATTGCCACCAGCAAAGGCGCCAGCGCGGGCTCGCGCCTGTCCCTGCCGCCGGACCGCATTGACCTCGCCAATATCTACCGGGCGGTGGAAACCTCGGAGCCGTTCCCCCTGCCCGGCAAACAGCCCAACCCGGACTGCCCGGTGGGCCACTGCATTCAAGCCGCCCTCCTCCAGGTGTTCGCCGCCACCGAAGCCGCGCTGGAACGCGAGCTGGCCAAAACCAACCTGGCCCACATCCTGGCCCTGGTGGACCAATCCTGCAACCCAACCAAAAACCGCCGCCGTTGATTCATTAACCCCCATGAACCTCGAACTCTTGTCCCCGCCGGCAACCCCGGACGAACCTCCCGACGCGCTCGTTGAACCGCGCACACTGGCGCACCGCGAACTCCGCCGTGATGATTACTGGCGGCGGCTGCCGGCCTTTGCGGACGTGGATGCCGCCACCTTTCACCACCACACCTTCCAGGCCCGGCACACCGTCACCAACGTCCGCCAGCTCCAGGACACCCTCGGGGATTTGGTCCCCGAATCGTTTTACGCCGACGTCGTGGCCGGGCTCAAACGCGCGCCCATGGCCCTGCGCATTTCCCCCCACCTGCTGGCGTTGATTGACTGGAACGATCCCTATCCGGACCCCATTCGCACCCAATTCATGCCGGTCGCATCCCAACAAGTGGCCGAGCACCCGGAACTCCGGCTGGATTCGCTGCACGAGCAAAAGGATTCACCCGTGCCCGGCCTGACCCACCGCTATCCCGACAAGGCGCTGTTTCTGCCGCTGGATTCCTGCCCCGTTTACTGCCGGTTTTGCACCCGGAGCTACGCCATCGGCGGGGACACGGAAATGGTGGAAAAACTCAAAATCACCGGCCGCAGCCAACGCTGGGAGGCGGCGTTCCAATACATCGCCTCGCGGCCGGAACTCGAGGACATTGTCATCAGCGGCGGGGATACCTACAACCTCAAGGCCGAGCACATTCAGGAAATCGGCGAACGGCTGCTGCGCATGTCGAATATCCGGCGCATACGGTATGCGACCAAGGGCCTGGCCGTGCTGCCGCAAAAAATCCTGACCGACCATGCCTGGACGGACGCCCTCACCCGCGTGGTGGAACTCGGCCGCCAATTGCACAAGGATGTCGTCGTCCACACCCATTTCAACCATCCGAACGAAATCACCGGCGTCACCCAGGACGCCATGGACCGGCTGACCGAGCGCGGCATCACCGTGCGTTGCCAAACCGTCTTGCAACACGGCGTCAATGACCGTCCGAACACCATGCAACTACTGGTGCGGCGCCTGGGCTACATCAACATCCATCCCTACTACGTCTATTTCCATGACATGGTGCCCGGCGTGGAAGACCTGCGCACCACGCTGGCGGCCGGGCTGAAAATTGAAAAGCATGTGCGCGGGCACACCGCCGGCTTTAACACGCCCTCCTTTGTGGTGGACACCATGGGCGGCGGCGGCAAGCGCGACGCGCATTCCTACGAATATTACAACCGCGAGAGCGGCATCGCCGTCTATACCAGCCCCGGGGTGAAACCGGCGACGTTCTTTCTGTATTTTGACCCGCTCAAGGCCCTTGCCGAGGAATATCAATTGCGCTGGGCGCTCCCCGCCGAACGCGGCAAAATGATCCGCGAAGCGCTCGAGGCCGCGCGCCATGTCAGCCGGGTGGTGTGAATGTGGTGATGCTTCCGCCTTGAAATACCAAGGATTAGGACTACCTTTGCCGGGTGATTCACCGGCTTGGCAATTGGCTCATGATCGTGGCGCTCCTGGCGACCACGGGCGGCCATTGGGCCTTGCTCCAATCCGTGGCGTGGACCTCCATGCTGGCCGGCCATCTCCAATCCCAATCCCTCACCGAGGCGGTGACCCAGACCTTCGACGGCCGGCATCCCTGCAAACTGTGCCTCGCCATTCGCGCCGCCAGGAATGCCGAGAAAAAAACCGAAGCCCCCCCCGTGCTGAAAAAAGTCGAGTATCCGCCGCCGGGACAACGCGTCGTTATATATGCGCCTGCGGCGTTCCAACGCCGGACCGCCGCCGACACTTTCGCGGAAGCCTCCCTCCCTCAACCACCCACCCCGCCCCCGCGCGTCCCGTTCGTCTGAACCTTTAGTTTCGAGTTGGTCGCCTGCACGGTTGCGTGCGGGCGTTGGTGTTCCCTTTTAACCCCGGGCGGCGGTGTGTGCCGTTGGCCCGCAATTTAACAATTTACGGATGAATTATGAAAATTTTGAATGCAAATAATCGGATGGTTTTGTCGGTGATGGGCGGAGCGATGCTGCCCTCGATGGGTTGGGCGTGCGCATGTGGTTGCGGCGTGTTTGATGTGGGCGGCAGTTCCATGCTGCCCAACGGTCCGGGCGGCATGGCTTATGTGCAGGTGGATTACCAGGACCAGAACCGCAACTGGATCGGCACGTCCCAAGCACCCGCCGCGGATAATTCGGACAAAGAAATCAAAACGTATTTCACCATCATTGGGTTTGAATACCTGTTCAACCGCAGTTGGGGCGTCAGCGCGGAAATGCCCTACGACTACCGCACCTTCAAAACCCTCGGCGGCGCGAACGGCAACACCCTGGAAACCCTCAAATGGACCGCCCCCGGCGACCTGCGCATCCACGCCCTCTACACCGGGTTCTCCCCGGACCTGTCCAGCGGGCTGGATTTCGGCCTCAAGCTGCCGACCGGAAACTGGACGCACAACGATCCGTATGGCGACGTGGACCGGGACAGCGAGATCGGCACCGGCAGCACCGACCTGCTGTTGGGCGCCTTTCATCGCGACAATATCACCCAGGATGCCAAGTGGGACTGGTTTGTCCAGGGGGAGTTTGATCTGCCGGTGCTGGCGCAGGACCAGTATCGCCCGGGCCTCGAGTTGGATTCCGATATCGGCATTGATTACAAGGGCTTTTCGCTCGGCCGGGCGCACATCTCGCCCCTGGCGCAGGCCATCTTCTCCGCCCGCACCAGTGACACCGGGGCGGAGGCCTCCGGCGGCGCGCTCGATGATCCGGCGGACGGCATCAACTCCGGCTATGAGCGCCTCATGTTGTCGCCCGGGCTGGAAATTCACATCCATCCGGCGACCATTTATGCGGACGTCGAGGTGCCGGTCTGGCAGAACTTCACCGCCTCCACTTCGGGACAACTGGCGGCCTCGATCCTGTTCAAAGTGAACGTCACCTTTCACTTCTAAACGGGGGTCGGCGAAAACCTTGGATATACAATGACGCCGGGTGGTGGCCGTCACCGCCCGGCCTGCTTATAATCGTCCTCCTGCTCGCCGCCAAAGGCGGTGCGTTCGCGGGCTTTGTCCTTGCGGTTGAGCTTGTGGCGGCGCTCCACGATCAACGTGCGTTTTTTGCGGCGCTCGCGCAGGGTGGCGATCTGCTCCTCCAACGCCAGATAAGCCGCCAGGCGTTCGACCCCGAGTTTGCCCTGGGCGACCGCCTGGCGCAGGGCGCAGCCGGCGTCGGTGCCGTGCCGGCAATCGTCAAACTGGCAGCGCCCGGCCAGCGTCGCGATGTCGGAAAAACTCGCGCGCAGGGTCGTTTCATCCGTCCACAGTTGCACCTCCTTGATGCCGGGATTGTCAATGATCATCCCGCCGCCGGGCAGCAGCCGCAGTTCGCGGGCGGTGGTGGTGTGCCGGCCCTTGCCGGTGATCTCGTTCACGGAACCGGTCCATTGCGAATCATCCCCGAGCAACCGGTTGATCAGGGCGGATTTCCCCACGCCGCTCGAACCAATGAAGGAGGTGGTGGTGCCGGGCTGCATGAGGCTGCGCACGAGCTTCAACCCCTTCCGCGTTTTGGCGCTCGTCAGATGCACCTCGACCCCGGCTTGGAGCTTGCTGATGGCCCGGACGGCCGAATGATTTTGCGTTTCGGAATAGAGATCCGCCTTGTTGATGAGCACCACGGGCCGCGCGCCGCTGCGGGCGACGACGGCAAAAAACCGCTCCATCCGGCGCAGATTGAAATCGGCGTGCGCGTCGGTCACCACGATGACGGTGTTGATGTTGGCGGCCAGGACTTGTTCCTGTTCGCTTTCGCCCACGGCCCGGCGGCTCAGACAGGACTGGCGGCTCAAGCGGGCCTGAATGACCCCCGTCGTTCCGGGCCCGGAAATTTCCAGCGCCACCCAGTCACCCACGGCGGGCAATTCGGCATCCGACGCCGCCTCGTGATACACCCGGCCGCTCAGCGTCACTTCGAGTTCCCGCCAACCCTCCGCCTGCACCAACCACGCGCCGTAACTGATGCGATGATCCCGGATCAAACGCGCCGGCTCCCAGCCCTGGAGCCGATGCGGCGCGAATTCCCGTTCAAAGGCTTCGTTCCAACCGAGCTCCTTGAGCGTCAGCCCGGCGGCCGGGGGGACCGTGATCTCACCCTTCATCTTCCAGTCCTTTGGCCAGGGTCTTTTCGATGTGATCCAACAATTCCGCGCGGCCCTGGCGGGTGACGGAAGAGGTGGTGAAAATGGCGGGCAAATCCTCCCACCACGCCGCCAACTGTTCCTTGAACAAGCCGATGTTCGTCTGCAACTGCTTCGCCGTCACCTTGTCCGTTTTCGTAAACACCAGCACAAACCGCGTGGTGCGATCCCCAAGCCAGTGGACAAACTCCAGGTCAATCGCCTGCGGCTCATGCCGGGCGTCCAGCAACACAAACACACAGGCCAGGCTCGACCGGTTCACGATATAATCAGTCACGGCGTCATTGAACTTGGCGCGGTTTTCCCGGGCCACCTGCGCAAAACCGTAGCCCGGCAGATCCACCAGCAACCAGTCCCCGTTCATGATGAAGAAATTAATGGTTTTAGTGAACCCGGGCGTGACCGAGACCCGGGCCAGATCCTTCTTGCCGGACAGCATGTTCAGCAACGAGGACTTGCCCACGTTTGACCGGCCGATGAAGGCGAATTCCAACCGGCCCCCGGGCGGACAGGATTCCAGATCCGGCGCGCTGAGGTCAAAAACTGCGGACGTTATATTCATGATAAGGCGACAATGACCGGGGCATTATGGGGTAAAACCGCCCGCACCGACACTTTTATCGCGATTAATTGCCAAGATTTGAGCAACGCGTGAAAAAAGAATCTTGCTGCCATCCTCCCTTTCTCCTCACACTGAATGCTTAATTTGGAAACGGAAGATATTCCGACCATGAAGCCACCGCCGGTTAAACTTGAAATGCCCGCCATCAAAAGGGCCGAATTGAAGCTGACTCCGGTTTTCAACCAGGCGGTGTTTGATTCCATGCTTTTCCGGGCCAGTCCGGCGGGCATCAGCATCAGCCGTTCGACCACGGGCAAGTATGTTGAAGTCAATGAGACCCTGGCCGCCATGCTGGGTTATGCGCGGGCGGAACTCCTCGGGCGGACCTCGCTCGAACTGGGCATCTGGGTGGAACGGGCGGATCGCGTCCGGTTGGTGGCCCTGCTGGAACAGAACGGGAAGGTGCGGGATTTTAAAGCCCGTCTCCGCCGGAAATCCGGGGCCATCGCCATCATGCAGGTGGCGGCCGAATTGATTGAAATGGAGGGCCGGGAACATCTGCTGGCGATTTACACGGACGTCACCGAAAGCGAGCGGCAGCATGAGGAGTTGCGGCGCGCCAAGGACGCGGCGGATGCGGCCAACCGGGCCAAAAGCGCCTTTCTCGCGAACATGTCCCATGAGATTCGGACCCCCATGAACGCCATTCTGGGTTACGCGCAGTTGTTGCACCGCGACCCGGCGCTGCCGCCCGAGGCCAAGGAAAAGCTGAACATCATCAGCCGCAGCGGGCAGCACCTGCTGGCCTTGATTGACGATGTGCTCGAGATGTCCCGCCTCGAAGCCGGCCGGGTTACCGTGCAGCCCGTGTGTTTCAATTTGCCCGGCATGTTAAACGATCTCACGTCCATGTTCCGGCTGCGCATGGAGGCCAAGGGACTGGAATTCAAGTTCATGGGCGACCGGGAATTGCCCACCCTGATCGTGGCGGACGAGGGCAAATTCCGCCAGGTGCTGGTAAATTTGCTGGGCAACGCGATCAAATTCACCCCCGCCGGGAGCGTGGAATTAGCGGTGGCCGTCCGGTGCCTCGATGGCCCGCAATGGTGGTTGAGCGCCCAGATCACCGACACCGGCATTGGCATTGCCCCGGCGGATCTGGCCAAATTGTTCCATCAATTCGAACTCGCCACCGGCGAACACAAACTGAACGCGGGCACCGGACTGGGCCTGGCCATCAGCCGTGAATACGCCCGCCTCATGGGCGGGGACATTACCGCGACCAGCCAGCCGGGCCGGGGCAGTTGCTTTCTCTTTCAAATGCCCGTCCAGGAAGGCGGCCCGCACGAAGCCGTTGGTGCGCCCCCCGCCCGGCGCGTCATCGGCCTGCAACCCGGCCAGCCCCCCGTCCTGGTGCTGCTCGCGGACGACAACGCCCCGAATCGAAACTGGCTCAAGCAACTGTTGCAACTCATCGGCTGCCAGGTTCGCGAGGCGGCCAATGGGGTGGAGGCCATCCGCGTCTGGAAAGAATGGCAGCCCCATCTGATCCTCATGGATCTGCAAATGCCCGTCTTGGATGGCTACGAGGCCACCCGCCAGATCAAGGCGTCGCCCGCCGGCGACGCCACCGTGATCATGGCCCTCACGGCCACCGTGCTCGAAGAAAGCCAGCGGGCGATTCTCGCGGCCGGCGCGGCCGATTTACTGGGCAAACCCATGGCGGAAAGCGAACTCTTTGACAAAATGCACCGGCACCTGGGCGTCCAATTCCTGTATGAAACCACCCCGGAGACGGCGGCGCCCGCCGCCGCCGCCGCACCCGAATTTCAACCCGAATGGGTGGCCAAATTACCCCGCGCCCTGCGCACGGCCATGATTCATGCCGTGGCCAACGGCGATCTCGAGGGCTTCGAAGCCCAGCTCAAACAAGTGGCCGTCCGCGCCCCGGCCCTGGCGAACTATCTCCGCCCGCTGGCCGAACAATATGATTACGACCAACTCCTGCGGCTGTTGAACTAGGATCCCTGTCCATGACGGAAGCACAGAACAAAAAGACGAACATCATGGTGGTGGATGACACCATCGCCAACCTCAAGCTGCTCGAGGGCATCCTCAGCCGGCGCGGGTATCGCGTGCGTTCGTTCCCCCGCGCCCGCATGGCCCTGGCGGCGGCCGCGCTCGAACCGCCCGATTTGATCCTGCTTGACATCAACATCCCCGAAATGAACGGGTATGAAATGTGCGCGCGGTTGAAGGCGGATCCCGCCCTCGCCCCCATTCCCGTCATGTTCATCAGCGCCTTGAATGAAATGCTCGACAAGGTCAAGGCCTTCGGCTGCGGCGGCGTGGATTACATCGGCAAACCCTTTCAAATCGAGGAAATTCTCGTGCGGGTGGAAAACCACCTGAACCTGCGGCGCCTGCAAAAAGAACTGGAGCAGCACAACGCCCGGCTCGATGACTTGGTGCGCCTCAAAACCCGGGAACTGGCCGAGGCCAATGAGCGGCTTTCCATTTTGGACAAGACCAAGAACGATTTTCTCATGCTCATCTCGCACGAGTTGCGCACCCCCCTGCACGGCTTGTTCGGGGTCGCGGAATTGTTGTTCGCCACCTATCCCGCCACGGCCGCCAATGCCGAACTCATTGACATCTTTCAACAGTCCCAGGAACGCTTGCTGCGCCTCATCGAGGACGCCCTCTTGCTGACCCAAATGGAGGTGGATGCCGGGCATTTCTCGCCGCACGCCCTCCCCTTGAGTCCCATGCTGGAACTCGCCGTGCAGGAAACCGCCGCCCTGGCCGCCGGCCGGAAGGTCCGGCTGCCAGCCGTGCCCGCCCATTTGCCGTTGGTCAGCGGCGATGACAAATTATTTCAAAAGGCCATGCACGCCTTACTCGAGACCTCGGTGAAATTATCCAACGAGGGGCAAATCGTGGAATTGACCTGCGCCACCGAGGGGAACGAGGTGGTCGTCGTCGTCACCTCGCGGGGCCAGAGCGTGCCCGGGGAAGCCTTCCCCGGTTTTTTTCAAGTCCTCTCCGTCAGCCAGGCCGTGGTGCCCGGCGGGGACCTCGGGTTGAGCCTGCCGCTGGCCCAGCGGATTATCTCCCTGTTTGGCGGGGGGATCACGGCGGAAAACCTCGAACCCGGCGGCCTTAAATTCACCGTGCGCTTCAAAGCCGCGCCCGCCGAAGCCCAAGCCGGGGCCGCGCTTTAATCCATTATGGCCGACTTGGAAACCAAACCCAAAATCATGGTGGTGGACGACACCATCGCCAATCTCAAGCTGCTGGAAGGCCTCCTGGGCCAGCAGGGCTATCGCGTGCGGTCCTTCCCCCGCGGCCGGATGGCCCTCACCGCCGCCGCCCTCGAACCGCCGGATTTGATCCTGCTCGACGTCAACATGCCCGAGATGAACGGCTATGAAGTCTGTGAACGCCTCAAAGCCGATCCCGCGCTCGCCCCCATCCCCGTCATCTTCATCAGCGCCCAGCATGAGCCCGTGAACAAAGTCCGGGCCTTTGCCGTCGGCGGCGTGGATTATGTCACCAAACCCTTCCAATGCTCGGAAGTCGAGGCCCGCGTCCGCACCCATCTCGATCTGCGCCGGCAAAAACTCGAACTGCAATCCAGCCTGCAGCGGTTGAAAGAATTGGAACTGTTGCGCGATAACCTCGTTCACATGGTCGTGCATGACATGCGCTCCCCGCTCTTCGCCATGCTGATGTCCCTCGACCTCGTCAAACTCAACGTGCCCGATCCCGCGCCCAAAGCCGCCAAGTATTTGCAGATGGCCGTGGATAACGTCAACAAATTGACCGAGATGGTCACCCAACTCCTCGACATCAGCCGCATGGAATCCGGCCGGATGCCGTTGAATAAAACCCGGGGCGACCTCACCGTCACCGCCAAGCAGGTGATGGATTCCCTGCAAACCCTCGCGGCCGACCGGCGCTTGATCCTCAAGGCCCCCGCCCCCGTGGAGGCATACTGCGATCAGGACATTGTCGCCCGCATCTTCACCAACCTCATTCATAACGCCCTGAAATTCACCGCCGCCAAAGATGAAGTCACCATCACCGTCACCCGGTCGGGGGCGAACGCGCGCGTGACCATCACCGATCACGGCCCCGGCATCCCCGCCGAATTCCGCGATAAAATCTTCGAGAAATTCACCCAGGTGGAGGGGGAAAAGCGCAAATACGGCACCGGCCTGGGCCTGACCTTCTGCAAACTCGCCGTCGAGACCCATGGCGGCGCCATCGGCGTGGCCGCCGACACCGAACCCGACAACACCTTCTGGTTCACCCTGCCGCTCACCGGGGCATGAGCCGTTGGCGTTCGCTTCCCCAGGGCTGAAAGCCCGCCATGTTAAAGCCCGGGGTGAAGCCCCGGGAATGTTGTCCCCAGAAAATTCCACCGCCCTGAATGGGCGGAACCAGCTCAGCCCCCCCCGCAACGCCCGGGGCGGGCGTGCTCCCCACTTGCCGTGACGATTGCCGAACAGTCTCATTTCGACGCGGTGCGGCCGAGATAGCCGCGCTCTGCCGGGTTGGGCAACACGCCGGTAACAAGACTCTAAATTGACACACCCGGATGCTTCCCACTGCGACGATCCACCCGGCCTTATCGCGCGGATTGCCGCACCGCGTCACCTTCCCAACCACGCGTACAAAGACCCACCGGCTGCGTGACGCGGCGGCGCGCGGAAACGACGATGACATTAAAATGGTTCGCCGAATGGTTGCGGACGGACGTGCCGGGTTATGTCGTTCTGCTGTTGGATCGCGCTAAAATATGCCAATCCCATTAACTGACCCCTTTCTGAGCCGTTGGCGTTCGTTTCCCCAGGGCTGAAAGCCCGCCATGTTAAAGCCCGGGGTGAAGCCCCGGGAATGTTGTCCCCAGAAAATTCCACCGCCCTGAATGGGCGGAACCAGCTCAGCCCCCCCCGCAACGCCCGGGGCGGGCGTGCTCCCCACTTGCCGTGACGATTGCCGAACAGTCTCATTTCGACGCGGTGCGGCCGAGATAGCCGCGCTCTGCCGGGTTGGGCAACACGCCGGTAACAAGACTCTAAATTGACACACCCGGATGCTTCCCACTGCGACGATCCACCCGGCCTTATCGCGCGGATTGCCGCACCGCGTCACCTTCCCAACCACGCGTACAAAGACCCACCGGCTGCGTGACGCGGCGGCGCGCGGAAACGACGATGACATTAAAATGGTTCGCCGAATGGTTGCGGACGGACGTGCCGGGTTATGTCGTTCTGCTGTTGGATCGCGCTAAAATATGCCAATACCATTAACTGACCCCTTTCCGCTTGCCCGTGGCCTGATTCGTGTGCTACGCTCCGCACCATGCCGCCGAAAAAGGCCATGTCCGATGAATCAAAGCAAAAATGGAAAGCCATATTTGCCGATTATCAGCTTACCGTTAAGACATATTCCACATTGGGAGCCTTGCACACCTTGGCGCAGCATTGGGTTGAAAACGAAGTCATAATTGAGCGAGCGGCGAATGAAGAAGCAGACAAAAACGGGCCGAAATGGACACCTGATTATGAGGATGGGGATTCGATGGGGGAGTATTTTGCGGAGCGTGACTTGGCTCGCGACTTGCACGACAAAACTATGCTTCCGATGCACCGCTATTCCTGCATTGTGATGCTTTTTACCACCGTCGAAAGAGAACTAATCCGGCTGGTTGAAAATCTTGAAAAAGGAAAGTGGCAGAAAATGTCTCAAGAAGCGGGCATGAAGAACAAACCCTGTATGGCAAAGGCGGGAAAATTTGTTCAAGACTTTTGTGGTGTTAAACTTTCAGACTGCCCTCAATACGCGGCTCTGATTGATTTGCAGAAAATCCGAGATTGCATCATTCACTGTCAGGGTGAAGTGTCATTATCCAGAGACAAAGACGTGTTGGTAAAACTCTGGCTTGGGGATAAAAAACGTCGTGGCTTTGCTGCACACCCGAATAATGACATTTTCATTTATCCTGATTGCATTGAACAATTTCTGAAAGAAGCTTGGAGCTTTTTTGTTTGGGTTTTTGAGAAATTGAATTGGAAAATTGCCGCTCACTGGCAAGGGGACAAGCTGGAGCAGACTTTCAAAAAATTAAAAAAGTGAGTCGGCACGGCTCTCAATCAAATTCAAAGTCTGGCCGGTGAATTGTCCACCGGCCAGATTTCAACTTGCGGTTCGATCAACATGCCTTCGCCGTTTGCATTCCCGCCGCCGCTTTCGTTTCGTATTCCTCAAGGGACGGGGCGACAATGATTGCCTTTTTCGCATAGGCGCGGTGAATCGCCTTGCTGTTATGCCCAAGCGCAGCCTGGGCAAACCGTTCCGGCATCCCGTAAAGGGGTCAGTTAATGGGATTGTCATATTTTCACTTGAGACGATTGCCTTGGCCACTTTTTCGGTGGCGATACAGCCGCAGAGCGGGACGCCCTGGGGGGTGCTGATACCGGAAGAAACTTTCCTCAGACGGGTGACGGAGGATTGGATCGTAAAGGGGTCAGTTAATGGGATTGTCATATTTTCACTTGAGACGATTACCTTGGCCACTTTTTCGGCAGCGATACAGCCGCAGAGCGGGACGCCCTGGGGGTGCTGATACCGGAAGAAACTTTCCTCAGACGGGTGACGGAGGATTGGATCGGGCTTTCAGCCCTTGATCGTGATTGGCCACAGACCTGGGGCGATGCCCCAGGCTGGTATGAAATCGGGCCTTTGGCCCTAATGGCAACTTACTACAATGCAACAGGTTGCAAAGATGTTTCTTAAGAGACGCCGTTAGGGAGCTTTGGTTTTTCGAGGTTCAGCCGCATCCGTGCCCATCCGCGAAATCCGTGGTCTAAAACTCCCCGCCTTGATTCAGCCCGCTTTCCATTTTCAGCCTCCACTCCGCGCACTCCGCGCCTCGGCGCGAACAAAACGGCTTCCTCGTCTTTCGCCCGCCCGCCGCCACGCCGGGGTTGTCCACCCCAGCCATTGGGTCTTGGTTCGAGTTGAGGCGCGGGGCTTGGGGCGCGCGGCGGGGACCGGGCAAACGGCGGACGGTTTGAAAATCCCCTGCTCCGTGACCTCTGTGCCTTTGTGGTTAACTTTTTCCTCGCGCAAAAAAAACGGCACCTAACCGCTCTTAACTATTGACAATAGGCATAAACATGCGTATTCTGGCTTTAGGATTGCGAATGAACGCCTCAGCCTCAGCCTCAGCCTGGAAATGGCGGCCGACGGTTCGGCGGCGCGGTCCGCCGCGATACCGCCCGGCGCTGCGGCAAGCGGGACACCCGTCTCCAACTGGGCCACTCGCTTCCGTTCGTGTCCCGCCGATTAATCCGCCACCCTCCTGTCTCGCGAGATTTGGGTTTGGCCCTCATTCCGCTATTGAAGCGTTGTGCCTCTACGGTTCATTCTGTCATTCTGTCCAAAATCCGCCCGGTCAAGGTCGGTCAAGGTCAGTCAAGCTTGGTCCTGCCACCCGGCATCCCGGACCCGAGACCCGAAACCCAGGACCCGAAAGGAGTCAAGGCCGGTCAAGCCCAGTCAAACCCGCCCGACCGGCGTCTGAATCCTAAACAAGGTTAGACAAGGTTGGATTTTGAACTTTGAACTTTCCCCGCCCGCGCCCGCCGTCGGAATTTGGAGTTTCAACCGGTCGGGGATTTTCGTATGCTTCCGCCCATGGGACTGGCCATAACCGCAATCATGATTTTTGCCGGCGCGAGTTTTTTTTTCGCGCTGGCGGAAACCGCGCTCTTTTCCCTGGGCAAATGGCAGACGCGGCAACTGGCTGAAGGCGGCTCCCGGTCCGGCCGCATCATTGGCGGACTGCTCGAACGGCCCCAGGATTTGCTCGCCACCCTGGCCCTGGGCAACACCTTCGCCAACGCCGCCATGCTCGCCGTCGCCCTGCGCATGGTGTTTGACGCCCACTGGCTGCTGGCCTGGACCCTGCTCGCCCTGCTGGCCCTCACCCTCGTCGGCGGCGAGGTGTTCCCCAAGACGCTTGCGGTGCGCCAACCGGAATTGTGGGCTCTGCGCGTGGCCTGGCCGCTCGCCTTCTTTCAAAAAGCGACCCGCCCCCTCTTTCGCGCCGCCCAATGGCTCAACGCCGCCATCCTCAAAAAAGCCGCCGCCCAAACCGGCGCGCCCCGCAGCGGCGCCCTCACGGACACCGAATACCAGGAATTGCTCGAAATGGCCTACCGCCAGGGCACCCTCGCCGAATCGGAAAAGGAAATCATCCTGCAAATCATCAGTCTGGACCAGCGCATGGCCCGGGATGTCATCCGCCCCCGCGCCGGCATGGCCTGCATTTCGGACGATGCGACCGTCCCGGAAATGATCGCCGCCGCCAAAAAATTCCGCCACCGCCGCCTGCCCATGTATGATGAAACCCCCGACACCATCGTGGGCATCCTCAACACCCGCGCCCTGTTGCTCGACCCGCAGATTGACCTGTCGGAAGTGATTGAATTTCCGTCGTTTGTGCCGGAAACCATGAATCTGCTGCACCTGTTTCAAAGCCTGCAAAAACAGCGGCGCGGCCTGGCCATCGTGCTGGATGAATTTGGCGGCGTGGCCGGACTGGTGACCATGGAAGATATTCTGGGGCTGCTCGTCGGCAAAATCCGGGTCGAGCATCAGACCGGCGGGTTCGTCATGGAAAAACTCGGCCCCGGGCGCTGGCGGGTGAACGGCACCATGCGGCTGGGCGATTTTCGCCGCGAATACCCCGCCTTGGCCCGCGTGGACGAGGTCGAAACCCTGGGCGGCTTGCTCACCCACCTGCTGGGCGTGGTGCCGGCGGCGGGTGAATCCGCCGAGTTCTCCGGCTTGAAACTCACCGCCAGCGCCGCCGATGAGCGGTGCGTGCGTGAATTGATCGTGCAGCGAACCAAATGAAATACCTGCCCCTGATCAACAGCCTGCTGCTGGTGCTGTGCCTGGCGCTCTCCTTTTTGCTGTCCGGCATGGAAGCCGGCGTGTTCGCCCTCAACCGGCTGCGCATCCGGCGGCTGGCGCGCGCGGGCAACCCCTCGGCCCGGCTGCTGCACGATCTGCTGGAACAACCCGAGCGTTTCTTGTGGACCATTCTCGTGGGCAACACCCTCGTGAACTTCCTCATCCTCGGCTGGACCCTGGCCTGGCTGCATGATTGGCTGACCGGCCAACGCAACCTCGTCATCGCCATTTTTGCGGCGGTCGTTTTTCTCTTTTACAGTTTTTTCGATCTCCTGCCCAAGATGTTGTTCCGGGCCCACCCCAATTCCATGTGCCTCTCCGTGGCCGGCCTGTTCCGGCTGATTTACCTCATCCTGCTGCCCTGCGTCTCCCTGGTCGAGGAGGGCTCGCGCCTGCTGCTGCGGTGGACCAAGGGCCGCGCCCTCACCGTCCGCCTGTTTGGCAACCGCGAGGAAATGCGGGCCGTCATGCAGGAGGCCGCCCAAGCCTTCACCCGCGACGAACACGCCATGATCAACCGCGTGCTCGACCTGCAAAACCTGACCGTCTCACAGATCGCCATCCCGCTGGCCAAAGTCACCGGCGTCGAGGCGACCCTGCCCCTGGCCAAGGTCCTGGCGCTGGCCCGCGAACTGAACCGCTCCCGCTTCCCCGTTTGGGAAGTCCTGCCGGGCGGTCGCCGCATCTCGGGTCTCCTCTCCGTGGGCCCCCTGCTCTACCGGGATGACCTGGACCTCAAACGCCCCGCCTCGGCCTACCTGGAACCGGCCTTGTTCCTGGATGAAAACCTCCGGTTGGAGGACGCCCTGCGCCGCATGCAGCGCGGCGGCCAGCGCCTCGCCATCATCCTCGCGCGCGACGGCCGCGAAATGGGCGTGGTCTCCCTCGAGGACATTCTCAAGGTGATGTTCGGGGAGGTTAAATTATAATATGCACTGGGACGCCATGATGTTGACCGCCCTGAAGATTCTGGCCGTGCTGGGGCTCGTCCTTTTCAACGGCTTTTTCGTGGCCGCCGAATTCGCCCTGGTGCGCATCCGGGAAACGCAATTGGACGAGTTGGTGGCGCAAAACCGGGCCGGGGCGCGCATGGCCCGCCACATTGTCCGCCACCTTAATACTTATCTGAGCGCCACCCAACTGGGCATCACCATGGCCAGCCTCGGGCTGGGCTGGATTGGCGAACCCGTGTTTGCCTCCCTGCTCGTTCCCGTCCTCGCGGCGGTGGGCGTGACCGCCCCGGTCTGGCAGCACTCGATTTCCTTTGCCTTCGGCTTCTTCGTGCTCACCTTTCTGCACATCACTGCGGGCGAACTCGCGCCCAAATGGCTGACCATCCAGAAACCCCTGTCCGTCGCCCTCCGCGCCGCGCGGCCCTTGAACTGGTTTTACCTCGCCTTTTACCCCTTCAACCGCCTGCTCAACCTCGCCGCCCGGTGGCTGCTCGAAAAAATCGGCATCCAGCCCGACGGCCGGGCCGAGGACCTCCATTCCGAAGAGGAACTCCGCCTCGTGATCGCCTCGGCCCAAACCACCGGCGGCGGCCACAACCTCGTCCTCAACGCCCTTGATTTACGCCGGCGCGTCGTGCGCGAAGTCATGCGGCCCCGGCACGAAATCTCCGCCTTCGCCACCGACGCCACCATCGCCGAATGCCTCGTTCAAGCCGAACGCACCCGGTACTCGCGCTTTCCCGTCTGCACCGGCGGCGACCTCGACAAAACCCTTGGCGTCCTCCACATCAAAGACCTCTTCGCCTGGCGCGACAAAGCCCGCACGGCGTTGGACCTGGTGCCCGTCGCCCGCAAATTGATCTACGTCCCCGAGACCGCCCGCCTCGAACCCCTGCTCAAACGCTTTCTCGACCGCAAGCTGCACCTCGCCATCGTTGTGGACGAATACGGCGGCACCCTTGGCATCGTCACCCTTGAAAACGTCATGGAAGAACTCGTCGGCCAGATCCAGGACGAATTCGACCAGGAAAACCCCGAGTTGACCGCCCTGGCCGAAAATACTTGGGAAGCCGCCGGCACCCTGCCCCTGCATGAACTCGAAAAAATCACCGGCCCCGTGGCCCACGGCGAAACCGTGGCCACCGTCAGCGGCTGGCTCACCCAAAAACTCGGCGGTTTCCCCAAACCGGGCGACACCCTCGCCCTGGGCGCCTGCGAATTGGTCGTCGAGGAAATGGACGGACCCCGCGTCGCCCGCCTGAAAATCACCCGCCGCGCACCCCCTTTGATCTCGTAGCCGTCGGCGTAACGGCATATTGCCCAAGTCAAAAGCGATGGAATCTCCGCGTTGGAAGGTGGCTATACACCGGTGGGGAGGTCGGGGACTCGCGCGATGGTATTCGCGGAACCCAAGCCCCCCCGCACTCCGCTGCCGTCAAAAAATTGCCATCGCGGGGTTTGGGATTGACATGCCCCGCCATTCATGGAGCCATTAACTGATGCAAACGCCCCTCATCCGGTTCTTCGGCCCGCGCCTGCTCCTGCTGGCGGCCAGCCTGTCGCTGGCCCGGCCCGCCGCCGCCTGGGATCACACGAATGCCCCGTTTAAAATCTTCCAATTTCCCCCCGACAAAATCCCGACCATTGACGGCCAGACCAACGATTGGGACATCGTCCCGGAAAGCTATGTGATTGGCACCGACCAATTGACCGATGATTACGGCAAACACCTGCGGAC
>Ga0302319_10009533_pt1 | contig 18647 bp, 15 predicted proteins | sample Bog_T0_2_FD_203319 | JGI IMG/M metagenome (GOLD analysis project Ga0302319, IMG submission 203319) | Peat permafrost microbial communities from Stordalen Mire near Abisko, Sweden - Bog_T0_2 | ecosystem: Environmental > Terrestrial > Soil > Wetlands > Peat | place: Sweden: Abisko, Stordalen Mire... | reverse complement strand
ATGCGCCAGCCAATCAGCCTTCGGGTTGAGCTTGAGCGAGTTGGGAGCGGGTGAAGCCTGCAATGGAACTCGACGAGCGGCGAAACCACCATCGGCGGTGCGTTCTTTGAACCTCCGGCCTCTGTGCTGTGCGGCAGGGGATCAACTCATCGAACGGCCGGATGCGGACCCGCATGTCCGGTGGTGTGGGAGGGGAGAGGTCGTGAGGCCTCCCCCTATCCCGATTGCGATTCATCGAAGTTTACGCCTGGATTTCAAATGGGAGAAGGCCTGGCGGATCGCAGGCGCAATTCGAAGACGGGTGGCACAGAGCACGCGGCTACCCCACACAGTGGTTTATTCTGAGCGTTACGCATGATGAACGAAGAGATACCTAATCTGACGGCATTTGATGAGGCCGCGCTGGACCAGGCGTTCGGCACGGTTGAGCGCCAAGCGCGCGGGGACGCTGCTTCACTCAGCGGCGAAGCAGACGTCGAGGCCTTTCGCCTGAAGTGGCTGGGAAGCAAGCAGGGCAGGCTCAAAGAGATTTCGTCGCGCTGGTTGAAGGCAGCGCCGCCTGAGGCCAAGAAGCCTGTTGGCGAGCGATTCAAGGTCTTCAAGGAACTTGTCGAGGGCATCCTGGAGTCTGCGTCGGGCGCAGGCCCGAGCGACGCGGCGCTGGCAGCCGAGGCCATCGACATCACTCTTCCGGGCACGCGGCGGCTGATCGGCGCAGAACACCCGATTACGCGGACGCTGAACGAGATTACAAATGTGTTTGCCGCGCTGGGCTATTCGGTCGGCGTCGGGCCGGAGGTTGAGACCGATTTCTACAACTTCGAATGCATGAATTTTCCGCCGGGGCATCCGGCGCGCGATACGCAGGATACGCTGGTGGTAGCGGGACAGGAGCGGAGGTCGCAGCGAGACCGGCTTCTGCTGCGCACGCATACCTCTCCTGTGCAGATGCGGACGATGGAGTCGCAGCCTCCGCCGGTGCGCATTGTGATTCCCGGGAAAGTGCATCGCAATGACGCGGCAGATGCGACCCACTCGCCGATCTTTCACCAGGTTGAAGGCCTCTGCGTGGATACCAACATCACCTTCAGCGATTTGAAGGGAACACTCGACCACGCCATGAAGGCCCTGTTCGGGTCGGCGGTGAAGACGCGGTTTTTCCCATCGTTCTTCCCGTTCACTGAGCCCAGCGCGGATGTGCAGATCAGTTGCATTTTCTGCGGCGGCAAGGGCTGCCGTAAATGCAAGAATTCAGGCTGGATTGAGTTGCTGGGATGCGGCATGGTGGATCCGGCGGTGTTTGCGTTCGCCGCGGAAAAGCAGCCAACATACGATCCAAAGAAGATTTCCGGGTTTGCCTTCGGGATGGGTGTGGAACGCATTGCGATGATGAAATACGGCATCAGTGAGATTGGTCAGTTCTATGCGGGAGATATGCGGTTCCTGGAGCAATTTGCATGAAGATTCTTACCAAATGGCTCAGAGCATACCTCCCTGCCATTCCAGTTGATGATGCGCAACTTGCCGAAGACCTGACGCTGCGCGGCATTGCTGTTGAGGGTATTTATCCCCTTGGCGAGGGTAACGGCTCGCTGTACGAGATGGACATTACCACCAACCGTGTGGATGCAATGAACCACTACGGCGTGGCGCGGGAGGCGGCGGCGATTTATGGGTTGGCGTTGCCGGCATTGGAGTTTGCGCTACCGGAAGCAAAGCCGGCTGCGACGGAATTTTCCGTCAAGATTGAGGCGGAGAACGAGTGCGGGCGGTTCACGGCGCGTGTGCTGCGCGGAATCACGATCGGCGAATCGCGCGACTGGTTCCCGGGCGCGGAGGTGGCTACTTACTTCGGACTGCTCGAACAGAAGAAAATCTCCAACGCTGTGGATGCCTCGAACTTTGCATGGCTGGCGATGGGGCAGCCCACGCATACGTTTGATCTGGACAAGATTGAGGGTGGCATCGTGGTGCGGCGAGCGCGCAAAGGCGAACGGCTGAAGACGCTGGATGGTATGGAGCGCGTGCTCGATTCCGAAGACCTGATTGTCGCCGACCACGTGAAGCCGTTGGGGCTTGCAGGGGTGATGGGCGGGTGGGATTCAATGATTACTCCCACGACGACCAATGTGCTGGTGGAAGCAGCGTGGTTTGAGCCAACGGCTGTGCGCCGCACGGCTCGCCGCCATGGGCTGCATACGGATGCAAGTCATCGCTTTGAGCGCGGGGCCGATTTTCAGGCCGGTCCGGTAGCCTCGGCGCTGGTGTCGAGTATTCTGCTGGCGAACGGTGGCTCGATTGAATGCGAACTAGTGGATGTGCGCGTGGCAGCGATGGAGAAGCGCACCGCTGATCGATCACCGGTGGCGTTGGCTCTGAGCGAAGTGAAGCGCATTCTTGGCACGACGGTTGCACCGGAGGGCATCACGGCTGCAACGGTCGAGGGCGTTCTAAAGGCACTGGGATGCGGGCTCAAGGAAAGTGATGCAGGTGCCGCATGGCTGGTGACGTTGCCAAGTTGGCGGCTGGACCTGGATCGCGAAATTGATCTGATCGAAGAGGTTGCTCGCGTTTACGGGTACAACCGGTTTGCGAATACGCTGCCGGCTTTTGGGGGCGGCGTGCGTGCGCTGCCCTGGGCCGAGGGCGAGTCGGCTGTCCGCAGGACGCTGATGGACGCGGGCTTCCACGAAGCAATCGCGAGCACGTTCTGCTCCGCGGCAGAGGCCGCACTTACCGCGCCGCAGCCAGGATTGGTTGTGCCGGTGGGGAATCCCCTGAGCGAAGAAGCCGGAGTGCTGCGTCCGTCACTTATTCCTGGCATGCTCTCCATGATTGCAGGCAATTTGCATCGTGATGTCAGCGATGTGCGGCTGTTCGAATTGGGAACGGTTTTCAGCGGGACGGCCTCGAACGGCGTTGTCGACAAGGTGGAAGAGCGACCGGCCGTGGCTTTCGGCGCGGTGGGCAGCTTGCCTGACCAATCCGCGCTTCACGCTGCGAGGGCGATCGATTTTCACGACGTGAAAGGCGCGGTAGAGCAGGTACTGGCGCGGTTCCAGGCGCGGTCTGTGTACTTTGACCGTTTTCCTGCAGAAGCCGGGCTGACGCCGGAGTGGCTTCATCCTTACCGCGCGGCACGCATGGCTGTTGAGGGCGAGACCGTCGGCTGGTTCGGACAACTGCATCCGCGAGAAGCTGCGGCGCGCAAGCTGAAAGAGCCGGTGCTGGTGGGCGAGATCTATCTTGACCGGCTTTACAATTTGCCGCTTCGCAAGCCGATTGCGCGCGAGATCTCGCGTTTTCAACCGGTCCGGCGCGATTTCTCGTTGATCCTGAGCGAGAGTGTAGCCTGGGAGCGCATTGACCAGGCGCTGGCTGGTTTGCAGATTCCGGAGCTGGTTGACTGGCAGGTTCGCGAGGTGTTTCGCGATGCACGGCTCGGTTTGGGGGGGTATAGCCTTCTATTCAGAGCGACATTCCAGGCGCAGAACCGCACACTCCGCGAAGAAGAACTTCAGGCCTTCCAGACGAAGGTGATTGAGGCTGTTGGCTCGACGGGTGCAAGGCTCAGGAGCTAGGACGATACTGACTGGACAACATTCCGGAATGGAATGGAGCTATACTTCTTCGGATGCGGACCGAAATCCGCGGAGGTTTTTTAATGTCTGAGTCTCTTTGGGAATCGAGCGTGGAAGAAGCGAATGTGGATCAGCGACCGGAAGAGGAAGTAGCCGAGTCGAGGACTCTGTCGCTCAGCGCTGACGATTTTTCTGCCTTGGAAGCGCGGATCATCCGCGCGGTGGAACTGGTACGAAAAGAGCGTCTGGCTCGTGCGGAGGCCGAGGAGCGCGCGGCCCGCGCAGAATTGAAACTGAACGAACAGGCGCCACTAGTGGAGAGTTTACAGAAGGAAGTGGTTGGGTTGCGGACCGAGCGCGACTATGTGCGCCAGCGCGTGGAGCGGCTTCTTGCGCAGTTCGATGCTCTCGAGGTTTAGGCTGAGGCAGAGAGGCAGGCATGGCAGAGGAACAACGCACTCCGTCCGGTTACGTGACTGTTGAGATTTACGATCAGCTTTATCACCTTTCCGGCCAGGATACCGAACATGTGCGCGCATTGGCGGCCCGTGTGGACGCGAAGATGCGCGCTGTAGCCGCACAAGGGCGTACCGTGGACTCACTGCGTGTGGCTGTGCTGGCTGCGCTGAATCTTGCCGACGAGTTGTCCCAGACCAACGGCACCGATACGCGCAGAGGAGACGCCCGCGCCGCAAATCTCCGCGGATTGCTGGACGAAGTCCTTGAGGATGAGTGGAAGGCCGGCCAAAGGAATCTTTAATCGCGCGAGAATTGTGCGTGTTATATTGGGTCCGTCTCCAGAGGGATTTAATGCGGCCCGATGTCACGTCACTTCTTTACGTTTGTTGCCTGAGTCTCGCGGTTGCGTGCAGCGCCGCACAGGTGCCCGTAGCGGCTCCTCAGAGCAAACCCGCCACTCAGAGCAGTGGTCCCGCTGATCCAAAAGCCAAAAAGACTTATGACGACGCACTCAAACTCCTGAAAGAACATCAGGTTTTTTTTGCTCTGGATGGATTTCGCAAGGCGGACAAACAGGACGGTGGTCACTGCGTCTCTTGTGAACTCCAGGCTTGGAAAGCTGCGGTCGAGATTCGAGACTACAAAGCGGCGCGTGAGGAGTCCGAAGCCATACTCGTTCATGTAACCAATCCCGGGGACAAGGCACAAGCACAGATCCTGCTTGGCCGGGCTTGCCTGGCTGAAGGAATCAACGCAAAGCACTCCGAGCCGATGGAGTCGGCTGACGCCGCGTTTCGATCGGCTCTTCAACTGCAGCCCGGCAATACGGACTGTCTCTATGCGGACGGGACGGCGCTGGCATATCTGAAACGCGACGATGCAGCGAAAGCGCGCTTCGTGGAGTTTCTGAGAGTCGCCAGCAAAAGTGATCTTGACTATGAGCGCGCGCAGCGGTTTGCGGAGCGCCCGGAGTTGGCGCGTGCGCGGATGGCGCCAAATTTCCGTGTGACCACTCTCGATGGCACAACACTTACGCTTGAGAGCCTCTCAGGCAAGGTTGTCCTGATCGACTTTTGGGCTACATGGTGCGGTCCATGCCGCGAGGCTCTGCCGCACATTAAAAAGATTGCCACAGGGTTGCGAGGGCAGCCATTGGTTGTGCTCAGCATCAGCCTGGACAAGGACGACGCCAAGTGGAGAGACTTTGTTGGCAAGAATGAGATGACTTGGCTGCAATATCGCGATGGCGGGTTTGAAGGAAATATCGCAAAGCAGTTCGGGGTTAATGCGATTCCGGCAACCTTCACAATTGATGCGGACGGCGTACTTGAAGACCAGCACGTAGGCGACGCGGATATCGAAGGGAAGCTGAAGAAATTGGTTGCGCGGGCCGCGGAGAAGAGCAAGTCTGCGCCTGCCATGGAAACAGCCGTCAAGGCGCCCGCAGGTTCGAATTAGCAGTCGACGGCAGCACTCCGATTCGAGAAACTGTATTCAAATCAGCGGGCATGGGAAGCTAGCACACCGCGCCCCCCTTACACAAGACTTGCAATTCCTGCGCGAGACCCATACTATCCGCAATAGAAACCGGCCTGCAAAGCAGGTGGGTAGTCAACACAGGTTGAACCAATAATCATGAACAGGGGCTCGACTCGACAATCGGTTCCGTGTGCCGTGTCCGCCAGTCCGGAATGCCTAACGAACCGCGGAGAGCTCCACCGTCTTTGGACGGGTTCACCTGTGCATTACTCACGGCCCAGCGGGCCGGATTCTACCTTCCTTGAAGCCTGAGGGGATATTCTGACTCAGGTGCATCCTGTCCTCTTCCACATCGGTGCGGTTCTGATCCCGTCCTACGGCGTGCTGGCAGCACTGGGCGTTGTGTTGGCGCTCCTTCTGGCGCAGCGGACCGCGCGGGTAGTTGATCTCAACGCGGGCCGAGTATGGAATCTGTGCGTGGTGGCGTTGTTTGCGGCCCTCGTGGTGCAGCGGTTGGTACTGGTAGCCGCCAATTGGAGTGAACTGCGTACGCATCCCGCGTGGATGCTGGGACTGGCGATGATTCACCATCCGTTGCTGGCGGCTGCGGGGGCGCTTGCTGGTGCAGCGTCTGGGTTGGTGTATGCGCGATGGAACAAGATGCCGCTGGGAACAACAGCGGATGTGCTGGCTGCGCCGCTGGCTTTGGGCCTGGCCTGTGAGCAGTTGGGCGCACTGATGGCAGGGGCTGGGTATGGAACGGAAACTGATGTGCGCTGGGCCGTGACGTATACCAATCCGCTGGCTGGTCGCTGGAGCGGCACGCCGTTGGGGGTTCCGGTGCACCCCGTGCAGGCTTATGCGGGGCTGGGGTTCCTGACACTGGCGATTTTTTTGGTGGTATGGCTACCGGCGCGTCGGCAACAAGGCGATGTGGCGGGATTGTTTTTGCTGGGGGCCGGTGTTGTCGTCTTCATGACCGAACTGTGGCGCGACTCGGTGGGACGAGGTCAGCTACTGGGCGGCGCGCTCGATGGTCCGCAGGTTGCGGCGATTGTAATGGTGCTGGCGGGGGCGCTTCTGCTGTTGGAACGTCATGCGCATCGCATTAGGAATGAGGAAGCCCATGGCTGAAGCCGGAGACAACGCACTGCATGTGATCGAAGTGCCCGCGGAAGGGACTGGTCAGCGACTTGACCAGTTCATTGCTTCGCAGTTGGAAGGGGTGAGCCGCTCGCGCGTCCAGATGCTTATGGACCAGGGCGACGTGCTGGTGAACGGCGAGCGCGAGAAGGCCTCGTTCAAGCTGCGCGGCGGCGAACGAATCGCGTTAACCGGCGAACCGCATCCCACGCCGCTGAAGGCAACGGCTGAGGACATTCCACTGGATGTGGTGTTTGAAGATGCGGACCTGGCCGTGGTGAACAAGCCCGCGGGGATGATGGTCCACGCCGGGTCGGGACAGAACGAGGATGCGCGCAGCAAGGGAACGCTGGTGAATGCGCTGCTCTACCGATTTAAAAAGCTGTCGTCGACCGGGGGGGATCTGCGGCCAGGGATCGTTCACCGGTTGGACAAGGACACCAGCGGCCTGATCGTTGTTGCGAAGAATGACCGTACCCATGCGGAACTGGGCGAGATGTTCGCTACGCGGCAGATGAAGAAGACTTACCTTGCGCTGGTGCAGGGCGAGGTGGAGCGGAAGCATGGAACAATCAATGCTGCCCTTGGTCGGGATCCAGTGAGACGGACGCGCATGACGACGCAGCCACTGGACAACTCGCGCTCGGCCGTGTCGCACTATGAAGTTGTACGGCGATTGAGCAATCGTTTTGGAAAATTTACGCTGGTGCGGGTGCGGATTGAAACCGGCAGGACGCACCAGATCCGGGTGCACATGGCGTCTATCGGGCACCCGGTGGTGGGGGATACGCTTTACGGCGGGGCAGGGCAGTTGACGGACCAGGTGGCCGCCCAGGCGCCGACGTCCAAGGCGGCAAGACGGAAGGCGGACCCGGAGCGACTTCGGCTGGGGCGAAACTTTCTGCACGCCGCCCAACTCGAGTTCACGCATCCGCGGACAGGCAAGCTACTGCAACTGGAAGCACCCTTGCCGGAGGAGTTGGAGAGCTTTCTCCGCCGTCTGGATGCGGTTGATAAACGTACGACCCGTGATTGACGGGATTCAAGAGAACCGCAATGGATGCCATCCGGCGGGTGCGATTGCTAAAATGAGAGGGCTATGATCAGAAAGATTTCAGGTCTCCTGGCTGCATTGATACTTTCCGCGGCCACGTTGACAGCGCAACAACCAGCAACTGCTCCGGCCTCGGCTGCCCCGACGGCTCAATCTCCAACCGCTCCGTCAGCGCAGGCTCCAGCCTCGTCTGACGAACAGTCCGATGTAAATGCGCCCACAATCAGGTTTGGCGTGAACGAAGTCAACCTGATTTTTACGGTCACGGACAGGCACGGTCATTACAACCCCAACCTGCAACAGAGCGACTTTGCATTGCTTGACGACCAAAAGGCGCCGGCAAAGGTGACGTCCTTTCATCAGCAGATTAATCTCCCGTTGCGGGTAGGGATCGTGATTGATGCCAGCACGTCGATCCGGTCGCGGTTCCAGTTCGAACAGCAGTCGGCAACGGAGTTTCTGCTGGAAGTACTGAAAGCGAAAAGCGACCGCGCGTTTGTGATGGGATTCGATGTAACTCCAACGGTTACCCAGGACTGGACCAACAATGTCGATGGGCTGGAGACGGGAATCAACCGGCTGCGCCCTGGCGGCGGAACGGCGCTCTTCGATGCCGTGTATACCGCGTGTCGTGACAAGATGCTTGATGTTTCGCGCGGGCAGGAACCGGTGCGCAAAGCGATTGTGCTTCTGAGCGATGGCGACGACAACCAGAGCCGTGTGCGACCGGACGAAGTGATCAAGGAGTGTGAACGCGCGGAGACCATCATTTACGCCATTAGCACCAATTGGACGCCGAGCCGCGGCAAGGGCGACAAGGTGCTGACCGATATGGCCGAATCCACTGGCGGTCAAGTGTTCTTTCCGCCTTCTGTTGAGGAGATGTCATCCAGCTTCAAGGGAATTGAAGAAGAATTACGCAGCCAGTATGCGCTAACGTACACTCCGGCAGACTTTAAGTACGATGGTTCGTTCCGGTCCATCTATCTCTACTGCAATGACCGTCGATACGTGGTGCGCGCAAAGAAGGGCTATTTCGCGCCCAAGCAATAAGAGTCGGGAGCCACCTCCAAGTTCGCGAAGTTATCTCGCGCCTGGCGCGAGCGTCGCTGGCATGTGAGCGGAACCATGGCGGAGTCGGCGCGGTAGAAACTCGATTTTTTGGGATCGCTTAATTTGGGCAGGGAGTGTTCCGTTTCAGGACGGGCGTCCCTGCCTTCCGGTTTTGGCCCCCGAATAGTTTCATTCAGCAATTCACTCACAGTTTTCCCGCTCCGCACGATGAAATAGAGGAAGCGGTTCCGCTCTGCGGGGCTGGGAGAAACGCGGTGATCCGGCAGGCTATTTCGTGTGACATCTGCGGCGCTGAGAAAAAGCAAACGAACCATTGGTTCGTGGCGAACGAGCATGGGGGAGAGATTCGGGTGAGCGGGTGGAACTCGCGGAACCGAATGCGTCCGGGTTCGAAGCATTTGTGCGGTCAAACCTGTCTGCACAAGTTGGTGGATGACTTCATGGCTCGGGACGTAGCGGCGCGCATGCAGCGAGGAATTGTGGACGAAGTGGATCTGGACGAGCAGGCGGCTGGCACCGATACGAGCCTGACTTCGGACGCAGCTTATATCGAAGTGGAATCGTCTGCCCGGCTGGTAACGCCGCTTGCGCCCGCATTGCCGAAGCGCATTGGTCCGGCCTCCGCGTCAACTTTAGCGCCCACAGGTGCCTATGTGTCTTTGAAGAGCGGTGCCGATCTGGTGGCGATGCCAGCCCGGCCCAAGGCGGAGGTCGTTGCAGCGCAACTCGAAGAACCGCCGGGTTTCAGGTCGCGCAACTTGCGCGCAGAGGCCTGGGATCGGGAACGGGAACGTGAGATGCGGGCAGTGGAGCGGCGTCCGGATATTGCAGCTCGGCGGCGTTCAAGCTGAAAAAGCGCACAGTTTTACAGAATCAGAGGGGCTGTGAATCTGCGGAATTTTTTATTGTAAGCGATTGATTGGATGATATTTATTGAGTCTCACAGTTTCACAGCCCGAAAATGGGGGGGGCGGATTTTTGTTCTCAATTTGGCTAAGTATTTTATTTGCAGAGGTTTGCGGTGCGCGAAGCCGATGAAACATCACCCTGGAAGGTTAGGAGACTTGCGCTAACAAACCATCGGGGGTTCGGAAAACTGCCTAAAGCGAACCTTCCAAGGTTCGGAAACTCAAGAGAATTAACCATGAACAGCAGCCCTTGCGAAGGCAGGCACAGATAAAGCTTTTCTGGAGAATGGTTTACGGTTGTTCTTGTCCGCAACGGATGCGCATTGGTTCGATACCGCGCCAGGCACATGTTGCTCATCGGTTCACTGTTCCTATTGTGCGCCAAAGGAGATTAATTCTCTGCAACGCGCCGGAGAGTGATCCCGATCCGGGCCTGAAGGCCCCGCATTTGGGATCTTTGTTTTCAGGGGTTGAAACCCCCTGCTCCCTCCGGAAATAGCGATCCACAACTGCAATATCAGGGTCGGTTATTCTGACTTGGCGAGAGGTCCGGATTGGAGCAGCGCCAGGAAGGCCGCCTCGTCAAGAACTGGAATCTTCAACTCATTTGCTTTGTCGAGCTTGGAGCCGGCTTCTTCTCCCGCCACAACGTAGCTGGTTTTCTTGCTGACGGAGCCCGCGGTTTTGCCGCCGGCGCCTTCGATTCGCTTCTTGGCTTCGTCGCGGGTGAGTGTGGGCAACGTGCCGGTGAGCACAAAGGTGAGGCCGGTTAACTGCGTCGAACGCACTTTCTTCTCGGCTGTCATTTCGACGCCGGCGGCTTTGAGACTCTCGACGAGGGCGAGGTTCGACGGCCGGGAAAAGAAGTCGAGAATGGCCTCGGAGATGCGCGGGCCCACTTCCTCGACGCGTTCCAACTCTTCGGCGGTTGCTGCCATTACGGCATCGATGGAACCGAATTCCTGTGCCAGGAGCTCGGCAGTGCGTTCGCCGACGAAGCGGATGCCGAGGCCCATCAGGACGCGAGCGAGGCCAGCCTTCTTCGATCGGGCAATCTCTGCCAGCAGTGTGCGCGCCGATTTTTCAGCGAAGCGCTCAAGGCCTACCACTTGTTCTTCAGTCAACGCGTAGAGGTCGGCAACGCTCTTTACGAGGCCTCGGTCCAGCAACTGTTGCACGGCTGCGTCGCCGAGGCCCTCGATGTTCATGACGCCGCGGCTGCCAAAGTGGAGCAGCGATTCGCGGAGCTTGGCGGGGCAATCGGCGTTGACGCAACGCCAGTCGACTTCGCCTTCTTCGCGGACGACCGGATTGCCGCACTCGGGACAGTCTGCAGGGTAGGAGAATCGCATGGTTCCGCGTGGATGCTCGGCGTCTTCGATGACTTCAACGACTTTGGGGATGACGTCGCCGCCGCGCTCGACCTTGACCCAGTCGCCGATGAGGAGGCCCATGCGCTCGATGAATTCGGCATTGTGGAGCGTGGCGCGGCTGACGGTTGTGCCGCCGATGAAGACTGGCTGCAGCATTGCGGTGGGAGTGAGTTTGCCGGTGCGGCCCACGGTGATCATGATGTCATCGAGATGGGTGATGCCCGACTTGGCCGTGAACTTGTAGGCGATGGCCCAGCGTGGGGCGCGGCCGGTGTAGCCGAGGCGAAGCTGGGTTGGGTGCGAGTCGACTTTGAGAACGACACCGTCGATTTCGTAGCCGAGGGTGGCGCGGCGGGATTCGGCCGAGTCAATGAATTGCATCATGGCTTCGACCGTTTTGACGCGTCCGCGATGGGGATTGACGCGGAAGCCAAGCGCGGTGAGGGCATCGAGCGTGGCGGCCTGGCCTGCAGCGAGGTATTCGCCTTCGATGAGCAGGAAGTAGGCGAAGAAGACGAGGCGGCGGTTGGCGACAATGCTGGGCTCGAGGGTGCGCAGTGTTCCGGCGGCGGCGTTGCGGGGATTGACTGCGGGCGGAAGGCCCTGCTGCTCGCGTTCTTCATTGAGGCGTAGGAAGGCTGACTCCGGCATCACGGTTTCGCCGCGGACTTCAAAGGCTTGTGGGAGGCCGAGCTTTTTCAGCGTGGCCCCAGGGATGGAGAGGGGAATGCTGCGAATGGTGCGGATGTTGGAGGTGACATCTTCGCCGACCTGGCCATCGCCGCGGGTGATGCCGTAGGCGAGACGGGCGCCTCCGTCGTCTGCTGCCTCATAGCGGATGGCTGCGCTGAGGCCGTCGAGCTTGAGCTCTGCCGTGTATTCGACGGGCGAGTTGCCGGCAAGCTCGTGAACTCGGCGGTCCCAGTCAGCCAGCTCTTCGGCGTTGTAGGCATTGTCGAGCGATAGCATGGCGCGGGAGTGGCGCACCTTCTGAAAGCCTTCGGCCGGCTTGCCGCCGACGCGCTGGGTGGGCGAATCGGGAGTGAGCAGATCTGGGTGCGCGGCTTCAATGTGCTTGAGCTCGTTCATGAGGGCGTCGTACTCGGCGTCGGCAATTTCGGGAGCATCGAGAACGTAGTAGAGATGCTCGTGACGGCGTAGCTCGGCTCGGAGTTCTTCAGCGCGTTTGGCGGGATTTGAGTGGGGGTGTTTGGCGTCGCCCATGGGGTGAATTATAGGAGGCTATAGTATGGTTGGCGGAGCCCTATGGAGCCTGTAACTCATTTTCTAACTGGTGCGTGCATTGGCCGGGCGGGGTTGAATCGCAAAACCGCGTATGCCACGCTTACAGCTGCCCTGGCCGCCGAGGCCGCGGATATGGACATCTTCTGGGGTCTGCGGGGCCAGGTAGACGAGCTGAAGCATCATCGCGGCATTACGCATACCTTCATTGCCGTGCCGGTGGTGGCGGGCGTGGTGGTGGGATTTGTGTGGCTGCTGCACCGGTGGCGCGAGAAGCGGCGGAAACCCAAACTGGAAGCGTTCATGGAGCGGGACCCGGGTGCGCCCGTGCCATTGAGACTTAAACAGCAGCCGGTGCATTGGGGCTGGCTTTACGCGACGGCCTTGATTGCAGCGCTGAGCCACCTGCTGTTGGACTGGACAAACAACTACGGTGTACGGCCGTTTTTCCCGTTCAACCCGCGCTGGTATGAAGGCAGTTTCATGTTTATCGCCGAGCCGGTGCTTTGGGCGCTGTTCTTTCTGGCATTTGCCATGCCCTGGCTGTTTGGGCTGGCCGATAGGGAGATGGGCGCGCGCAGGCAGGCGTTTCGCGGGCAAGGTTGGGCCATTTTTGCGCTGGCGGGCATGGTTGCGTTTTGGGGTTGGCGATGGTCGGAACATCAGCATGGGCTGGCATTGGTGGCGAACACGCAGGTTGCGAATGATCCAGTGAAGCGCGTTGCGCTGGAGCCGTATCCGGTGACTCCTTTCAAATGGCACGCGATTCTTGAGACGGCCAACTATTACCAGACGGCGGAGATTGATACGCGGACCGGCGTAATCGACAGCGATGCACAGGTCAATGTGATGTTCAAGCCGCCCGTGACGGCGGCGACAGAGGCGGCAAAGCGGACACCGCTGGGACAGGCATATCTGGATTGGGGAACGTGGGCCGTGGTGCGCGATGTGGGCCAGGTTCCTGCGACGGGCATGGATCCGCCGAAGCTGCCTCCTAACCGGACATGGACTACGGTGGAGTTTACGGATCTTCGCTTTGGCTATTCGTATCTGGGCGCGGGACGGGCTACCGGGCGCAGCCCGCTGGGTGGGGCGGTCTATATCGTGGACGGGCATGAAGACGCTGGCGAAGAGATGAACGGGCGGGAGCAGCGCTAAACACCTTACGGTGCGGCAGGCGCTCGCGGGAGGCTCGCTCGGGCTTTGTTCCGATTCCACTCATCACGATGATTCGGTGATGAATGGGGCGCAGTCCTTCTTGATTTCCAATGAGCTTGATGCATCCCACCCCTGCCGCGGAGTGTGTGGCGAAGAATGGGGCACCCACGATGTGCGGCAACATCCACCCCGATTTACGCGAATATCAATGCGAATCTTGCTCCTTCACAGTTGTGATTGGTGCGGTGGTGATCACGTCAGTTCCCACGTTGCTGAAGGTCACGCCGGGGAGATGGAAGTCGTGGATGGTGACGCCGGCCTGGGTGCGGCCCGTGCGCTCGTATTGCGTAAAGGTGACCGGGGCGCCTGGACAGAGGTATCGGGGATCTCCGCGTCCCCCACTCTTATAGCCATTTGTGAGATTGAAGTTCACCTGTTGGACGGGGCTAATGTTGGTGTCGGCGAGAGCGCGGTCAAGCGATCCGACCCATCCTGCGCCTTGCACGCCCGGGTCCGTCGTGGAGTGCGGAATGTTGCAGGGGGCATCGGACCAGACAACGTTAATGTAGGTCAGCGGCGGATCGCGCAGGACTGACCGGCAAAGCAGACCCGTGGCCTGGAAGAAGGGACTGTAGAAGCCGGTCAAGGGCGCGCAGACCCCGAAGCCAGGGACGGAGAAATCGTGGCGTGGGAGCGCGATTTGCGAGACGCTGGTTGCCTTTGCCTGGGTGAGCGCAAGGGTTACGCGAGTGGTAAGCGGCATCCCTTTCAACTGTTCGTAAATGGCGCGAGGCATTACGACAGCAGCGTCGCTACCCGCTGCACCGGCATAGAATTTGGGCGCGGCGGTGTCCTGCCAGTTTGAAGTCCAGCGGTAGCCGTTGGGCGCTTCGACTTCGAGCTTGACTGCGTCGGGAACGAGCACGGTTCCAGGAGCGACGCCGGTGCCTTCGAGCGAAGTGTGGATGATGACATCGCCGTTGTCGGGAAAGGTTTCCCACTGTTGCATGCCGGGTGCCAGCGGATGGTAGACGAGCTGGACGGGCGGGGTGGAGGTGGCGGGATAGTTGGCGTCGATGCGTGAGTAGTGCTGTTCGAGGTGGACGCAGAGGGGCCCGCAGAGGATGAGCAGAGCGGGAATGCCAAACAGCAGCGCGCGGGCTGGAACGGCACGGCGCAAAGCGTATTGAAGCACAGTTACTACGGCACAAAGGCAAAATCCTAGAATAAAGAACCCTTGGCCCGTGTATGACTTGCCTTCAATGCCAGTAAAGTGATAGGGCATAGAACGCGGCATAGAGCTCTGCACCGCAAATTCAAGAGCAAGAAATCCCAGAAAAGCGCCGAGCAGGGTGAGAGTCATGCGTGCGAAGTTGGAGGTAACCGTGGCCATCGCAAACAGGGGCAGAACAACGATGACGGTGAGCAGGAACAGGTTGTAGAGCAGTCCCGGAATGTATGCGAAGGGATTGAAGCCGGTTTCGGCCAGCATGGCACACTGCGCAGCGAAGATGGGGAGATAGAGAAATGCCAACAGAAAAAGGAGCTTCGCGGCGAGGAGCTTGGGCCATTCATAGGGGCGAGTGAGCCAGAATTGCCGGTCGCCAACCAGCGTCTCAGCGTGGACGACGCGGGTGATGAGCAGCCACCAGCTGACCGGAACAAGAGCGAGAAGAAGTTGGCCCGCGATAACAAACTGGTATCCAACGGTGCCCGGGATTCCCATGGCGGGATGGATGTGGTCGGGGCCGACCCATTGTTGGGGATAGAACAAGGCGAAGGCTGCGGTGGTGGCGAAGGAGAGAAAAATCTCACCCCAGAAGCGGCGGCCGTCTTTAGCGAAGATATGCAGGATCTGGTTCATGCCGCGGTCCCTTCGGCGGTGGTGTGGTCTTGTTGAGAAGAACTGCGGTCGCGTCCGGATTTGGCGACGGCGAGAAAGATTTGCCGCAAGGGCATGGGGTCGAAGGTGATGTCGCGGGCAGAGGGGAAGATGTTTGCGAGTTGGATTTCGGAAGCCTGATCCTGATAGCCGCTGTGGATGAAGTGGATGACGCGGTCGGTGAGTTGGGGTTGGAGCCAGGTTGACGGGAGGTTTTCCGGCAGAGGCTGGGGGGTCTCCAACGTTACGGTTACTTCGCGGAACCGGCCGGCGAGAACGGCCATTTCTTCAGAGAAGAGGAGGCGGCCTTGCTCCAGGTAGCCGACGTGGCTGGAGAAGCTTTCAATCTCGGCGAGGTCGTGCGAGGAGAGGAAGATTGTGGTTTCCGGAGCGCGTTCGATGAGGCCTTCAATGAGTTCGTCGCGCACCAGGGGATCGAGGCCGGAAAAAGGCTCGTCGAGGATGATGAGCGAGGGGCGGTAGGAGAGAGAGCTGGCGAAGGCGGCCTTCATCTTCATGCCGCGCGAGAGGTTCTTAAGCTTGCGATTGAGAGGCAAATCGAACTGGCGGACAAGCTGCTGCTCGAGTGTGCGGTCCCATTTGGGGTAGAAGGGGCGGTAGTAATCGAGCATGGCGCCGACGGTCATCCAGTCGGGCATTTCCTGGTTCTCTGAGACGTAGCCGATGCGCTCGAAGGCCTTGCCTGCGAGGCGGCGGGACTCGATGCCGAGCACCTTAGCGCGGCCCACGGTGGGTCCGAAGATGTTCATCAGAACCTTGATCACGGTGGTTTTGCCGGCACCATTGGCGCCGACCAAGGCGTAGATGGCTCCTTCAGGAACGGTCAGGTTGAGATTGTCGACGGCCAGGGTTCGGCCGAACTTGCGAGTCAGGTTTTCTGTGCGGATGGCGTCGTTCATTGCTCTTTGCTCCCTCCATCGTTAAGCTCGGCGGCGGGTTGGGTTGGGTGGTTGGCGGACAGGCGTTCCCAGTGAGCGGAGATTGAGGAGAGCATCTCCTGCTGGTCAATTCCGAGGCGCTTGGCTTCGACGACGAGTTCTTCGATCTCATGGCCGAGGAGCTGGGTCCGATCTTTTTTGCTGGAATCGGGAAGGACGGCGACGACAGTGCCGATGCCGGGGCGGGTTTCAAGTAGGCCCTCGTTGACCAGATGGGCGACGATTTTGTGGGCGGTGTTGGGGTTGATTTTGAGCTCTTTGCTCAGGGCGCGGACGGAGGGATAGGGGTCTCCGGGATGCAGTTGGCCGGATACCATGGCGCGCTTCGAGGCGTAAACGATTTGTTCGAAAAGGGATATGCCGGGACGGAATGTGACGCGGAAGGGGATCACATGTGTACTATAACAGATAGTACACTCAATTTGAGCAATTTATTTTTTCTGGATTTTTGCACTGTGCAGGCGACGGTGGGGCAAGTGCGGAATCTGCTGATTTTGCGCGGAATGGAAACAAATGTTTGTCCCATGGAATGATTCGGGTTGACCGTGAAGGGCGGGGACCGCAGAATGAGAAGAGCATTTCATCATCCTTAGCCTGGATCAGTTCGCTGGGGCTCTGGACTTGTCATGACGAATACCGTTCCCCGGTTGCCGGTTTGAATCCGAAACTGAAGAAATTGAGGCTTATATGTTTGCTTATGTACTGGTGTTGCTGGCAGTTTTGACGCGTGTTTTGCCGCATGCGGGGTTGTGGAACTTTACCGCGGTGGGCGGCGCCCTGCTTTATTTTGGGGCGCGGCGGTCGTGGAAAGAGATGCTGGGTCCGCTGGCGGCTTTGATGGCGACGGACTACTACCTGACGACCTATGTGTACCACTATCCCTTTCAATGGCAATGGTATGCGTTGAATTGGGCGTGGTATGCGGCGGCGATGGCGCTGGGGTTGATCCTGTTGCATTCGAAGACTACGGTGCTGCGCGTGGCGGCGGGCGTGGTTCTGGGGCCGACTTCGTTCTTCGTGGTTTCGAATTATGCGGTTTGGGCCAGTGGCGGGATGTATCCGCGGACAGCGGGTGGATTGGTTGCCTGCTACGTGGCGGCTATCCCCTTCTATCGCAACGACTTGGTGTCGACCGCAGTTGTGGCTGGGCTGGCGTTCGGAGTGCCTGTGCTGGTGCGGCGGCTCTCCGCGGCACCCGTGGCGGGGGCGGTCGTGGCCGCAGAGACCAAAGGCTAGGGAACAGGGATCAGGGATCAGGGAAAAGGGATCGCTCCTGTGGGTTCAAATGGCTGCATAGAGGGTTGCGGTCCATAGCCTAAAAGGCTGCTTAAGTGGTTACAAAACATGCGAAATGGCTGCATGCGTGGTTGCGGTTCGTTGAGACACGTACCATGCGGGCAGCCTTTTTGAGATGTTTCGGTTGCAGAGAGTTTTACAAAACGAGGGAAAGGGTTGTTTAGATTTAGCCGCATTTTTTGAAAATGTGCTGATTTCGCACGATTTATCGTCTTAACCTATTGATAATGCGTTCTTTATTTTGCTTTTCTTCTCTGTGCAGTTGGGCACGGATTCCGTGGCGGAGTGATTGAAAGCCCGCGGCTAAAACCGATCTGATTGAGAGCTATTCAGGGGCCTCGACCCACATTGTGGGTACCCCGGCCCCTGCTCCCTCCGTCGGGCGCCTCAATCCCCGGTCCCCAAAAGCGAGGCATCACCACCCCCCGGACCACCCAGAGGGTACCCGCCTGTCCGCGGAGACCCCGCGCAGGGAGCACACTGATTGTTGTTAGAGACTGGGGTCATCCGCCCGCTTAGGTGATTCTTACTGCCACGGCTGGCCGTCTCTGCTAAAACGGATGTATGGACAAAGGCCGCCTGGAAGCATTCAGCGACGGCGTCATCGCCGTCATCATCACCATCATGGTGCTCGCTTTGAAGGTTCCCGCCGGCGGAAACCTTGCGGACCTGCGCTCCGTCGGTCCCGTGTTCTGCAGTTATGTTCTCAGCTTTATTTTTGTCGCCGTCTACTGGAACAACCACCATCACCTGTTGCAAGCCGCCACACGGATCAGCGGCGGTGTGTTGTGGGCCAACCTGCACCTGCTTTTCTGGCTTTCGTTCGCGCCGTTTGGAACGGCGTGGATCGGTGCGCATCCCACGGAGCCCTGGCCTAATGCCGTGTACGGCATACTCCTGCTGCTGGACGCCGTGGCGTATACGATTTTGGCAAGAGCGCTGATCAAGGTTGGGGGTAAAAAATCGATTCTGGCGAACTCAATCGGATCCGACACCAAGGGCAACCTGTCGCTGGTGATTTATCTCGCGGCCATTCCGC
>Ga0302319_10009532_pt1 | contig 18649 bp, 14 predicted proteins | sample Bog_T0_2_FD_203319 | JGI IMG/M metagenome (GOLD analysis project Ga0302319, IMG submission 203319) | Peat permafrost microbial communities from Stordalen Mire near Abisko, Sweden - Bog_T0_2 | ecosystem: Environmental > Terrestrial > Soil > Wetlands > Peat | place: Sweden: Abisko, Stordalen Mire... | reverse complement strand
CCAGGAAAGATCAGTCCTGTGAAGTCGTGGTCACGTCAGGTTGTGGGAGCCGATCCACACCCACGCGATCGTGTCCGCGGTTACTCTCCCGAGTGCCCGGTAATGGTCGCCACGCGAACAGTGAACCGATCCGCGCTTCCCCTTCAGCCTTCTGAACCGGAGGGAGGGTGATGCGGATCGTGTCGCCATAGCTCTTAATTCTTCACCGCCAGTTTTTGTACGTCCGGCGGTAACGAGTGAAACAGCTCCCGGAAGCGGCCACTCGCAAGTGATTTCACGTTCGCGGCGGCCACTCGAAATGGGTGTCGGCAGCGGATTCGCCTTCGGCCTCCGCGAACAGGGAGTCCAGCCTGCCTTCAGATGAATCCCGGTCGATCTGTTCGTCCCACAGAGATTTGTTCATGCTCTCGAAGCCATGCGAGAACGCGCTTATAATCCTCAGGCGGCAGCCGATCGATGGCGGACTCGATCTCTTCGACCCTTTCCATGCCTGAACTTTAACATTCAGCCGACCCGAGGATTTGCCGAATGGAAGGGGCACATGAGTGCATAACACCCGACTCAATATGGCAGGGCCGTTGTATGAAGCGGCCATTTTCCCCGGAACTGCTTCGCAAGGTAAATCACGTCAAAAGGCCGGTTTAGCCTTGTCTTCAAATTCCATCCGGCGACGTCCGGCCACGTGCCGCTTTATTTCGAAAGTACCTCGCCTTGAGTGACGACGCACGTGGAGACATTGTCTTCCGGCCCAACGGACGAAAGCTGGTTTTCCATCCGGGCTTCCGAGCGCATCAGGGCGCTCACCGCACTCTTGTCCGGAAGATAGTTCACAATGGCCCGACGTCAGAAAAGATCGTCAACGTCCGCCGGCGTGAGGTGGGGCGAGTCGTGTATGACACGCAGGATCGCAGCGGCAGAACCGAGGCGCGTTGCGGTATTTGCGGGAACGAGCGCGCGCAGCCGCTCGAGCGCGAATTGCCGGACGCCCATGTGCCGGGTGGCGGCGATGCCCTCCAGTCTCCTGGCGAGTTCGTCCGGCATTTCAAGGTCCTGTTTTCGATAAGGAACGGCAAAACGATCATGTCTCCGCGTTCAAGAATCACTCCGCCGAAATCGCGGTCACGTCAGGTTGACGGCGGGTTCGAAGAATTGATGGAGCGGCAGCCCATTAGGAGGCAGCCTGACACAAGTAACTGTCAAAAGCGTGCTGTCGCCGAGGGCTGGATTCAACCCTGGCGCACGCGGTCTCTTTTTCAGTCGATCGGCGTGGCGGGCTGGGATGGTGGCTTTCCTCCCGGAGCCACTTTTCGACAGCGGCGTCACGCTCCTGCAATGCGCGCAGTCCGGCACGGACCACCTCGCCGCCGGAAGCGCAGGTACCGGAAGCGACGAGGGTATCGATGTAACTGGCCTGTTCGACCGGAAGACTGACGGGCCAACCTCGGATCATTCATTAAAACGGCGGGTCGCGGCTGAACCAGCCCAGGCTCGCGACACAACGATCGAGGGCCGGGGTTTGTCTCCGTTGAGACGTCGATTTCATCGCCGGATGTTGAGACGCGTGCGCAGATCTCCCTGAATTGTGTCCAGCTCGACCGCGTCTGTATATTCCTGATCGTGGCTGGAATAGGCAACGTCGGCCAGGATCGGTGAATCGGGTTCGATCTCGAAAAGCGCCGCCAGATCCTTCGCGCGCCCGGAACCGGCGACCGGGCCGTACGCATTCCACAGGCGACCGGCAACGTCTGTCGCGGGAGTATTAAGAAGCCACAATCCAACGCGGCCCTTGAGCCTGGCGGCTAGTTGCGGTAAGTCCGTCTTCGATTCCAGCAGCAGCGCGGTGCTCGGAGCGAGACGGAGGTTTGGCGCATCCACCTTCTGAATGAACTGCAGTGCCTCGTCCAGGTCGCCTGGGAGCTTGTTACCGGATCCGAAACGAAGGTATACAGTAATCTGCCGCGAAGCCGCATCACGGCAGATCTGTCGCACAGAGTCCTCGAAAGCTTTCCAGGTATCCGGCAGGGTGATGTTGTTCTCGACGGGTTTGTGAAGCGACAGGAGGAGATCGTGAGCCCCGATGGCCTGCATCTTTGTCGAAACGTCACGAATGGTTTCCATGCTGGCCCGATATTGCGGCTCAATATTATTGACCAGACGCAGGTCAGGAAAGAGGTTGATGCCCGACGTTAAGTCAACAAGCACTCGTACCTTCTGCAGCCCGAGCCAGACAGCTTCCTTTTGAAGGACACTGGTTTCCCGGTCGGCTAAGTACTTCCAGTCCACGGCGACTCCGTCGAAATGTTGAAAGAAGGTAGGCCGTGAGAGAATCTCGTCTTCGATCTTTTGCATGCCTCGAAGGGGCAGAAATCGCCCTTTAGGGTTGGGAGGCGGAACGGAATGAGGTATCTCCTCAACAGCGGTTTCGTCCACCCGCACGCGAAATATGCGAATATCGCCACCCGCGATCGAGTTCTTCCCGCTGACCCCGATGGGGGCGTTTTCGAAACCTTCCGGCAGATAACCGACGGCTTGTTTTTCCGATTGGTCGAGCGGCAATTCCTCCACCGACCGGAGCGAGCCTACATGCGACACGATGTGCATGGGCAATTGGCGCAGGGAATTGTTTGAGATCCCCAGCGTATAATCGCCCTTACCGCGGCGGCAGGTAATTAGTGACAGGCCCTCGCCGACATCGAAATACTTCTGATCCCGGAAGGCGGATTCAAGTACGGTTCGGACGTGGCGCAGCACAGGGTAGGGATTGGGCAAGGGCTTATCTTCGACGCGCACAACGGGATCTTTCACCGCGCTTACCGAAGAGACTCCGAAAGGACTGGCAAAAACGGTGGCGGAGCCTTTCCCTGCCTGCATCGCAACGATCGCCGGCATCGCATTTACGCCGGCGAGAATCTGTGCGCCCCGCGGTAACTGCAGGGGATATAGTTCAAAGGGTCGATCCTCAGTGAGCGAACTGCTGCCCATCGATACTTTCTGGCCGGCCGGAAAACTTTTCGGACGCCCCTCGCTTTGAATTCCCGCAAGGCCCCCGGGCAGATTACGAAGGGAGCCGGCAGTAATAAATAACCGCCCTCCCTGCTCGACGTAGGCCTGAAGTTTGTCACGGACCTCCGCGCCCCCCGAGAGTTCCCCTGCCACTACGAGGACCGGATAGCGGGAGAGCAACCAGCCGGGAGCGTCACTCAGAAGCGCGTCGGCCGAGTCACCATAAGGGGTGGCGGTGGCGAAGCCTTTTTCGTCGTGAAAGAACGAGGAATCCCGATAGCCGGGATAAAGGATATCGAAGACATCGTTCATGAGGTAGTCACCCTGGCCATACGGCAGATTGCCCCAGACGCGATAAAGGATTTTGTTGTAGTTGGGGAAGATCCACCCGGCATAAAAGTCATTCATGACGGCGATTGGGGTCTGCATAACGCCGGGTTGTCCGACCTCGCGAACCCATTTTTGGGCACCCTGCTGAATTCGTCCTATAGGTGACAAAGCTTCCCCGTCAAACCATCCGTTTTCGAATCCGACCACCATGGAGTTATACAGAATGTGGCTGTACAGGAGACGCTTCATCAGGGCGAGACTTGTGCCTTTGGTCGGCCTTCCTCGCGGACCGTAGCTCTTGGATCCCCAGCGGTTGTACACCGAAGCATTGCCGAACCAGGGAACCCCGTACTGTTTGCCCGCTCCTCGATTGAAAGCATAGAAGATCTGCCCATTGGGATGCATCTGGGCAGCCTCAGCCCCGACCATTGTGTACAAACCTTCTTTAACCAGGTAGTGTCCGAAGGTAATGGCCACCAGCGTTGCCATCCTGTTGCGCAGGTCATTTCCGATTGCTTCCATGTGGTTGTGGAAGTTGAGGTATTGACGGAGACGGTCTGCCGAGGGAGGGTACATTTCGGCGGCGTAGGTTAAGACGTAGCGGCCATCCTGTTCGCCCATGTCCATTCCCAGCCAATGATCACCGAGCTGCGAATCGAAGAGGTCGGACGTCTCTTTCGACAATTCAAACTGGTGCCACTGTCCGGGCCCGGACCCGGGAACATAGCCCCAGATCTGATACATGAACAGGTTACGCCGTTTCATCTCGGCGACCATCTCGGGAATATTAGTCGCCGTGAGGAATCGGGAGTTGGGCCATATTACATCGCCCAGGTCAAAGGTTTTGGTATAGCGCTCGAAGTCGCCGGCGAAGTCCACGAGTTTGTTGTCGCGCAGCTGGAACTGACGCAAGGTAGTGAAGTGCGTTTGATTTCCAAACAGGCTCCAGGCGGGCGGTTTCACGCTGCGGCGCGCATCGTCCGGGTATTCGCGCGGGTCGAGGAGGTTGGTATAGACCTTTCGTGGGACTGGCTTCTTTTCCACGGCCGCCACGGGTTTTTGCGCCTGCAGCACTGTCAATACCAGGAAAAGTAATCCCAATGCCGCCAGTGTCCGAGAGGTGTTATAGCTCATAGCTCTATTCCTGTTATTATGCGCATTATTTCGCCGAGTCAAGGATCGATGCGCCTAATAAGTGAGGCGCAACGTCATCTGCTGGATACGCGGGCTGTCGGCGCCTGTGAGTTGACCGAATGTAGAACTCGTCTGAACGCCCTGTGCGTTGAATACGGCGGTCGAATTTACGCTGTTGAACTGCGTATGGTTGAAAGCGTTGTACATTTCCCACCGGAGCTGCAGGGTTACCTTCTCTTTAATGCGGACATTCCTTAGGAAAGTCGCATTCCAGTTGTTGATGCCAGGCCCTCGAAAGGAGTAAACGGATGCGCCGGCTCCGCTGCCGATATTGCCAACCGCCGGCCTTGCAAATACGGCCGTGTTGAAGTATTTGTAGAAGGTTCTTTGGTCTTTGGGCAGGATCGCGTCCCCGGTTTTCAGAACGGTCACGCCGTCGCCGCCGCCGACGAGATTCGCGCCGTCGGATAACGTCATAGTGACGCCCACGGGCGTGCCGCTTACAAAAGAACAAATGCCGGCGACCTGCCAATCGTCGAAGATCCAGCGAACGAGCGGGCCGCCGCCAAGCCTACTGGCCTTCGGAAGGTCCCAAACCCAGTTTCCGACCATGTTGTGGGTACGATCCCAGGGATCCGGCCCATAGCTCCAGAAGCGCCGCCCTGCGAATTCCGGCAGTGTCGAAGTGGCGGCGTTAGAGGATCCGGTGCCCTGAATGCCCGTTGACATGGCTTTCGACCAGGTCCAGACTCCGGCGATCTGCAGGTTGTGGAAGAACCGACGCCTGACCTGGGTCTGCAGAGAGTTGAAATTGCTGGTTCCGGAGAAGTCGAGCAGGTTCATAGCTCCATAGCCATAGGTGGGACGGAAGAAGTTGTCCGGCAGCGGGGTACCTGTGGTAGGGTCCTGATGTTGGGGCAGGAATTCGGAGCCGTAGGGAACTCCATTGATCTGTCTGGTGGCAGCGAGGTGCCGACCGAGATTCCCGACATAACCAACGTCGACGACCGCTCCGAACGGCAGGCTGCGCTGAACGTCCAGGCTCATTTGATAGATGCTGGGGTTTTTCTCCTCGCCGGATACAACCGAAACACTCGCCGGGGAGACCAGGGAGCCGGCCGTCGAGAAGGTATTGACATTTCCGTAATACTGGGTTTGCGAGTATACGGCGGGCGGGTTACTACTGGAAGCACCCGCATCGGGACGGCCTGAGTGAAAGATGCCGGCTCCGCCTCGTATCGCAGTTTTTCCGTCTCCGAAGGGGTCATATGCGAAACCCAGCCGGGGAGCGAAAAGGACTCCATTGCTGTTGGCGAAACCACGCGGATACCCCGAGGCGCCGGCGGCGACAGATCCGTCGAAGTACTGGCCTGAGCCGGGCACAAACAAGCCGATGTAAGCAACGGGGTAAAAGGCGCCGGTGAGGGGGTTTTCAGCTACCCGAACTCCCTGTGCATTCTTAGCGGGAACATAGAGCGCCGCCGCCTGGGAGGGATTGTAAAGCGCGGGTTCGAAGTCTCCGCCCACGTTGGTCTTATCGTAGACCTTGAGATCGTAAGCGAAGCGGACTCCATAATCGAGCGTGAGTCTCCTGTTCACCTTCCAGCTATCCTGCACGTACCACTCGACTGCGCGTCTGACAGGCTGGAGGTCCGGACGTGCCGTTGCCAGTTCCGAGTAGGTGTTGAAGTTGCCCAATAAGGCGGTGGCGTAGGGATAACCGGTATCGACCGGATTATTGGCGTTAATGCTGAAGTCGAAGCTTCCTGGAAAATTAGCGCCACCATTGTTACGCATGAGGTATCCCTGATATTCAAGATACAGACCAGCCTTGAGGGTATGTGGGCCTGCAACTTTGGTCAAGCCATCGGCAAGGCTCATGACGGAGGAGCGATCGCCCAGCGGGAACCGGCCGTCGTAACTGATAGTGGCGGCGTTCGGCAGGCCAAAACTGACCGCGGGCAGCACATTGAGCGGATTGTTTTGGGGGTTGTTTTGCCACAACGTAATTCCCAGTTTGTCTTTTTCTATGGCCGCATCGCCGTTCGGTAAGTTCAGCGGCTGGCTTTCGTCCCACTGGCCGAAGCCGAAGTTCAGGTCGTTGACAAGAGTCGGTGTTGCGATGAAGGTGGCGCTGAATGAGGCAGCGGGGGCTTGCGAGGCGTGAGGCTGGACGATCCCCCAGTTGTTGAAATTCGCGGCAGTGACTCGGCCCTGGTTTGTCATGAACTGGTCCAGTCCACGGATATAGAATCGCCATTTTTCGTTGGGATCGTAATCCACCCGCACCATTTCCTGGTTGGCGGGATTGCCGGTGCTGTCGGAGATTACGTAATTGTACTGCCGGCCGCTGACAGCGGTGTTGAAGAAGTTCGGAGACGGAAACACACTGAGTAACTTCTGCATATTCGGATTGATTCGCGCGGGTGGAACAATATTGCCTGGGAAGGGCTGGCCTGTGGTGGGGTCCTTCACGACGTAGGGAGTACCATTTGTCAGAACCGATTGGGAGAAATTGCCCTGCAGCTCGAGTGGAGTGGGAACCGTGAAATTTCTTGTTGAAGCGGCGTTTGCCAGGATGATTTCCTGGGAGAAGAGAAAGAACAGCTTATTTCTGTTTGCATTGAGCTTGCCTGGCCAGTAGGCCGGGCCGCCGATGTTGTAGCCAACGGTATCGTAACGGTCGCGACCCTTCGGAGCGCCCACCCTGTTATTGAAAAAGCTGTTGGCATCGAACATTTCATGACGTTTACCCCAGTAGGCGGTGGCGTGAAACTTATCAGTGCCGCCTTTGGTTACGACATTGATAGCGGCTCCCGGGGTTTTTCCATACTCAGCCTGGTAGTTATTGAGCAGGATCTTAACTTCAGAAATGGCGTCCATGTTGGGAATGTTCTCTGTTTCGCCATAGCCGCGTGTAGAGGCGGTTACTCCATCTACGGTGACGCTGTTTTCCTCTCTCCGAAGACCGTTGACGAGAGGAAGACGCAGTGTGCTTCCTCCGATTGACCCCTGCCCCTCCGACGAGGTTAGCCAAACGACGCCAGGAAGCGTCGTCAGGAGGGTTGTGTAGGCACGGCCCTGGTCCGGAAGGGAGGCCAGCTGTTGCTGACCTACGACCGCAGACCCTTCGCTGCTTGCAGTGTTGACAGGAGTGGCGTCGGCGTTCACGGTCACGGAGTCGTTGGTGCCGCCCAGTTCCATCGCAAGGGTACCCGCGGACAATCTTTCGAAGACGGCCAGCATCAGTCCTTTCTTCTCAAGCCGCTTGAAGCCCTGGGCCTGAACGGCGACAGTGTAGGTGCCCGGAAGCACGGACGGGAAGAGGAAATCTCCGACGGAGTCCGTTCGGGTTGTCAGTCTTACAGCGGTAAGTTCTTCGGTGAGCAGCACTTCCGCGCCGGGTACAGAAGCACCCTGGGGGTCTATCACGCGGCCGCTAATAACACCGCTGGTGGTCTGTGCATTACAGTCCCGGCCCGGGGTTAGAAGACCGGCCAGAAGCAAGGCGATTGTTACCAGATAACGATACGGAGTTTTCATTTCGAATCCTCAATTCCGCTCCAGACTTAGCGGCCTGGTCGCGACGCATTGTCCCAATGCGTCACATCTGCGCGGAGCGCTGTTCGCAGAAGCCGGTTCAAAAATAGTATATCGGCGAGATCGATAAAGTCAACGGTAACTGTTGAACGTTTTCAAGGAACAAGCATATTCGTCCAGGGCGAGGAAAGAGGCTGATCCGCCAGGACTGCGATCCGTGAAGACGCTGCTGAGTTAGTGTCAGCGGACTCTGGGGCGAGTGACGATCGGGTGTCCTGAAAGATATATTTCGTCGAGGCAAATCGCGCCATCGACAAAGCGAAAGACCACAAGGTCGCCGCGCTCGCCGGGGCTTAGGCCTCGCATGCCGCCTTCGAGGCCGACGATGCGCGCGGGATTCACGGTTGCGGCGTCGATGGCCTGACGAAGAGTGAGATCGCCGAGGCGTATGGCGTTGGCAATGCCGTCGTTCATTCGGAGCGCGGAACCGGCCAGTTTGTCAGTGCCGCTGAGCACGACTCTGCCGTCTGGGGTGAGATCGGCATCCTGCTCGCCTAAGCGGTATCGGCCAGGCGCTGCGCCGGCGGGCGCTGAAGCATCGGTCACCAGGACAGCGCGGGCCGGTGTTTTGGCGCGCAGGGCCGATTTCAAAAACGCGCGGCCGACGTGGAAGCCATCGACGATGAAACTCGCGCTGAGGCGGTCTTCGGCGAGTTGGTCCCAGATGTAGTTGGGATGTCGGCGCATGATTGCGTGCGCGCCGTTGCCCAGGTGCGTGGAAAGCGTTGCGCCGGCATCCGCGGCGGCCGTGATCTGCTCGGCTGTGGCGCCGGTGTGGCCGATGGAGACGGCACACCCCGCCTGCACGACAGCTCGGATGTAAGCGGGCGCGTCGGGCCAGTGCGGCGACAGAGTGACCAGGCGGATGTTGCCGTCGGTGGCTTCCTGCCATGAATGGAATTCGGCGATCTCGGGCTTGCGAACCCAGCGCGCGGGATGCGCTCCGCGGGGCCCATCCTCGATTCCGATGTGCGGCCCCTCCACGTGGAAGCCCGCAATGGCTGGGAGTTGCTTTTGAGCCGCGCGCAGGTTTCGCAGGCAGTTCAGCATGTCGTCCGGCGAGCCGGTGATTACGGTAGGCAGGCAGCGCGTAACGCCGGTCGCGAGGATGGTATCGATGGCGCGTGCGATTTCGCTCTGCGACGCAGCGGGGTTATTGAAATCGACACCCGCGAAACCATTCACCTGGATATCGACGAAGCCGGGCGCGATGAATGGCAGGTCGGCGGCGGCCGCGATGGCGCACACCGCCTGGATTGAATCCCCGAACTCAACTTCCACCGCTTCATTTGAAGCGACATCAATTCCGCGGCACGTTTTATTCACAATGGATTAACAGGCTTCGCACAAGCTCCTCGCCTCAACCGTAACAAACCGCATCAGAAAAAACCTGTTGAAATGCGCGCACCGCGCCAGGGAATTCGCGTTACAACAGGGAGACGGATTGGCTGGCGCGTGATTCCGGCGGCAGATCTCGGGGGAGGTGGCCGTGGCAGGGATCGCGCGCGCAGTCGTCTGGTTATGGATGCCCGATGTAGTCCATGCGGCCTCCGTCCACGGTTAGAACCTGCGCGGTAACGAACGCTGCTTCCCGAGCCGCCAGAAACGCTACCGCATTCGCAACGTCGTCAGGTACGCCGGTACGCCGCACCATTGAGAAATCCTGCATTCGTTGCACCGTCGCGAGGTATTCGTTTTCGGTGCGGCCTTCCTTCACGAGGTCGGTGAGGATAAAGCCGGGCGCGACGGCGTTGACGGTGATTCCGAAGGGGCCGAGCTCCATGGCGAAGCGGCGCGTGAGCAGGGAGACCGCGGCTTTGGTGGCGGCGTAGAAAGCATTACCGGGCAGGGCAGTGCCGTGCGCGGCGATGGAACTGAGATTCACGATACGCCCATAGCCGCGCTCTTTCATGCCGCGGGCCGCCACGCGCGTAACCTGAATCAGACCGTCGACATTGGTGCGGCGCATGCGCTCCATGCGCGCGGCGTCGAAGTCTTCGAGGAGGGCTCGGTAAGCGGTGCCGGCGTTGTTCACAAGGATCGATACCGGCCCGAGTCGATCTTCGACTGCTGCGAACATGGGCTCGATGGAAGCGGGGTCACCGACATCGGCGCCGATGGCAAACGCTCTTCCGCCGCCGGCATGGATTTCCTCGACAAGACCGTCGGCCTCGTCCCCGCGGCTCAGGTAATTGACGCCGACAGACGCGCCCTCCGTTGCCAGACGAAGCGCGATTGCGCGCCCCAAACCGCGCGATGCGCCCGTTACTAATGCCGTCTCACCTGCAAATTTCATTGGCTCACCCTCAACAGGATCATGGCATAATTGCCGGAGGACGGGATTGATATGAAACTTTTTCCACTGGTGGCCGCGATCGCCTGCGCCATACCGGCTCACGCCGATTTCAGTTACACGACCACGAGTAAGACCGGAGGCGCGATGGGCGCGATGGCGGGCGCGCCTACCACGGGCCACTACTTTTATAAGGGCCAGAAGATGAAGTTCGATACGGGGAGAACAGTGGTAATCCTCGACATGGGCGCTAGAACCATAACGACGCTTACGCCTTCCACAAAGACCTATTCGGTGCGCAGCATGGATGACGCGGTGAAGCAGACGGGCGAAATGCCCGAGGTAAAGATCGATGTGAAGGAAACCGGCCAGAAGAAGATGGTGAACGGCTACAACGCTTCGGAAATCGTGATGACGATGGAGATGGAGCCGCCGCCCGGTCGCGCGGGCATGGGCAAGATGACGATGGAACTGGATATGTGGCTGTCGCGCGACGTACCCGGCGCCGGCGACCTGCGTTCTTTCTATCAGAAGAATGCCGATAAGTTTCCGTGGTCGGCGATTGCAGCCGGGGCGAATCCTTCGATGGCCAAAGCGATTGCCGATATGCAGCGTGCGATTGCAAAGCAAAACGGAGTCCCGGTGGAACAGGTGATGCGCGTGAATATGGCGGGAGCGGGCGGCGCCCCCGCAATGCCGCAGATGACGCCGGCGCAGCAGCAGCAGATGCAGGCGGCGATGGCGCGCATAGAAGCGATGAAGGCGCAGGGCGGGGCGCAGGCGGCAGCGGCGCAACAGATGATGGGACGGATGGGCGGGATGATGAACGGCGGGGCTTCGGGGGGACCCATGATTGAAATCACCATCGACGCCAGTGAGTTCTCGAGCAAAGAGATTCCCGACTCCGTTTTCGCGATTCCCTCGGACTATCAAAAAGCTTCGAATTGAACTTCCGATTCGAATGTCAGGCGGGGTGTACGAAGTGCTGCGAGGAGCAGGGCTTCGTGTATCTGACGGAGGAAGACATTTTGCGGATTGCCGCGTACGTGGGCCTTTCCGCGGCTGAGTTCGAGAAGCGGCATGTGTATCGAACGAAGAATTTGCGGCGGCTGCGAGTGCCTCGGCATGCGAACTGCTCGTTTCTGAGGGATGGCGGATGTTCGATTCATGAGGTGAAGCCGCTGCAGTGCGCTTCGTTTCCTTACTGGCCGGAACTGCTGATCTCGCCGCGCGCGTGGCATGAGACGGGGAAGCGGTGCCCGGGGATCGGCAAGGGCGCGCTGGTGAATATTGAGGTGGCGAAGAAAGCGGCGGGGGAGATGATGCTGGCGCATCGGGGTTTGTATGGGTAGAACCCTGGGCTATTCGCTGGCGCGAATTTCCGCGAGTCGGTCCCGCAGCAACTGAGGCAACTGCGCCTCAATCTCGGGTCCGATCAGACCGGCGCCGTCAAGATCCTGAATATGCACCCGGTCTTTTAGCCGATAGCTGGTGAGCTTCATTCGAACCAGGTCGGGGACGGTTGCGACCGGGATGCCTTCGGTTGTGGCGGCGGGTTGAGAAGCCGGTACCGGCTCGGCGTATTCCGGCCGAACATTCTCATTGAGAAACACCAAATGCACTGCGGATCTGGCTTTCGGCTCGGAAACATCGGTGAGCATGTCGATACCCACGGTATGTCGAAACGTCCAGCCGGTTTTGCGCGCCGCTTCGATTACGGCGGGAAGGTCCGCGCGCGCAATAGCCGCATCTACATCGGCAGTGAGGCGGGCGCGCAGCGGATCACGCTCGAACACGTGAATGAAGACCGCCATGCCACCCACGATTCGATAAGGCACTCCCGCTTCATTGAGGATCGAGTGGAGTTGCCGGATTCGGCCGAACAGTTGTTCCACGTGAATGTCGTAGGCCGCCGCCGTCAGCATGAGCTAACCCTGATTCTGGCACGCCAGTTCGTATAAATAGCCCGCTGCGACTACGTCCTGAATTGCGAGGCCGTTCGACTTGAAAATGGTTATCTGTTCCGAGCTGGTGCGGCCAGGAGTCTTTCCCGCTATGATTCCGCCGAGCTCAACCGCGCGGAACTTTGCGCCGGGGCGCTCGGCGAGCGGAATCATCAGGTCTCCCGATTCCCTATGCGCGTCTTCCACGGAATCGACCGCGACCAGGTCCGCGCGGTCCATCACGAGATCGGTCGGCAGTTCGCGTTTGATCAGCCAGTTGGACCCCATCGCGTTCACGTGAGTGCCCGGCGAGATCCAGGCGCTTTCGAGCACGGGGTCTTTGGAATTCGTGGAGGTGACTACTATATCCGCGTGTTCGACGGCCTCGCGGGCGGTCTCCGCCGCGACGACATTCAAACAGAACTGTTCGGCGCAACGGCGCGCAAAGGACTCGCGTTTGTCTTTGTTGCGGCTCCAGACGCGGACTTCGCGCAGATCGCGCACCTGCGAAATCGCCCACACCTGTGTCTCGGCCTGAAAACCGCTGCCGATCACACCCAGCACGCGGGCGTCTTCGCGCGCCAGAAACTTTGTGCCGACCGCGCTGGCCGCTCCCGTTCGGATCTGGCCGAGGTGATTGGCTTCAAGGGTGGCGAGCGGCAAACCGTCGGCAGACCTGTAGAGCAGGAACTGAAAATGAACGCCTGTCTTCGGGTTGCTCGAATAGACTTTGATCCCGAAGTAATGCGAATTGCCGGCGGCCATGTAATGCAGGATGGATCCCGTGGGCAGGATCACGCGGCTGCGCGGATGATTGATCGCGGTGCCTTCGGCCAGGTCGCGGAACGAACGTTCGACGAGTTCGATTGCTACCGGCATCGTCAAATCGTGCAGAACTTCTTCTTCGGTTATAAAGCGCATTATCGATTCGCCTCGATGGTTTCGGAAACTTCTTCCCACTCCGTCATCAGATCCTTCATATCTTTCCTGCGCGATTCCAGCAGCTCGGCAATTTCAATGCTGTGCTCGGCGGTTTGGAAGTTTGACAGGGCGGCTTCGAAGTCCGCAATCTCGACTTCGAGCCGCGTGATCTCGTCTTCAATTGCACGCTGACGCTCCTTCATCTGGCGCAGTTTGATGGGATTGAGGCGGCGCTGCTTATCGGGCACGGGCGCGGGGATCTTAGTCGCGACAGGTGCGGTCGCTTTCTTCGGTTCCGACTTCTGTTCCGAAGGACGCCCCTGCGAAGGAATGGGAACCTGAACGGTTTCGCCGCTCTTACGCCTTACGTATTCTTCGTAATTGCCCGGATACAGTTGGACGCCGCCATCGGCAACTTCAATCACTCGGGTTGCGAGCTTATCGAGGAAGTAGCGGTCGTGCGAAACGAAGACCACGGTTCCGGTGAACTCCTGCAGCGAGGTGAGCAGTACATCCTTGGCTCGCATATCGAGGTGGTTCGTGGGCTCGTCGAGCAGCAGGAAATTGCTGGGATTCATGAGCATTCTAGCCAGGGCGTAGCGATTTCGCTCGCCACCGGAAAGCACGCCGATTCGCTTAAACACGTCGTCTTCGGAGAAAAGGAAACAGCCGAGGAGACTGCGCAGTTCCGTGTTCGAGGCGCGCGCGGAGACGGTTCCCAGATCGTCCAGGATGGAGACTTCGGGGTCCAGAACCTTGTATTGATCCTGCGCGAAATAATCGGGCTCGACGTTATGGCCGAGCGTGTAATCGCCGGAGGAAACCGGTTCTTCGCCGGAGAGGATTTTGATGAGCGTGGACTTGCCCGCGCCGTTGACGCCCACCAGCGCGATACGGTCGCCGCGTTCGATATGAAATGACGCTCCCGAGAACACGTGCTTCGCCCCGTAACTCTTCGAAACGTTCTTCAGTTCGGCCACCACGCGACCACTCGGCTTCGGTTGGGGAAAGCGGAAATGAATCGTCTTCTCATCGGGAGGAATCTCGATGCGCTCGATCTTCTCCAGTTCTTTGATGCGGCTCTGTACCTGTTTCGCTTTGGTCGCCTGATAGCGAAAGCGATTGATGAAGGCTTCCAGCCCTTCGATGCGTTCGCGCTGATTCTTATAAGCCGCTTCGATCTGTATGCGCCGGTCGTTCTTCTGCTGTTCGAATTTCGAATAGCCGCCGGTGTAAAACCAGATCCGCTTATTCCAGATTTCGGCGATCTTATCGACCGTGATATCCAGAAAATACCGGTCGTGCGAGATCAGCACGAAAGCGTTCGGATAGTTGTGCAGATAGCCTTCGAGCCAGTTGCGCGCTTCAAGGTCGAGATGGTTGGTCGGCTCGTCGAGAAGCAGGAGATTCGGTTCTTCGAGCAGCAGCTTTGCGAGCGCGATGCGCATTTGCCAGCCGCCGGAAAATTCTTCGACACGCCGCTGCCAGTCCTCGCGCGAGAACCCGAGTCCGGCGAGCACGCTGCCGACGCGCGACTCGATGTTGTAGCCGTCGCGCGCCGTAAATTCGGCCTGCACCTGGTGATAGCGCTCGGATACCAGCCGATACTCGTCGCCTTCGTGATCGAGTTCGCCCATGCGTTTTTCAAGCGATTTCTGTTCGGCTTCGAGAGCGCGGATTTCGTCGAACACGGACAGGCATTCGTTGAAGACCGTGCGGCCGGTGAGGGTGATGCCATCCTGCGGCAGATAGCCCGCGCGGATGCCTCTCATCGCGTTCATCGAACCGTAGTCGAGACCTTCAATGCCGGCGAGCACCTTCAGCAGCGTCGATTTGCCCGTGCCGTTCGCGCCAACGATGCCGATGTGATCCTTCGGCGTCAGCAGCCAGTTGAAGTTTTCAAAAAGTATTTTGGGGCCGAAGCGTTTGCCTGCTTCGGAGAGTTGAATCATGCGTTCAGAGCCAGTACTGCCATTGTCCCGCACCCACCACCCAGGCGGCGAGCGCGCCGTTGGTGACGGCGTGCGCGACGATGCAATCCCAGATATTTCGATTGCGCACCATCCACCAGTTGTAGATCGCCCCGGTGATCAGGCCGACATCCCAGAAAGACCCATGCTCGGCGGCGAACAGCAGCGCGGTGACCCAGAAGGCCATGGGGGTGTATTTGCCGAGCGGCACGCGGCGGAAGTCGTCGCCATCGATGAGCCAGCGCATCAGCCAGCCTCGCCAGAAGAGTTCTTCGAGGATGGGAACGGCGATCACGCTGATGGCGATGCGGAAGAACAGGAACAGAAAATCGTTCTTCAATGCGGGCGGCGTGTTGCCGGCGGGCTGACCTACCACGGGGTTGTTAAACAGAACAGAAGTGCGCCAGGCGGGCGCGATCGCGTCGGGTCCGATCCAGATCGCGAAGACTCCGAGGCCGAGCAGAATGCTGAGCAGCGGAGAGGAGGGCCTGCCGCGCAACGGCTCGCGCGAAACCGCGAGAATCGCGGCGATTGACACCAGGAAACGCACGGGCGCGGGAATCGGAACGTACTTCTGCAACGCCAGCATCAGGATGAAGACGGCGAAGGGCAAGACCCACGGAATGGCGGGATGGCGGCGCAAACTCGTGATTGTACCTTACACTGAGTCAGTGCATGAATTGATCGCGAGAGCTCTGGCGGAAGACATTGGTTCGGGCGATGTAACCACTACGGCCTGCGTGCCGGAGACAACTCAGGCGCATGGATACTTTCTGGCGCGGGAGCCGCTTGTGCTGGCCGGCACGGCTGTGCTTCAGACAATCTATGAGGTGCATCCGGGAGCGACGTTGACGCTGCTGCATAAAGACGGCGAACATTTGCAGGAGGGCGACCGCATTGCCGATGTGGAGGGCTCCGCGCGCACGCTGCTCGAATGCGAGCGTGTGGCGCTGAATTTTCTGCAGCGGCTTTCGGGGATTGCGACGCTCGGCCATCAGTTCGTTTCGCTGGTGGAAGGCACGAGATGCAGGGTGCTCGATACTCGCAAGACCACGCCTGGATTGCGCGCGCTGGAAAAAGCTGCGGCAGCGGCGGGGGGAGTTACAAACCATCGGATGGGTTTGTACGACGCAATTCTGATCAAGAACAATCACATCTCGGCGGCCGGCGGTGTGCGGGAAGCGATCACTCGCGCGCGGGCATCGGGGCTTCCCCTCGAGATCGAAGTGCGAACGCTCGACGAACTCAACGATGCACTGGCGTGCGGAGCGGATCATTTGCTGCTGGATAATTTATCGCCCCAGCAGGCAGGGGAGTGGGTGAGATTGATCAACGGGCGCGCGAAGGTGGAACTGTCGGGTGGGATCGATCTCGATTCAGTCCGCAACTATGCTGAAACCGGAGCCGATTACGTGTCGGTAGGGGCGATCACGCACTCGGCCACGGCTCGGGACATTTCCTTCCGGCTGACGCTGCGTTAGTTTTCGGAGGGTTTTTCGACCTTGTCGACCACGACGACCGGAACCGGCGCCTTCACCGAGTCCAGCTTTAATCCCAGCTGCTGCTGGAAGGCGGTAAACAAATCCGGAGGCGCTGTGGGATCGTCCGTCGGCGGAGGCACCTTCACGCCCATTCCTACAAACTGGCTCTGATCGGGAGTCCAGTTCAAGCTGAAATCCCAGCGCCCCTTGATTCCTGTCTGATCGACAACCGGCCGGTCGAGGACGGCGCTCTGCATCACCTGAGCCAGTTCGTCCATGGTTGCGTTCCGGCCCGGCAACGACCCAAGTCCCCGGAACATCAGTCCGGGATTGCCGCCAGGATCCTCGCTCTTCGTCAGCTTCGGCCCCGTTTTCGCGACTACAATCGCGTAGGCCGACATTTCTTTCTGCTCATTGTGATATGTCAGCTTGAAGCGGTCCGCAAGCAGTTTCTGAACCATGAGCTTGAACTGCTTCAGATTGGGACGGCCGGGACTGTCAGGTACGCCGGTGATATCGAACTTGTCTTCGCTGATCCAGGAGGGACCTCCGGTGACCTGTTTCGGATGAAGGTCGTACGCGAATACGATAAGGTCTTCGACCGAGGTGTTGAGGGTGATGACCTCGCGGCCCCTCATCGTGTATCCCTTCCCTGGTTGGCCTGGCTTGCTGGGCTTGATGGTCGCCACCTCAAAGGTCGGCTTCACATCTTCTTTCATGGGCGCCACAGGGGCCGGGGGTTCGGGGATCGTCCACTCGGTTGCGGGCGTGGCGCGCGTCAGATTCAAAGGGAGTGGAGCCCCCTGGGTAAAGGTCCCCGCAATCGAATTCCCATCGGCGCTTAGCTTTCCTTCATAGCCGCCGCCAATGGCTGGGATAGTCATTTTCATGGTCGAACCGTTCAACGTAACGGAGCTCACCGGAATCCCCTGTCCGGTTTGATCGATGCTGTAAAACACAGCTTTGAGCGCATCGTTGTCCGACGTGTCGATCTTGACGACCGTGCGCAGTTCTTTGCCATTCGGCAATTTCAGGGAGCCCTGCCAGGTTCCCTTCAGGCTCTGGGCGAGCAGGCTGCTCCCCGAAAACGCGGCGAGCGCGGCTATCCACAGCATCAGCTTTTTCATTGCAGAACTCCTTGGGATAGTTTGACGCAAACGGGCGCAGATTTGTTCGACTTTTTGAACGGCATTTGCCGCTCGTTTACACTCGCGGTTCGGAAGCGTTTCTTGAACGGCATTTGCCGCTCGTCGGAAGCGTTTCTGAACCGTGACCGCAAGGGAGGGGCAACGAACATCCCAAACTACAGCAGATCCGAACAGTAAACCTCCATCGGGTCGCCCTGTTCCTGAACCACATACCGGATGGCTTCCTGAACGTTTGTGTCTTTAAAAAGCCAGCGGGTGCTGCCGTGGCGGGCCCAACTTTTACGTTCCGGGGAATCGATTCCGAGGGCGTTCAAGGCGCGGCTGGAATAAGACTTGAATGAGTTCATAATCAACTCAGGGCGAGCCTCAGCTTCGACTACAGAATGTACATGGTTGGTTCGGACTTGGGCCGCAAGTAAGGTCCAGCGGCGATGCTGACAAACTTCCTTTATGGCGGCGAGCACCGTTCTTCGGCGTTCAAGGTCAAGCAGGTAGGGAGGCTGATCCATTAGAGTCTGTTTCATTTGAATGCGTGGTTGGCTGGCGGGCGCCAACGGAGTTTCCACAGTATTGTGGTGACGATCTATGGAGCCGCGCTCATCGCCATGCAGATGTGAGCCGTAGCAGGTGAATGTGATGAGGTACCTCATAGAGAGCATTTCGTTGCCGCTCGTTTACACTCGCGGCTCGTAAGCGGGAGGGCAATCGACCCCTTCACGATAGACTAAGATTCCAACCCACACATGCTCTGGAGCAAGCTCTTTATCCCCACCCTGCGGGAAGATCCCGCTGAGGCCGAGGTCGCCAGTCATCGCCTTCTTTTGCG
>Ga0302319_10009531_pt1 | contig 18652 bp, 13 predicted proteins | sample Bog_T0_2_FD_203319 | JGI IMG/M metagenome (GOLD analysis project Ga0302319, IMG submission 203319) | Peat permafrost microbial communities from Stordalen Mire near Abisko, Sweden - Bog_T0_2 | ecosystem: Environmental > Terrestrial > Soil > Wetlands > Peat | place: Sweden: Abisko, Stordalen Mire... | reverse complement strand
GACGACGACGGGCGGCGGCTTGGCCGCCGGCTGCGCGTCGAACGTGAACGGCCACTGCCCGGGCGCCGGCCCCCAGTTGCTCTGCGTCATCTGGAAGGTCGCGAAGCTCGTGAAATAGGTGGCGTTGAAGAAGTCGAACAGGGGCTGCAGATCCACGAAGGCGACCTTGCGCTCGGAGCGGGAGGCGATGACCGCAAAGCCGGCCGTGGAGCGCTGGGTCGTGTTGTCGCCCGTCCCGGTGAACGACTGCCAGACGGTCTCGTTCGTGAGGTCGAGGTTGGCAGGATCGGCGTTGGCGCCATTGTTCAGGAAGAAGGCCGACTGGTAGTTCGACGCGACCGCGATGTCCGTCGGCGCGATCATTCCAGGCAGATCGATCATGCCCAGCAGCTTCATCGTGGTGGCATTTCCGGTGCTCGGGAAGCCCGGCAGATGCGCGTGGAAGTCGTAGTAGGTGTCGTCGAAGTCACCCAGGCCCGCGTGATCGGCTTCGATGGAGTAGACGGCGAGCTTCCCCGTCGTCGTCGTCGTGTCCCAGAGCGTGACGAGCAAGAACTCGTTGCCGTTGGTCATCCCCATGCTCGTGGGAACCATGCCACTCGGTAACGACGTGACGTAGCCGCCCGGCTCGGTGTTGCAGCCGATGGTGCCGATGAGCCCATCGTTGAAGGCAACGAAGCCGACCTGCGACGTCTGGCCGAACGACGGCGCGATCCCCCGCGCCACGGTGATGGGCGAGTGGACCGGGCCTCCGGCCAGCGCGGTCCACGATGCGCTCTGGAGCTGCCCGGCGTAGGGGTCGGTGCCGAAGTCCGCGGCAGGCGACGGCATGAAGAAGAAGACGTTGTAGGCGAAGTACTCGATCTGGATGTTGTCCACGCCGCCGCCGACCCCCATCCCTCCGTCCACCGGAGCGGGAGGGTCGTCGCTGTCGTAGATGACGAGGCCCTCGTCCGAGCTGTAGTTGCCCGGCTGCGTGATCATGCAGTCGTTGCCGAGCTGGTACAGCAGTAGCTGCGACGGCGGCCCCGGAATGGGCCCGTTGCCGCACAACTTCACCTGCGCTTGCGGCTGCGTCGGGAGGGCCTGGGACGCGTGGTAGTAGGTCGAGTCGGCTCCGAACCGATAGCTCAGGCCCTGCGCGCTGCTGTACGCGCCTGCGAGCTGCATGTAGGCCGCACGATCGAAGGCGCAATGGGAGTCGTAGATGTCGGGAGACGGAAACGGGCCGTGGATGCACCCACCGTCCACGCCGGCCTCCCCCGGGCCCTCCGCATCTCCAGGACCTCCGGCTCCGCCCGAGTCAACCGGCGCGCCGGTGCCGCCATCCCTTGAGGGCGAAGCGCTGGAGCCGTGGCCGCACGCAACGCAGGCCGACAACGTGACAAGCAGAGCCCAGTCTCGCCGGCGCACAATTCCCATGCTCCTCCGCTCGTCGCAACGGACCATGGTCGCGGCGGACGCACTCGCCCGTCAATCCCAATCCGGCGAGCGACGGGGCGAGGTGATGAAAGGCGGCGCCAGCGGGGGGCCGCTCACCACACCGCGCAGCGCTTCTCCTCGGGCCGCACCATCGTGTCTCCCGGCTGGCAGGAGAACGCCTTGGCGAACTCCGGCATGTTCGACAGAGGACCGTTCACACGGTACTTCGCCGGTGAGTGAGGATCGGTGCGGACGCGAACGCGCGCCATCTCCGGGCGCATCGAGCCACACCATATTTGCGACACGCCGAAGAAGAACTGCCGGTCGGCTTCGACGGACACGGGCTCCCGCTCGTGGAGGACGGCGAGCGCCAGCTTCGCGCCGCCGAGATCGGCGAGGTTCTCGCCAAGGGTCAGCTTGCCGTTCACGTGCAGGTCGTCGACGGCCACGTAGCCGTCGAACTGGTCGGCCACGCACGCCGCGCGCTGGTCGAAGGCCTGGCTCACCGCAGGCGTCCACCAGTCCTTCAGGTTACCGTCGGCGTCGTACTGGCGCCCCTCGTCGTCGAAGCCGTGCGTGAGCTCGTGGCCGGCGACCATGCCGAGCCCACCGAAGTTCACCGCCACCGGGGCGCCGTTCGCGTAGAACGGCGGCTGCAGGATTCCCGCCGGGAAGACCATCTCGTTGAGCGGCGGGTTGTAATACGCGTTAACCGTCGGCGGCGTCATGTGCCACTCCGCGCGGTCGACCGGCTTGCCGATCTCCGCGAGATCGCGCAGCGCATCGAAGCGACCCGCCTCGTAGAAGTTCGACGCGTACGACCTCCGCTGGACCTTGGCTGCGAGAGCGTCGTAGTTCCGCCACGAGTCCGGGTAACCGATCTTGTTGAACAGCTTGCGGACCTTGATCTCCGCCTTCTCGCGCGTCGCTGCGTCCATCCAGGAGAGCGACTCGAGGTCCTCCTCCATCGCGGCCTCGATTTCCTTGACGATGGCCTGGGTGGTCGCTTTCCCTTCGTCGCCCAGCTTCTGCTGCACGAACGGGATGGCGAGCGCCTCGCCGAGGCCGCGGTCCACCGCACGGACGCAGCGCTTCCACCGCGGCTCGATCTTGGCGGCGCCGGTGAGCTCCTTGTCGAACGCGAACGACTCGTCGAGAAACTTCTGCGTCAGCACCCGCTGGTACGGCATCACGTAGTGCCAGCGCAGGTACGACTTGTACGGTCCGAGCCAGGCTGCAGGCTGCCCGCCGGCAAGCGGCGCGAACGCTGCCGTGACGTAGGAGGGGACGGCGAGGTTGATCGCGGTGACCTCCGGTCGCCCGAGCTCCTTCCAGAAGGCGTCCCAGTCGAAGGCGGGCGCCGCATGGGCGAGCCCTGCGCGATCGACCTTGTGGTAGACCTTGGCCGGATCCCGGTGCTCGACGCGGCTGATCTGTGCCTGCGCGAGAACCTTCTCGAGCTTGAGGACCGAGGCCGCCTCTTCCTTGGCCTGGCTCTCCGTATCGCCCAGGAGCTGGAAGACCTTCTCCACGTGGGTGCTGTACGCGTCGCGGACGTGGACGGTCTTCTCGTCGTCTTTGAGGTAGTAATCCCGATCGGGCATTCCTAGGCCGGCCTGGTCGACCCCCGCGATCATCTGGGTCGCGTCCTTCGCGTCTTGTTCGGCCCCCACCTCTATGAAGGGATGGCCCCCGGCAAGGAGGATGTTGGCGGTGACACGCGCGAGGCTCTTCGCGTCGGCGATGCGGGCGATCTCGGCGAGCCTCGGGGCGAGGGCCTTCGTGCCATCTTTCTCGACCGCCGCTTCGTCCATGCAGGACGAATAGAAGTCACCGAGCGCCTTGGCGTACGGGCCGGTCGCCCGGGGCTTCGCGTCCTGCTCGAGGATGGCGCGCAGGGCGAGCTCGTTTTGCTCCGCGAGCTGGTTGAACCGACCCCAGCGGCCCTGGTCCTCGGGGATCGGGTTCGCCTTGTTCCAGCCGCCGCACGCGTAGCCGAAGAAGTCGTCACACGGCGAGATGGCAGCGTCGAGCGACGAGAGCTCTACGCCCGGTGGAACGGGCGGTGCGGGGGGGTGCGCAGCCGGCGGCGTGGGCGCCACCGGGGGAGGAGCGGTCGGGGCTACCTGAAGCTGGGGTTGGTCGGCGGCGCCACAGGCGACCGCGGAGACAACGACCCCGCACGAGAGGGCGAGAAGGAGTCGGCGCATGAGTCCCATGTACTCCGGGTTGCCCGCGCCGCAAAAGGGGCACGCTCGAACTGCCAGCTCATCAGCACGAAAAATGCGGTCTCTGCCCGTGTTTCACGACTCCGGGGCCCGGCGATTTCTCGGCGGCGCGCGCGAAAAACACGGCTTCGCGCACGTTTCTCACGAGCTCCGCGCCGGGGCCGGCCAGCCCTGCCGTCAGGCCTCGATTATTTCGGCGACGAAGCGAAAGCCCAGGAGGCCAACCGCGCGGGCGATGGAAGACTCCGTCAGGCGCGTGCCGGACGGAATGATGAGCGCTCCGCTCTCGTTCCGGAGATCGTGCGCCATGACCATGCCCTCCCTGGCCTGGCCCAGCGCGACTCGCTGGTTGGCGCGGCGGTTCACCTCGCCGACGATTCCGATTCGCGCCTGCGAGCCCTCCACGGTGACCGTCCAGCAGCGGGTCATCTCGCTCGTGACCGCGCGGGTGTCGTCGACGGGAAGCCCCGTCGTGACCTGTAGCTTCTCGAGCTCCGCGGCTCGCTTGACGGAGCCACCGGCCGTATTTGCAATCTCCCGTATCATGTCCTTGACGGCCTCGTGGGGCGCGTTCTCGTCGTAGAGAAGGATGGCAGCGAGCGGTTTGAGGAGTCGCTTCTCGACGACCACGGAGACGCGGATCTCGGCCCGCTCGCCGACGATCGACATGGGGATGCTCGCGCCGTGCATCTCGCCCGAGACGAGGAAGCCCTCGGCAACCTGCAGTGGACCGACGAGACCGGCGAGGTCCGCGCCCACGAGAGCCCCCATGTTCCGGAACACGTCGAGCTTCCGAAGATCGCGTTCCCCGTTGAGATCGAGCACCGCGAGCTTGGAAGCGATGCTCGCCCACTTCCGGAAGCGCACGGGCGCCTCGATGCGAGCCAGAAGCTCCTCCCGGCTCACCGGCAGACGAACGAAGTCGTCGACCCCCGCCTGAAACACTGCGTTGATGGTGGCGGGAGGGTGCTGGTCCAAGGCGGCGATCACGAAGATGTGCGTCTCGTTCTCCTGCGATCGAATCCTCCGGACGATGTCCGTGGCGCCGTGGTTCCAGCCGACGATGACGACGTCGAGCGACTCGCGCTCGAGAGCGACCAGCGCCGTTGCCTGACTCGTCGCGAGGGTGACCCTGTGGTTCGCGTGCTGGAGGTGGCCCGCCAGGCTGTCGCGGTGAAGCTCGTTCTCTTCGATTACCAGCGCGTGCATGACCACCTTCGTCTTCGGCTCGTGAGACTCATCTGGGCGCGGGGCGCCACGCGATCCCTTACCTGGCGGACGTGGCCTTCTGTGCAACGGCAAGAAGGTGCTCGGGCTTGAATGGCTTCAGGAGCCAGGCCTTCGCCCCGAGCGCCTTCGCGCGCTGGATCAGCCCCTCTTGGCCTTCCGTGGTCAGCATGATGACGGGAACCTCGGCTACGGCGGGGAGCTTGCTTCGACTCTCCAGGAAATCGAGGCCCGTCATTCTCGGCATGTTGACGTCGCAGATGATCAGGGCAACGTCGGGGTCGTTTGCCAGCTTTTCGAGCGCGTCGATGCCGTCACAGGCCTCCGCGATCGTGAAACCGTCGCCTAGTGCCCGCTTTACCTGCATTCGCACCATCATCGAGTCGTCCACGACGAGGATCTTCGCGCCCATGTGGTGTCCTCCAGCCAAGGAGGAGAACGGCCGGGGCGCGAGCAGAGTTAACGTATACGAGCGCCCGACGTTAACTCCCGGCCGGACGCGCCGTCCTTTGGGGGGCATGGCCCGCTCCGATGCCCACGCCTTGCGCGAGGCGTTAGTCGTCCGACTCCCGTCGTCCACGGAGACGGGGGAGCGCGGCGCCATGGAGCGTGAGCTGGCTCATTACCGCGCGCTGTTCGCGCTCTCGGCGGCGCTCACCGCCGTCCTGGATACCGAAGGACGCGTGACCGTCGCCGCCGACGGGTGGCGCTCGGTGGTTGGCATCGACCCACGGGCGATCGTGGGCCGTCCGTTCTCCTCCGTGGTCCACCCGGATGACGCAGCGAGCGCCGAAGAGATGCTGACTGTCCTCACCAGGGCGGAGGTCGTCGCCGCGCACGAGCTGCGCCTGGTGACCCCCGACCGCGGCATTCGCTCCCTACGATGCAGCGCGGCACGCGACGTGGCGAGCGGGCTCGTGTACCTCGTCGCACACGACATCACGGATCTGCGCTCCACGGAGGCCGCTGCCAATGCCGCCCGCGAGAAGGCGGTCCAGGCATCGAGCGTCAAGTCCCGGTTCTTGGCGAACATGAGTCACGAGATCCGGACACCGATGAACGCCATCATCGGAATGACGTCCCTCGTCCTCGACACGACGCTCACGACCGAACAGCGCGAGTACCTCGAGATTGTCCAGAACTCGGCCGAGAGCCTCCTCACGATCGTCAACGATCTGCTGGACATCTCCAAGATAGAAGCAGGCAGGTTGACCATCAACGAGGTCGACTTCGAGCTGCGCGACTGTCTTCGCTCCTGCCTCGCCCCGCTCGCTCTCCGGGCCAAGCAGAAGGGACTCGAGTTCTCTGTCAGCGTCACTGGCAACGTTGCGGACTCCGTGCGCGGAGACCCGGTCCGGTTGCGTCAGATCATCACGAACCTGGTGAACAACGCCGTCAAGTTCACCCACGCCGGCAGCGTGCGAGTCTCCGTCTCTCGCGACGACGGCGACGCGTCCCAGGTCCTGGTGAGCGTCGAGGACACGGGGATCGGCATTCCCGAAGCCATGCAGGTCGACATCTTCGAGGCGTTCCTCCAGGCGGACGACAGCACCACGAAACACTTCGGCGGCACGGGGCTGGGCCTGACCATCTGCCGCGAGATCGCCGAGCTCATGGGGGGTCGCGTCTGGCTCAAGAGCGAGCCGGGCAAGGGCTCGACGTTCTCGTTCACCGCGCGGCTGACCAACGCGGCCTTCTGGTTCGACCAGAGCCTCGTGCCCAAGCGCGAGGACCTCGGCGTGCTCGTCCCCCACGCGCCGCCGATCGACAAGACGCTCCGCGTCCTCGTCGCGGAGGATAACCCCACGAACACGAAGCTAGTCGTTCGACTGCTCGAGAAGCTCGGCTGCCAGGTCGTCGCCGTGGTGAATGGCGCGCTCGCCCTCGCCGCCGCGACGACGTCGGTGTTCGACCTCGTCTTGATGGACATGCAGATGCCCGAGATGGACGGCGTCGAAGCAACCCGGCGGATCCGCGAGTGGGAGGGCGCGACCCACCGTCACGTGCCCATCGTCGCGCTCACGGCGAATGCCATGAAGGCGGATGCGGACGCCTGTCTCGGGGCGGGCATGGACGACTTCCTGACGAAGCCCATCGAGCGCGCGCTGCTCAGCAACCTCATCGAGCGCCTACGCGGCCAGCGCACCGAGGCAAACGCGTCGGGGACCCAGGACGCCCGTGGCACCGCGGGCTGACGGCGCTGCAGTCCAGGCCGCTTGGCTCTCGTCGCCGAGGGCCGTCGTCATTGAAAGGTGAACGACTTCACGACGATCACGGGGTCTCCGTCGAACGGCGGCACGGCAACGGCGCGAAGCGCACCCACCACGCATGCGCCGAGCGATGTCCCCTTCAGGGGAGCATCGAGCTCCCACCTGGTGGCGGCTCCGCTCGGAGAGAACGTGACCTTCACCCTCGCGGAGACGGTTGGAACGACGTCGGGTGCGTCGGGGGACCTGCAGTGCACCACGGCGTCGGAAGCCTTAGCGAGGGCCTCCCTGGCGGCACTCGGGTCGAATGCTCGTGCGACGGCACCTGGGTCGGTGGCCTCCGGCCGATCGGGCCCGGCCGGATCCGAGGCTGCTCCGGGCAGCTGCGGCAGCGTCCCTCGACTCGTTGGATTCGGGCTGCCGGCCGGAGCCCGGGAAGATGGGTCCGCCCGCGCTGCCCGTGCGGCCGGCATCGTCTCGGATGGAGCGCGTTGGCTCGGGGCCCCGGGAGGATGCACGACCTGCGACGCGTTCACCTCCTGCGCGTCGGCGGCCGGGATGGCCGACAGCTCGATTCGCGAGGCGCTCGCCACGGACGCGGGCCCCGCGGTCTGGGCCGCAACGACCGGCGGCTCCACCGGTAGGTGCTGGACCATCCTGAAGTACAGGGCGGCGCAGCCTGCGGCGACGCCGATGACGACGGTCGCGGCTCCCGCAGCGACCAGCACTGCCTTTCGACGACTCTCGGGCGTCCATCCCAGCGTCTGCCCCACTGCGGGCAGCGTGCCGGACGATCGGACCTGGGGCACCGGGTGCGGCTGCTGCCTCTCGGGCAAGGTGCTGGCCGACAACCCGGAGTGGATGATTCCCGAGACCCGCTCGGCCGACGCCTTGCCGCGCTTCGAAGCAAAAGGCGTGAGCGCCAGCGCGAGCTCCGCCACGTTCGAGTACCGTCGCTCGCGCTCCTTCTCGAGGCACTTGAGCACGACGAGCTCGAGCCCCTCGGGAACCTCCGAGCGGAACGTTCGGAGCGGGGGGACGGGATCGCTCGCCACCTTGATCGCGAGCTCCGTCACCGACTCCCCGAGAAAGGGCGCGCGGCCGGCGAGGAGCTCATAGAGGATGACTCCGAGCGACCAGATGTCCGTCCGGGCGTCGACGTCCTTGCTGGAGCGCATCTGCTCGGGGGACATGTAGAAGGGTGACCCGATCAGGGCGGACGTTCGGGTCGCCACCGCGAAGCCCGCCGCGTCGTTCATCTTCGAGATGCCGAAGTCGAGCACCTTGATCGTGAGCTGCCCGTCGGAACGGCGGACGCAGAAGAGGTTCGCGGGTTTGAGGTCCCTGTGAACGATCCCGAGGGCGTGGGCGTCGGCGACGGCGATGCAAACCTGCAGGATGAACTCAATCGCCTGCTTCATCGGCAGAGCGCCGCGATCCCGGATCCAGTCGGATAGGTCCTCGCCGTCGAGATACTCCATGACCATGTAAGGGGCGCCGGAGTCGAGGGTGCCGACGTCGAGGACACGCGCCACGTGCTCGCTCGTGATCTTGACGGCCGCCCTCGCCTCGCGGGCAAAGCGCGTCACCGCCTCCTGGCGAGAGAGCATGCTCGGCAACATGAACTTGAGAGCGACCTTGGTGTCGAGGTGGATGTGGTGGGCCGCCACGACGACGCCCATGCCCCCGACCGCGAGCACCCGCTCGACCCGGTACTTGCCTGCGAGCACCTCGCCGGGCCGGACTCCGACATCGACGTCGTCCGCGGGCGCCATCAGGAGCGGCCGGAGTCCATGGCCGCCTCGGGGAGGCCACGATCCTGTTGTCGAGGACGAAGCGATTGCACGTGAAGCCCTCTCCGGAGCCGCTCGAGTGATCTTACCGGGCCGGAGCGGCTTGTCACTCATCGCGCTCGGCGCCCGTGACGTCGTGGTACCCTGCCTCGTGCGTCAGGAGTGCCTGGACGAGAACTCGGTCATCCGGTTCTTTCGCGGTGAGCTCTCGCCGCCGGAGCTGTCCAGCTTCGAGGATCACATCGACGGATGCTCGGTGTGCCGGGTGCTCGTCTCGAGCCTGGCAGCCACGCAGCTGAAGGCCTCTTCCCTGTCGGGCGCCGATACCGTGAAGGCGTCGATCGACGCGGCTTCCGAGGATGGCTCGGACGACGGCCCGCCTTCGTCCCTCGTGCCGGGCACCGTCCTCGCGAACCGGTTCGCCGTCGAGAAGCTCGTCGGCATCGGTGGGATGGGCCAGGTATTTCGCGGGCACGACCGCGAGACGGGCACCAAGGTCGCGATCAAGCTCGCCTTCGCGCGGAACGTCGAGGAGCTTCGGCGCTTCGATCGCGAGGCGAAGCTCCTGTGCTCGATCCAGCACCCGGCGATCGTGCGCCACATCGCCGATGGCCGCGACCCGGACGGCACGCCCTACCTCGTGATGGAGTGGCTCGAGGGGGAAGACCTGGCTTCGCGCCTGCAAAGGGGGCCGCTCGACGTACGGGAGACGATCGTTCTCGCCCTGCGGGTCTCCGAAGCGCTGGCCGCCGCACACGCGCTGGGGGTCGTCCACCGCGACATCAAGCCGAGCAACATCTTCCTTCGCGACGGGCATGTCGAGGCGGCGACGGTCCTCGACTTCGGTGTCGCGCGCCCAAGCTGGCACCAGGCGACGGCGCAGGCGACCCGCACGGGAACGCTGCTGGGTACGCTCGGCTACATGGCGCCCGAGCAGGCGCTGGGAGCGAAGACCGCGGACGCGCGCGCCGACATCTTCTCTCTGGGCTGCGTCCTGTTCGAGTGCCTCTCGGGAAAACGGCTCTTCGGCGGCGCACATGCTGTGGAGGTGCTGGCCAACTTGCTCACGCAGCCCGTCGTGCATCCGCGCGATCTGGTCGCCTCGGTCCCGGAGGTGCTCGATGGCCTGATCGTATCGATGGTCGAGCGCAACCCCGCCGCACGCCCCGCGGACTGCGTGGCGGTCGTCGCGGCGCTCCAGCAGGTGACGGCCCACGGTCGATCGGCGGCCCCGCCCGAGCCGACGAGCCCGTGGCCGGGCCGGCTCGTCGTTGCCGTGGCCGCGCTCGCGCTCGCGGCCGCAGCCATCTGTCTCGCGCCACGGCTTCGCTCCGCCGACCCAGGGCCGTCCGGCGAGCCGCCGGACCCGCGCGTCACCGCGGCGCGCGCCGGCGATCCCGCGCCGAGGGTCGCCGACGGCGTGCCATCGACGCAGCCGGAACCGCCGGCAGTCTCATCTTCCAGCGCCAGCGCCAGCGCCAGCGCCAGCGCCAGCGCCAGCGCCAGCGCCAGCGCCGGTGCGCCGAGCGCGTCCGCTTCCACGGGTGCCCGCCGTGCACCAAAACCCACGCGGATGGATCGCCCCTCGTCGGATCCTTTTGGTACATTCCGCAACTAGATCGATGCCGCGCGGTTCCCGTCGTCACACCTGGGTCGTGCTGGTTGCCGGGCTGGCCTTCCCGGCCACCGCATGGGGACAGGTACCGGGCGACAAGGCGGCGGCGCAGGCGCTCTTCGACGAGGCCATCAAGCTCATCGGCTCCAGGAGCTACGGGGAGGCTTGTCCCAAGCTCGAGGAGAGCGAGCGGCTCGATCCCGCGATGGGAACCCGCTTCCAGCTCGCGCAGTGCTACGAGGCCGTCGGTCGGACGGCCAGCGCATGGGCCGGCTTCCTCGAGCTGGCCGATCTCGCGCGCGCCGCGGGGCAGGAAGCGAGAGAGAAGACCGCGCGGCAACGCGCCGCCGACCTCGAGCCTGCCGTGAATCGGCTCGTCATCGACGTGGAGGCCCCCACGGTCGCGGAGCTGGAGGTCCAGCGCGATGGCAAGGTGCTGGGCGCTGCGCAGTGGGGGTCGGCGATTCCGGTCGATCCTGGGGTGCACCATGTCTCGGCCACCGCGCCGTCCAAGGCGCCGTGGTTCTCGGACGTCACAGTCGCGGGAGCCGGAAGGACGGTCCGCGTCCACGTGCCTTCGCTCGCGGACGCAGCTCCGCCGCTGGCGGGCGCGCGTCCCCCCATGAGCGAGCCCGTCGCTCCTCCCCCCTCCCCTCCCGCCCGCGACGCCTCCATGCGCCGTGAGGAGCCGCGCGGCGTCGACGCGTCACGTGGCGGATCGCGACGCGCGCTCGGATTTGTGACGATGGGCGCGGGTGTCCTGGGCCTCGGCGCCGGGGTCGCGCTCGGGCTGGCTGCCCGGTCGGAGTACGACGGCGTGGGAGGTCACTGCTCCCCCGCCGGCTGCGACGCGCAAGGCAAGAGCACGACGGACTCGGCCCGCCAGCTCGGGGACATCGGCACGGCAGCCTTCGTGGCCGGGACCGTGCTCGCGGTCGGGGGCTTCGTCCTCTGGCTCACGGCTCCGTCCGGGCGCGCGCTCGCGCCGTCCTCTGCGTCCGCCTCTCGGCTCCCGCCACTCTCGCTCGGGTTCGGTCCTCGAGGGCTCCGGATCGACGGGAGCTTCTGATGCGACGTCACGCCGTCTGGCCCGTGCTGATCGGGTGCGCCTCTCTCGCGAGCTGCGACGCGGTCTTCGGCCTCGCGGACCGACCTCTGCTCTCCGATGCGTCCGCCCCCGACGCCGCGGACCTGGATGCCGATGCGGAGACGGACGCTGCCGCAGCCTGCCCTCCCGAGCCGTCGGGCTACCAGGACCTCGCGACGACCGGGTGCTGGGGCACCTTCGACACGGCGATGGTCGGCGTGACGGTGCCCGGCTTCGAGGGGGCGGCCTTCGACGGCAGGTACCTTTACCTCGTCCCGAACCCGGGTGCCGTCGTGGCTCGGTACGATACGTCGTTACCGTTCTCGAGCAGCGCCTCGTGGCTGACCTTCGACGTCGGCCAGGCCCTGCACATCTCGCCGACCTTTGCCGGGGCGGTCTTCGATGGCCGATCTGTCATCTTCGCGCCGGCGACAGGCCCCACCTACGTCCGGTACGATACGCAGTCCGGCTTCACTGACGCGACGTCGTGGTCGGACTTCGACCCGAGCGCGACCTCGACGGTCGTGACGATGGCGGACGGCTTCGCCGGGGGAACGTTCGACGGTCGCTATTCCTACTTTGTCCCGAACAGCAGCCACTGGGCCTTCAAATACGACACGACGGCCGCGTTCACCGACGTGCCCGAGTGGTACGCCCACAACATCGTCGGCGTCGGCGACGTCAGCCCCCAGTTCTTCGGCGCCGCGTACGACGGCCGCTACGTCTACTTCGCGCCTGGGTCCTTGGCCGCCGAGACCCTGGGCATACTCATTCGGTACGACACGAAGGGCGACTATGGCCTCGCCGCCTCGTTCGACACCTTCGACATGACGACGGTGAGCAAGAACGCCGCGGGCTTCGCGGGGGCGGCCTTCGACGGCCGGTACGTCTATTTCGTGCCGAGCGGCCTCGCGGGGGAGAGCGCCATCGTGACGCGCTTCGACTCGCACGGCACGCTCGGCGCGGCGAGCTCCTGGGCGGCGTTCGACGTGAGCTCCCTTCCCTCGGGCGCGGGCCACTTCTTCGGCGCGGCCTTCGACGGTCGCTACCTCTACTTCGTCCCATGGGGCACGACCAGCTCGGGCGCCAACGGGCGTCTCGCCCGCTACGACACCACGAGCGCGTTCACCGCCGGCTCGTCGTGGTCGACGTTCGATACGAACCTCGTTCAGGCGGCATCGTTCCAGGGGTCGGCCTTCGACGGACAGTACGTGTACTTCGCACCACAATCGGGCACCGTCGTCGCGCGCTTTCGAGCCCGGTCGACCTCGAAGATGCCGGCGCTGCCCGGCTTCCACGGCTCGTTCTTCTGACGCAGCGATGGGCAGCGCACACCTCACAGAGCTCTTCCGCGGTGCCGCCCCGGCCGGCGTGTCCGCGCGAATCACGGACGACGAGGCACACATCGAGCGCGTCCTCGCCAGGCTCCTCGACGAGGCGCGCGCCGCACGCCCCTCGATCGACGTCCCACGCGAAGACTTCGTCCTGCACCTGGCGCTGCACTTTCCGCCTGCGGCCACGTCGATCGACGCTCTCGAGGAGCTGCGCGCCTCTGACCTCTACCTCGCCTGCGCCTGCCTTCGCGGCGACGGGGCCGCGATGACGGTCTTCGACGCGAGCTACCTGGCGAACCTCGGTGCCGTCGTGCCATTTCCGGCGGGAACGAACGCGGGTGACGTGAAGCAAGCGGTTCGAGAGAAGCTCTTGATGGGCCACGATGGGGACCCGCCGAAGATCGGCGACTACTCTGGGAGGGGCGATCTGGGAGGCTGGGTCCGCGTGGTCGCCATGCGGGTCGCCCTGAACCTCGCCCGCGGCAAGACGCGCGAGGTGGAGCTGGAAGAATCTGATCGTCTCGCGGACGGGGCGGCCGGCTCGGACGACGCCGAGCTCGGCCTGCTCAAGAAGCTCTACCAGGCGGAGTTCCGGGAGGCCTTCCAGCAAGCGCTGACCGGACTTCCGGTCCGCGATCGCAACATGCTCCGCCAGCACTACATCGACGGGCTCACGCTCGAGCAGATAGGCGCAGTGTACCAGGTGCACCGCGTCACCATGGTGCGTCGTATGACCGAGACGCGGAAGGAGCTCGCCACCGAGACCCGGAGACGCTTGAAGGCGAAGCTCCGGGTCAGCCGTGGCGAGCTCGACAGCATCATGCGGCTCCTCCAGAGCCAGCTCGACGTGAGCATCCGCGCGTACCTCGAGGATCACTAGTCACTAGTACTAGTGACTAGCTCACAGAAACGAGATCGCCGTGTAGCCGATGGACGTCACGATCGCGAGGAAGCCCAGCGGCACCTGGAACTTCACGAGCGTGCTCCGGAGAGCGGCCCCCTTCTCGATGGCCACCGCGTTGCCGCGGAACGCATACGTGGAGATGAGCCCGAATCCGAGGATGAGCCCGACGCCGAAGTCCGCCACGGCCATCGCGAGCCAGAAGATCCAGACGAGAGGGTGCGAGCTCAAGACAGAGAGCCCGAGCACGCACTCGATGAGCTCCCAGACGCCCCAGCCGAACATCGTGAGCCCGATCCAGCCCTGGTACTGGGCCAGCTTCGCGAGCTTTTCCTTGGCGTCCGGCGCACGGGCGACGAGGAGCGAAGAGAGCGCGAGAAGGCCGCCGAGTACCCCGATGATGGTGGAAACGAAGATCATGTTCTCTCCCTTTGGTTGCAGGCGGTCTTGCCCGCACCAGGAGACACGTCGAGCAGCGCCCGAGTAGCGCTCGATCTTGCGCGGAGGGCGTCCCCCGGACGGGTGACAATCCCGTCACACGGTCACGGAGCGATGGAGACGGCGGCCATCTCCCGCTGCCGCGGCGCCGCTCGTTCGACCATCCACACGGCAGCGATCATCGCGATGGCCAAGGAGCCGCCGCGCAGAAACCACCGCTGGTAGAGCACCGTCTTTCTCAGCACGAAGGCGAGCGGGACGAACGCAGCCACGAAGATGAGCTGGCCCGTCTCGACGCCCATCGCGAAACCAGAGAGCGTCACGAGGAGCGCCTCCTTCGGCAACGCGAGATCGTTCAGCGCGGACGCGAAGCCGAAGCCGTGGACGAGCCCGAGCGTCCCGGCGACGACCCACTTCCGGCCTCCGAGAAAGGGTCGAAGGTTGTCCACGGCCGCAACGACGACCGACGCGGCGATGGCCGGCTCGATGATGCGCGGCGCAGGCCGGAGCAAGCCGAGCGCCGCGAGGCTCAGCGTGATCGAGTGCGTGAAGGTGAAGGCGGTCACGATCTTCGCAACGTCGACGATGGAGGCGCGGAGGCTCGGGCGAGCCGCCCATCCCGCCGGCGTTCGCTGGAGCACGGAGGTCATGAGGAGCGCGAGCAGAAAGAGCACGTGATCGGCGCCGGACCAGATGTGCGCGATGCCGATCGCCACCGCGGACGTCAGCCCCTGCCAGGACCACCGCGACGCAGGAATGCCATCCGCTGCACGTGGCGCGCGGTCGCCGCGGACCGGAGGACCCGCGGAAGGAGCGGTCGGCGGCGTCCCGCCGGGACCCTCCGGGAACAGCGCGGCGGCGTGCCGCCCTCCGAGGAACGGGGCCCCAGACTTCGGTTGGGCATTCTTGCTGGATTCAGGATCGAAAGCTGAGTCGACGTCGTCGGGTGTCGCCCGGAAGGGAGAGTTGCTCTCGATTCAGTGCCGCGAGCAGCTCGCGAAAGGCGGCGCGCTCGGTGGCAGTTCCGGCCGGCGCGAGGTCGACGGCGATCGTGCGTAGTCCAACGCGGATACGTCCGGGCGCGGCGAACAGATTGGCGAGCGTCTTCTTCGCTTCCGCGGGGCGTGGCAGGTGCCGGGCAAGCGCGGCGGCGAGGTCGGCCTCGACGTTCGCGCACGCGATGCGGACGGTGTCGAGCACGCGCGCTGGCGCTCGGCCCTCGTGCGCCGGAGGTTGTCCTCGGAGGCCTCGACGTCGGCCGGGGCGGCGGCGTGCTCTTCGAGGAGTTCCTGCTTGCGCTTGAAGTCGTGCTGGGCAGCGATGACATCGGCCTCGGCCTTGCTCAGGTTCGAGGAGGCGACGCCGATGTCCGGCGAGACGATGGTGGCGAGCAGAGCGCCCTGCTTCACCGTCTGCCCGAGGTTCGCCGCGATGTTGGTGACGCGACCCGTGACGGGGGAGAAGATGTGAGCCACCCGGAGGTCATCGAACGTGATCCGGCCCGTGACGGCGACGACCTCGTTGACGTCCTGCTCGCCGATCGCTCCGACCTCGATCTGCGCGAGCGCGAGCTGGTCCCTCGAGATCCACACCTGACCCGGCGGCGGGGCAGGCGGGGGAGGTCCCTTCCGCACATCGGCGTTCTGGCTGCAGCCGCTCGCAAACGCCGTGAAGGCCACGCCCCCTCGAGTTCGCCTCCGTTGATCGCATTCGGAAAAACAAGTACCGACGTCGAACGCATTAGCGATTATTAATGTTCTCTTCGTGACGAGTGAGCGCGCTCTGTCCCAGATTGATAGGACATCAGGGATCGGCCGCCCCGGATTGCGATCGCTTCATGATTGCGACCGTCGCTCGAAAGGATGCCGGCGGGGCATAGAGGCCACTTCGCGCGTTCTCGCGATCCGTGAGGGCAGGGCCTCCACTCAGGAGATTCGGGGGTGTGACTCGATCCGGACCGCTTCGTCCTCGGAGTGCGGCGTCTCCATTCATCCTTGGTTCCCAGCTTGCGACTGGCCCATGAGCCCGCGCGACGCACGGCGGGTCCTTCCTCCCGTCTTTCGGTCCGCGACTCCTCGCCCCCGCTGCGGTCCTCCGGTGCCGCGGCGCGGGATGCTCGCGGCGCGGGTCGAGCGGACCTTCCTCCACCCGGGCACTCGGTCCTCGTCTCGCGCGCCTCCCGGACTCTCCTCTCGGCGCCCCACGCTCGAGCCAGGGGCGCTCTGCCTCCTCTTCGAGCCGCCCTTCGTGTACTTCGAGCTCTCGCGCATCCGCGCGGTGATCGCGAGATTCCACGTGGATCCTGGCCGCGACTTCGTAGCGCCTCCTGAACTCTGCCTGGAGCCTCCCGGGGAACGCCGACAGCGTCGCGAGTTTCGAGGAGAGCCTCCCAAGTTTCGACGAGGGCCGCGCCACGAACGCCTGGAGACGCCCCGACCCATTCGCTCGGCGGCCTCGCGCATTCGTGGAGCGTCTGTGCGTACGCAATCTGGCGGCGCTTGCCGCACTCCGAGCGGCGCCGCGGAAGTCGCGCGACGCTCTCTGACCGAGCTCGTCCCCTCGCATGAATCCGAGAGCCGCTCAGACCGCTCGCTGCGCTGTCCTCCGAGGAAGGGGAGCCGCCACCGGCCATGCGTCGAGCCTCCCGCCCGTTCCTTGAGCCTCCCTTTTTCAAGCCTACGGCTGCTCTGCCCGCTCGTCGAGCCGCTCCCCGAACGAAGGGAGCGCCGCGCTCGGTGCCGTCGGCCGCCTCACCCGCTGCTCGCGCCTCTCTCCCCGTTTCCATGGCCTCTCCCGGCGCTCACCGAGACGCTCTCGCTCCGCCCCGGGCGGCGCGGCATCCTCGCGGCTCTCTCGCGAGAACGCCGGAAGGCTCGCCGCGCGCTTGGCGCGCCGCGCTCCGTCGATCGACGGACGCCGCCCGGCCCGGGCTGCGCCACGCAGAAAGCAAGTTTGACCGCTTGTGAACATTACCAATCATTAATGTTTTGATCATGAAGCTCGAGCACCGCGCGCCCCACCGTCGTGAAGATGGGGGAGCGGCTGGGCCGCATCTAGTATGGATTCTTTGGTGCGCGGATTACCGCTCTTGCGAATGGCAAACGTCGTATACGTGCGTTCGTTTCGAAGCAGCGTGACCAGGAGTCCAATCGATCATGGCTTGTTATTAATCTATCTTAATCCGACCGACTCGTTCCGGCGCGGCTCGCAGCTGCACGACCTCCGCCTACCGTTCCGTCATGGAATGAGAACTGCTCGCAGCGACGAGCAGCACCCACACCCATTGCCCACACGAGAACTGGAGCCCCTCCTTGAAACGCTCGCCGTACCGGACTCCGGCCCCCCCCATGACCGAGACGACGCTCGCCGCCCCGAAGCCGGTGTGGCGGCGACTGTCCTCGCGATCCTCGTCGCGCTCCTCGTCTACATGTTCTCGCGCCCGGCTCGCCCGGCGGCGGTCGCGGGACCGGGCGCCCGCCTGGCCCAGCACTGCGGGGCGCCGCCGAGGGGGCGCACGCGGTAGCGCCAGCGCTCGAGCGGCTTTCCGCAACCGCGAGACGTCGCATACGATGCCGGACACGATGAAGATCCGCTGGCGCAGCACCCCCGCGGCGCTCGCGAGCTCCGCGATCCTCGCGACGCTCGGTTGCTCCAACGGCAACGGTGCGAGCAGCGGCGGGGCGGCCCCGACGAGCGACTCCGGCAAGCCCGATGCGGCAGGCGAGGACAGCGGCCATGACTCCGGCGCGGCAGAGGACGCGCGGCCCGACGGCGGCGACGCGGGCGTGCCCGACGGTGCGGGGCCCGACGCAGCGGCGGATGCGCCGGCGGACGGCTCGTGCGATCGGGCGAACGCACTGGACGGCGCCTGCCCGATCACGTTGGCGGCCAACCAGGGCGCGCCCGTGGGGCTCGCCATCGACGCGCACCACGTCTACTGGACGGCGATGGCGGCCGGGGTCGACGCCGGCGGCGGCGTGGTCTTCCGGGCACCCATCGGCGGAGGGCCCATCACGACGATCGCCTCAGGCCAGGCCACGCCTGCGGGCATCGCGGTCGACGCCGAGAGGGTCTACTGGACCAACACGGGCAACGACACGGTGATCAGCGCGCCGCTCGACGGCGGGGCTCCCACGACGATCATGACGACGTCCGGCGCTCCAGAGTACATCGCCATCGATGCGGCCAGCGTCTACGTGACGACCGCCAGCGGCTCGGTCCTCAGCTGTCCGGTCGGGGGTCTCGGTGGAGGCGCACCGGCGGTCCTCGCTGCAGGCCAGGCCCAGCCGGGCCCCGTCGCAGTCGACGGGACCAGCGTGTACTGGACGAGCTACAGCGGCTCCGCGAGCGTCGTGAGCATCCCGAAGTCTGGCCTCCCCGACGGTGGCGCGCCCTTCGTC
>Ga0302319_10009528_pt1 | contig 18657 bp, 18 predicted proteins | sample Bog_T0_2_FD_203319 | JGI IMG/M metagenome (GOLD analysis project Ga0302319, IMG submission 203319) | Peat permafrost microbial communities from Stordalen Mire near Abisko, Sweden - Bog_T0_2 | ecosystem: Environmental > Terrestrial > Soil > Wetlands > Peat | place: Sweden: Abisko, Stordalen Mire... | reverse complement strand
CTGCTAGCTCCTGGCCATGTTGGTTGGTGGGCGATCTGCGGCGATCTTCCAACAGACTATCTTTCAGCAGCGACCATAAAACATCCCAGAAAGGCGATGCTTGCCTTTGCTGATACTTGGAAAGAGGCTGCAGCATGCATGGTCAAGGGAGTGCCTCATCCGAGCGTGAGCATCGGGCCATCTGAGCCAAACCCTGAACTTACATCCTTACTTGAAAACCGCTCTGATCTGCTCTGTCGATTCGCCGAGGACGATGCCGCGTGGGGCGCTGAGTACGATTAGTCAAAGTCAAACTGGCTAGTCCCGTTGCAGTATCGAATGGCTTGCAAAACGGCGTTTTCGAAAACAGCGGGTCGACTACCGTCTCTCGTCTCAGAAAAGGTAAGTCTCGGAGCACACAATTGACGAGGTAAACGCGGCACGAAACACCTGCAACCACGCGCAGAGGAGCGCATCGAAAAGACCATGGAATACAGACTGCTCGGAGGCTCAGGCCTCAAAGTTTCCGCACTAAGTTTCGGTACCGCAACGTTCGGCGGGACCAATGAGTTCTTCAAAGGCTTCGGCGAAACCGAAGTCGAAGAAGCGCGACGCCTGATCGACATCTGCTTCGAAGCCGGGGTGAACCTCTTCGATACGGCCGACGGATACTCCGAGGGCCGCTCGGAAGAGATCCTCGGCAAGGCGCTCGGGGCCAAGCGCGACAAAGCACTCATCTCCACAAAGTCAGGCTTTCCCTCGGGCCCCGGTCCGAACGATGAAGGCTCCTCGCGCTACCATCTGCGGCGCGCGCTCGAGGGCAGCCTGCGACGCCTGGGCACCGACTACGTTGACGTTTATCATCTGCACTGCTTCGACGCACTCACGCCAATTGAAGAGGTCCAGGAAACACTCAACACTTTCGTACGCGAAGGCAAAGTGCGCTACATCGCCTGCTCGAATTTCTCCGGCTGGCACCTGATGAAGTCGCTCGCCGTGGCCGACCGCTACGGTTGGACCCGCTTTGTCGCGCACCAGGTCTACTACTCGCTGCTCGGCCGCGAATACGAGTGGGAACTGATGCCTCTAGGGCTCGATCAAAAAGTAGGCGCGCTGGTTTGGAGCCCGCTGGGATGGGGTCGCCTGACGGGCAAAATTCGCCGCGGGCAGCCGCTGCCCGTTGGAAGCCGCCTGCACACCATCGCCGATGCCGGGCCGACTGTGCCGGACGAGCATTTGTACAACGTGATCGATGCACTGGACGCAGTGGCAGCAGAAACCGGCAAGACCGTACCGCAGGTTGCGCTCAACTGGCTTCTGCAGCGGCCAACCATCTCTTCCGTGATCATTGGCGCGCGCAATGAAGAGCAGTTGCGCCAGAATCTCGGCGCTGCCGGTTGGAATCTGACGGCAACGCAGGTCGCAGCACTCGACAAGGCGAGCGCTGTCGAGCCGGTTTATCCCTACTGGCACCAGCGCAAATTCTTCTCAAGCCGAAACCCGATAAGTACAGGAACTAGCCAATAGGAAGTGAGGAGTAGGAATAGAAACGAAAGACACCCCGGCAGAAAGCCCCCAATTCCATGCCCCCGCAGCCCGCTGAAATAATCTGCAAATTCTGCCCGCCAATTTGCATATAATTTCGCACTCCCGGCGCATACTGTTCCCATAAGTCACAAACCAGGCTCAAGCGCGGCGCCCAATCCCCGCCGAGTTCGTTTTTGGGTCACGGTCCACGGCCCAAGGTCTAAGGTTCACGGTCCACGGTTTCCTGGCCCCTTAGTCCCTCAGTCCCGAGTCCCTGCTATTAAGTCTTTTGCTATGTAACTTTTGTGGCTAAGTTGACTGAAACAAAATTACTTACCGCAAAACGCGTCGGCTAAAGGTCTGAAAACAAACGAGTTTTTTGCAGGGCGATATGAAAATTGAAAAGGGTCTCCGCATACCACATCGCGGGAAAGCGAAAAAGGCCGGAATGGGGGTACCCCCTCCTCCCCCGGCTACGAGCTTTTGGCGCGAGGCTCGCGGAGGCACTCTGCTCGGTACCGGCTATTCCTTGTGTTTGTGGTGATGGCGGACGACATTGTGCCCGATGAGCCAACCGATCGAACTGCCCACCAGCACATCGGAGGGAAAGTGCTGCTGCCCCATCACGCGCGTGAGGCTCACGCCGGTTGCGGCGCAGTAGAGCGCGAATTGCATCCAGGGCGCTGGATACTCGGCGGCGAGCGCGGATGCGGCAGACCAGGCAACCACACTGTGCTCCGACGGGAAAGATGAATTGAAGCCTCCGCTCGTCTTGAAGAATTGCCCGCGCGCGTTATCGACGTTCGGCCGCTCGCGCAGGAAGACCAGCTTGAGCACCTCTCCGGCCACGAGTCCATCTGCCATCGACTCGCCGGCGAGAATGCCCGATTCGCGTGCGTGTTCGCTCTGGCGAGCATGGCCAAAGCCGTACACCGCAACTGGCACGGCGATCCAACTGCCGATGAGCACATTGGAAGTATTAATGCTCGCCTGATTGAACGACGGATTGTGCGACACGACCTGCGTCATCGTGTGCTGGTCGGTGGCGAAGGCGACTCCGGCAGCCGCGGCAAGAGGCAAGAGCCACTTGAGGTCGCGTGTTCGGGCGTGCAAAGGACTGGTCCAGATCGCTCCCTGATCGCGTAAGAGATTGCGCGGCAAATTATGCACCGTCACATCGTTCGGAGCGGAAGTCAGCGGCGCTGGCGCATCGGGAAGCGACGCGCGATCGATAGCGTTTGTCGCGGGTAGAGTTTGCGCCCATGCGTGAAAGGCGAAGCAGAGACTGAGCGCCAGCGCGACGAGGAACAACGAACGCACGGCAGGCCGGCGCGACAATGTGCGGGAAACAATCGAGTGTTCTTGCATGGGCTGGTGAACAAGCACCGGCAGCGCCGGACTCATTTCTATCCGACTATTTCAAACCGGCAAAAGTCAACGAAATTGAGATTGTGTCTCGATTCTTTCCGCAAATATGACGACGTTGTCATTTAGCGCGCATCAGATTTGTCGCGGAGGGTCGTTGAGGTAGATCTGGACGTAGTCCAAATAATTCTGCGCGTATTCACGGATCAGATCGCGGTCCTTGTCGGTAAGTTCGCGGCGAAGTTTGGCGGGAACGCCAGCCCAAAGCGTTCGCGGGGGAACGATTGTATTCTCGGGGACAACGGAACCGGCGGCGATGATGCAGCCCTCGCCGATGCGGCTGTTGTTAAGCACGCGCGCGCCCATGCCGATCACGCACATATCTTCAACCACGCATCCATGCACGGTGACGTTGTGGCCGATGGTCACCCAATCGCCCACGATGACGGGATATTTATTGCGCTGGCCGTGGAGGACGCTACAGTCCTGCACGTTGGAGCAGGAGCCGACGCGGATGGAATTCACGTCACCGCGCAGGACGGCGTTCATCCAGATAGAGGAACGCTCGCCCAGTACCACGTCGCCGAGAACCTGCGCCGAGATGTCGATGTAGCAACTGGAGGGGATCTGGGGCGAGTGCCCCTGATAAGTTCGGATCATGAATGGCTCTTGAGCGACCTCTCTGGAAATTGTAATTGTGCGCGGCGTGTGATTCATGTGAGCGAACGTGGGGCAAAAAAGGAGGCCGCCTACAAGTCCGAGGCGTGGAACTCAAGGAAAAGAAAGGTCTTGGCTGTCGGATCAAAAGTCGGTTATCATCATAGAAGCCTTACAGGCAGGTTTGGAGGTGGAATTTCTTGGCTGAGGTTCGCGTACAGGAAGGCGAACCGCTGGAAAATGCGCTGCGCCGGTTCAAGCGGAAGGTACAGACGGAGGACATTATCAAGGAAGTCAAGCGTCACTCCTACTACCTGAAGCCCGGTGAAAAGAAGCGCGTTAAGGCCGCATTGGCCCGCAAGCGGAATCGTAAAAAAGCTCGTAAAGAGCAGGATTGAAGTTTTCACCCGCCGCGAGAGAGACCATTCCGGAGGCTTTCGAGAGAAACAAACGAGAGCCGCCAGACGCAGTAAGAAAAGTGGAACGGCACGGCGCGGCGGCGCAACACTCTATAGCGTTTCTCAGTTTCTGCCGATCGAAGCACTCGCGGCACAGTGGCTCGTCCCCCGCAAGGACCACTCCGCATCCTGCTGAAAACCTGCAGTGACCAGAGGAACGCGAATTGCCGCTCAGCACGCAGTCGGCGTGCGGGTTCTAGGCTGCCCTTGATGTAGGGCAAAAGTTTGAATACCGCCAATTTTTTAAAGCGGTCCGGGCCCTTGTTGTGCGACCTGAAAGAGGACAGGGAACCGAGACCGGCAAGTATCTGATTCAGCCGTGACCGATTTCGGTGTGATTCCCTGCGAGGCAAGTTGGCCATGGAATTCACCGATCGAGTTCTTACATGTGTAGACTGCGGCGCCGAGTTTGTTTTTACGGCCGGCGAGCAGCTCTTTTTTCACGATAAACAATTCAAAAACGACCCCAAACACTGCAAGCAGTGCAAGGCGAAGCGTGCGCGGGGCTCGCAAAGGGTTCGGCCCGAAACGCGTACCACGTGCTCGGAGTGCGGCGCGGAAACCACCGTTCCCTTCAAGCCGACGCAGGGCAGGCCAGTGTTGTGCCGCTCGTGCTTCCAGAAGCAGCAGGCGATTCCGCCCGCAGCCCCTGAATCGGCTACAGCGCAGGACTGAGGCAATGTAGAACTAAATAGCAGGTCCCCCGAGCTTTGGGGCGAAGCTGGCAACGCGACGTCTGGCTGACTGGCTAACCTGCTGACTTGCCGGCTTGCTTCTGATTGAGTGCGCGATGTCCGATGTCGCGCCGATAATACATTCCTTCGAAAGCAATCTCTTCCATGGCCTGGTAAGCGCGAGCCAGCGCCTCCGCGAGAGAGTCCGCGGCCGCGGTGACGCCCAGCACGCGGCCGCCCGCGGTGAGCATTTGCCCGCTCTTGAGCGACGTCCCCGCGTGAAAGACCTGCACTCCGGGCACCTGGGCTGCGGCGGCGAGGCCCGTGATCGGCTGTCCGGTTTTGTAGCTGCCTGGATAGCCGCCTGAGCTGGCAACAACGCAAGCCGATGCGCCGGCAGACCAACGCATCGGAGTCTCGGCCAGGCATCCCTTGACGCATGCCTCAAGCGCGTCGACGATGTCGCTTTCCAGACGGACCAGGATGGCCTGGGTTTCGGGATCGCCAAAGCGCGCGTTGAACTCGAGCACCTGTGGTCCACGCGCCGTCATCATGAGCCCGCAGTAGAGCACGCCAGTAAAGGGAGTGCCTTCTTCAGCCATGCCTTGCACAGTAGGCTCCGCAATGTGACGCAGAATCCACTCCGACATCGCGGGACCGATGAGCGTGTCAGTGGAGTAGACGCCCATGCCGCCAGTGTTGGGGCCGGTGTCGCCCTCGCCGATGCGCTTGTGATCCTGCGCCGGCACCAGCGGCGTCACGTGTTTGCCGTCGCTGAGGCAGAGGAAGCTGACCTCGTCGCCTTCGAGAAATTCTTCGATGACGATTTGGCTTGCGACCTCGCCCAGCAATGCGCCGGAGAAAAGACCCTGTGCGGCTTCGGCGGCGGTGTTGCGCGAGCTGCAGACGATGACTCCCTTGCCTGCGAACAGGCCGTCGGCCTTGACCACGATGGGCGGATGAAACATAGCGATGGCCTTTTCGACTTCCGCGGCGTTTGAGCAGACGGCGTAGTTGGGCGTGGGAATGTTGTGGCGCTGCAGGAATTGCTTGGCAAAGCCCTTGCTGGATTCGAGCATGGCGGCGGCGCGCGTGGGGCCGAAGACGGCCAGGCTGCGCTCGCGGAGCGCGTCGACGATGCCGAGCGAAAGCGGCAGCTCCGGGCCAACGATGGTGAGCGAGGGCCGCTCGGCCTCGGCCAGGCGGACCATGGCGTCGAGGTCGCCGAGATCCACGGGAACGCAGCGAGACATCTGGGCCATGCCGCCGTTGCCGGGCGCGCAAACTATCTCCGAAACGCGTGGGCTGCGGGCGATTGCCCAGGCCAGCGCATGTTCGCGGCCTCCCGAACCAAGGATGAGGACTTTCATTCTTACCTTCCTACGGAGCTCTTCCAAAACCAAGAGAATGATCGGCAATTGAGGTGGGGGGAGTCAAACGGGGAGGACGGCGGAAGGCAATCGACGTATAATCCTGCCATGCTGAAGCGCCTGTATATCGACAATTTCCGCTGCTTTGTGAACTTCGAGTACAAGCCGGAGAGGAAGCAACTGCTGCTGGGAGCGAATGGGAGCGGTAAGTCGTCACTGCTGGATGCGTTGCGGCTCCTGAAGGGATTTTTGCGCGACGAAAGACCGGACACAATTCGAGCGGCGTTTTGGAGCGGGAGAACCCGTTGGCTGGAGGCGCAGAAGCAGGTGTTCGAAATTGAGGCAGAGCTTGGGGGCGACCTATATGTCTACCGCCTTGAACTGCAGCCTGAAAGGGTTCCGTCGTGGATCAGAGTTGGGGTTCTTGCGGAGAGTCTGAAGGTCAATGGTACGCCCATCGTGGAGATTCTAGACGGGCAGGCGATCCTCTATCCGAGGATTCCAGGCAACTCCGTAATAAGGCTGCAGCAGCCGGCTATTCAAGAGGGTTCAATATTTCGCACATTTGGGGGATACAGCGAACAGACCAAGATTTTTGTAGGATGGATTTCCGATCTACCCTCTCTGAACGTCAATCCTTATGAGATGGGACAGACGGGATTTATTCCCGGACGCCCGCGGCTGAACAGCAATATGTCAAATATCGCGGACTGGTACAAACGCCAGACAGAGACCGACATTGAGACTGTGATTAAGCTCTCGGCCTCCCTGAAAGAGGCGCTGGAAGGCTTCGAGTCCCTCAATTTTAGAGATACGGGCGCTGATCATGTTGAATTGACCGCCTCATTCAAGGGACCAGCAGACAAAACCGTCTTTACTCTTAATGAACTCTCCGAGGGTCAACGCTGTCTGATCGCCCTCTATATGATTCTCCACTTCCTGATTGCCAAGGGCCGCACGGTCTTCCTTGACGAGCCGGATAATTTTGTCTCTATACGCGAAATTCAGCCCTGGTTGCTTGCCGCAGAGGATGCTGTGCTGGAGAGCAAGGGACAGCTCATCCTCATCTCGCATCACCCGGAGATTTTGAATCAGTGGGCACAGGAGTATGGCCTCCGCTTCTTCCGGGAGGAGAACGGGCACGTGCGAACGGAGAGGTTCAAAACCGATCGGGATGGTCTGCTGCAGCCATCGGAGCTGATTGCAAGAGGTTGGGAGAATGAGTAGGCCATCGCTTGTGATCGTCCTCGCGGAGGATCAGCGGCAACGACAATTCATTTATCGATTCTTAAAGAAAACCGGCATCCGATCCGATCAGATTCGAGCTCTGATTTCACCGTCGGGGCGCGGTTCTGCCGAACAGTGGGTACGCGAGAACTTTGCCCTCCAGGCCGCGAAATGCAGGGCAAGAACTGTTCGCGCGGATACCGGCATGGTCGTTCTTCTTGACGCCGATCTGCAGAGTGTTTCTGAGCGTCTTGCGGCACTGGATAACGCGCTGATCGTCGCCGGCCAAAATTCCGTCGATCGAAACCATGATTCGATAGCTCGTCTCATCACTAGGCGAAATATAGAGACTTGGATACTCTTTTTGGCCGCGGCGGACTTGGCTAATTCCCAGATTGACGAAACGACCGATTATAAACAGACAAGAAATGCAGATGAATGGTCGGAACTGATCCCCACCGCGTCAGAGAGACTCTTCGCTTGGACGAGACCGAGAGCAGTATTGCCGGTGAATTTAATCGACTCGTTGCAGCGAGGTATTGATGAAATTCTCCGCGCTCTGCCTGCGTAGCGTTAGCCAATTATGGTCGAGACCCGCATTAAGCCGTATTACCAGGAAGCAGCCGAGAAAGAGGCGCGCGTGCGGCAGACGCGTGCGTTCCGGCGTAACCAAATTTTTGGACTGGTGATTCTGGCCGGCGCAGTCTGTTTGTGGTGGCTGCTGCACACCAATCCGAAGTGGATCTTTCCCGCGGGGTGGTGGCGATAAAGGCAGGGACCGAGGGACCAAGGGAACGAGGGAACAAGAAGACAGGCCGGCGACCGGCGAAAGACGACGCTTTGGAGATAAATAAGCTACCACTGGCCGTGATCCTCCTCGGTCCGACGGGGAGCGGGAAAACGGCGCTGTCGCTTGCGCTGACAGAGCGCGCCGATATTGGTTTGGGGGGCGAAATTGTTAGCTGCGATTCGGTGGCTGTTTATCGCGGCATGGAACTGGGCACGGCGAAACCCACGCGCGAGGAACGGGCTCGTGTGCCGCACCACTTGATTGATGTGGCTGAACCGGATGAGCCGTTCACTGCGGGCGCCTACTCTCGACTGGCCCGTGAGTCGCTCCAAAAGATCACAGCGCGTGAGCGCCTGCCGATTGTGACCGGCGGAACGGGGTTGTATCTGCGGGCGCTGACCGAGGGGCTGTTTGCGGGGCCGGCGCGGCAGGAAGAGCTGCGGACCCGCTTGCGGCAAAGCGCGGAGCGCCGCGGCAGCGCATGGTTGCACAAGCTGCTGCGGCGAATGGATGCGGCGACTGCGGAACGGATTCACGCGAACGACATGCCGAAACTGATTCGCGCCATCGAGGTGTGCCTGGCGGCGCGAAGGCCGATGTCGCATATTTTTCTTGATGACGACATGGCGCGCGATCCGCTCGTTGGATTCAGGCTGCTGCGCATCGGGTTGAACCCGCCGCGGGCTGCGCTCTACGAGAGACTGAATCGGCGCTGCGCAGCGATGTTTGCCGCGGGGCTGGTCGAGGAGACGCGCGGACTGCTTGCGCGATTCGGGCCGGTGAAGGCGCTCGATTCGCTCGGCTATCGGCAGGCGCGCGGCGTGCTGGACGGGAGTTTGAGCGAGGAGGCGGCGATTGCGGCCGCGCAACAGGGGCATCGCCACTATGCGAAGAGACAGATGACGTGGTTCCGGCGCGAGCCGGAGGTGCATTGGATTGCCGGATTTGGCGACGATCCGAATGCCGTCAATGAGAGTAGCCGTCTCGTAGAACAGGCTGTGACAGCACTCTCTAATGAACCGGCTAACGAGCAGGGTTGACCTGGGCCGGCCCGCCGGGACCTTGCCGAGGTTGCGGCGGCGGAGTCACGTCTACGATCTTATAGCCGGCAGGCATCTCGAAGAGCGAAGCCGGCGGCTCTTCCCGCTGAATCGAAAGAATCGCCACTGTCTGTTCGCCGCTGCGCGGATCAAGATGCCGCTCCAGAATGTTCATGTGCAATTCTTCGGAGTACCAGAACTCGTCCGTCACTTGAACCGGTTTGCCTGTGCCGCTGACTTGCGCCGGAATGGTACGCGTAACCCGCGCACCCTTCGTCTGCATTCCGTTGAGGGTGGTATAGCCAAGGTCCTCTGCACCCGGATAACTCGGCTCGCCCGCAGGCTGCGGAGGCAGAAGCCTCTGCCTCACGATTCCCGAGCCTGGGATGTAAAGGCTGCTGATCCTCGTCACGGGATCGAAGATGTGAACGCTCAGCAAGGTCGGAGTGCCGCGGAAGGACTCAGTGACCAGCATGCGCCTTTCGTTGCGGATTCTGCCCTGTGAATCACGCGCGATAAGCGCCTGCGTGCGCTTCACCTCGGTAGTGCCGTCAGGCAGCTTCTGCTCGCTGTTAATCGCAATCGTGGCCGAGAATGGGATGCCAGCTACCGGTGTGATAAATACACCGGAAACCTCGCTCGCGGGCCCGCGATAAAGCGGAGGCGTCTCGAGGATTCCTGTTTGGGCCGCCAGGTACGTGATGCTCGCCAGCCATGCCATGGCGAGTACGAAGGATCGATTCATCGCAAGCCTTCCTGTGTGCGGCGACAGGATAGCACGCTTCAACCGGACGACGCTGCGGCAAGACGGGATGCAATTTAGACTGAGGATTGAGGTGCGGCGCTCGCTGCGGAGAGTGCCGGAATGGAGCTCCCTTTGCCAGAAACAAATACAGAGACGATTTACGACGTGGCGGTGATTGGCGGCGGGCCTGCCGGGTATACGGCGGCGATTCGCGGCGCGGAGTATGGGCTGAAGGCGGCCTTGATCGACGCGAGCCCCAAGCTGGGCGGGACGTGCCTGCACGTGGGCTGCATTCCCACCAAGGCGCTGCTCTTCAACGCTGAGCTATGGGACTACCTGAAGGATGCCGAGGAGTTTGGCATCAAGGGAGTTGAGGCGCGGTCGCTCGATTGGGCCGCAGTGCTTGCGCGCAAGAGCGCCATCATCACGAAGCACGTGAAGGGCCTCGAGTTTCTTATGAAGAAGAACAAGATCACCGTTATCTCTGGCTTTGGACGGCTGACTGGGCCTGCGCAGGGCAGTGTGCACACGGTGGAAGTGGAAGTGAACGGCCAGAAAAGCTCGGTGAAGGCGAAGAACGTGATGCTGGCGACCGGATCGGAGGCCAAGCTGCTGCCGGGATTGAAAGCGGACGAGACGATTCTGACGAACATCGAGATTCTGAGCTTGAGCGCAGTGCCCAAGTCGCTGATCGTGATCGGCGCGGGCGCAGTGGGCGTGGAGTTCGCATCGATCTTCCGCAGCTTCGGCACCGAAGTGACGATTCTGGAGTTCCTGCCGCGCATGGTTCCTGTGGAAGACGAGGAGATCTCGAAGGAGCTCGCACGCGTCTTCCGCAAGCGCGGCATTGAGACGAGCACCGGCGCGAAGGTGGAGAAGGTGGAGAAGACCGTTTCGGGTGTGAAGGTGAGCTACACGGACGCGAACGGCAAACCGCAAGTGAAAGAGGCCGAGAAGGTTCTGGTTGCAGTGGGGCGCGGGCCGCTGACGAGCGGGATCGGCATCGAGAAAACGAAGATCGAGGTGGAGCGCGGATTTGTGAAAGTGAATGAAGCGCAGGAGACAGCGGAGCCTGGCGTGTTTGCCATCGGCGATATTGTTGCGGGACTGCCGCAACTGGCGCACGTGGGCGCAATGAGCGGTATGGTGGCGATGGCGAAGATCGCGGGGCGAAAGTATCGCCCGGTGCGACGAGATCGCATTCCGAGCTGCACGTATACCGAACCGCAGATCGGCTCGGCGGGACTAACGGAGGCGCAGGCCAAAGAAAAGGGTCACGAGATCAAGGTGGGCAAGTTTCCGTTTGCGGGTAACTCCAAAGCGACGATCGTTGGCAGTCACGATGGGTTTGTGAAGGTAGTTGCCGACGCGAAGTACGGCGAGATTCTGGGCGTGCACATCATCGGGCCGCAAGCCACTGAGCTGATTGCCGAAGCGGTTGCAGTGATGGAGCTCGAAGGCACCGTGGACGAGTTGATGTTCACCATTCATGCCCACCCCACGCTGAGCGAAGCGATGCTGGACGGCTACGCGGCGGTGGAGGGAATGGCGATTAACGCCTGATCACCTGCGGTTGCGTAGGCGCGCTTCGCGCACGAAAGCGGACCGGCGAGTCAGCGAGCGGGCGGCGCTGTATCGGGGGACGAAGCGTTTAGTTTTTGTGCCGGCCGTTGGGCATGGGCGGCGAGATCAAGACCTGATCATCCTCGTCCGATCCTATGCTTATGCGAAAGGCCAGGTCCCGCTCCCATTGCGCGAGCGGGACCGTTGTTTTCTTGATCAGGCAGCGCCGTTCGACAGTGAAAACTCCGTTGGCAAAGGTATATGTCGAGTGGTACTCAGCCCAATCCTCGACAACGTCAACATTTTTGGGCGGAGTCATGGTCCAGCCGTCAGGCAGTTTCAAGGACGACCGATAGAAGGTTTCGCCCGTAGCGCCGAGTTCAGGATCGTCGGCGGGCTTCTTTTGCTTGATGCCGGGAGACAGTTCGCCTCCAACGGGTATCAAGGGCGCGGCAATCCAGTGAGAGGATTTGCTGTCATCCCACTTGTAGAACTTCTCTCGCGAGTAGTCGAACGCAAAACGAAACGGCTCATCGATTTTCTCAACTTCGGAAACCTGGGGATTCGAAGCCTCTCCGCCGAATCCCTGGGCGTGCGCAATTCTTTCGACAAGCTCTTTCCACTGGGACTGCGGAACCCGGCGAAAGGTTGCGCGAAAGGATGCACCGGTATCACCGTCAGTGGTTTCGGCAATCTTACCGGTGAAGAGTCCCTGGTCAGTGAGGGTGCCTTCGATCTGAGCTCGAATGGTTCGCGGTGAAGGCAGATCAGCCGGAGTGCTCACAAGATAGGCTGGCTTGCCGACAGGAATGGCAAGAGCCTGCTTGTCGCGCAACACGCGCGCGAGAACGCCAATCGGCGCGACCTCTTCCGTCGAGTCCATCCAGACCAGCTTGCCGGAGATCGACACCAAAGTGATGACATGGTTGAACTGGCGGGGCGAGGGTGTGGCGGTGTCAAGATAACGCTTGGAAGAGATGAGCACAGGCCAAGCCTCGATGCCGGCAGGCTTGAGCAGGGCGGCGAGCAAAGTGTGCTTGTCTTTGCAATCGCCGTACTCGTTGGAGAGTACGTCATCGGCAGGGTGCGGTTGATAGCGGCCGATGCCGAATTCAAGGCCGACGTAGTGAATGTGCAGAGCGACATCATTGAAGATGGCGTGGAGCTTGTCCTGATCGGAGGTCAGTCCTTTTGTCAGCGCGTCGGCACGGGCCTGGATCGCCGGAGTGATGGCCAGCGGATCCTTCTGAAGCGAGGCGTACCACTCGCCGATCTGCTCCCAATTGGTGAAAGTCGTGACCTGGACGCTGGGTTTCCAGTTCTTCGTCGATTTTGCCGGTGCGTCAGGATCGGGCCGTGCGAGATTGGATCCAGCCCAATGGTAAAGTTTACGGCCTCCTGCTGTGGTGACGGTGGGCTGCATGTCGGCGCTTGCGGCTGTGACCGGCTTGGCGGCCGGAACATCGAGATCGAGTTCCTCGTCGAGGACGATGTGTTCTTTAGCAAAGCTGTATTCGAACCAGAAGTGGCCGGGAACCTCGGGCCTGAACGTGTTGAGGGTAACCTGGTATTCCAGAGTGTCGCCAACACCAAGTCCCTTCACGGCAACATGCCTCTGGTGAATATCGGAGTACATGGGGGCTTCACGGGAGACATCGGCAGGCATGTCCTGGATGTTGTAGGACGGCGTAGTCACCACGGAGCCATCGGGCTTGATGACGCGAACATAAGCGACATCGACCTGTTGGTTTGAAGCCGTATAGGTGAATGTGAGGACGGCCATTTCCTTGACGCCCGCTTCGGCCAGGATATGAACGCGGCTGGTTGTCTCGCGCGCCCCCGTGCCGTCGTCTTCAAAGCGAATACGAGAAACCATCTTGTCGAAGACCAGCGCTTCCTTGGAGAAGTCGGGCGGCTTTGCGATGGGTCCGATAACAGGAGTCGCGACCTGACTCTGAGAGGATGTGGCGCTGGGTTGTTCCGCGGTTTTGGTCGTGTCTTGCGCAGGCGCCAAAGCGGGAATCAGTGCGATCAAGCAGCAGGTCGAAGTCCAAACCAGCAATCGCCGGCAATCAACCGCTCGCGAAGACAACATGACTGAAGAAATTAGAGGCCCATGCATGGAGAGAGCTTTCCGGTCCATGGAACAATAGCAGAGATTCGACGTGAGGCAAATGCAGAAAGCACGGCGGGCCGCGCTCGGAGGGCTACTGTGTGTCCCGCATCACAGGAGTGGCCCGTTCGTGACCTAAAGGTCAGTGGATTGCATGGCGGCGAGTGAAGTGGCTTTGGTGATGAAGTCGGCCAGAGGGATGGAGCCTTGATCGCCTTTGCCGCGCGTGCGAACGCTGACTGAGCCGCTGGCTTCTTCCTTGTCGCCGAAGACAAGGATGTAGGGCGTTTTCTGGTTGGCGAAGTCGCGGATTTTGGCGTTCATTTTTTCGTTGCGCGCGTCGGTCTCGACACGGAAGCCTGCGTCTTTGAGCGCGGACTCGACTTTGGCTGCGTAGGCGGCGTGACGCTCGCTGATGGGCACGAGGCCGATCTGCACAGGAGCGAGCCAGAGCGGAAAAGCGCCGGCATAGTGCTCGATGAGGACGCCGAAGAAACGCTCAACCGATCCGAAGAGCGCGCGATGCACCATGACTGGCTGATGGCGCTCGCCATCTTCGCCCACGTACTCGAGGCCGAAGCGCGCGGGAAGATTAAAGTCGAACTGGACCGTAGAGAGCTGCCAGAGACGGCCGAGAACGTCGACCAGCTTGACGTCGATCTTGGGGCCGTAGAAGGCGGCTTCGCCGGGAATGGTTTTATACGGAATTCCTTTGGCCTTGAGAACGCTGTCGAGCGACTTGATGGCGAGGTTCCAATTGTCGTCGGAACCTGCGTAGTGAGCGCGGTCGTTGGGATCCCAAGTGGATAATTCGACCTTGAACTCGTGGAAACCGAAGGTCTTGAGCACCGCTTCGGCGAAGTCGATGCAGGCTGCAACTTCGCTTTCGATCTGCTGCGGCGTGCAGAAGATGTGCGCGTCATCTTGAGTAAATCCACGGACGCGCAGCAGGCCATGCATGGTTCCGGAGCGCTCGTAGCGATAGACGTTGCCGAGTTCGGCGTAGCGCGCGGGAAGATCGCGATAGCTCTTCGGCGAGTTCTTGTAGATGAGAATGTGGCCTGGACAGTTCATCGGCTTGAGGCGGTATTCGGCGTCGTCCAGTTCCATCGGAGAATACATGTTGCCGGAGTAGAATCCTTCGTGGCCGCTGACTTTCCAGAGCTCGCGACGCATCACGTGAGGCGTGTAGACAAGCTGGTAGCCGCGGCGAAGGCACTCGTCGCGCATCCAGTCTTCCATGACCTTGCGGATGATGGCGCCTTTGGGATGCCAGAAGATGAGTCCCGCGCCGGCGAGTTCCTGAATGCTGAAGAGGTCAAGCTGCTTGCCGAGGACGCGATGGTCGCGGCGCGCGGCTTCTTCAAGGCGGGCGAAGTGGGCGTCGAGATCTTTCTGCGAGAAGAATGCTGTGCCGTAGACGCGCTGCAACTGAGGATTCTTTTCGTCGCCGAGCCAGTAAGCGCCGGCGAGATTCGTCACCTTGAAGGCTTTCACGCGCCCAGTCGAAGGCACGTGCGGACCGCGGCAGAAGTCGATGAACTTGCCGTTGCGGTAGAAGCTGACTTGCGAACCAGGTTCGGTGAACTTGGTGACGAAGTGCGTCTTCATGAAGTCGCCGTCTTTTTCAAACGCTACCAGCGCTTCTTCTCTTGGAGCAAATTCGCGCGTGAACGCGTCGTTGCGCGCGACGACTTCTGCCATTTTGGAATCGATGGCAGCGAGGTCTTCGGGCGTGAAGGGCTTCTCGCGGTAGAAGTCGTAGAAGAAGCCGGAGTCCGTTGCAGGGCCGTGACCGAGCTTGGTGTCAGGGAAGAGCTCGAGGACTGCTGTGGCAAGAACGTGCGCCGCGGAATGGCGCAGAATCTTGATCGCGTCAGGATCGTTCTCCTTCAGCAGCTCAAGCTTCACGTTCGCTGTGAGCGGCGCAGAGAGATCGACGAGACGCGGCACTGCTGCGTCTTCAGCTGCGTACATCGCGGCTTCGGCGGAATCTTCGCTGCCTTCAGGCTTGCTGTTGCCTGCGGACGTTTGGTCAGCGTTTGTAGCGACTGAAACTGGAGTGATGCGCGCAGCGATGCTGGCTGCGGCGAGTCGCGGCGAGATGGAGTTCGCGATGTCGAGAGGCGTTGTGCCGGAAGGCACTTCGCGAATGGATCCGTCAGGCAGATGAATGGCGATTGTGTTCGTGCTCATGATTTGGTTTCCGTGAAGGCCGCGAGATGATGAGAAAAAATACGGCCAAGTTTTGAGGATAGAAGGTTGCGAGTGCGAAGTCGAGGGAAGGTCGATAAGTTGACTGCGGGTTTGCCAGTCTGCGAGTCAGAGACCAGTGTTCGGCGGTACAGCGGTACAGTGGCAGTACGGGAATTCCCGCCGATCGCGAATCTGGATCTAAATGATTTGTTTTGTGTTGGATGGCGGATCGATACTGGGATACTGGGCCAGTATCGCGCCTGGACTTTACTCCGAAGCTGTTGAATCGGCTTGAGTTAAGTTGGTTTACTGCGGTACAGCGTGTTTTTTGAAAACAGGGAACAAGCTACCCCATCGGGTAAAAATCGCCCACTGGGGACCCCGGCAGGGACCAAGGGGACAAGGGAATAAGGAAGCGAGCTGCCCGGCGGGGAGCGGGAAAACAGGGGATGGCCAATCGCCAGTAGCCGGTAGCGAGCAGTGGTCAGCGAAACGAGTGCGAGTGTGAGTGTGAGTGTGAGTGCGAGTGTGAGTGTGAGTGTGTTTGATTCGCGGCAGATTTTGCGATTGTGTTGCCTCATTGGTAACGTCCTGCCCCCCCATTTTTTTGTAAAGTCCTGATTTCAGATGGTTAGCAGTTTGGGCGGTCCGCAAAGTCCTGACGCCGCAGAAGAGAAATACTAAAGTACTCAAAGATAATGAGTTAGCGGAGTTGGCGGAGTTCGCGGAGTTAGCCGTTCCCGGTCTCTGTAGTTGCTCCAACGGCGGGACTACGGGACGAGAAGCCCTGGTCCGTGGGTCTGGTTGGGCAGTCATGGGATTAGTATGCGCCGGATGGGGTTAATTCTATGCAAAAGAACAGGGATCGGGGAACAGGGGTCATGAATCAGAAAAGGAAGGGGTTAAGGCGAGGCGGGCGGGGCGATTTGAGGAGTTCGGGGGTTGACGTGGCGGCGGTGAGGTGCACCCCAAGCAAATTCGCAGTTGGGACGAGGCGCCGGAATCGGAAAGACCGGAAAAAAAGCACAAAAAGACTCGCAGCACTTCCAATGTTACTCAGAAGCGCTTTGAGCCCTTTTAGTGCTAGATTCTTTCGGAATCCGGCCGATCACGGCAAAAGCATCGCTGATTGAGTCCTCTCGAAAAGCGTGCCGAATCGTTGCTTCCATGGGGGAGCATCGACCCGGGAGCCGCAGCTCCGAGGAGTATCACGCGCTGAATTTGCAGTTGGGTTTAGAGAGGCTGAACGTCGGCAGCCTGCCAGCCCTTGGGACCCTTCACGACGTTGAACTGCACGGCTTGGCCTTCCTGCAAGCTCTTGAAACCGCTTGAGTTGATTGCAGAGTAGTGCACGAAGACATCTTCACCGTTCTGGCGCGAGATGAAGCCGAAGCCCTTCGCGTCATTGAACCACTTCACAGTACCTTGTTCCATTGTTGCGTATTTCCTGGGATTGAATTGCGCTGGAGGAAACGGAGCGACCACTGGCAGAATCTTGCTTTGGGCGAGTACCTGCTCACGCCCGGTTCTACTAACGCTGGCCACAGTGTATCATCTTCGTCAAAAAATCCATGCAGGAAATGTATGACCAGGGTCATGGAGCGGGATTCCCGATTTGGGCGAAATAGGGGAATAGGTATCATGTCCCCCTATACCCCTATACCTATACCTGGTTTTGTTTGGTACTCGATGGGGTGCACTCAATGATCCGTAAACTCATCAAGGTTGGAGCGTGGGGAATTGCCATCGTGGTCGCAGCTCTCATCCTCTTGCTCGTCGCGTTGTTCGTGGACTGGGGAAGATCGTCGGCTCGCCAAGACCAGGACTACGTTGTTCAAAACAAGGCATCTCCTGACGGAAAGTTGATTGCTGAAATCCGCAGGGCTACCACGGGAAGGTGGGAAGGGCCCGACACGCTGTATGTTGCAATACGGTCCGCCACAGACACATGGGGTGATCGAGTCTATTCCAAGACATACGAGTGCGACGATTTCAGCGGGTTCGATCTCGAATGGAATGGCCCGAATCTACTCACGGTTAGGTACGGCGAGTGTCACGAATCGAAGTTCAACAGTCCATCCGAATTCGCGCAGGAAAACAAGGTCTCGAAGAACGATGGCACTTGGCATAACGTTACGATTCGTTATGTTGACAGTCACCACGTAGCAACTCGATAGTGTAGCCCGCGACCCTGCATCTATGACTTTCTCTGCCGTTTCTGCGACCACCGTGCATTTCTCGCGATCCCGGTATACCGGCAAAGAACGCGACAACGAATCTGGTAACGACTATTTCGGGGCCAGGTACTACGCATCCAGCATGGGAAGGTGGATGAGTCCTGATGAATCCCTCGATGGGGCCATCATGGAGTTGCCTCAGACGTGGAACAAGTACAGCTACGAGTACAACCGTCCCACATATGGAACCGATCCTGATGGCCGATGCCCGCCGTGTATTGGTGCAATTATTGGCGGAGCAGTGCAAGGTGGTTTCGATCTAGGAAAGCAACTGTACAACAACGGCGGAAGCTTTTCCAAAGTCAGCTGGGGTGAGGTGGGGGCCAATACAGTGGGTGGGGCCGTAGCTGGAACAATTGCTGTAATGACTGGAGGAACATCACTCGTTGCTAGTGCGCTGGTCGGTGATGTTGCTGCTGGTGTCACTGGAAACGTAATTGGTGGTGCCGTCACAGGCGCTCTTGACCCGAATACAAGTTCGGATGAGGTGATGTCATTAGGGTCTGTCTCCTCGGACGCATTAAGCGGTTTCGTGGGAGGTGCTGGCGGACACGTGGCTGCGGAATTCGTGCATGTTCCAGAAGAGCCGAACTTCAGGATGAACGGCAGGAATGGTCGCGTGAATAACAAGGCGTATCGAACCGCTCTTAGGGCGTGTTAACACTAATTGATTTTTCTGCTATTGTATTTGGGTGGAGATCAGCGAAGCGCAGTTT
>Ga0302319_10009527_pt1 | contig 18657 bp, 12 predicted proteins | sample Bog_T0_2_FD_203319 | JGI IMG/M metagenome (GOLD analysis project Ga0302319, IMG submission 203319) | Peat permafrost microbial communities from Stordalen Mire near Abisko, Sweden - Bog_T0_2 | ecosystem: Environmental > Terrestrial > Soil > Wetlands > Peat | place: Sweden: Abisko, Stordalen Mire... | reverse complement strand
ATTTAGTGAATCCTAAACAATGATGAATACTGAGTCAGTCGACGATTACCTGAAAGCAATCCTGGAACTCAGTGGACCTGAGGAACAACGGGTTTCGAGCAATGCTTTGGCTAAACGGCTTGCTGTACGAGCGGCGTCCGTTACCGGAATGCTCCAACGGCTGGCGGCGCTGAAGCCCGCTTTTGTCCGGTACGAAAAGCATCACGGCGCAGTCTTGACCGAGGCTGGAAAGCATCGCGCACTCGAAGTCTTGCGTCACCACCGGCTGCTGGAACGCTTTCTTCATGATGTGCTCGACTTCCCATGGGATGAGGTGCACGAAGAGGCGGAACGGCTGGAGCACTTTATCTCTGAGCGTTTGGAAGATCGGATCGCCGCAAAGCTCGGAGATCCGCAAACCGACCCGCATGGTCATTCCATTCCGGAGCGGAATGGGACAATGCGAACGCGCGCGGAAGTATCACTTCCCTCCTGGGCCTGCGGCGTGCAAGCGGTCATCAGCAGCGTGTCAGATCGAGACCCCTCGGCCCTGCGAGAAATGGAACGGCTCGGCCTGCGGCCCGGCGTTGAACTGATGGTTGAAACGGGTAGTCGAGGGGCTGCCCTCCTGGTAAGAACGGCGAAAGATGAGCGAGCATTAAGGCTGAATCATGAGCTTGCTAGTTCAATCTACGTTGTAGACGCCACAAGATGCTGAACGTCCTGCCCTTGTGGAAGCATGGTCTTTCAGAGTCGCCTGGATTGTCTGAATCTTTCTGAAACCGCCGGCAATAGGCGTGCCGAGTTCAAAATGAATGCCGTCTCCGAGCAAACGTGGATTAACGCTGCCTCGATCGGATTTAAGATCCCCGCCATCGCGAAGGCGATACCAATCGAATCAACCGCAATCGTACCCGCAAAGTTTGTGAGAATAACCCGCCGACAGCGCTTTGCAATTTCAAGTACCTCGCCGAATTTCGCCAAATCGTTTCCAATCAGAGTGATTCCGCCAGTTTCCCTGGCGATATCGGTTCCCGAGCCCATGGCCACCCCAACATACGATTCGGCCAAAGCCGGAGCGTCGTTAATGCCATCGCCTACCATCGCAACTTTGTGACCGGCGGCCTGCATATCCCTGACGCGAGCCAGCTTACCATCCGGCAGCAATCCCGCGACAAAATCATCAACTCCCAATTCGCCAGCTACGGCTCGCGCAATCGGAACACTATCACCCGTCATGAGTAACACGCGGATCTTCATGCCTTGCAAGCTCCGCACCGCTGGACTGGCCGACTGCCGTACCGAATCGGAAATTCGGATCTTTCCAAGCAAATGGCGCCCCTGTGCTACAAACACCTCCGCACATGAGCCGTTCCTGCTATCCGTGATGCTAATACCTAATCTTTCGACAAATTGCCGCGATCCGACCTGCGTCGGCATTTGTTCAACCCAGCAATGGATTCCCTTGCCCGGCAGATAACGAACGTCTTCCGCTTCACTCATCGGCAACCCCTGCGCGTCGGCTTTTCGGACAATCGCTCTTCCCAAGGGATGTTCCGAAAACCGTTCAGCCGAAGCCGCAACCGACAATAATCGTTCTTCGGTAACTCCGGCCTCGGGCACAATCGCAGCGACCTCCGCGTCTCCGTAAGTAAGTGTCCCGGTCTTGTCTAACACCACAGTATCCACTGAACTAAGTCGCTCCAAATAGAGGCCGCCCTTGACGATCACTCCGCGCCTGGCCGATTGCCCCACGGCGCCGAGGATCGCGAGCGGGGTGCCAGCAGCCACGCCGCAGGCACCGGCCACGATAATCACGGAGATTGTGGCGCGTGCGTCGCGCGTGGCCACCAGTGTAACCAGGGCTGCCCCCAATGCCAGATAAACAAGATAAGCGGCTAGCCGATCTGCCAGCCTTTGCACCGGAGCCCGGTTCTTCTCAGTACGTTCGACAGTCTCGATGATTTTTCCGAACGCCGTATTCGCTCCGACTTTCGAAACTTCCACTGCCAACACGCCCGATTGGTTGATCGTTCCTGCATAGACTTCCGCGCCTGTCATTTTCTCGACCGGAAGAGATTCTCCGGTAATGGCCGATTCGTCGACAGACGAATTTCCCTTCACCACAACTCCGTCCACGGGAATACAGCCACCGGGACGAATCAAAACAACATCACCGGCAACAACCACCGCCAATTCTATTTGTTGGACAATTCCTTCGTTAACTACCTCGGCCCCTCTCGGCAATTGATCCGTCAAAGCGTGCAGCGCCTGTCTGCCGCGCCCGAGGGTCTTTGCTTCCAGGACTTCCGCAATTAAGACAAAGAAGAGAATGACCAACGCAGTGAAAACCTCGCCGATCAGAAGCGCAGCCGCAAGTGCAATCGTCATTGAGAGCTCCATAGTCATCCGCTTAGACCAGATATCCTCAAGCGCTTCCGCAAAAATCGGATAACCGCCTACCAGGGCGCACAGCAATCCGATCAAGTCGAAATGAGGAAGGGGCTCCCAGACTTTGAACCAGCAGATAACAATGGCAAGCCCCACAAGTCCGACGCGGACATACTCCAGCCAAGCGTGGGATGAGTCGTCTTTCTCTTTGCGTGCGCAACCACATCCATCAGCCGCTTGCGGTTTAAACCTTCGGATGATCGCTTCCACGGAAACAGGCTTTCGAACGTCAATCTGTTGGACTTGAGCTTTCATAATGGCAACCCCAGCGAAAACTGATCAATCGTACCCTCGCTTAGAATCCGTGTCACGCCAAAGCCGGCAAACGGCCTAAAAGTTGGAATGAGCGGCCTTGAACCGCCCTATCCGTCCAGTTTCAGCGGCCGCGAGTGAGCGCGCTGTCAATTTGGAGTAATGTGGGAAGTAAACCCACAAGATGCTGACGGAATCAAACTTGCGTGACCCGATCCTGATCAATACAATCGGGCACACAGCTGGATCGTTGCTTTTCGGATTCATCATTATCTTGTTCTTCCGTGATCGCCGGGCACATGGCGTGCGCCGCATCAAGCTTGCCCTCTTGGCCGCTGCCCTCGCCCTTAGTTGGAACATTGGCTCTCTCGTCGCGCTCGGTGCGGGCGACCAGCAATCGTCGTCCATGGCGATTGTCATGGCCGTTAGCTTTTCTGTTCTGAGTTTCTTACCAGCGGTTCTCTTGCAGATTGCGTTGCAAGGCCAACTTCTAGGCTTAGCTTACGCAGGCTATGCCGTGAGCTCTGTCGCCGTGGCCCTGCATATAAGCGAATTGTTCGTTAACGGTTCCGTGCCTCATCAAGCCGCGCTCCTTCTCATCGCGGTGGGCTTTGGCGCCCTGACCGTTGCCGCCGTCCTAGTCAAACGCAAACGGGGAGTATCGGAATGGTTCTCGCTCATCTGTCTGCTGCTGTTTGCCAGTTCATTTCCGCACTTTGGCTACTTGCACTTGCGTTCGCCCTGGGCGGCCGAAGTCACTTGGCATCACATCGGCATTCCGGTGGCCATCATTGTTCTTTTACAGGACTATCGCTTTTTGTTGCTTGACACGTTCATCCGCTTTCTAATGAACTCTGGCTTGGCCGCCGCTTACGTTGTTTGCATCTTTCTGCTGAATCGCAAATTCCACATCTGGCAACTCGCTGCCTCTAGCATGTTCTTCGCTGGATTAAGCCTAGTGGCGCTCTGCCTGTCGCTTATTCTTTTCGCGCATATCCGTAACCGTCTCCAGATTTGGATCGGCCGCGTTCTCTTCCGCCGTCAGAACCTCGATGAGCGAATTAGCCGCATCTTCCAACTGCCCAGCAGTGTGACGACGGAAGACGAGTTGCTCGTGAGCGCCGCTGGTGAAGTGGCCGCTCATCTGCGGACTGATCATTTTACGGTTGTTTCAGATCTCGGCTTCGCCAGGCAGACCGATCGGCCAGCGATGGTGTTTGACGGCGTGCTCCATCCTCGCCTGCCTGCCAAGTTTATGTGGGCTGAGGCACAAATCCCACTCCGTTTTTTTACCGGCGAAATCAAATACCTCCTAACTGGTCCCCGCCGTGGCCGCCAGCGCTATTTGAGTGAGGATTTGGAAGATATGCGGCGTCTCGGCTCTGTGATCGTGGAATCGGTGGAACGCTTTCGTGCAGAAGAACTGAAACTCCTGGCCACGCGAGCAGAACTCCGCGCTTTGCAAGCCCAAATCAATCCGCATTTCCTTTTCAACGCTTTCAATACTCTTTATGGAACCATTGACCGTGAATCCTTTGAAGCCCGCCGTCTTGTTCTAAACCTCACCGACATCTTTCGCTATTTCCTGCAAGGCGACCGCTCGTTCATCCCGCTTGCTGAGGAAATCCGAATCGTTAAGGCCTATCTCGAAATAGAAGCTCTTCGTCTGGGCGACCGTCTCGAAACTGAACTGCATGTGGATGAATCTGCCCTCCCCGTCATAATTCCGATTCTCTCCGTTCAGCCTTTGGTTGAAAATGCGGTAAAACATGGAGTCGCGGCCAAAAGCGGCCATGGGCGGGTGGTCGTACGTGTCCAAAACGAAAATGGCATTCTGCACGTAAGCGTGCAGGATACGGGAACGGGCTTTCATGGCAATGGTTCGACACTCAATCATGATGGGGCCGGCGTTGGCCTCGCGAATGTTCGAAGTCGCCTGAATCTCTCCTACGGTCCCGCCGCAACGCTGACTTTCGCTTCCAGTGAATTCGGTTCAACCGTGGCGTTTTCCATTCCCTCGGCTATGCGTCCGCAGATTTCTAAACAAGAAATGGAGGTCGGCTAGTCCGTTCATCCGCCTTTTCAGGCCGTTCATTGCCATCAACAGATCGCATGCTTATTAACGCTACCGCAATTAACACGAATCGATCGTATACTTCGGTATTGCCTTTGCTGCGCGTGCTCGTAGTAGATGATGAACCTGTTGCTCGCAAAGTTCTGCGCCAGGAACTTGAGGTGCTTTCCGACGTGGAAGTCGTGGGAGAAGCAGACAATGGCGAAACAGCGTTACTCCAGATCAAGGCGCTGCAACCTAACCTTGTCCTTCTCGATATTCAAATGCCCGTGATGGGAGGTTTCGAACTTCTCAGCCACCTGAGCGGCGGCTCCCTGCCGGCCATCATCATGGTTACAGCCTTTGACCAACACGCGGTCCACGCGTTTGAAGCTGGGGCTCTTGATTACCTTCTCAAGCCTGTCGCGCAAGCGCGCTTAGGAAAAGCTCTGGAGCGTGCTCGCCGCATGCAGGGAACCCCCCGCGCCGTCGCTGAAAACATCGCTCAACTGCAGCAAATTTCCCCTCTCGGTCCATCCGTGGATGGCCGTGTCCGCAAGATTGTTGGCAAGGCCGGTGAAGAGTACTTTCTACTGCAGCCCGAAGAGGTGCTCGCGTTTCAGGCCAGCGGCGATCTGGTTTGGATTGTCACTGCTAAGAAGCGCTACCTCGCCACCCTGAATTTAAAGACTTTGGAAGAGCGCTTGAGCCCGGATTCATTCCGTCGTGTTCACCGCAACGCCTTGGTCAATGTAAACCAAATCCTTAAAATGAGTATGCTTACCAGCCAGCGCTGGCTCATTACGCTCAGCAATGGTCAGGATTTTGTCGTCAGTAAGCGCCAAGCTCGCTCCGTGCGTGACCTTTTGCATTGGTAGGAGCAGTCCGCTGGCAACCCAACTCGTCCGTTCACCGTAAAATCAAGCCCGCAGACCCGATTTTCGTCATGGAATTTCGACTCCAGCGCCAGAATGAGTCCATGCCTAAGTTCTCCTCACTGGCCGCCTGCGCCTGTCTTTTGTTGTTTTCCTGCGCTGGAGGATCAACCTTCGCCCAATCCTCAAGCAATTCGGGCACTCTGCGCGGCTCGGTGCAAGATCCCTCCGGCGCGCTGGTGGCTAAGGCTACAGTCAGGATTGAAAACCCCATCTCCCATTACACCCAGAGTGTCCGGACAGACAGTCAAGGGGCCTTTCAGCTATCCAATCTTCCATTCAATAACTATCACTTGGTTGCATCAGCGCCGGGATTTCAATCGCAGGTCCAAGACGTCGATATTCGGTCGACCGTTCCAATTCAATTGCAGATCTCGTTGAAGTTGGGTGCCACGTCGACAAGCGTCGATGTCGTGGCGGCGGGAGATTTAGTGGAAACAGACTCCACGGCCCATACCGATGTCGATCGTGGCTTATTCGACAAGCTGCCACTGGAAAGTCCCTCGTCTTCCATGAGCGCGTTAGTAACGAATTCCACGCCCGGCGTTTCCGCCGATTCGAACGGGCTCTTTCACGGGCTCGGAGACCACGCCTCCAACTCTTTCTCACTCGACGGCCAGCCAATCAGCGATCAACAAAGCAAAGTCTTTTCCAATCAAATTCCCCTTGAGGCCGTTCAATCATTGGAAGTGATCGAAGGCGCCCCGCCCGCAGAATACGGCGACAAAACCAGTCTCGTGATCGTCGCCACCACTCGCTCGGGTCTAGGTTCTACTACTCCTCATGGAGATGTCACCACCTCGTATGGCACTTTTGGAACCGCTAATCTCGGCTTAAACCTTGCTTACGGTGGACAGAAATGGGGCAATTTCATTTCTTCTAGTGGTCTCCAAACTGGCCGATTCTTAGACGGCCCTGAATTCCAGACGATGCATGACCACGGCAACGAAGAGAACGTTTTCGACCGCATCGACCTTGACCTGACACCCGCCACTACCTTCGGTTTGAATCTAAGTTTTACCCGCTCCTGGTTCCAAACTCCCAACTCCTACGACGCGCAGAATGCCACGGCTTGGTCCGGTTTAGTTGTCGACAATGGTGGTCTGGGGCCGAACGGTCTCCCGGTGGGTTCGCAAGATCAACGCTCGAAGATCGTGACGTTCAACGTCGCACCAACAATAAACCATACCTTGAACGCCCATACCGTTTTAACCGTGGGCGCTTTTTTGCGCCAGGATCAATACAACTATTACCCAAGCGACAATCCATTCGCGGACTTTTCGCCGGGCGTCCAGACGCAGACTATCGGGCAGAATCGACGCCTCACCGATGCGGGGGCCCGCGCCTCGGTCTCATATGTGAAGGGAATTCACAACATCAAGATTGGAGGTGTTTATCAAAAGACATTCATCACTGAAAGAGACCAATTTGGAATTGTCGACCCCACCTTCAACGCACCTTGCCTAAATGCCGACGGCTCACCCGATACTGACCCTACCGTCGCGAACTTGTCTCAGTGCTCCGGCTCGCTACAATCGAATCCTGGCTATGCTTCTATTCTGGCTCCCTATGACTTGACTCGGCCTGGTTCATTCACGGGTCTTTATGGATTTTTCGGCCACGCAGACATTAAGGAGCTGGGCCTCTATATTCAGGACACCATCAGCTTCAAGAATCTGACATTCAACCTGGGGCTGAGAGGAGATAAGTACAACGGCATCACGAGTGCCGGTCAGGCAGAACCCCGCGTCGGTGTCGCCTACAATTTCAAACCGACTAACACCGTACTCCGCGTTTCCTATGCGCGTACGATGGAAACTCCCTTCAATGAAAACTTGGTGCTCGCGAGCAATGGCTGCAATGATCCTGTTGTGAACGCTCTCGAAACAATCGTTCAGGGTTATCCCTGTCTAACGGCGCCCCTCAGTCCCTCCACTCGCAACGAATATCACGTTGGACTGCAGCAGGCATTCGGTCGCTTTCTTGTCATTGATGCGCAGTACATCTGGAAATACACCGACCGGGCATTTGATTTCAGCGTGCTTGGCAACACGCCGATTACCTATCCGATTGAATGGGCCAAATCGAAGATTCCCGGTTATACGCTGCGAGCTAGTTTGCCCAACTTTCATGGCCTGACGGCATACTTTGTGGCGTCTTCTGTAGCGGCTCGTTTCTTTGGACCGCAAGTCAGCGGCATCGGCGCAACGCCGTCCTCTGTCGGAAATACCTCTGTATTCCGCATCGACCACGACGAACTCTTTAACGAAACAACCCACATTCAATACCAGTTCCGCAAAATTGGCCCTTGGATTGGTTTCAATTGGCGATACGACAGCGGCTTAGTCGCAGGTCCAGTTCCATGCGCTGGACGCAACTGCTCCAATGGTCCTAACGGGACGGACAGTATCGTGGACTTTTCAGGTCTCACTCCTGACCAACAATATGAAGCCGGACTCACATGCGCCGGAGTCCACGCTACGCCGACAACACCAATCAACCCTACCGGCTTCTGCCCGGCATCTCTTTATTCCTCCACTCTCGTAAGCGTTCCAGCCGCTGGAACCGAAAACGATGATCACAACCCTCCCCGCATCGCATCGCGGAACCTGTTCGACATCGCCCTTGGTGACGACAACATCTTCAAAGGTGACAAGTACAAGTTGAGCGCTCGGCTCACGATTGTCAATCTCCTGGATAAGGAAGCGCTGTACAATTTTCTGTCAACTTTCAGCGGAACGCACTATGTAACGCCGCGCGCGCTAACAGCAACAGTAGGGTTCCATTTCTAACCCGTATTCGCGCGGTTCGAAATGTTTCGGCATTGATTCTGGCGACGGCATATTCCCGCTGCCGTGCGGTTTCTAATATTGTCTTTTTTCGATTTTCCTGCGTACGTCTCATGAAGCAAGAATAAGCTTGCAAGCGTCTATGAAAGTCACGGAATCAGAGTGGCCGGACCGCCGCTGCTAGCCTCAAGCTTTACCGCCTCAAAAGGTTGATGGCGCTGATCCCAAGCCTTGACAAAAGCTGCTAGCGGCCTCGGCTAACCGATTCGGTAATTACACTGATACTCGAAGCCGCGAAGCTTGCGTCCAAGTGCCTGACTAAGAAACGCTGACCACCCTTTGTTGCAGCGTAATTTAAGCCATAAGGCGGAACTGTAGAAAGCGGCGCGGGCATGTGAAAAAGACGCTGCGGCTTTCCGAACTCACTTCCGTTTTTGAATACAGCTAATGCCATCAGATCGTCGTCGGCATTAATATAGAAAAGTTCCTTGCCGTCGGGACGCCATGACGGACTGTTTCCTCCGAGAGCGGACAGCTGCAACTTGGTTTTGCCGTCAGGGAAGCTCTGCACATACACCTCATTTCGGCCCGATTCATCCGACGTGTAAGCGATCCACAGAGGTGGTTGATGAAAGGTATTCGGAAAAAAGACCGCACCGCCCGTGCTGTGGCGGGGCACTTTGTAGAACCAAACTTCCTCAAATGTCTTTCCTGAAATTCTTCCCACATGGATTTGAGGATTCGGCGAAAAGCCAGTGTAAGCGATGAGCTTGCCATCGCTAGACCAATCGCTTGGAAAAACTGGACCTCGAATATCACTTACAATCAGCGGCGAACCGCCGGTGGCCGGGATGACACTCAAACGCATGCCCTTTTCCGCAGTTCCATCAGACCGCGCGAAGGCAACTTGGGTGGAATCCGGGGACCAAATGGGAAAGAAATCGACACTACCCGAAGTTAAGTGCGACACCGCGCCACGCGCGAGATTCACTTTAGATACGGTCATATTGCCCGTTCGTCCATCGGTCTCGTTCGTTATTAGTTCGGCATCATCCGGCGAAAGCTTCAGCGGATAATAATCGCTGGGCTCTAAGAACGGGGTTTCTTCGCCGCCGCTCCGATTCGCCCACGCCAACTGGTATCGGAACGGCGAGCCCGGCACAAAGGCGAGCAGGGAGCCGCGCGAGCTTGTAAGAAATGCATACCGTGCCAGTGGTTCAAAGTCTATTTTTGGGGCAACCAGCCTGGTCTCCCCAACCGGCTTCAGACTGTCAGACGCAAGGGGTTGTTCGACCAATGAGCCATCGCGCAGAAAAAAGATATCCAATCTGCCGTCTTGGGCTAGGCTTACGGCGACGGACGAATAAGCCGGGAGTACACTCGTCCGCAAGGTCGGACGTGCGAGATCGACCGACATAATTGAGTTCAGCCCAGCATTGCGATTCTCTGCTAGAAAGACTATGCGCATACCGTCGGGCAGCATCGCCGGCCAGATATGACTCACTTCGCCCGCCGCTGTGTCGAGCTCTGAAAACGGAACGGGCGTACCTCCGGTGCTGGGAATACGAAACAACGGACCAAGTGCGCCCGGCGCGAACACGATGTCTCCCCGTTTACTCCACGCTCCTCCACGCCCCAGTGGCGCATCCGCTAAGATTCGCGGCTCACCGCTATCCAGCTTGAGCACTTTCAGTTTTCCTTCGGCAAAGAAACCAAGCGCGCTGCTATCGAAAGACCAAAAGGGATAAGCCGCGCCTTCTGTTCCGGACAGAATCTCGGGTTCAAACGAACTTATCAGAGACCTTAAGTACAAGTGGCTCGTACCATGCAGGGAGGCAGCCATCACTATGCGTTTGCCATCTGGCGACGCGGCTATAGACTGGAGAAGCGAATTCGCGGGCGGTACAATCGAGAGCCGCAGGGTATCCTGGCGAGTGCTCGACACATTCCACAACGCTGCCACAGCAATACCGAGGAGGAACGCCGCTAATGCAGTTCCCGCAAACAGAGCGGCTCCTCGTCTTTTCTTCGGCGGCGCTAGTGGCGGCTCCCCGATTGGCTGGAATTCTGGCACATACGTCCCTCGCGGAAGCACGATCCGGATCGTGGCTACCGACGCGCGCTCCGAGTAGCAAGATTCGAGTTTTGTGCGCAAACGCGAAGCTTCTACGCGAGCGATCGGATCGGTTCTGGGATCGAAGGTTGCGGGACGCCCCAAAGCTTCGACCCCTAAAACGTATTCTTTCAAACGGCTGGCCCGATCTTCCAATGTTTCGGTGACCAAGAATCTCAGCAGTGCGGCTGAGCGGTTTGCATTCAGAAATGCGGGAGTAGCGAGAAGACGCTTCATCTCCAACAAAACGGCATCTTTCGATTGGGCTTCAATCATCGATCACGCATCCGGTAACTTGTTGATTTTACGACGTACGTACGGCACGTTTACCGTTTTTTACTTTCCCAGCGTCACCGTCAGGACGCAGTATGAAGATCGATGTCCACGACATACAAAGTATCGGCAGTCTCATTTCCTTCCTCCCGGCGGAACCTAATCTTCGGCGGCGTGGCCTCAGCACTCATCGCCCTTGGCTACGGCGGCTCCCGCTGGGGACAGAAATTGCCGCCGCGCGACCCAGCCGCCGAGGAACGGTATCGACAATCCCAAGACACTCTGCTCCGCGCGAACGGCGGCGATTTCCAGGCAACCTATTTACAAATCTCAGATCCGAACCTTCGCGTACATGTCCTGGAAGCAGGTAAGGGCGAGCCGGTTTTGCTGATTCACGGCGGGAATGGAACCGCGGTGCAATGGGTTCCATTATTTGGTCGGCTTCAACGCAGCTTTCATGTGTTTGCTCCCGATCGGCCAGGTTGTGGATTGACGCAAATGTTCAACTACAACGAGACGGGCGTACCACTCCGCCAGCATGCCGTGGCCTTTGTAAGGTCAACCATGGATGCCCTGCGCTTAAAAAAGGCCACAATCATTGGCAATTCGATGGGCGGTTACTTCAGCCTGGCTTTCGCTTTGGCCCATCCAGAGCGCGTATCCCGGTTAATCACCATAGGTGAGCCGGCCGGAAGTTCCGCTTCAGTGCCCTTCATGTTTCGCTTGCTGGCAACACGAGGGATTAACCGGTTGATGTATTCCACCATTATGAAACCTGGCGACGCTTCAACGCGTGACTTCTTCGCGCGGATGCTGGTTTCCAACATCCACCGCGTGTCAAAGGACTATCTGGACTGCGTCACTGCTGCCTCGCTGATTCCGGGTGCAACCGAGAGTTGGCTCACCATGGTGCAGAACGCTGGCCCTCTGACGTACGCCTTGCGGCCGGAGTTGAAAAACCTAACTGTTCCCACTCTTCTCATCTGGGGCGACAAGGACGCGTTCGGATCGCCAGAGAGAGGCGCCGAAATGGTCGCCCTGATGCCTAGAGGGCGGCTAGAGATCGTGCATGACGCAGGCCACTTGGTCTGGGTCGATCAGCCCAGTGAGTGTACAGACCTAGTTTGCAAATTTTTGAATAACTGAATTGCCGGACCGAAACGAATCAGGTGTCCACCTGGCGGAATTTGTTTTGGCCAGAGGTTGAATTTAGAAGAGAGATGGCACATGCATAAAAAAATCCTAATACTCGTTATGAGCGTTGCACCGTTCACGTTTGCATTGACGGCGGTTGCACAAGGGCCCGCGGCAGAACCGTTTGTCACTCATCAAATTCGACCCAATCTTTATTACATAGAGGGTGGCGGCGGACACAGCGGCGTGATCGTAATCGACGCGAAGACCACACCGGCCGGCGGCAAGGCATTGCTCGAAACTATATTGAAAATTACGACCAAGCCGGTGAACGCGGTCATTCTTACTCACAGCGACGCGGACCATGTGAACGGCTTGGCCTCGTTTCCTACGGGAATCACCATAATCGCTCAGGAGAATAATAAGAAGGAGCAGGAATCTGCCCTCGCCAAAGGCGGCTACTTCGCGCCTCCTTCAGACCATCTCCCAACGAAGTTAGTCGAGAACAAAGAAGATCTCATCATTGACGGTGTGAAACTCCAGCTCCGGCACTGGGCACCGGCGCACACTCGCCCGATCATGTACGGCTTCCCCGCCGCGACCGTCTGTTTGGATCCCGCGCCGGAAATAGCGCGGATCCTAACGAAGTCGGCTGCAAATATGGCCGCCAGGAGCACGGTGCCGTGATCGAACGAGTCTTGACCGGCAATCTCAAACTTCTCTTTTATCGAGATTGGTTGGTAGTTTATAAGACTTGGCGAGGTTCGATTATTCGGGCCGTTGCTGGCCAGAGAATAGGGAAATCGACGACGCCACTGCGAACAGGATTGAGACAATAGTGTTCTTCATGAGAACAGTCTCCTTAAGGATTTGTATTTGCATTTGATCATCCGTAGCAGTTGTCGAAATGTAAGGGCTTCTCGTTGCTTGTGATGGCAACTCAATGACCAAGAGTGTCAGCCGACTGCATAGTGTCACCCGACACTGTGCCAGCGGTTTCTTCAAAGAAACGCGCGCAAGAACGCTACGGTGTTAAGCAGCCAGCGAAATGTCCGAGGAGTTTTTTCCGTTCACTTGATGGCGCGTATCCGTGCCCTTTGCGCTTCTAAAGGGGCGGAAGCGGCCACGAACATTCTCAGTAACTTAATAAGAAGGAGATATTTTTCGTGTGACTGAATTCTGGACCTTGTTGAGACCCTGCCACTCGCTGTTGGCCTGTGGAAGGGCGGTTTTATGGCGGCGGCGGTTGCGGGTGCTCGATTTTCGGGGGCGAGCATTGACCATATGACCGCATTTGGTCATGCCAAACTGATTCCATTTACTACTAGCTGACACCTAAATATAGAGTTACCCATGGAATAGTAGATGGCCACTCATTTGCACAACTCAATCTGAATTACGTGGAAGGCGACAACGGTATCCAGAGATGATGCAGAAACTTCCAGGGCACGAAGTTTACGTAATGTTGAAACCACGCACGATCTGAAGCAGGAGCCACTTTTGTTGTTCTACACGAGGGTTTTCTTCGCCAGCTGCGTAGCAGTTGCGCTCATCACGCTGTGTCTCGTCGCGACAGCGTGTGGTTCAAGCAACTTTTTAGCGATAGTGACGGCGGGGATGCGAATGCCGCCGCCCAAAGTGACGACCGCTATCGTCGGGGCAACGCGCGCTGAGATGGGGAGATGACGGCAGCCGCTCCCTCCAGCGCCGAATGGAAACCGAGGGTCAATCCGTGGCTGATCGCGTCAACCGTCGCGCTCGCTGCCTTCATGGAGGTTCTCGATACCTCCATCGCCAACGTTGCGTTACCGCACATCGCCGGCAATCTCGGCGCCAGTACAGATGAAGGTACCTGGGTCTTGACCAGTTACCTTGTTTCGAATGCTATCGTTCTGCCGATGGGCGGTTGGGCTTCCAGCGTGTTTGGCCGCAAGCGTTTTTTCATGCTCAGCATCGTTATCTTCACCGTCGCGAGCTTCTTGTGCGGTATTGCGCCCTCGCTCCCTATCTTGCTTCTTGCGCGCATCTTTCAGGGCATCGGCGGTGGAGGACTGCAGCCGATGGCACAGGCGATTATGGCCGACTCCTTCGAACCGCGCAAGCGCGGCCAAGCCTTTGCTCTTTATGGACTCGTAGCCGTTCTAGCGCCATCCATTGGTCCATCCCTGGGCGGTTGGATCACGGACAATTACAGTTGGCGCTGGATCTTCTACCTCAACATCCCGGTGGGTTTTCTAGCGCTCTTCCTCGTCAATCGCTTCGTCGACGACCCGCCATGGATCAAGGCTGACCGAGCAAACCTCAAACGGCTAGACTACGTCGGCTTCGGATTTCTCACCATCGCCATGGGCGGCATGCAGATTATGCTCGACAAAGGTGAGGAAAACGCCTGGTTCGCCTCCGACTTCATTCGCTTCTTCGCCGCACTCTTCGTGATCGGCATGGCCGGGCTGATTTGGTCCGAATGGCGGGCCAAAGACCCGATCATGAACATCAAGCTATTTAAGTTTCGCAACTTCGCCATATGCGCGCTACTGATGATTTTGGTGGGCGGCATTCTCAACTCGACTACCGTGCTGCAGCCGCAGTTTTCCCAGGGACTTTTAAACTACACGGCCACCCTCGCCGGCGAGGCCCTCACCGGCGGCGGCGTCGCCCTCCTGGTGATTATGCCGCTGGCGGGCATCGCCACGGGCCGCTTCGCCGCCAGAAATATTCTGGCTGTCGGTTTCACTCTCTTCGCGGCAGCGTTCTATTACACCTCCACCCACCTGAACCTCGGTATGAGCTTTGGCTTCTCCAGCTGGCTGCGAGTCTTACAGGTTGCGCCCATCCCGCTGTGCTTTATTGCCATCACCAACGCTGCGTATTTCGGCCTACCTAAGGAAGCCAGTAATCAGGTTTCGGGCATCATCAACTTCGTGCGCAACGTCGGGGGAAGCATCTTCATTTCCTGCACGGGAGCCATTGTCACTAATCGAACGCTTTTCCATGAAGCGCGGCTTGCGGAAACAATGCAGCCTTCGAATCCCGCTTACCTCAATCGCTTGACCGCGCTCACCAATGCCTACAGTGGAGTCGCCGGCGGCCCGGGACCGGCAGCGTTAGCCCGCGGCATGATTTATCGCGAACTCGATACGCAGGCCGGCGGGCAAGCCTATGGGGATATCTATCGCGTGCTGGCATGGTTGGCAGTCGGCATGGTGGCGTGCGCTTTCCTGCTGAGCAAGAATAAGCCCGGTGAGGGAGCACCCGAGGGAGCAGCAGGCTAAAAGGTTAAGAAACATGAATAAAAATCGGCCGAAAAAGCATCTGCTCGCCCTTGGCCTCGTGGTTGTGACTGCCGGCCTGGCATGCCGCGCGAGTTTTGCGCAGGGATCGCCAGCGGTGCCGAAAGCCCAGCAGGTTCCGCTCTCTCAGAGTGCCGGAAGCGTCCAGGCGCAGCAGGCCACAACGGGCAGCGCCGGCGGTGGTTCCAGCGTTAACACGATCAACAGCACCATCCGGATCTCTGGCCCTTATGAAGGAAGCATCCCCGACCCGAAAGCGCCGCAGGGACCACTCGCGCTCACCATCGCCGATGCTATAAGCCGAGGTCTTCGGTTCAACCTCGGCACTGTAAGCACCAACGTCGCGTTGCGCCAGGCGCGCGCTCAAAGGCTGGCGGCCTTAAGCCTGCTGTTGCCGAACATCTACGCGACATTAACCGAGACCAGCGCCAAGATCGACCTGCAAACAGAGGGTTTCAGCGCGTCTACATTCGGTAAAGGCATTTCCCTGCCAACCACGGTTGGCCCCTTCCATTACTACAGCGCGCTTGCCAATGTGAGCGAAGATCTCAGCCTCACCGCGCTTCACAATGTCCGTGAGCAAACGGCTCTGGCGCAGGCTGCACAAATGAGCGCTGCCAACGCGCGCGAACTCATAGTTCTGGCCGTTGGCGGCACTTATCTTCGCGTTATCGCCAACCAGGCCAACGTCTTGTCGCAAGAGGCTCAGGTCAAGCAGGCGGAGGCCAGCTATAAACTGGCCGCCGACCAGTATCAGGCAGGCACCAAGACCATCATTGACAGCAACAAGAGTCTGGTGGAGTTGTACACACAACAGCAGAGACTCAGCGCCCTACGCGGTGACTTGTTCAAGGAGATGATGCAACTCGCCCGCTTGATCGGTCTTCCGGCCGGCCAACAACTGGTTCTTAACGAAGAGTTGCCTGCGGAGACTCCGGTGACGGTCCCCATCGAGGAGGGAATCAAGGTTGCCCTCGAAATGCGTCCCGATCTCAAGGCCGCCCGTCTGCAGTTGAAGGCCGCCACTGAGGCGCGGCGAGCGTCTAAGGCAGAGTACTTTCCTTCGTTGAGCGTCAACGGCGACTATGGCCTGGAAGGCGTCAACCCGAACAAAGGACTTTCGGTCTACCAAGTCTCCGCGGGTGTTCGTATTCACCTCTTTGATAGCGGACGCGTGAGGGCTGATGTGGATCAGGCCGATGCCGCCTTTACTCAATTGCAAGCCCAGTATGACGATCTGCAGGCTGCCGTTGATTTAGACGTACGGCAGGCTTACGTCGATCTACAGGTGGCCTCCGAACAAATCAAAGTGGCACAAGAAAACCGCCAACTGGCAGCGGAGACCCTGAAGCAGTCCATCGACCGGTTCTCTTCCGGCGTGACAAACTCCGTCGAGGTAGTGCAGTCGCAAGAAACAGTCGCCTCGGCGGAACAGGACTACATCAGTACTCTTTTCTCGCTCAATCTCTCTCGCATCAGTCTTGCCAAGGCCACCGGGCAAGCCGAGCAACTCATCCCACACATGCTGAAAGGAAAAGAATAATGGCCATCAAAGATCAGGAACCGGCCACGAGTCAAAATGGGAAGCAGCCTGACCGCGAGGGCGCACAAAAAGACCCGCAGAACGAACCGGCGAAGGGTGAACAGCAGGGTGTGACGCCACCCAGCGTTAAGCAAGACGACAAGCCGGACGCGGACAAGAAAGGCGATCCCGAAAAGAAGCCTCTCGATCCTGCTACTACGCACAAGCGAATCTTCATCGGCATAGTTGTGGGCGTCGTTGTGCTCATCGGAGGGGTTGCCTGGTGGCTCTATTCGCGTACCTACGAGTCTACCGACGATGCACAAATAAATGGTCATCTCAATCCCATTGCCTCGCGCGTGGCAGGGACGGTGACAGCGGTATATGTCGAGAGCGATCAACCAGTAAAAGCCGGCATGACTCTGGTAGATTTGGACCCTAGCGATTACCAGGTGCAGGTGAATCAATACCGCGCCCAGTACGAACAGGCCTTGGCGCAACTTGCCGCGCAAAATCCCAACGTGCCGATTACCCAGACCTCAAACCGGAGCGCCGTCGAGAGTGACTCGGCGACCGTACTCAATGCGCAAGCAGCCGTGGCCGGCGCACAGTATGACCTTGACAGCAGCATCGCCAAGCTACGCCAGTCGGAAGCGGACAACCGCAAGAGTCAGGCCGATCTCATTCGCTACCAGGAACTGGCGGGCAAGCACGAGATCGCGTTATCCGAATACGACCAGTATGTGGCCGCGGCTGCCGGGCAGCAGGCCGCCGTTGAAGCTGGCCGCGCGGCTGCCGAATCCTCGCGGAAGATGGTGGATGCCCGGCGCGCGCAATTGCTGGAGCAACAAAGCAAACTCCGTGAGGACACGCAGAATGCACCGCGCCAAGTGATCATTAAACAGGCCAACATCAAATCGGAGGCGGCCAATGCAGCGTCCGCTAAGGCCCAGTTAGATATGGCTATTCTCAACTTGGCCTACTGCCACATTGTTTCCCCTGTTGATGGGATCGCCACTCAGCGTAGCGCCGAGACTGCGGGAAGAGTTTCGGTGGGGCAGCAACTCGTGGTGATCGCGCAGACCGGGAATCTATGGGCCACCGCCAATTTTAAAGAGACGCAACTCCGAAAAATGCACGTCGGCCAGTCTGCCACCATTGAGGTAGATGCATTAAACGAGTCCTTCGACGCGCGAGTAGAGTACATGCCCGCCGCAACGGGAGATCGAACCAGTTTGTTTCCTCCCGAGAATGCCACCGGCAACTATGTGAAAGTGGTGCAACGTCTCCCAGTTCGTATTAGTTTCAACCCTAACCAGCGGGACTTGAATCGGCTGCGCCCGGGTATGTCGATCGAGGTAACGGTGCACCTGAATGAGAAAGTGAGCAAGGATGAGAGATCCGCGTCAGGAGACTCTCACTGAAATGGCCATCGCGCTCAAACGCTTCAACAAAAAAAAAGGCGCTACACTGCCGGGTGCTTTCAGGATCTACCGTGAGTTTTCGGTGAGCGTGAGTGACTATGAGTGGTTTGTCGCAACGAAATTTCTCAACATTTCCATGCGGTCCGTCAATGCGCCTCCAGAAACAGGCATCCGTTGCCGATGCTTTCTGCGGAACTCTGCGAAACTCTTCCGCAGGTCCTCTAAACCGTCATATCCACTGGTGTAAGTTATCCGCGCCGTCGCTTGGGGGCTCTCGCCCTCTGCCGAAGCTAGCGACTTTCGATGCGCTTAGTCACTCACGCTCACCGAAAACTCACGGTAGATCCTGAAAGCACCCGGCAGTGTAGCGCCTTTTTTGTTGAAGCGTTTGAGCGCGATGGCCATTTCAGTGAGAGTCTCCTGACGCGGATCTCTCATCCTT
>Ga0302319_10009526_pt1 | contig 18658 bp, 16 predicted proteins | sample Bog_T0_2_FD_203319 | JGI IMG/M metagenome (GOLD analysis project Ga0302319, IMG submission 203319) | Peat permafrost microbial communities from Stordalen Mire near Abisko, Sweden - Bog_T0_2 | ecosystem: Environmental > Terrestrial > Soil > Wetlands > Peat | place: Sweden: Abisko, Stordalen Mire... | reverse complement strand
CACGCCCGTGGCCGCCGCGAACTCCCGACGGTGCGCCGCTGCAGCCCGAATTCAGCATCGAAGTGCTGCACGACCCAAGCGGCTGCAATGCCGATCGCGAATTCGGGCTGACGAGCGCGCGACCGATGATCTCGGTTTTTCGGCGCCCGCGGCCGGCCACGAACCTCAAGTACGTCACCGCCTACGGCTACACCTTCGAACCCAAGGACGGGTTGCCGCTGCCGCTCGACCCGCGCACGGGTCTGCGCTATAGCGGTAATTTGTTGGCGGATCAGCGCGCGCGCACGCTCGATGAACAGGCCGTGGATGCCATGTCCACGCATCTGCAAGTTCAGGGCACGGCGAACGCCGAGCAACTGCGCCGCATCGTGGCCTTCGAGTCGCAGCTCTATAGCGCGCAAAGCGTCGATTGGCGCGCGGGTCTGTTGAACGAGCAAGGGGCGCAGGGCGGCCCGGATGCCCTCGCGCAGGCAAAACCGGGTGTGCTCAAGAGTTCGCGCAACCCGCAATGGGCCGAATTCGCCGGCTGGGCTCGCGAAGATAGTCCAGCCGATGCTCAGCAGGCGTTCAGAGCCTCGGTAGCGCGCGGCGCTGCGGTATTCAGAGACCGGACTTTTTTGATATCCGATTCCGCGGGTCTTAACTCGATGAACTTCGGCAATCCGACACGCGACAGCTGTAATTTCTGTCACAACGCCACCCGCTCCGGCATGGACATCGCTCCCGGACAGGTCGACTTGGGCACAACCAATGAGCCGTTTGCCGACCCTGCGCCCGACATGCCGTTGTTCAAGCTCACCTGCCGCTCACAATTCGCGCCGCAGCCTTTTCTCGGCCGTGTGGTGCTCACGCACGACCCCGGATTCGCGCTCACGACCGGCAAGTGCGTCGATATCGGCAAGATCACGATTCAGTCGATGCGCGGCCTCGCGGCGCGGCCGCCGTATTTCTCCAACGGCTCAGCGGCGACACTACGCGCCGTGATCGACTACTACGATCGGCGCTACAAGATTGGCTATAGCGAACAAGAAAAGCAGGATCTCACCAATCTCATGAGCGTCCTTTGAAACATCGGCGCGCCGCGCGAATCGCGCTCGGCGCGTTGCGGCCCAGCGGCGCGGCATTGGGCGCTCTGGCCGCGGCGCTGGCATTCGGACAGGCCGTGACCGCGCCCGGTCCCAGCCGATCGTTCATCGCCTGCCCCATCTACCGTGACACGGTGAATGGTCGCAAGTCCGGCTGCTGGCTTGCCACCGATGCGTCCGACGGCGTGCGCTACGATGTCAGCTTGGGGCGCACCAAGCCGCAGATCGGGCATGAAATCCTGGTGGAAGGCCGGGTGAGCAGCGACCGCGCGGCGTGCGGCGGCCTCGCCATGACTCCGATTCACGTGTCGGTTCTGGAGACTACTTGTCCGAGTTTCACGTTGCCGGCCGAAGGCTTTCCGGGGCGGCGCTATGAAGTGCCCCTGAATCTGGTGCTGCCGCCGGCCGATGCGGTCCGCGAGCCGCCGCCGCCGCCGTATCCGCCGCGAACCTGGGCGATCGAGTTCGCTTACGGATCGGATTTTCTCCAATACCAATATAGCGAGGTCATTCTCGACGACATTGCGCGCTATGTGCTGGCTGCACACCCGCGCGCTGTCACCATCGATGGTTACGCTGCCACCCGCGGCTGGGTTGTGTCCGAGCGCCGTCTGTCAGAGCCTGCGACACTCGCGGCCAGCCGCGCCGCGCTCGTCGCCGAAGCACTGCAGCGATTGGGCGTCGCGCCTTCGCTGCTCAAAGTCAGCTGGCACGGGAACGCGCAAGCCGAGCCCATCGACGATGGACTGCCTGAGCCGTCCAAGCGGCGCGTCGATATCAAGATGTCCTATTGAGCAGGCGCGCCAACGGGTTCACCCGGGCAGTGCGCGCGGCCGCAAGGGCGCAAAAAATTTGCCGCGTGCTGCGCGGTGAACCGCGCATCGCCGAGACCGGTTGCCGCGGCCAGCGAGTTCAACCGCTCGGGCGAACTCTGCCAGCGGCCGTCGCGCAGTCGCGCTTCGATCGACTGCAGCGCCGCGATGTGCTCGGCGGCGCTAAACTCGCAGTGTCCCGCGCGCTGCACCCAGCCTAAGGCCAGGTTGGCACGCTCGGCGCCGCGCACCGCGCTCGCATAACTCATCTGCTGACTCGCGACCGTCAAGGGATCACCCAACGTCTGATAGCTCAAGACCGGAATCGTGAGCTCACCGGTCGGGACGTAGTGCAGGCGCATATAAGACACCGCCGCCGGATCCGCTGCAATGCGCGGTGCCGAATTGAGCGTTCCCAAATCGGCGCTCAAGCTTAAATTCGCCGCGCGATACAAGTCGCGCACGCGCATTGCCTGGCCGCTTCGATGCAACTGGCGTCGATAGTCGACGCCGCTGTTCCAGCTGAACACGCCGCCGGCACGCTGCTCCTGGTCGTGGCGCGGCAGAAACACCCCCGCCGCGAAATCGCGCGGCGAGATACCGGCAAAACCTCGATCAGCCTCATCCGGCATGGGCCACTGCGACACTGCGGCGGCGAGCGCTAGTCGGGCACGCCCGGCTGCGCTGCGCGATGCGCGCTCGACCAGCGCCTCGACCCGCTGAGCGTTGGCGCGATCGTCATCGATGCGCACCAACTGAATGTCTGCATCGCCCGCCAGCAGCCACTTGACCGCGAAAGCACCGTCCAGTGCCTGGTTCATCATACCGAGTGAGCCTGCAATCGAGCCGCACGAGGGCAGCGCCGCGGCGATACGCCCGGGATACTGTTCTGCCAGAGCAATGGTAATGAGTCCGCCCATCGAGCTGCCCCACGCGATGACGCGTTGCGGGCGGCCATACTGAAGCGCAAAGGCATCGAGCGCTGCCATTTGGTCGGGAACCGCCTCGGCCACCGCCCAGCCCGGCGATGAGTAGGCGGAGGCGATCAGCGCGTAGCCATGTGCCAGCAACCAATCCTCGGTACCGCGCGGGGCGAGGTCCGGTGCGCGCAGTGCCGCGGAGTAGCCATGACTGTAGATGAGGAGAGTGCCGTTCCAACGCTGCGGCATCGAAAGCGCCCAGGCGGCGCCGCTGCCGGTAAGGCCGGATTGCTCGGCGCTGCTGGGTGCCGCCAATCCTAAGGCGGCACCCAGCACGGTGGCGAGTAGCAGGCGCAGCGGACCTAAAATTTCTTGCCGATCGCGAGCGATACCAGGCGCCCGATGGGACTCGCGACATTGGGATCGAATCCGCCGCCGCCGTTCGGACTGATCGGAATATTCACGTATGGCGGATCGGTGTCGAACACGTTGTTGACGTGCACGGTGAAAGTCAGGTCGCGCGCCCAGGCTTGCGTCATCTGCTTGCCCAAGTCGTACACCACATTGAGGTCGACGGTGGTGTATGCGCTCACCGATTGGTTCGGCGTTACTTGCGTGTTGGTGTAGCTGTTTTCGTAGTTGACGAAGGCCATCGCGCGCAGCGGACCGCCCTGCCAACCGAAACTGCCCCGCATGCGCAGCTTCAATGGATAACCGATGGTATTGAGTTCGTTGAAGCTCGGACCGCCCGGCGTGAACTGCGCGGAGTATTGCGTGAACACAGTTCCGGCAAGACCGACGCTGAACTGACCTGCCTGCGGCGTCGGAATCTTGTACGTGCCTTGGAAGTCCAGACCCGCAGTGCGTGTCGTGCCCAAGTTGAGTTCCTGACCGTTCACAAACACGCTCGGGTTCGCGAGGATCGGGCCGAATACCGGTCCCGGCGTCACGTATTGATTGACCAGCGAAGTACACGCTGCCGATGGGCAGCGGGTGATCAGCGAGCCCAATTGTTCGACTTGCTGCAAGATAGTCAGATCCGACAGGTAGCTCGAGATCTGATTCTTGTAGTCGATATTGAAGTAATTGAGACTGAGCTTCGCGTGCTCCACCGGCGCGTAGTCGACACCGAACGAGTACGTGGTCGCGGTCTCAGGCCGCAGAGCGGTGTTGCCGCCCCCGAGCGTATAACCCACCGAGGTGCCGTTGGCCGACTGCGGATCCGCGTAGGTTTGCACGAACACACCTTTCAGCGGGCCCACCAACTCCGAGAGCTGCGGAGCGCGGAACGAAGTGCCGTAACTTGCATGCACCAGGAGCCCCTCCAGCGGCGTCCAGTTGATGCCGATTTTCGGATGCGTGGTCGAGCCGAAATCACTGTAGTCCTCGTGGCGCACCGCCACGTCGAGTTCGAGGCGCTGCAGGCCGGGAGCGGCGTTGTCCGGCCCGACCAAGGGAACCAAGAACTCCGCGAATGCCGAGCTCTCGTGCCTGCCCAAGTCATGATCGAGAACCAAGCCCGGGCCGCCGGGCACGCCCGAAAACAGGCCATAGTCCAATTGCTCGTGGCGCCACTGGGCGCCCAAGGCGACCCGCAAATCGCCGCCGGGGAGGTGCGCCACGGGGCCGTCGAGCTTGGTTTCGAGCACCTGTTCTCCCGAATCCGCCGGCGCATAGAAAACCGTATCGAACACCGACTTGAGCACGGCGGGGGAATTGGCGCCGCCAAAGACATTGAGCGCCGTGGCCGGATTGCCGCTGGCGAGCGCGGCGCCGAGCGCGCCGTTATCGAGCGAGTGCGTCGGATCCAGGGCGTGATCGTGATCCCGGCCGCCCGTGCCGTCGATCTCCAAGCGCCAGTCATGCCCCAATTTGATGTCGACTCCGAGCGTGCCCTGATAATTCTCGGACTGGCCCACGTTGTAGGAATTGTTGCCGACGTCTGGGCCGAAGAAGTAATCCACTTGTTCGCTCGGCGCGCCGGCCGTGCCCGGCGGAGCGACGTAAAAAGCGTTGGTATTCGGCACCTGCAGCGGTCCCGTCGATTGCGCGTTGCGTACGGTGAAAGTGCGCCGCGAATAGCTGGCATCGCCGAATAGGCTGATCGCATCGTTGAATTTTTGATCCAGCGTGAATGCGACGTCATTGTGCTCGACCTCCGGCAGGAGATCCTCGTTCTTACTCGGATCGCAGCGATTGGCGGTGCCCGGCACCAGCAGCGCTGCGGTCGCGGGCGTGACGCCACCGGCGGGAATCGCGTAGGTCACTCCGCCCACCTCGATGTTGCCGGGGTTACATTGCAGAGAACTGTAGTTATTGCCGCCGCGCGAGGTCTGATCGGAGGCGAAGAAGCTGCGGTTCTCGCCGTTCAAATTCGAGTGGTACGAATTCTCGTAGCCTAAGGTGAATTGGCCGCTGCCCCAATTGTGTCCCGCCACGATTCCCAATTGCCGCTCGTCGTAGTTGTCGGCCCAACCCTTGCGCGCGCTCGCTTCCACGCCCTCCACATCACGGCGCAGGATCAGGTTGGCGACACCGGCGATGGCATCGGAACCATAGGTCGCGGAGGCGCCGTCGGCGACGATGTCGACACGCTGCAGCATGATCGAGGGGAACGAGTCCGGATCGACGGTGGCTCCCGTGGTGCCCGCAGCGGGCACACGATGACTGTCCACCAACGTCAAAGTGGCGAATGGGCTGATGCCGCGAATGTTGATCGAGTTGCCGTAGGTGATATTGCCGGCGCCGCCAGTTCCGGAGCGAGAGGCTTCGCTGACACCGAGTGTCGATACTTGCGGAATTTCGCGCAACATGTCGACGACAGTATTGCCGCCCGTGTCCTGAAGGTCGGTTTGATCCATGGCGATCACCGCCGAGCCCACCGGCCCGGTGCCGCGGATCAAGGTACCGGTGACCACGATCTCCTGCAGGGCCGCGTCATTTTGATTGCTCGCGGCGGGCGTTTGTTGCGCCTCCGCGACGGCGCCCCCGAGACTCGTGCAGCACGCCATCAACCAACCGCTGTGACGTGCGAACCATGCGCTGCTTCGATGCTTCACGGTACTACCCCCTAATTTATTGCGTTCTTCGATTCCAGCCAGCAGAGCGACTTATAGCTCAGCTGTTGGCCAAAGGCAATTAGTTGAGTGTGCCTACTAATATTTTGGATGCGGTGCGTACCTCCGGGGCCGCCGCCGCCGCCTGCAGCGCCGCGTCTTTTTGCAGTTATGCTGTTTTAAATTGACAAAATTCGGTTCCGGGAGCAGGTGCGTCCCAACAATCCGCAGGCCTCCGGGAACACCCGCCATTGGTTTGTAGTATCATCGATTCAAGCGCTAATAAAGCGGGAGGGTTGGCCATGATCGCGGTTAGAACTGTATCGATCGGCTTGCTGAATTTGCTATGGCTGGCCGAATCCGCGGCCTTTGCACAGACCGCGCCGGCAAGCGGTGCGCCCGCATCGGCCGCGATCGCTGCGCCGGCCGTGGCTGCATCGAGCGAGCCCGCGGCCATCCCCGCCGCTACCGCGTTGGGATCGGGCCACTACCCGGCGCTGATGGAATCAGACCCGGGCCTGCCCACGCACACGATTTATCGACCCGCCGACTTCGGTGCGCTGGGCGACTATAAGCTGCCGATCGTCGTCTGGGGAAACGGCGCCTGCGCCAACGCCGGCAACCGCTTCCGCTGGTTCCTGAGCGAAGTTTCGTCCTACGGATTTTTGGTGATCGCCGCCGGACCCATCGGCGCTGCCAGCCTCGAGTACTCGCTGCCGCTCGACTATGTCCGGCGCCCGATGCGCATGCCCTCGCCCGCGCAACTGCCGCCTCCCGCGACGCATTCATCGCAATTGATCGATGCGATGAATTGGGCCATCGCGGAAAATGAGCGCGCGGCCAGCCCGTACTTTCATCGGCTCGCCGTCGGCAAGATTGCCGTGATGGGTCAATCGTGCGGCGGAGTGCAGGCGATCGAGGCCTCGCGAGATCCGCGCGTCACGACCACCATGGTGTGGAACAGCGGCTTGCTGCCGGAACCGAGCACCATGGCCGGTGGCAAGACCATGACCAAGGCCGATCTTGGCACGCTGCATGCGCCGACCGCGTACATCAGCGGCGACAGCCAGGACATCGCATTTGCGAATGCCAACGATGATTTCGAGCGGCTGAACTCCATCCCGGTGTTTCGCGGTTACGAATCCGGGATACCGCATGGCGGGACGTATCGTCAGCCGGGCGGCGGCGAGTTCGCCGGGGTGGCGGTGGCGTGGCTGCAATGGCAGCTGTTGCACGACGAGCGCGCCAAGCTCATGTTCGCGGGCAAGAACTGCGGACTGTGCGTCAACCCACGCTGGGTCGCGCGCAGCAAGCGCATCGATTGAGCGCGGTGCCGGTCGATTAGCCTACTAGGTCTGATCGCGCTGTAGCCGCATCAGCCGTCGTCGATCGCGCTTGTCCGGACGCGCGTCGGGCCTCGGCCGTGAAATCTGCGCCAGGCGCTGTTGATCGCGCAGGTTCGTGCGGCGCAGGACGCTCGCCGGTGACTCGGCAAAATGCGCCTGTGCTTCGGCGGCCGGCCCACGGCGCACCGGTAGCCCCAGAACTTCGAACTCGGCCACGATGCCCAGCAACGACAGACTCACCCGATCGCCGGGGCGGATCTTGTGCGCCGGTTTGACCCGTTCGGCGTTCAAATGCACTTTGCCGCCGTTGATCGCGGCGGTTGCGAGGCTGCGGGTTTTGTAAAAACGGCAGTGCCAAAGCCACTTGTCGAGGCGCTGATTGTCGGTTTTCTCGTCCATAACCCCGCTGCATTCCGCTTATGCCGTCCCACGAGACGTTATAATAGCGCCATATGCAATATCCGATTTGCGACTCCAACAACCCATGCTGACGGAATTTCGTGAGCGGCTCTCGCGTGACACGCAAGCGCTCGAAGCGGCCGGCCTGCTGAAGCGCGAGCGGGTGATCGCATCGGCGCAAGGTCCGGTGGTGCGTCTCGCCGATGGCCGCGAGATGATCAATCTCTGCGCCAACAATTACCTCGGGCTCGCGAACCATCCGGCGGTGCTTAAGGCGGCGCATGACGCGCTCTCGCGCTACGGCTACGGCGTCGCCTCGGTGCGCTTCATCTGCGGCACCCAAAGCGTGCACCGGGAATTGGAAGAGCGCCTGAGCGCTTATCTCTCGATGGAAGATACGATTTTGTATTCTTCCTGCTTCGATGCGAACGGCGGCCTGTTCGAGACGCTGCTCGATGAACAGGACGCCGTCATCAGCGATGCGTTGAACCATGCCAGCATCATCGACGGCATTCGTCTTTGCAAGGCGCGCCGCCTGCGCTACGCCAACAACGATATGAATGAGCTCGAACAGGCGTTGCGCGATTCGCAATCATCGCGCGTGCGCCTGATTGCCACCGACGGCGTATTTTCGATGGATGGTTCGATTGCAAAGTTGCAAGAGATTTGCGACTTGGCGGATCGCTACGGCGCGCTCGTCATGGTGGACGACTCGCACGCCACGGGGTTCATCGGCGCGCGTGGCCGCGGCTCGCATGAACTGCGCGGCGTCATCGGGCGAATCGACATCTTGACCGGGACCTTCGGCAAGGCGTTGGGCGGTGCCAGCGGCGGTTACGTTGCCGCCCGCAAGGAAATCGTCGCCTGGCTGCGGCAGCGCTCGCGGCCGTATTTGTTTTCCAACAGCATCGCACCGCCGGTCGCCGCGGCCACGCTCCAAGTGCTCGATCTGCTCGAGGGTTCGACTGAGCTTCGCGAGCGGCTGCACGCCAATGCCGGTTACTTCCGCGGACAGATGCAGGAATTAGGATTCAATTTGATTGCCGGAGAGCATCCCATCATTCCGGTCATGTTGGGCGATGCACCTTTGGCGGTGCAACTCGCCGAGCGGGTGCAGGCGCAGGGCGTGTATGTCGTGGCCTTCTCCTTTCCGGTCGTTCCCCATGGAAAAGCGCGAATTCGCACCCAAATGAGCGCTGCACACTCCCGCGAACAACTTGATCGGGTTATTCAGGCATTTGCGGCAGCGGGTCGCGAACTCGGCATCATTCATTAGAGGCTATAGGAATACATGAAAGCTCTGGTCAAGGCACGCGCCGAACCTGGCATCTGGCTGCAAGATGTCCCAGAACCGGCGGTCGGCCACAATGACGTACTCATTAAAGTGCACCGCACTGCGATCTGCGGAACCGACATGCATATCTACAACTGGGATGCCTGGGCGCAGAAAACCGTGCCCGTGCCCATGGCTGTCGGCCATGAGTATTCAGGGGAAATCGTCGAGTTGGGAAGCGAGGTGCGCGGCTTTCACACCGGGGATCGCGTTTCCGGAGAAGGACATATTACCTGCGGCCATTGCCGCAATTGCCGCGCCGGGCGCCGTCACTTGTGCCGCAATACGTCGGGCGTGGGCGTCAACCGCGCCGGTGCGTTTGCGGAGTATCTGGCCATTCCGGCGAGCAATGTTTTCAAATTGCCGAATGCCATCGACGATGAGATCGCCTCCATCCTCGATCCGTTCGGCAATGCCACGCACACGGCGCTGGCATTCAACGTGGTCGGCGAGGATGTGTTGATCGCCGGCGCCGGCCCGATCGGCATCATGGCGGTGGCGATCGCGCGGCACTGCGGCGCACGCCATGTCGTCATCACCGATGTGAACGACTATCGCCTGGATCTGGCGGCGAAGATGGGTGCGTCCAAGGCGCTCAACGTCGCGCGCGAATCGCTCGACGACGCGATGCGCGACTTGGGCATGACGGAAGGATTCGACGTCGGTTTCGAAATGTCGGGTAATGCCACGGCGCTGCGCGAGATGCTTCGCACCATGAATCACGGCGGCAGCATTTCCATGCTGGGCATTCCGCCCGGCGAGACTGCCATCGACTGGAACCAAGTTATTTTCAAGGGCTTGGTCATCAAAGGCATCTACGGCCGGGAAATGTTCGAAACCTGGTACAAAATGTCCAGCATGTTGCAAAGTGGACTCAACGTGCGCCCGGTGATCACGCATCGCCTCGGAATCAACGACTATCGCGAAGGCTTTGAGATCATGAATTCGGGCAAGTCGGGCAAGATCACGCTGGATTGGGCGAGTTTGTAAGCGGCGATTTTGCCGCAACCTCAAAGTTGCGGCCTAGATCGGGTGATGCCGGTGAGGTGGCACGCGATAGGTCATTTTCTGAAGGCTATCGGCTTTTGGACTTGGGGGCTGATCGCGATCGGCCTATCGATGACCTTGGTCTCCGCGAATTATCGACTGGCGTCTCTGATCTCACATAACGCCCCGCTCGAGTCGACATTAGTCGTCCCGACGGACCGCCCGGCCGAACAAGTGCAGCCCGCCTTGTCGCAGCAGCGCCTGGCCGAGGTGCAGCCCTCCGGATCACAACAGCGCCCGATCTGGAACGGCTCGACGATCAGCCGCCTCATTGCCAAGGAGATCGGGGCGGCGCAGCAAGCCCTGCAGGCGAAGCTCTGGGCCGATGCCATCGCCTATCTAGAGGAGGCCGAAGCGAAATCGCCGCTCACCGCGTTCGACCGGAAAACGATTGGCGACTTCAAGGGCTTCGCTTACCTAAAGTTGCACAATCTGAGGGCCGCCCAGCAAGCATACGAAGCGGCGATCCAGACCGGCCAATACTCGCCGCAGGCAGCGACGACGACGACCCGTCTGTTGTTTCGATTGGCTATGAGTAATCAAGAGTATGCCGCGGCGACTGCCTACGGCGAGGAGCTTGCGGACACTGGCAAGGCCTGCGGCGAAGATTTTGGCTTCCTCGCCCAGGTCAATTATCTGCGAAAGGATTGCAACAACTCCGCGCTGTGGGCGGACAAGGCAATCGCCGCCGCGCGCGAGGCCGGTGAGAAGCCTAAGGAAAACCTCTTCCAATTCAAGCTGCAATGCGCTTCTGACGCCGGCAACAATCCAGCAATGGCTGCCACACTGGTTGAGCTCATTCGTCTCACAAAGCGTCCTATTGGAACACCCTATTGCGCATCGAACGCCAACAAGAGCGGGACGATCGCAACACGTTGATGATTTATCGCCTGATGTACGACACCCACGCAATGACGGCTGGCAGTGACTACATCGAGATGGCACAACTCTTGGGAGATGCGGCACTGTCTGGCGAAGCGCAGAGGGTTCTGCAACAGGCCCTGAGCGGCGGATTCATCGGGAATGAGCAAAAAGAGCGCACCAACCGCCTGCTGACCCAGTTGAAGACCCGCGCCGATACCGATCGGGCGAGCCTGACTCAGCTCGATGCGGACGCCGCGGAGAATCCAGCGGGCGAACTCGACGTTAAGCTCGGCGAGCTTTACTACGGCAGCGGCGATTATGAAAACGCCATCAAGGCGATCACTCGGGGCCTGCAAAAAGGCTTCGTCAATCACCCGGATGATGGCTACGTGTATCTCGGCCGCGCACAACGGCACTCCATGACGCCTCGGCAGCCGAATCGGCTTTCAGACAGGTTAAGTCCGCGCCAAATGTTGGCCCGCGGGTCGCTGATCTTTGGCAGCTGTACGCTGACACACGCCCCTAGGGCGAGTGACCCGCGAATGCCCCGAGCGTGGTCCGCGGTTGGCGGCACCAGCAATACGCATAGAGCCCGCGAGGATCGTTGAGCCGGGCAATGAGGCGTGCCTGCTCGAGTACCGGATCGAGCACCCGCTCGAGGTCGCTGCGCGGCGGGATGATCCCAGCCATCTCGCCGATGCGCACAGTCTCTGAACGCAGTTGCATCAGCAGCTCTTCGCGCAAACTTAATTCTGGCTCGATGTAGTCGACCTGGTAGTCGGCGGGCAATTCCCCGAGTTTCGCAGCGGCATCGGTCGCATCCTTGAGGCCGCCGAGATGGTCGACCAAACCGATGCGCTGCGCGTCGACACCGGCCCATACTCGGCCCTGCGCGATCTTGTCTACGTCCTCGACGGGTTTTTTTCTGCCTTCGCCGACGCGGTGCAAGAATTCCGAATAGGCGTGGTCGACCGAAGACTGCAGTATCTGGCGCGTCGCCGCGGACAGCTGACGGTCTTGGCGCATATTGCCGGCGAGCGGCGTGGTGCCGATGCCGTCGACCTTCACTCCCAACTTTTCTAAAGTTCGTTGAAAGGTCGGAATCACGGAAAACACACCGATCGATCCGGTCAAGGTGGTCGGGCTGGCGAAGATCTGGTTGGCCGCGGCGGAAATATAATATCCGCCGGACGCGGCGTAGGTGCTCATCGAGACCACGACGGGTTTGCCGGCTTTGCGCAGGCCCTGCACCTCGCGCAGGATTTGTTCCGAGGCAAACATGCTGCCTCCCGGGCTATCGACGCGCAGCACCACCGCTTTGATCGCATTGTCGTAGCGGGCCTGCCGCAACAGATCGGCCGTGCTTTCGCCGCCGATTGAACCGGGCGGTTGATGACCGTCTAAAATCTCGCCGGAGGCCACCACGATGCCCAGTTTGGAATCCGATCTGGATTTCAATACGTGCTTGGCGCGCACGGCGCTGAGATATTGATTCATCGCAATGGAATTGAAGGAATGAGTGTCGGAGTCCTCGCCCACCAACCCCTTGAGTTCTTCGGCCATCTGCCGGCGGCTTTTAAGTCCTGTGACCAAGCCGCGTTGCAGCGCCAATTTGGCGGCATCGCCGTTCACCGCCGTCATTGCCGCCGCCTCATCGGCGACGAAGTCGTTGAGCGCGCCGGCCGGCAAGGATCGAGCCCGCGTGACATCCTGGGTATAGGCGCTCCACAAGGCCTGCAGCCACGCGGCACTCTCCTCGCGCTCGCTCGGTGCCATGTCGCTGCGCGAGAATTCGTCGGTATAGCTCTTGAAGGTTCCGGCGCGGAACACATTCACGTCGACCGCAAGCTTATCGAGGGCATCCTTCAGAAACATGCGGTAGTAGCTGAAGCCATCGAGATAGACCTGGCCCATCGGATCCAAGTACACCTCGCCCGCTTGCGCCGCCAGGTAGTACTGAGTCTGATCCAACGAGTCGGCCGCGGCCACGACCCGCTTGCCCGACGCGCGAAAATCGCGCAATGCGCCGCCGATTTCTTGCAGCTTCGACAAGCCGGACGTACTCAAATAGCCGAGATCGAGCACGATCAGCTTGATGCGCTCATCGGATTTTGCGGCGCTGATGGAATCGATCACATCGCGCAGCAAGGTTTCGGGCGCCGGGCCGCCTGAGGCCTGGCCGAAGGCGCGGCGCACCGTGTCATTCGACAGTTGTTCGACGAGTTCGCCTTCCGGCGCAATCAACAACGCCGCCGAGTGCGGCACGACCGGAATCGACGTATGCAGCGCGGCCAACACGAAGCCGAAGAGGACGAGCAGCAATACGAGGTGTAAGACCCTGCGGATCCCATCGAGAATTCGCCAGACCAGACCAAAAAATCCCAATCGAGGGGACCCGGCAGCCATTTAAGCCTCGATGGTCAGATTTTCTCGTCGATGCGTGCTGCTTTGCCCGACAAGTCGCGCAAGTAGTACAGCTTCGCGCGGCGCACGGCACCGCGGCGCTTGACGCTCACTTCACTGATCGAGGGACTGAAAGTTTGGAACACGCGCTCCACGCCTTCGCCGTGCGAAATTTTTCGCACGGTGAACGAAGAATTCAGGCCGCGATTTTTCTTGGCGATGACCACGCCTTCGTAAGCCTGCACGCGCTCGCGATCACCCTCCACGACCTTGACCTGGACCACGACGGTGTCGCCGGGATTGAATTCCGGCAACTTGCGTGTGGCACGCTCGCCGTTCAATTGTTGGATGATCTTGTTCATAGTTATCGCCCTCACCTTTGACTGTCTTCGGTTCGCCCCGTGCCGAGCGCACGTTCGCTCTTGAATGCTTCCAACAATGCCCGCTCTTCATCACTCATGCCGCGCCGCTCGAGCAGTTCCGGCCGCTTGAGCCACGTGCGGCCGAGCGCCTGCTGCAATCGCCAGCGGCGGATCGCCGTGTGATCGCCCGACATCAGCACTGCGGGAACCGTCGCGCCGTCGATCGCGGCGGGTCGCGTGTAATGCGGCCAATCCACCAGCCCGTCGCTGAACGATTCCTGTTCCGCCGACTCCGCGCTGCCCAGCGTACCTGGAATCAGTCGCGCAATCGCATCGATCACCACCAGCGCCGGCAGCTCGCCGCCCGAGAGCACGTAGTCGCCGATCGACCACTGATCGTCGGTTTCGCGCTCGATAAAGCGCTCGTCGACACCCTCGTAACGTCCTGCCACCAACACCAAACCCGCTGCCGCGCGCGCCTCGCGCGCCATCGCTTGCTCGAACCGCCGTCCGTCCGCGCCCAAGTACACGCGTCGGCTTCCCGGCGGCAGCGCCGTAACCGCGGCGCGTAAGGCGCTGCGCAGCGGCTCGACTTTCAGCACCATGCCCGGACCGCCGCCGTACGAGCGATCATCGACCGTGCGATGCACGTCGGTCGCGTGATCGCGCGGGTCAAAGCACTCGACCTCGAGCACCCCGCGCTGCAGCGCCCGTCCGACCACCCCGTGCGCCAGGGCCGCGCGGATCATCGCCGGAAACAACGTCACAACGGCAATGCGCATCAGATCGCCGGCCTCAGCCCGCAGCCGCGTCCCAATCCACGACCACCCGCCGCGCCTGCAAATCGACCCGGCGCAAATGTTGCGGAACGGCCGGAATCCAAAATTCCTTAAGCCCGCGCACCACCATCAGTACCTGCGCCGGCGTTTCGACAAAATGCTGCACCGACCCTAAGCCCACGCCCGCGAGATTCACCACCTCGCAGCCGATCAAATCGGCGCGATAAAAATCCTTAGCCTCGCGCGGCGGCAACTCGCTTCGCGGTACACACACCTGCGCGCCGCGCAGCGCCTGCGCCTGATCGCGATCCTCGACCCCGGCCAATTTCACCGTCAGCGCACCGCCGCTGCGGCCGCTCGATTCAATCCGATAACTCCGCCAGACGCTCCCCTGACCGATTCGCAATGATCGATGGTCGAGTAGACGCTCCGGAGGGTCGGTGTGCGACCGTAGCTTGATCCAACCTCGGACGCCGTATGGCGCCCCGACGAACCCCAGTTGGATGAGCGCCGATGATTCGTCGCTCATGACCCCTCACTTAAGCCTTACGCGGCCTGCTTGCGAAAGCTGGTGAGAAGAAACTTGACGCGATCCGACATATGCGCGCCCTTGGACAACCAGTGCTCGATTCGAGCGACGTCCAAGCGCAGCTTGACCTCGGCGCCGCGCGCGATCGGGTTAAAGAGCCCCACGCTCTCAAGACTCGTGCCGCCCTGGCGTTTACGGCTGTCGGTCACCACCACGTGATAGAACGGGGTCTTCTTGCCGCCGCGCCGAGTCAAACGAATCGTCACCATCTTAGTCACCTTGCAAAGCGTAGCCGCTAATTGTAATGAAAATAGGGGTCCTAGAGCAACAACTCGTTGAATCGGCAGCGATTGGTGACCCCGGAGAGGGGTCCGCGTGCCCTTACGGCCTGAATCCGGGCGGTAGACGCCCCCCCATACCGCGCATCATGTTCTTAAACATGCCGCCTTTGGCGAGTTTTTTCATGGTTTTTTGCATGTGGTCGAACTGTTTCAGCAGTCGGTTGACCTCCGGCAGCTGCACCCCAGAGCCCGCGGCAATGCGGCGCTTGCGCGACCCGTCGATGAGTTCCGGGCGCCGGCGCTCGCGCGGTGTCATCGAATCGATGATGCCCATTTGGCGTTTCAGGGTTTTCGGGTTGACCGCACCGGCCGCCGCCGCCGCGTTTGCCTGCAGCTGAGCCGGCAACTTGTCCAACAATGCCGACATGCCGCCCATGTTTTGCAGCTGGCTCAACTGATCACGCAGGTCCGACAAGTCGAAGGACTTTCCCTTACTGATTTTTTTGGCGAGCTTCTCCGCTTTTTCTTGGTCGACCTGTCCTTGGACTTGTTCGACCAGCGACAAGACATCGCCCATGCCCAAAATACGCGAGGCGATACGCTCCGGTTGGAACAGTTCCAGCGCGTCGGATTTTTCGCCCGTGCCGACGAACAGGATCGGCTGGCCGGTCACCTGCCTGACCGACAGCGCCGCACCGCCGCGGGCGTCGCCGTCGGCTTTGGTTAAGATCACGCCCGTTAAACTCAGCGCATCGTTGAACGCCTTGGCGGCGTTCACCGCATCCTGGCCCGCCATGCTGTCGACCACGAACAAGCGCTCATGCGGGCTCATGGCGGTCTCGAGTTCCTTGACCTCCGCCATCATTTCTGCGTCGACGTGCAGCCGGCCGGCGGTGTCGAGCAGCAACACGTCGTAGGCCTGCAACGTCGCCTCAACCAGGGCGCGCTTGGCAATGGCCACCGGCGCTTCGCTCGCGAGCGCCGGGGCAAACCCGGCTCCCACCTGCGCGGCCAGCGTCTGCAGCTGCAGGATCGCCGCGGGCCGATACACGTCGGTGCTGACCATCAGCACTTTCTTGTTTTGTTTTTCGATCAGCCAGCGCGCGAGTTTGCCGGCGCTCGTGGTTTTACCTGCGCCCTGCAATCCGGCAAGCAGCACCACCACCGGCCGCTGTGCGCGCAGATTGAGGCCGGTGCTCGGTTCCCCCATGAGCCGTGTCAGTTCTTCATGCACCACCTTGATGAACGCCTGACCGGGGGTCAGGCTCTTGCTAACCTCGACACCGATCGCCCGTGCCTTGACGGCGTCGGTGAAGGTCTTGACTACGCTGAGCGCAACATCGGCGTCGAGCAGCGCGAGGCGCACTTCGCGCATCGTCTCCGAGATGTTGTCGTCGGTGAGCCGGCCGCGGCCCGAGAGCGATTTGAGCGCCGCAGAAAGGCTGGTGGTGAGCTTGTCGAACATGGCGCGGAGTTTACAGGTCGATTTTCGCGGCGGCTAGGCGCTCGTCGGGGGCTTGTGTCATTATCGGCGGCGTCGTCATTTAGGCCCGCTCTATCCAGGCCAGCTGTGATTCTCGCCATCACTTTATTCTTGCTCTACTCCGCCAGCGCCTGGGTGATGCTGCGCAGCGTGAGCAAACCGCGGCTCGAGCCGATTGCCTGGGCGCTGTCCCTCGCTTCGATCGTGGCGCACAGCGATGCCATCGTGCACATGATCCGGGTCAACGGCTCCTTCGCCATCGGTTTGCTCGAGGCCATCTCCCTACTCGCTTGGACATTGGGCGTATTGGCGTGTTTTATTTCGATCGAACGCCAATATCGAGTGCTCGGCGCCCTGCTGTTCGCGAGTGCGGCGATCGGTGCTGCGGCGACCGACGCGGGACACGGCGGCTCTGTCGAAGCTCAGGTTCCGGGTTGGGAACTGACCGCCCACATCCTGCTCGCCATGGGCGCCGCCGCGCTGCTGTTTGCGGCGGCGGTGACGGCCTTGCTGGTGGTGTTTCTCGACCGGCGGTTGCGCTCGCGGCGCCTCGCGAATTTGCCGAGCGTCATTCCGCCGCTCGATGTGCTGGAGAAGGTGATGTTTCGGCTGATCGGCACGGGATTCATCCTGCTGACGCTGGCGCTGCTGACCGGTTTCGTGTTCGTCACCAACTTATTTGCACAGAACTTGACGCAGAAAACTTTGCTGTCGCTGATCGCGTGGACGATCTTCGGGGTGCTGCTCATCGGGCGCGTGCGCTTTGGCTGGCGCGGACGTTCCGCCACCGGCTGGACTTTGAGCGGCTTCGGCGTACTCGCGCTCGCGTATTTCGGCGCAAAATTCGTGCTCGAGGATCTGCTCGGACGCCACTGGGGCTAGCCCCGCAGAATGCCGCACCCCAACTTAGGATTCTTGTTCGGCGCGTTGGCGGGTTTGCTGTTGCTCGCGGCGTTTTTTGCCGGCAGCGAGACCGCGCTGATGAGCCTGAACCGCTATCGGCTCAGGCATCGCGCCAATGAAGGAAATCGTGGCGCGCGATTGGCGGAGAAGCTACTCGCGCATCCCGACCGATTGATCGGATTGATTCTGTTGTTGAGCACACTGGTCAACGTCGCAACGCCGATGCTGGTGGGTTTCATTGCCCTGCGCTTAGGGGGAGAGTTTCTCGTTGCCTTTGGCGCCGGCGCGCTGACCCTGGTGCTGCTGATCTTTTGCGAGGTGGCGCCGAAGACCTTCGGCGCGCTGCATCCCGAGCGTCTCGCCCTGCCGGCCGCATACATCTACACGCCGCTGCTGATGGTTTTATATCCCTTTGTTTGGGCTACGAACCTGTTGGCCAACGGCGTGCTGCGTCTGTTCGGCGTGTCCTCGAAACAAGCCTCGAATTCCTTGAGCAGGGAGGAACTGCGCACCGTCGTCGCGGAAGCCGGCGCGATGATTCCGAAGCGACACCAACAGATGCTGGTCAGCATCCTCGATCTTGAGAGCGCCACCGTCGAAGACATCATGGTGCCGCGAAATGAGATCGTCGGCATCGATGTGGACGATGCCTGGGATCGCGTGCTCGAGCAGCTGCGCCAAAGCCAGCACACGCGCTTGCCGCTCTACGAAGGCGAGATCGACCGCATCATCGGCGTAGTGCACATGAAGCAAGTCGTTCACGAACTCGCGCGCGGCCGCTTGGATCGCGACAGCTTGCGGGAAGCGGCCGCCGCGCGCGACGCCTACTTCGTCCCCTCGGGCACGACCCTCAATACCCAATTGCTGAATTTCCAGCGCAACAAGCGGCGTATGGCGTTCGTCGTGGATGAATACGGGGACATTCAAGGACTGGTGACGCTCGAGGACATACTCGAAGAAATCGTCGGCGAATTCACCACCGACCCTGCGACCATGATGCACAAAGATGTGCATGCCGAGAGCGACGGAAGTTTTGTCGCCAACGCCTCGGCGACG
>Ga0302319_10009525_pt1 | contig 18659 bp, 12 predicted proteins | sample Bog_T0_2_FD_203319 | JGI IMG/M metagenome (GOLD analysis project Ga0302319, IMG submission 203319) | Peat permafrost microbial communities from Stordalen Mire near Abisko, Sweden - Bog_T0_2 | ecosystem: Environmental > Terrestrial > Soil > Wetlands > Peat | place: Sweden: Abisko, Stordalen Mire... | reverse complement strand
CCTTTTTTGCACCCTGGGCCAGCAGCAGAGCAAAGGTTCCCTCGCCTGCGCCCAGATCGGCAATGACCATGGGCGGCATGAGGCGGAGCAGGGCCTCGGCCACGCTCTTCCAGGATTGCCCCGGAACGTAGTCCTTGCCGAGACGGCCGGCTACGCTGTCAAAGAAGCTGCGCATCTTGTCCTGGCGTTTTTTCACAACGGCGCGAACGGCTGCCTGATCGCTGGCGGCTTCGGGGATTTCATTCTTCGCCTCCGCGAGGAGCTGGTCCAAGACGCCACCCGTACCGGAGGCGCCCTTCGGGCTGGTCAGGCGGTAGAGACTGCTCTTGCCGGTGCGGCGGTCCTCCACCAGTCCGGCCTGTTTCAACTGGGAAAGATGGGTGGAGAGGGTGCTTTGGCCCATGACCAGAATCTCCTGCATCTCGGCGACGGAGAGTTCTTCATCGCGGAGGAGCAAGAGAATCCTGAGGCGGTTGGGATCGGCGACTACGCGAAGAGTTTTTACGATTGACGGCATAGCTGGATTCTGATACATATCAATATATCACGATTTGACGATATAAGGAGAACCTGGATGGCAAGCTCAACCCTCGAAATCACGGATTTGGGATACAAAGTGGCCGACATGGCCCTGGCGGACTGGGGCCGCAAGGAAATCGCAATCGCCGAGCACGAGATGCCGGGATTGGTGTCGATCCGGAACAAATATTCTGCGGCCAAGCCGCTGGCCGGCGTGCGCGTCACGGGATCGCTGCACATGACCATTCAGACGGCGGTGCTGATTGAGACGCTGGTGAGCCTGGGTGCGGAAGTTCGCTGGGCAAGCTGCAACATCTTCTCCACGCAAGACCATGCGGCGGCGGCTATTGCGGCTACCGGGGTGCCGGTGTTTGCGTGGAAGGGTGAATCGCTGGAAGAGTACTGGTGGTGCACGTACCAGGCGCTCAACCACAAGGGCGGCAAAGGCCCGGAGCTGGTGGTGGATGACGGCGGCGACGTAACGCTGCTGATCCACAAGGGCTATGAGCTGGAAGATGGCGACAAGTGGGTCGATTCGCCCTCAGGCAGCCACGAAGAGAAGGTCATCAAAGATCTGCTGAAGGCCGTCTTCGCTGAAGATCCGCAGCACTGGCACAAAGTAGTGAAGGACTGGCGCGGCGTATCGGAAGAGACCACGACCGGCGTTCACCGGCTCTACAAGATGTTGGAGCAGGGCAAGCTGCTGGTCCCGGCCATCAATGTGAACGATTCGGTAACGAAGAGCAAGTTCGATAACCTGTACGGCTGCCGCGAATCGCTGGCCGACGGCATCAAGCGCGCCACCGACGTGATGGTCGCGGGCAAGGTTGCGGTCATTTGCGGATACGGCGACGTGGGCAAGGGCTGCTCGCACTCGCTGCGGGGAATGGGCGCGCGCTGCATCGTCACCGAGGTCGATCCCATCAACGCGCTGCAGGCGGCGATGGAAGGCTTCGAGGTCACCACGGTTGAGGACACGCTGGGCCGCGGCGACATCTACGTGACGACCACGGGCAACGTGGACATCATCACGCTGGACCACATGAAGAAGATGAAGGACCAGGCCATTGTCTGCAACATCGGCCACTTCGACAACGAGATCCAGATGGACCCGCTGAACGCAGCGCCTGGAGTTACAAAACTCAATATCAAGCCGCAAGTGGACTTCTACACATTCCCCGATGGACACGGAATTTTCATCCTGGCCGAGGGGCGCCTGGTGAACCTTGGCTGCGCTACGGGCCATCCGAGCTTTGTGATGAGCAACAGCTTTGCCAACCAGACATTGGCGCAGCTCGATCTATGGGCCAACAAGGACACTTACAAGATTGGCGTCTATGTGCTGCCCAAGAAGCTGGACGAAGAGGTAGCGCGGCTGCATCTGGAAAAGATCGGCGTGAAGCTGACTACGCTAACTCCCAAGCAGGCAGAATATCTCGGTGTGCCGGTGGAAGGTCCGTACAAGGCGGAGAATTACAGGTACTGACGACAGTTGACAGTTGTCAGTGAACAGTGGTCGGTTGTGGTTTCCCAGGTCTCACACGCTGCGGTGGGCGAGACTTGGGACAACCAAACTTCTTTTCTTTCTCAGGGTGTCTCGCGTATGGCTTCACCGTTGAGCTTCTCCTTTGAGTTATTCCCGCCGCGCACGCCGGAGGGCGTGGCCAAGCTGCCTGCCGTCATTGGCCAGCTTGCGGCGGTGCGCCCCAATTATTTCTCGATTACTTACGGCGCGGGCGGCTCCACGCAGGACGGCACCTACGAGACGCTGGTGACGGTGGTGAAGCAGACGGGCGCGGAGGCTGCGCCGCACCTGACTTGCGTAGGCTCCACGCGCGCCCACATTGCCACGCTGCTCGATCGCTACCGCGAAGCGGGCGCAAGGCGCATCGTTGCCCTGCGAGGCGACCTGCCGGCCACGGCCATGAGCCCCTCCGCGCCGGGCGACTTCCATTATGCCAATGAGCTGGTCGGCTTCATCCGCGAGACCTGCGGAGACGCCTTCCAGATCGAGGTGGCCGCCTACCCGGAGATGCACCCGCAGGCGCCCAGCCTCGGCGCGGACTTCGAGCACTTTCGCCGCAAGGTGGAGGCTGGCGCGGACGCGGCCCTGACCCAGCTCTTCTATAACGCCGATGCCTACTTCCACTTTATGGAGCGCTGCGCCAAGGCGGGCATCGCGATTCCGGTGACGCCGGGCATCATGCCCATCACCGGCTTCGCCAATACCCTGCGCTTCTGCAACGGTTGCGGCGCAGACCTGCCGCGCTGGGTGCGCCTGCGCCTTGAAGAGCTGCAAGACGACAAGCCCGCGCTGCTCGACTTCGGCCTTGAGGTGGTGACGCGCCTGTGCCAGACGCTGCTTGAAAACGGCGCGCCCGGCCTGCACTTTTACACTGTCAACCAGGCCGACCCGACGCTGCGGTTGTGGAAGAACCTGGGGCTGCCGGTGCGGGCGTGAGCGAAGCCGGGCTCCAGATAGAACGCAAGGGTGGGGCTTTTTGTTTCTGAGACCTTAAAGATCAAGTTATGGTGAACGAGGATTCTAGCTATTTGCAGTTTGGCTTCCCGGCTGCAACGCTGCGGGATCGACCTACGTATTTTCAGGTGGTTCATTCTCAAGATCTGGCTCAACCTCGGGTTCTGGGATGAACTCCTCCAAATCGCGGATTGTCCATAGGTCTTCGCCGATCACTTCATCGACAAGTCCAAGCCAATATGCGTCAGTTGCGGTCAACTCATTCTCCCCTTCTTGGAGGGCGTGACATAACGCGACAAAAAAGGACCAAACGGGGTGAAGTATTGGGCGAACGGTGTCAATCAATCGCTCTAGGCGGACGTCTTTATCTGTGATTGCGTCTATCTCAGCCGCTTGTTCCTTTGGAAGCGTCCATTTGCCGAATGATGTGCACCATTCCTTCAGCCTATCGCTATTGTTATTGGCCACATACTCATTGAGAAGGAAGAAATCGTCGACCAGACGTCCCATACCGCCTTCCTGAAAACTCCACGCCGGGTCGCCTTGGTTAGTTCTCACCTCAAAATCGACTATTGCTTTGATGATTGTCGCCTGTACCTCCATCGCACCCTTCGTCGCTGAAATCTGCTCTGACTGCTCTAAAACGCTGTTGATCAGGTCGAGATATCTTCCATGGCGGTCCTTAGCTTTCTTCCAAACTTTCTTTGCGCCAGGAGAAAGCTTTTTCCCGATGATTTCGATGAAACAGTCGAGCACGCTCATCTCAGGGGCGGATTTTCCTCCCCGCAATTCATCGAAGTCGTTTTGTACGGTGACATAACGAAAGGTGAAACGGTTCTCAATTTTCTGCGCAAGCTGCATAGCATACATATCATTACTAAACCGCAGCATATCGCTCAGGAGAGAGGTTGATTCAAGAGTTAATGGGTTTCTCTCGAACTGTCTAATCCCGTGATGCAAGATCGTACTTGAGGGGAAAGCGGCTGCATAGTCTCCAGATGACAGCAAGTCTGCCGCCGCGCTCGCTGCGCGCGTAGTTACAGCGGTGATAATGTCGCAAGGTGCAGATTGGTCTTGGTCGGGCAGCCTCAAAAGGCGGAGGAGAGCCTCCGCGCTACTTGGCGAACCACCAGGACTATCTATATAAACACTTATCGGAGCCCGGCTTTGGCTCTGAAGCATAAGAATCCGAGGCGTCAGCCTAGTGACCATTTCGTTGTCGATCACACCGGTAACGTAGATCGCTCTAGACGGATTGAGACGGTAGCTTGGATTCGGGACGATCAACGTGCATCGTTCTCCTGGTTCGCACGCTTCTGCAATTCTTTCCGGAGGTCGCGATAAAAGGCAGAGAGATCGGTCCCGTAAACCCGATATACCCTATCTGTTGCTTCGCGGAGATCTTTTTTTCTCGTACTCGGAGGTTTGCTCTTTAGAGTTCTGGTCGACCGCCGTTCAATGGTTGCCGTTTCCATGCCACTCCTCCTTTTCAGGAAATCGTCCAGTCAATGACGCCCTTATACGTCTGAGGTTCCAATCAACATGCATCGGACAACGCGAGTATCGTCGCTTTGGTTCCGTTACACGAACACTGCCGGGACTCTTTGCTTCAGCCCGTGCTGCTGGACAACGCCGTCTTACGCATCGCCAACATTCCTCTCCGCTGCTCGTTAGACGTACACGCTACCACATCGGTTGTGCCGTAGGGAATCCCCAACACACGGTAGAGAGGATTCTAGCGTCGTAGAATCCTCAAAACGCTGCACTTCGCCACCGTTGGCCAGATCAAAGTGCCTCAATTGGCCTTACAACCCCGGCAACCTCAACAGATAATCACTGTCGGTCACGAGCCAATCGTTCTTGCCGGGATTTTCGCGCATTTATGCTGCAATTTGCAACTTGAATGCCACGGAGCAACTTCTGAAATTAGAAAATGCTCAGTTGCCCTCGGGTGCATTCCGCACAGGATGCACACTTCATATTCTCATAGAAGTGCGTATTTTATCGCTTGCGGCCCGCGATCCGGTGCCAGAGGCGCCAGGGGGCGCTGTGGAGCAGGTAGGTTTGCTGGGCTTTTAGGGCGGCGTAGGAGCGCTCCACATAGATGTCGAACTCCGGGGGCCAGCCGATGGTGGAGCGGCGCTCGGAGTAGTCATCCGCAGCCCACTTGGCCAGCACCGCCTTGTAGCCCACCACGTGGGTGACAAAGTCGAGCAGGCAGCGGGGCATCTGCTCCTCGACGATGAGATAGGCCTTCTCAATGATGATCTTTTCACGCACGTCGTTGAGGGGCATGAAGATGGTGGTCATCCACACCACCCACTCCTTCATCTCGCCGTCGAGAATGGGAAAGCTCTGCGTCTTGCCCTGCTTGGTGAGGAGCGAGCGGTAGGCGATGTTGCCGGCCTGCGAGGCGACATAGAGCGGGCCGTAGAACTCGTTGAGGCGGCGGTTGACCAGCTCCAGCTTATCTTTGCGGCGGGCCAGCATACGGGCGCTGAGGAACGTGGTGAGATAGCCGGCAAACGCCAGAACGATGGTGAGGACGGCTGCGTTTTGCAGGGAATTCGGGAGCAGAATGCTGGTTGGGTCCATGGCTTGTCTTGCCGGAAAGTATACGCGCACGGGTGAATGGCGGGATAGACGACGCTGTGACGGATGGCCTGAACACTGGGGATGGTTCCGATGCGCGCCTAGCGGGAGCTCACTGAGAGTGCGGCATAAACCCGTGTAAGTGGTTCTGCCGATTCTGTTTATTTCGCCTCAATCGTATTACCTAGAAATGAATATCAATCTTGTTCAGGCAAACCATGGTTTCGGCGAAAGCGGTGGCGGGGATGTGGAAGAAGTCCGGCAGGGGCTGAAGCCCGCCGTGATTTTGCACCATTTTCGGCACGACTGAAGTCGTGCCCTGACACAAGGCCACGACCTTGCCGCCGTTTGAGAGAATGCCGGAGCTACGTTGATATTCATCTACCTAGATTGGGTACGGCCGATGCGGGAATAGCAGCTTTAACTTCAATGCATTTCTCACTGAGAGATCGGGACAAATCGGCGGTGCAAATAAGGCAAAACCGCAGGTGGAATCGTCTTCATATCCCTGCCTCAACCCCGAGAATTACTGGATCGCGCAGGTTACAAAAGGACGCTATTCTCTTTGTGAGTTATCAGCTTAAGAAGGGCGACAATAGGGTTTGCGGCAAGATTCCATGCACAGCCTTCGTTGAGTCTCAGGAAGATTGCACTCACCCGAACACATATGAGATTCATACTTTCCATCGACAGATTGAAGCCATTTGACGAAGTTCGCGCGCGCCAGGCGGTTCACCTTGACGAAACCAGCCAATGAGAGCCACCTGGATGCGAAACCCGGCGTGCATTCTTGAAGCAATTGGGCTGCCTCGTCCCATCGCTTATTGGCAATAAGATTCCTCGCGTATTCGATCCGGCTAGCCTGTTTCACCCTCTCGATTTCCTGAGGCTGGCAACTGACGCGTTTTCCGACCATGTCAATCGTCGCCAGCTCCGCCCGCGCCATTTTGAAGTCGTTTGCGGAATAGTTTTGTCCCGTCTGCCGCCATTGGAAAAGGCCGGGTTGCGATCGAACAAAGCGCCAATCCGTCAACGCAATCTTCAGCCACAGATTCAGGTCTTCCACGCCGGTGAAGGCCCGCGACTCCTCGAAGCCTCCGACATCCAGCAGTGTTTGTTTCCGGACTACGGCTCCGCTCGGCGTAATATGAGCCTGCCTGTGCCAGAGATTGCCAAAGTGGATGGGATCGAATCGATTGGAGTGGATTACGCCGACATCGGAGGCGACGCATCCAAGTTGAATCTCTGTTTTTTGCGGGTGCCAGCGGTCGTCGTGATCGAGAAACGCTATCCATTCTCCAGAAGCGGCATGGATTCCTGTATTCCTTGCCGCCGCCTGGCCTGCGTTAGGCTGACGAATCACGCGCGTCCTGGGAAACTGTGCGGCAACCTCAGCCGTACGATCGGAGGAACCATCGTCCACAACGATGATCTCCGCAATTTCGTGCGTCTGCGCGAGAACGCTTTGAATCGTCTCGGAGATGAATCCCTCTGCGTTGTACGCGGGAATCACGGCACTTACCGAAAGTTCTCTCTTGCTATCTTCCATTTCCTAGCTCGGGAGGAGTTGCAACTCGATTCGACTTGAGGTCTAGCCCCCCAGGAAAACGCAGGGAGATTCCGTCCTCTTCGATGACTTTATACTAGCGGGTTGGGGCGGGCAGAGTGATTGCCGAACGGGACTTCCAGGTGAGAAGCTGGACTTGGCCGCAGCCAAGTGCGGCCGCGCAAAGCGCCCCGCAAGCCAGTTCGCGTTATGTCCTGAAAGAGAGCCTCTTGCATCATTCAGGCAGTAGGGTCATTTAGAGGCGGAGATAGCCCACTTTAGAACAGGGTTACGAGTTCGGCGGGCGGATGATACGCGTGCGAGTCTATGGCAAGGCGATGTGTCCTCTGATGTTCGGAATCGTCGCGCTGGCCGCCGATCGCATCGAGTGAGTTATTTCCTCGTTTGCCGGATATCCAGAAGCTGCAACCAGCGGCGGCATAATCAATAGGCTTTGAGAGCGACGATGGCTTTAAGGATGGTCTCCGGCTGGGGAAGGATTGCTTCCTCCAGCACGGGCTGGTAGGCGACGAAGGTATCCATGGAGCCGATGCGGCGAACCGGGGCATCGAGCGAGTCGAAGAGCTCTTCGCCGATGCGCGCCGCAATCTCAGCGCCGTAGCCCCAACTGAGCATATCCTCGTGAGCCACGATCACACGGCTGGTCTTGCGGACCGAGGTGGCGATGGCTTCCCAGTCGTAGGGGTTGAGGGTGCGGAGATCGATGATCTCGACCTCGATGCCATGCTGACGCTGAGCCTTTTGCGCTGCCTGCAACGCTCTGGGCACAATGGCGCCGTAGGTGACAACCGTGATGTCTGTGCCGGGTCGGACGATTTTGGCCTTGCCGAAGGGGATGGCGAACTCCGGCCCCGGATAGGGCGCGCGGTCGTGAGTTTCGCGGTAAAGGCGCTTGTGCTCGAGAAACAGCACCGGATCGTCGCAGCGGATGGCGGTGCGCAGCAGTCCGTTGGCGTCAAGCGCGTTGGAGGGGAAGACCACGCGCAGCCCAGGGATGTGGGTAAAGATGCTCTCGCCCGACTGCGAGTGGTAGATGGAGCCGCCGGTGAGATAGCCGCCGATGGGCACGCGGAGGACTACCGGCGCGGGCCACTCGCCGTTTGACCGCCAGCGCATGACGGCGAGTTCGTTGTGAATCTGATGCATGGCCGGCCAGATGTAGTCGAAAAACTGAATCTCGACCACCGGCTTCATGCCGCGGACAGCGTAGCCGATGGCGCGGCCCACGATATTGGCCTCGGCGAGCGGCGAATTGAATACGCGCTCCGATCCGAATTCAGTCTGCAGGCCGGCGGTGAGCTTGAAGACGCCGCCTTTGCCCTTGACCTCGGCGAGCGCCTCGGCGCGGCTGGCGTCGGCCACATCCTCGCCATAGATGACGATGCGGGGATCGCGGCGCATTTCGTCGTGGAGGCAGGCGTTGATGAGGTCGGCCATGGTGCGCGGCTCGCTTCCCTTTTCGCCGCCAGCCTTTCCGCCGCCGACCGAGCCAGGCGCCTCAACGTGCTCCTGAGCGAAGGCAGAGCTGGTAGGGTCGAGATCTTCGGAGTAGACGTGCTGCGCGATGCTGGCGATCTCTGGCAGCGGGGCTGTCAGCGCGCGGGCTGCGGCCTCGGCGGCTTCGGCTTGCAGGCGGTGCTCCAGCGCGTTGATTTCGTCCTCGGTTAGAATGCCCTCGCGCAGGAGGCGCATTTGCATCTTGGCCAGCGGGTCGCGCATGGCGTCGGCTTCGCGCTCGGCCGCCAAGCGGTAAAGGCTGTCATCCTCAGAGAACGAGTGGGAGTACAGGCGGATGCAGTGGCCATGGACAAAGGCAGGCCCGCGGCCGGCGCGGCAATGCGCCGCAGCTGCCTGAAAGGCGCGCAGGCAAGCCTCCGGATCGGTGCCGTCCACCTCGGCGAAATGGAAGTTGGGGAAGTTAGCGACCAGTTTGGAGATATTCGCTCCCGGCGTATTCACCTCGACCGGGGTGCTGATCGCGTATCCGTTGTCTTCCACGCAGAAGACGACCGGCAGCTTCTGATTGGAGGCAGTGTTGAGCGCCTCCCAGAATTCGCCCTGAGAGGTGGAACCCTCGCCGAGCGATGTGAAGACGACCTCGTCGCCGTGGAACTCGACATCGTGGAAGGCGCGGTAGTCGCCCTCGGCTCGCGCTGCCGCTTCCGGATGGCGGCTGAAATAGCGGCCGGCCTCGGCGCAGCCCACGGCGTGCAGCAATTGCGTTGCTGTGCAGGAGGAGGTGCTGACAATGTGCAGTGCGCGGTTGCTCCAGTGGGTGGGCATCTGGCGCCCGCCGCTGGCCGGATCGGTGGCCGCGCCGACAGCCTGTAGCAGCATGTCGTCGGGGGTTACGCCTAGCGCAAGGCAGAGCGCGCGATCTCGATAGTAGGGGAAGAACCAGTCGTAGCCCGGACGCAGCGCCAGAGCCGCGCCCACCTGCAGCGCCTCGTGGCCGGCGGCCGAGATCTGGAAATAGATCTTCTGCTGCCGCTTGAGCAGGATCTCGCGGTCGTCCACGCAGCGAGAGAGAAACATCAGCCGGTAGATTTCGACCATCTGTTGCGGGCTAAGCCCGCCGCAAGCGACAGCCGCTCCGGACTCGCCAGTGCTGGGCACTGCCAGTTCCATTCGCTTCACTCCTCAAACAAGCGGGCTTCTGGATTGCGGGGAAAATTGAAGCTCCAACCAGATTGTAACAACCCTGCTCGCTCCAGAACAGGATGTACTCTGGGCAACTATCGATCCTTGGAGCAGACCTTATCCACGGAGCAGGAAACCAAGCCCAACCTCGACTCGCTCATCGTTCTCGAAGTCCGCCAACGGAATGGATGCAGCGCACGAACGAAGATGGAGTTGCCGGCATTTCTTTCAACCAGACTCCGCAGGCTTGGGATCGCCAGGCGACCTAGTACTACAGTTGTATTTGCCTCAGATTGCCCTGGTCCGGGCCTAAAAGCCCCGATGTTTTGAGCATGTTATCAGGGGCATGAATGCCCCTGCTCCCTCCGAATAGGCGATCCACAACTGCTGAACTAACACACTGGACGCAACTGCATTCAAATCAGCGGCGCTTCCTGGATTGGTGCGGTACGACGGCTTCCCTGTGGATGCCGCCCTGCCGGATCGCCACTTTCGCACCGGCGCAAATCGGCTCATCCTTCAAAAAAGGCTCGATCGTTCTAAAGAGTACTTCGGCATCCGGCCCGTAAAAGACCAAAGTCGTCGTCTCTGGAATCGCAACCCAGCCGCTGTAATAGCCTGCGTCCCGAGCTTGCACTTCTTTTGACAATTTTTCGGCCAGGAGAATGGTGTTTTTGCGATCGTCTGGATGGAATGGCCTGTTGCCAAATGCAAGTTCGACAAGGACCGCGCCCCCCATTTGAGCTTTGGGTGCACTCAGGTCGCTGTCAACGCGCGGAATTGCCTGAATCGTCGCGCGGACCGATGCAAGCGTCTCCTGCGCAATAAACGCTTCGAATTCCCTGTTCAGCCGTTTCAGAGCCGCGATCTCGCTCTCCAGGTTTTCCACCGTTGCGTCCAGGTCCGGGCTAGGCCTCTTCCAACGCTCTTCGCGGGATTTCCGAAGCCACTCTACCGCTTGTGCATCGTCGCCGGAATCCAGGAAGATCAGCCCTCGTGTACCGATTGCGGATGCCAGTCCGGCGTCTTGGGCGGAGGAGAAAAGCTCAATGGCGCGATCGACTGAAGCATGCGCTTCAGCGAACTTACCCATCCGCCTGTAGCTATTCGCAATGTTGTTGAGCACGGTAGCGATGCCGGTCGGCGGCGTGCCCGAAAACTGCTCGCGCGCGCGGAGGACTCTCCCATAATGCTCCAACGACTCGGCAAAGCGGCCCTGCTCAGAGCAGAGAACCCCAAGATTCACCCAAGCCGAGGTCGCGGACTGATACTCCAGCCGCGCGGCATCCAGTTCGGCCGCTTCCTTATAGCAAGCTTCTGCTTCGGCAGGAGAGCTTCTTCGCAGGGAATTGCCGAGAGTAAGCAGAACAATTGGCAGGCGCGAGTGGTCGGTGCCGGCCCGATAGATCTTGAGAGCGCTCCGCAATGGTACCGCGGCATGGTCCAGCAGGCCGATCCTGCAATAACATTCGCCCATCGTATAGAGCATCTCAGCCATCATTGAGGAATCAATTTCTTCCCCGGCCATTCCAATTGCCTGTTCCCAAAATGGCAGTGCGCGGCGATAGTCGCCCAGTTTGTGCAAACCCTTTGCCATCATGCGCTGGAATTGTGGCGGAGCCGCTTGCGTATCGCCTGCGCCCAGCAAGCCCATTGCCTGCTCGCGAAGCATCTGGGAATCCCCATCCCAGTGCTGTGAGTGACGAAGCAAACTCAGGTAGGTAAGAACAAGCGGAATCAGATAGACGCCGTGTTCCCGAGGAGCGGCACGGCCGAGCTGCAAAGCCGCACTGAGCGATTTTTCGGCTGCGGCGAACGTGCTTTCCTTGATTGCCTGCGCGCCCTGTGCTATCTCTACAAAACACTGGTCACAAAGATCGCTCTCGATGGGCTGGAGCAGTGGCGTCGTTCCTGCGGCAAGCCGCAGCGCGCGAGCATAGAGATCCCGGGAGTTTCCTATCAATGACCATGGGATCTTGCTGAACACATCGTTTGTAAACGATAGAGCCCGTTGCAGGCGCCTGCCATCTCCGGCCAGATAATACCAGCAGGCCGCGTAGTGGAGGTATGGAATACTCGACCTGTGAGCCGTATACGGCGGACGAGTCCATTCATCGAATGCCGCATTGAGTTCTCTGGTAACCTCGGGGTCGTACGCGTAGCTCTTGGCAGCTTCGGTTTTCTTGTCGAAAGAGGAAAAATGGCTGCGCACCAGCAAATGGGCCCAAAACAGGCAGGCGGCCATATCGCTGCCGGGGCTAGCCTTCGCCATGGCGTTCCGCGCGAACTTGAGGGACTGTTCATGACTGCCGTGCCATCTTTCCGAGAGGGCGTTGACGATGGCGCGGTAGGCTGGAACCAGATCGGGGGCGAGTTCGGTCGCCTGCTGGAAGGCCCGGCGTTGCCTTGAAGCAAGATGCCCAAAGATGGTCAGAGACGGCAAGACATAGGCATGTGCGGTCGGATCGAGAGAATCGAGCTGGGCCGCTCTGTCTAAATCATTCAAAGCTGACTTGATGCACTCCGCTGCGCTGCGAAATCTCTCGCTAGCCGCCTGATCGGCGGTTCCAGAGCCTCGCATAGTTGGGGCAAGTTCGGAAAGGAAAGCGCAACGTATCAGAAAAAGGTCGGCTGCTTCCGGTTCCGCCTCACAAGCAAGATCCAACGCTGCGAGGGGAATGCTGGGAACGATGAGTCCCAGCATGAAAATACGGTCTTGCCAATCGCACTGGATTCGTGTTCGGGCAAGATACTCGCGCAGGCCGGTTAGATTGCCTTGCTTGACTTGATCCTGCAGCTCAGACGCTTCAGAGCCGCCGAGTTCAACGGTTCCCACCGGCGGAGGACTATCGCTGCGTGGCGAATCGAGTGTGTGGGGCTCAGAACTATGCACGGGAAGTTCGCTCCCTTTGAGTTTCTCTCGGAAGAAATTTCAGTATCGCACGGTTCGCTATGGAGGAGGGAGCAGTCCTGGGCGGCTTTCCAGGTGGTTCTGCTGCTGATTCCTCTCGGAGGCACAATCTGAAACAAATCCACCTTAACTCGACTACCATCCAATATTGAACCCAACCCAGCCGTTCTGCGTACCCACAGTTGTCCGGCCTTGGCCTACAATATCAATGTTATGCTCCGCCGCCGGCAAGAACCGTGAAAAGATGGCCGGCCAGCTCAGCTACCAGCTCACATGCATCACAAAAGTCTCGGATCTGCATACCCTACTCAGCCCCATGAGGATTGCATGAAATCAATCTCTTACGCTCCTTTTTTTCGCGCCGCTCTGGCAACCGCGGCCGCGGCTGTTTGCCTTGTCCTGGCCCCCACCCGCTCCGCCACCGCGCAGCGCCTTCCAGATACGGTCCGCCCCGAGCATTACACGCTCTCGCTGACGCCCGATCTGAAGACGGCGACCTTTTCCGGTGTTGAGACTATCGACGTGACCGTCCCCGAACCGGTTAGCACAATCACCCTCAACGCGGCCGAAATTGCTTTTGAAACCGTCACCGTGACCGCCGGCGGCAAGCAGCAAACGGCGGCTGTCATACTGGACAAGGGCAAGGAGCAAGCCACTTTCAACTTCCCGGAAAAGCTGCCCGCGGGCAAGGCTACGCTCTCGATCGCCTACACAGGCGTCCTGAACAACGAACTGCGCGGCTTCTATCTCTCAAAGACTGCCCGCCGCAACTACGCCGTAACGCAGTTTGAGCCGACCGATGCCCGGCGCGCTTTCCCGTCGTTCGACGAGCCGGCCTTCAAGGCTTCGTACGACGTCTCACTGGTGGTCGACAGCGCCGACACCGCCATCTCCAACAGCCCCATCGCCGCCGACACGCCTGGTCCGGCCGCCGGCAAGCACACCCTGAAGTTCGACACTACGCCGAAAATGTCCACTTACCTGGTTGCTTTCCTCGTAGGCGACTTCCAGTGCACGGCGGGCGAGTCCGACGGCGTAGCCATCCGCGTCTGCTCCACCCCGGACAAGGTCGCGCTGACGCCTTATGGGGTGGATGTCGCCAAGTATGTGCTGCACTACTACAACAACTACTTCGGTATCCCCTATCCGCTGAAGAAGCTGGACCTGATCGCCCTGCCCGACTTCGAGGCCGGCGCCATGGAGAACTTCGGCGCCATCACCTATCGCGAGACGGACCTGCTGCTCGACCCCAAGACCGCCTCTGTCGGCGCAAAGAAGAACGTTGCCATCGTGATCGCGCACGAGATGGCCCATCAGTGGTTTGGCGACCTGGTGACCATGCAGTGGTGGGACAACCTCTGGCTCAACGAGGGTTTCGCCACCTGGATGGAAAACAAGTCTGTGGCTGCGATGCACCCGGAGTGGAACATCGACCAACTGGTTGCCGCAGACAAGGACGGCACGTTGATTCTCGACTCCCAGCCCACCACCCGCTCGATCCGCGCCAAAGCCGAGACTCCCGACGAAATCAACCAGATGTTCGACGGCATTGCCTATGGCAAGGCCAGCGATGTGCTGCTCACGGTGGAGAACTACATCGGCGAAGAGACCTTCCGCAAGGGCGTGCATAACTATCTAGCGGCCCATCTCTACGCCAACGCGACGGCGGAAGACTTTTGGAACGCCCAGACCGCCGCCAGCCACAAGCCCGTGGACAAGATCATGGAGAGCCTGGTGGCCCAGCCGGGCGAGCCGCTGCTTACCTTTGGCGAGCCGGACAAGGGCAAGGTAACGGTCGCTCAGAAGCGCTTTTTCCTCAGCCCAGGCATCCAGCCTGACCCTGCGCAGAAATGGACTGTGCCGGTTTGCTTCAAGGCGGCAACTGGGCAGAAGTGCCAAGTGCTGACCCCAGGCGACACCGCCCTCGAAGCCCAAAAGAACGGTCTCTTCTTTGCCAATGCCGGCGGAAAGGGCTACTACCGCAGCGCCTATCCGCCCAGCGTCTACGCTGCCCTTGTGGCTGGCGTGGAGACCAGCCTTACCCCCGCCGAGCGCATCAGCCTTGTGGGCGACGAGTGGGTCCAGGTGCGCGCCAACAAAGCCACCGTGGGCGACTACCTGAACCTGGTGGCTGCCCTTAAAGCCGATCCCAACTCCGAAGTGCTGCGCAATGCCCTCGGAGGCGTCGACGCTATCTATGAGCGGGTCGCAGCTACTCCGGAAGAGAAAGCTGCCCTCTCGGCATGGATTCGCGCCACATTTTCGCCGGAGTACTCACGGCTCGGCGCTCCTTCTGAAGGCGACACCGCCAACACACGCGAGTTGCGCGCCCAGCTCTTCGGCGTCCTCGGTTACTACGGCAAAGATCCAGCCGTGCTGGCACAAGCCAGCCAGATCGTACAGAAGTATCTGGAAGATCCGGCCTCCGTGGATGCCACACTGGGACAGACCGCACAGACCATCGCAGCCCGCAATGGCGACGCGGCACTCTTTGACCAGTTGCAGAAAGTAGCTGAGACCTCGACCAATCCAGAGTTTCAAGAGGGAGCGCTGCGCCTGCTGGCCGAGTTTCAAGACCCCGCGCTGGTCCAGCGCTCCCTGGACTACGCGGTCTCCGGCAAGGTGCGCAACCAGGACGCCGCCATCCAGTTTGCACTCGCCCTCCAGACCAGCGAAACCCGCGACCAGGCCTGGAAGTATATTCAGGCACATTGGGATAAGGTTCAGGCCCAGCTCACCACCGAAATGGGCAGCTACCTGGTGGGCGCCACGGGCAGCTTTTGCTCCGTCGCCGACCGAGACGATGTGAAACAGTTCTTCTCTACGCACAAAGTCGCCGCCACAGCGCAGACTCTCAAGCACGCTATCGAGCGCATCGACGGCTGCATCGAGCTGCGCGCTTTACAGGAGCCGAATCTCAAGCAGTGGCTGGCGGCGCAACCGAAACCGTAAAGAGGAACATGAACGATCGCAGGCACATCCATGAACGGGGCTGCACTCGAATCATTGCTCGAATCCTCGCGAGCATCTTCCTCGTGTGCAGCCTTGTTCTTTCGGTCCCGGCGCATTCCCAAGCGCCGGCAACCAAGCTCCTCAGAAAGGATCCCGTCATGACCCGCCATGCAGAAGGCTCCTTCGATGTAAAGGTCACGCCCCTCCCACCGGACGACGCCACGACCGGCACGGCCATTGGCCGCTATGGGCTTGACAAGCACTTCCATGGCGATCTTGAGGCTGCCAGCAAAGGCGAGATGCTCGCCGCCGGCGACCAGGCCAAAGGCACAGCGGGATACGTCGCCATCGAGCAGATCACGGGAACTCTCCAAGGACACAGCGGCTCCTTCGCGCTCCAGCACACCGGCACAATGGATCAGGGGAAGTATCAGCTTTCCGTCACGGTCGTGCCCGGCTCTGGCACCGGAGAGCTGGCCGGCATCGCCGGAACCATGACCATTCTCATCGCCAGCGGCAAGCACTCTTACACCTTTGAGTACACGCTGCCGGAAGCGCCGCAGTAATTCTGACCAAGTTGATTCTGTACCATGAATCCTATGCCCCAGTTCCCTGCTGGCCAGACCCTGCTCATCGACGCCGACGACACCCTGTGGGAAAACAACATCTACTTTGAGCGCGCCATTGCGGCCTTCATCGGCTACCTGAACCATCACGAGTACTCGCCTGCCGAGGTGCGGCAGACGCTCAACGCCGTAGAGCGGGAGACGATTCTAGCTCACGGCTACGGACTCACCAGCTTTACCCGTTCGCTGGTCACGTGCTTTGAGCGGCTCAGCCCCGCTGCCATCACCGAGGAAAAGGTGGACCGCATTCAGAGCTTCGCCCGCTCCATCGCCGAGCAGGAAATCGAGCTAATGCCCGGAGTGGCCGAGACGCTGGCTGAGCTGGCCAGCCGCCATCGGCTCATCCTCATGACCAAAGGCGATGAGGCCGAGCAGGCCGACAAGCTGACCCGCTCAGGCCTCGCCGATTATTTCTCCGCGGTCGAAATCGTTGGCGAAAAGGACCCAGCCGCCTACCGGGAAGTGATCGCGCGCCATGAATTGACGCCTCACACCAGCTGGATGATCGGCAACAGCCCCAAGAGCGACATCAATCCCGCCCTCGCGGCTGGCCTGCACGCCGTCTTCCTCTTCCACAAGGACACATGGGTTCTGGAACACGCAACTCTGGACCCTGCGCCACAAGGCCAGCATCTGATCGAGCTGGATTCGTTCGCCAAGCTCTGTCTAGTCTTTTAGGGCCTGTTCACATTTTCCTATTCAGGGTCCATGTTTCACGATTGAGCGTCTGGTCAGAATGGCTCGCTTTTGTTCCGGGCAAAAGCTGGGTTGCCGGCCGAAGCGGTATTTTCGGCTGATTTTCGGCTAAAACGTAAAGGTAAAGATTACCAATCAGTTAATATAGGGAATTCTTAAACTATTCATGCGTCGATCTTTACGAGAAAGTATTGGATGGATTGATACCCCCCGGGGGTTAGGGGGGTAGGGGGTCACTTTGCGGGTACGGATCGGGCAGGTTCTTGAGAGATTGGTCCGGGGAACGCGGACGCAACTCAACCCCCTGCGGCGATTTCTTTCATGGGTTTCTCTATCCCCATTGTGCATCGGCGGGGCGTAATACTACGCAAGGGGTAGGGAGAAGATTGTAGTTTCCCAGGTCCCAGAATCCGGACCCTGGGCACCCGACAATGCAACTAGGAAGATATGAAGTTGTAACGTACCGTAATCTGAAATACAATGAACATGATAATTGTGATTTGTTCCGCTGGAAGGCGGATGCCATTACCATCCGCCCCGCCGGAAGGCGGCAACTAAAACGGTAATACCCGCCTGACGGCGGTGAGCACCGGGTCTGTTCGATTCGGACTGGAGAAGAATTATGTCTGACGAAGTTATCCCTCTCTTGGAGAGGGTAGCAGGTTATTATTCACAACTTTCCACCGTTGCAGCTGAACTCAATACTGTCTCAGACGAGCTGGGAAAACCCATTTCCGAAATCGACGCTGCACTAAAGAAACTCAACCTCGGGATTACAACCTGGGTAACAATCCGAGGCGGCGAAGGGGAGCATCAACTAGACGACTACACTTTCTGGAGCCGCGATCTTGGATACGCGAAGGTTGCGAGCAAGTGGGGAATTAGCCTCCGCACAGTTGCTGGGGACCGCCAAAGCCCTTATCCAGATGAAATCGAAGAATGGCTGTTCAACGACGCTCCGCGCTCCTTGCGCCTCGAAGCAATCGACAAGATCCCAGAACTCCTCGAAAAACTGAGCCAGGATGCCCTCAAGACCACCAAAGATATTCGCGCAAGATTGGGCGAAGTCCAGGGAGTAGCCGAAGCAATAAAAGGTGCGGCTGGAAGGCCCGCCCGGATTCCCCTTCGCATTCCAACTCGCGCCCTAAAAAACATGATGACGCAGTCCGAAGTTTCAGAAGCGCGTGCTTCCGGCGCTCCCAGCATGGAAGCTGTGCGCCAAGCCATCGTCTCCGCGCTGACCGATGCGGAGCATACCTCGGCGGCCCAGTTGCTCGGCACGGGCGCATGGACACTGGACGGCGCCAGCCTGCGTATCGAAGTGCCGGGAATGGGCAAGAAGATGCTCGCTTTGACAGTCAATGCGGCGGCGGAGAAGATCATCCGGCAAGAGCTTCAGCGGCTCGGCGCGGCCACGCGATTCCTGGTTGTTCCAGGTGAATCGACCATCCAAAATGTTGACTCTACCTTTTCTCCAAGCCCTGCGGCCGACTCTTCGAAGGGGGTGGAAGAATGGTAGCCTACCTAACTTCCGGCATCCCCGTCATTGCGTTTGTAGCGCTGGTTATCACGGTCATCGGCGGCGGATTAATTTTCTATGCGCTCCGTAATAAGGGCGATGTGTTTGCGGAGCTTTCTCACGGAAAAACAACGTTCCGAATTGACGCGAGAGATAGG
>Ga0302319_10009523_pt1 | contig 18660 bp, 17 predicted proteins | sample Bog_T0_2_FD_203319 | JGI IMG/M metagenome (GOLD analysis project Ga0302319, IMG submission 203319) | Peat permafrost microbial communities from Stordalen Mire near Abisko, Sweden - Bog_T0_2 | ecosystem: Environmental > Terrestrial > Soil > Wetlands > Peat | place: Sweden: Abisko, Stordalen Mire... | reverse complement strand
CGCGCCACCGCCTCGTCGATGCCCTGAGTCGGCCTGCAATCAGTCCGCGCCAGGATCAGAACCCCCGACTCCTTCGCCGCCTGCACAGCCGCCCTGATCTTCATCCGGGCCTCATCCCGCGGCAGACAGGGCTTGCCCGCCGATGTCAAGGCTCGCGGTGTGATCTTGTCCTCGATCAGAATCGCGGCTGCTCCCGCTCGGCCGTAGGCCCGCACCGTGCGCTGCACGTTCATGGCATTGCCATAGCCATGATCGCCGTCGGCCAGCACAAGCAACCCGGGCGCTGCTCCGTGGACCATGTTGAACGAATCGAACATCTCGCCGAACGAGATCAGGTCGAGATCCGGCCCGCCCAACCGGCTCGCCGCCACACAGGACCCGGACAGGAATGCCGTCTTGAACCCGGCCGCCGCAGTCATTTTGGCGGTCAAGCCGTCCCACACCGCAGGCATGACGATGAATCCGGGTTCGGCCAACAAGGCGCGCAGTCGGTCAGGGGCAGTCATCACGGTTCCTCCACTTTTCTGGGAGGATGATAGGGCGATTTGTCGTTCCCAAGAAACCCCGCGCCCGCGACGCAGCGTGCCGCTTCCCCATCGACATGGATCCTTTGCGTCCCAGTGCCGAGGCCGCAGGCCACTCGTTACCCGACCGCGCGCATCACCGCGGCCAAGATCGCCATGGCATCGACGGATGTAGCACATACAGCCGCGCCCCGCTCGCACACCTCGATCGTCGTCGGTACAGGCGCACGCTCCTGGCAGCCGACACACGGAAGATCGGGCACCACCGCTTCGCATTGCCATCCCAGCACGCCATGACGCCACGGCAGCCGGTATTCCGGCCGCACGCAGGTAAAGACACCAACGATCGGTGTGTCGGTCGCACCGGCGACGTGCAGCAATCCCGAATCGGACCCCACATAGCAGGCACAACTCGCGATCAGGCGGGCCTGACCGTGGATGTCCGGCACCAGAAAACGCAATGCTGAGCAAGCAATGTCATCCTGCTCGGTGCCGACCAGGATCGGACAGAGTCCATTTTGTTGCAGCCCGTCGATGACGGCCAGCCAGGTGGAAGACGGCAACGTGCGGCTGACCCACCCCGCTTTGGCGGCATGAACAGCGACATACTTCTGCGACGAGGTTGCTGGAAATACCCTCTCCCGCGGAAAGTGCAATGTCTGCTGCCACCCCTCGGGATGTCCAGGTTCACCGAACGCTTCCAGCATGAACGCTTCGACAATGTGCATGCCGGGACGTTTCTCGTAAGCGAGATCAAGGTCGACGAATCGATCGATCCCGGTCACCCGACCATCCTCATGATAAAGAGCAAGCGAAGCCGGATCATCTCCCAATGGCTGAAGCACGCCGATCGTGGCATCGGGACCGACCCGCTGGGCCACACACGGGTTGCCCAGGAATACATCTGGATAGCAGGTCTGAACCGTGATCTCGGCCTCGGGAAATGCCGTGTGCAGCCGTTGCACAACCGGGGTCACCAGCACGACATCGCCGAGCGCCCCGATCCGGCGGACCAGGATATTCAAGCGGACGTCCCGGCACGACCATCCGCCGCGTCGGCCCCCGGTGCATCAGGGTTGGCGGCATCCCATCCACCCTGCGCTTCCGTGCAACACAGCGCCGCGCGAGCAGGAACCGACTCAGACACCAAGAAGGGTCCTTTGCAGTGCACGATCGTCGCGCAGGAAACCAAGGATATCCAGTTTCTGCAAACCTCGAAATATCGCTCTCTGATCGTCATTATAAATTCCGACTGCGTCCCACCGGTCGATCATCGGCGCCCATTCACGGATCAGCAGAGTCTCGATGCTGTGCGGGCTGATCTTCAGAATATGATCGATGTCGAACTGGATATACCTGGCCCTGATATCCGGTCGCATGACAAGAAACGTGGTAAACAAACGTTCAAACAGGAACGGCCAGTAACTGGTCGGCACAGTCGGTGAATAGAACGCCGCATCCTCTATACTTCGAGTCAGCTCGGCCTGCATTGCGATTTTTTCCATGAAGGGCATGAACTGATCCCAGAACTCGCGCGTTCCGGCCCAGTAATTACAGAAAAGCAGGGTGTTCCGGGTGCTCCTTGGAAAATTGTTCGGATCGATCGCGACATTCGCGGCCTTGAAGACGCGCGAGGCCCGCTCGCAAAGCCCGGGGTGCCAGGCTTCGCCCTGTTCCCAGATATTATAGGATAGATAGAACAGGGAAGGCCGCGGATTCACAAACCAGACGTCGAAATCAGGGTCGTTACGAATAAAGGCATTGAACGTATCGCCGATAAAGCCCGTTCTTTCAGCAAAATTAGGAGACAGCAGGCCGGAAACGCGGTAATTGCGGTGTAAACCGTTCCGCCAGAAATTCAGCATGTGGGCTGTCTCCCGCCGGTCCGGCTGCGGGTCAGCAGTGACGTCAAGCGGCAGGAAGCCCGGATCGACGGCATCTGCCATGCCCGGTTGGTAACAAATCGTGTGAATTCCGATCGGCCTTATTTCCACGCTCAGGATCCATTTCCAACAATCAGACTGCAATATGTTCGGCACCCGCTCATGAGTTCCATCTGCAACGCCGTTCGTTGTCGCGGTGGCATCTAAAACCAGAACAAACGCGCGCGGGGGTGCGGATACCGCTTGAACCGCTCCGCTCGGACGTCGGCCAGGACAAACCGATGCGGCCCAGCCGAACCGCCGCGGGCCGAGTAACCGGAGCACGACAAGATTTACGTTTAAAAGGTTAACAATCAGTTAAAGGACGTCGTCGCTTACCCCGGTATGAGCCAGGTCCTGTTTCGTGACGCGCGGGGCCATCGCCCGAAGTCGGCCGGCAGGGTTACCCGTGTCGGCATGCGCAGAGCCGGGGAACGGATCCACCAGGCAGGCACGACCGAACGGACACCACGAAACGAAACGCGTTAAACTCCGGCGTGGACGCCGCCGGGCCCGCGTGAAAAGGCTGGATTACTTACGCGTACCCGTCGACCGTCGCGGCCCAAGTTGCCCGATACGCCCACAAGTGGCACCTTCCGCCAAAACAGACCTCTATCCGGAACCCCGCACCGTGCCCCTGATCCTGGCCAGCCGCCCCAACGTCTATTCCTCCTCCCCGCTCGACCGTATCGCCACGCGCCGGGAAGACCCCGCCTGGATCGCCGAGAAATTGAAGGACCCGGAAACCCTGTTCGTCCCCGTCTGGCGCACCAAGAACCTGGTCCGCGGTTCGGCGGAAGGCGAGCCCGAAGCCGTTTACATCTCCGGCGAAACCGCCCACACGCTCCGCATGGAGCATGACGGTCCCTGGGCCTTCCTCGGCATCCTCGATGACCGCGCCGTCTTCGCCCTCGACATCTCGGCCACCGAGGACCCGCTGCCGCTACTGCCCGAATCCCTCGGCACCTTCGTCGATTTGCGCTCTGTCGGCTGGGGTGTGCCCCGCCCCGAAGCCTCGGTGCTCGCCCATGCCCGCGGCCTCATGCACTGGCGCCAGCGCCACAAATTCTGTGGCGTCTGCGGCAATGTCTGCGAGGTGAAAAGCTCCGGCCACGTGATGCAGTGCACGGTCTGCAAAACGCAGCATTTCCCCCGCACCGACCCCGCCGTCATCATGCTGGTGCACCGCGACGGCAAGGCCTTGCTTGGCCACTCCACCCGCTTCCCGCGCGCCACGATGTATTCAACCCTCGCCGGCTTCGTCGAACCGGGTGAAACTCTGGAAGAAGCCGTCCGCCGCGAGGTCCTGGAAGAGTCAGGCATCCAGGTCGGCGAGGTGCACTACCACTCCAGCCAGCCCTGGCCGTTCCCCGGCAACATCATGCTGGGCTTCTACGCCGAGGGCCTGACCGAGGAGATCACCATCGACCCCGAGGAACTGAAGGACGCCCGCTGGTTCACCCGCGACGAGATGCGCAACTGCGACCAGCACGGCTTCGCCCTTCCCCGGGTGGACAGCATCGCCCGCCGCCTGATCGAGGACTGGCTCGCCCACGCCTGATGCCCGCGCTCGCCACGATCGGCTACGAAGGCACCACCATCGACCAGGTGGTGACCACGCTGAAGCAGTCCGAGGTGACCCTGCTGATCGATGTGCGCGCCGTGCCGCAGTCGCGCAAACCGGGATTTTCCAAGCGCCAGCTTGCCGCTGCGCTGGACGAAGCCGGCATCGCCTACATCCACCTCCAGGCGCTCGGCACTCCCAAGCCGGGCCGTGACGCGGTCCGCGCCGGCCACCCCGAACGCATGGCACCGATCTTCCGCGAGCACATGACCTCCGACCGCTCACAGGCCGAACTCGCCCAGGCGAAACGCCTGGTCCGGGAACGCCCCGCCTGCCTGCTGTGCTTCGAGCGCGACCACACCACCTGCCATCGCACGCTGGTCGCCGAGATGATCGTCGCGGAAACCGGCCAACCGGTCATGCATCTCGCCACGCCCTGATCAGGCGTTTGTCACCGCCCCCACCCTCCGTTAGCCTCCCCTCAAACTACGGGAGGTTCACATGGACCAGATATCCGCCGTGTCATGGCCCAAAGGGCTGAGCCAGGTTCCCTTTCACGTCTATCAGGACCCCGAACTCCTGCACCAGGAGCAGCGGCTTCTGTTCGAAGGTCCCGTATGGAACTATCTCTGCCTCGAAACCGAGATCCCCAATCCCGGCGACTGGCGCACGACCTTCGTCGGCCGGATGCCTGTGGTCGTTGTGCGAACCGAAACCGGCGCTGTTGCAGCGTTCGAAAACCGCTGCGTGCACCGCGGCGCATTGATCTGCCTCGACAACGCCGGAAACAGCAAGGACTTCACCTGCGTCTATCACGCCTGGCGCTACGACCTCAGCGGCAATCTGAAATCGATTGCCTTCCGCAAGGGGGTCAACGGCAAGGGCGGCATGCCTGACGATTTCCGTGCCGAGGACCACGCCACCCGGAAACTCCGCATCGAAACGATCAGCGGCTTGGTCTTCGGCACCTTCTCCGGCGCCACACCCGCTTTGGAAGCGTTCATCGGCCCCGAGGTCGCCGCCGCGCTCCGTATCAACGCCAGCCGCAAACTGCAGGTGATCGGCCGTTTCACCGAGGTCCTGCCCAACAACTGGAAACTCTACGCCGAGAACGTGCGCGACAGCTACCACGCCAGCCTTTTGCACGTCTTTTTCGCCACCTTCCGCATCAACCGGCTCAGCCAGGGCGGCGGCATCAACGTCTCACCCAACGGCGGCTGCGCCCTGTCCACCACGCTGGCGCCGACCGACGCAGCCGATACTTCGTATAGCGACATCCGCTCAGTCGATGACAGCCTGCGCTTGTCCGATCCGAGCACGCTGGACGCCGAAAACGAGCACGGTGACGCCGTCCGCCAGCAGATTCTGTCCATTTTCCCCAGCTTCGCCATGCAGCGCACCTACAATGTCATGGCGATTCGGCAGTTCATTCCCCGTGGCGTGGACAAGACCGACCTCAACTGGGTCTATCTTGGTTACGCCGGCGATACGCCGACCCTGCGCCGCCGCCGCCTGAAACAACTTAATCTCGCCGGTCCGGCCGGTTTCGTTTCGATGGAGGACGGTTGCATCGGCAACTTTGTCGAGCGTGGCTCGGTCGCCGCCCCGGATGGAGTCTCGCTGCTGGAAATGGGCGGCGCCGGCACTGAAAGCCAGGAGTCACGCGCCAGCGAAACCGCGATCCGCGGCTTCTGGAAAATGTGGCGTGGGATCATGGGCCAATGAACACCGAACAGCTTAACCGGCTCAACGCGGAATACGCCGCCGCCATCGACGACGACCGGCTGGAGCAATGGCCGAACTTCTTCGAGGCAGACTGCCTCTACAAGATCACCTCCGCCGAAAATCTGCGGGATGGCAATGAAGCCGGCATCGTCTATGCCGACAGCCGGGCGATGCTGGCGGACCGGGTGCTGGCGTTACGGCGGGCCAACATTTACGAGCGCCAGACCTATCGGCATATCGTCGGCACGCCCCGGGTGACCGGACCCGACACCGCCGAAACGCCGTTCCTGGTGGTCCGGACCATGCGCGACGGCCGCATGGACCTGTTCGTCGCCGGCCGCTACCGCGACCGGTTGCGCAACGACGGCGGGACGCTGACGTTCAGGGAGCGCTTCGTGATTTGCGATTCTTCGCACTTCGACACGCTGGTGGCGATCCCGCTGTAGCAGCGAAATGGGTCATTGTGACTCGCGGCAGCCGCCGCTGCCACCATCCGTGGGAAACGCGCCGAAATCTATTATTCCTATTCTGCAACGAAAAGCAAACTCATGAAGTTGCTGGTCAAATATGAGCTAGCACGTTTCAAGTTATGGTGGAAATGCGTTAGTGAGGCGTTCGCCTCAACCGTAAAGGATCCAAGCAATGCCAACCGTTACGCCATTTCTGTGGTTTGATGACCAGGCGGAAGAGGCAATGAACTTCTATGTCTCGATCTTCGAGGATGCGAAACCCGGCAACGTCTCCCGCGCCGGTGGGCGGGTGATGTCGGCGTCCTTTGAACTGGATGGCCGGCCCTATATTGCGTTCAACGGCGGACCGCTCTTCAAGTTTACTGAAGCCATCTCATTGTATGTGAACTGCGAAAATCAGGCCGAGGTGGATGATCTGTGGTCGAAACTTTCAGCCGGCGGCGTGGAGTCGCGCTGCGGCTGGCTCAAAGACAAGTTCGGCGTCTGGTGGCAAATCATCCCATCTGACCTGCCCCGGTTGCTCGGTGACCCCGACCCCGGGAAGGCAAAGCGGGTCATGGACGCCATGCTGAAGATGACCAGGATCGACATCGCGGGCCTGCAGTCGGCGCACCGCGGCTGAACCCGACAAAAAAGCCCCGAACCTGCGTCCGGGGCTTTTCGTCAGCCATCAGTCGAATCGGCTTACTTCAGCCACCCCGCCAGCACCGCCAGCATCAGCAGCGCCACGATGTTGGTGATCTTGATCATCGGGTTCACCGCCGGACCCGCCGTATCCTTGTACGGGTCGCCCACGGTATCGCCGGTCACTGCCGCCTTGTGCGCGTCAGACCCCTTCCCGCCGTGGTTCCCCTCCTCGATATACTTCTTCGCATTATCCCACGCGCCGCCGCCCGAGGTCATCGAGATCGCGACGAACAGCCCCGTTACGATCGTCCCCAGCAGCATCGCGCCCAGCGAGGCGAACGCCGCCGCCCGGCCGGCGACGAAGTCGATCACGAACCACAGCACGATCGGCGCCCCGATCGGCAGCAGCGACGGCACAATCATCTCCTTGATCGCTGCCTTGGTCAGCAGGTCCACCGCCTTGCCGTATTCCGGCTTGCCGGTGCCCTCCATGATGCCAGGAATTTCGCGGAATTGCCGCCGCACTTCCACCACGACCGACCCGGCCGCTCGTCCAACCGCCGTCATGCCCATCGCACCGAACAGGTACGGCAGCATACCGCCGATGAACAGCCCGATCACCACGAACGGGTTCTGCAACGAGAAATCGACGTGCAGCGCCGGGAAGTAGTGCGTCAGGTCCTGCGTGTACGCCGCGAACAGCACCAGCGAGGCCAATCCCGCCGACCCGATCGCATAGCCCTTGGTCACCGCCTTGGTGGTATTGCCGACGGCGTCCAGAGCATCCGTCGTCACGCGCACCTCCGGCGGCAGATCGGCCATCTCGGCAATGCCACCAGCGTTGTCGGTCACCGGACCATACGCGTCCAATGCCACGATCATGCCGGCCAGCGACAGCATCGTCGTCGCCGCCACCGCGATGCCAAACAGCCCCGCCACCATGTAGGTGATGATGATGCCCACGCTGATGACGATCACCGGCAGCGCCGTCGCCTCCATCGAAATCGCCAGCCCCTGGATCACGTTGGTGCCGTGACCCGTCGTCGAGCTCTGTGCGATCGAGCGCACCGGGCGATACTCGGTCGCGGTGTAGTATTCGGTGATCACCACGATCAGGCCGGTCACTGCCAGCCCCGCCAGCGCACAGATGAACAGGTCAAAGCCGGTCACCGTTCCGCCGCCGACAATCTGCAACGGCGTCGCGAAGCCGCAGGTGATCAGAATGATCACCGCAATCCCCACCACCGACGCGGCGCCGGTCACGAGCAGGCCCCGGTACAGCGCCTTCATGATTGCGTTGTCCGGCCCCAGCTTGACGTAGTAGGTGCCGCCGATCGAGGTCAGGATGCAGACTGCGCAAATCCCCAGCGGCAGCATCAGCAATGAATCCCGCACCGCCCCGGTGAAGAAAATCCCCGCCAGCAGCATCGTGGCGACGATGGTCACGGCGTAGGTCTCGAACAAATCCGCCGCCATGCCAGCGCAGTCGCCCACATTGTCGCCCACGTTGTCGGCGATCACGGCGGGATTGCGGGGGTCATCCTCGGGGATGCCGGCCTCGACCTTGCCCACCAGATCGGCGCCCACGTCCGCGCCCTTGGTGAAGATGCCGCCGCCAAGACGGGCGAAGATCGAGATCAGCGATCCGCCAAAGCCCAGTGCGACCATCGCTTCCAGCACTTTGCGAAGCTGGTCATCGGTGATCGGCCCGGTGAAGGTGCCGCGCAGCCAGAAATAATAGCCGGCGACGCCCAACAGGCCCAACCCGACCACCAGCATCCCGGTGATCGCGCCCGCCTTGAAGGCGACGTCCAAACCGGCCGCCAGCCCGCGCCGGGACGCCTGTGCCGTCCGCACATTGGCCCGCACCGAGACGTTCATACCGATGAACCCGGCCGCCGCCGACAGCGCGGCGCCAATGAAAAACCCGATCGCCGTGTGCACGCCCAGCGCCCAGTACAGCAGCGCCAGGATCACCACCCCGACCAGGCCGATCGTCAAATATTGCCGGTTCAGGTAGGCCCGCGCACCCTCCTGCACCGCCGCCGAGATTTCCTGCATCCGCGGCGTTCCGGCGTCTGCGGCCAGGACCTCCCGCCCGGTCACAAAGCCATAGACCAACGCTGCGAGGCCGCAGAGTATGATCAGTAGTTCCGCCAACACCAACATCAGGGGTTACCCCTTCCTCATTGTTTCATACCGGCGAAACCGCCGAAACAAGACCGGGCGGCGCCGTGGCCGCGGCGTATGCCAGAACCTCGGGCATCCGGCAAATAGGGGATTAATTTTAGTTTACTGGCTGATCTGAAACGTCCACCCCAACGTAGGCAAGGTTTTGCGCTATCGCTCCGCTCCAGTCATGCACATGGGAGCACAGCACGCCGGCGGGCACGCGCGCGAACGTCCAGGCACGATTTCGGCCGCCGCAACGCGGCAGGCGCCGATGCAATCATGGCAACGAACCGATGCCTCAGCGCAGTCCCGACACGACCTCCTGGTCCGTCGGAAAGCGCCCGGTCGCCTTCTTCGAGAAGACGAGCCTGCCATCGACCGTGATCTCGAAGACACCACCCCCGGTTCGCCGGAGCGTCACCTCGGCACCAGGATCGGTCTTCAAAATCAGGTTTCGTGCCGCAGTCGCATGCGGCTCATAGCCTCACATGCCGCAGTATTCGATCTCCACAACCACTTTTCGGTCCTTTTCGCGGTTTCAGCGCTTCAAGCTTGGCAGCGCTGGTCCGGATAGGCAAGAAAGGCGCGATTTCAGGATCCAGCGCTATGACCGAACCTCGCATCATCCCCGTTATCCTGTCCGGCGGCTCCGGCACGCGACTTTGGCCGGTATCACGCGAGAGCTTCCCCAAGCAGCTCTGGCCACTGGTGTCGGCGCGAACGATGATGCAGGAAACCGCCCTGCGCGCCGTCGCCCCCGATTTCGCGCCCCCCATCGTCGTCTGTAACCAGGAGCACCGGTTCCTGATCGCCGAACAGTTGCGCGAAGCCGGCATCGAAAACGCCCGCATCGTGCTCGAACCGGTCGGGCGTAACAGTGCGCCCGCGATCGCCGCCGCCGCCGTGCTGGTGGCCGAGGATGATCCCGATGCAGTCCTCTGGATGATGGCGGCCGACGCGTCGATCGCCGACAACGCAGCGCTGCAAACCGCGCTGCATGCCGCCGCCGCCGCCGCCCGCGACGGCCGGGTCGTCACCTTCGGCATGAAGCCGACATCCGCCGAAATCGGCTACGGCTATATCGAGATCGGCGACAAGTTGCCCGGTGCCGATGGTGTGTTCGCAGTGGCGCGGTTCCTGGAAAAGCCGGATGCCGCCACCGCCGCCCGCTTCCTCGCCGGCGGCCGTCATTTGTGGAACTCCGGCATGTTCGTCTTCACCGCCCGCACACTGCTGGAGGAACTCGAGCGTCACGCCCCGGCTGTCCTGCCTGCCGTGCGGCAGTCCGTCGCCGACCGCACCGCCGATCTCGACTTCATTCGCCTTGGCGTCGCCGCGTTCAAGGCCTGCCCGTCGATCAGCATCGATTACGCGGTGGCCGAACGCACCGCCCGCGCCGCTGTCGTTCCCGCCGACCTCGGCTGGTCCGACGTCGGAAGCTGGAGTGCGCTCTGGGACCTTGGCACCAAGGACTCGCATGGCAACGTGGCGCTCGGCGACGTCGTGCTGGAGGGCGCGGAAAACTGCTACGTCCGCAGCGATGGCATGCTCGCCGCCGTCGTCGGCCTGAAGGATGCGGTCGTCGTGGTGACCGAGGACGCGGTCCTCGCCATGCACCGCGGCCAGTCGCAAGACGTGAAGCAGATCGTCGAGCGCCTGAAAGCCGCCGGTCGGCCCGAAGCCGTCGCACACAATCGCATGTATCGCCCCTGGGGCTATTATGAGAGCCTGATCCAGGGGGACCGCTTCCAGGTCAAGCGCATCGTCGTCACGCCGGGCCGGCAGCTCTCACTGCAGAGCCATTTCCACCGCGCCGAACATTGGGTAGTGGTGAACGGCACCGCGCGCGTCACCCGCGATGCCGAGACCCTGATCGTGCGTGAGAACGAAAGCGTTTACCTGCCGCTGGGCTGCGTCCACCGGCTGGAGAACCCCGGCCGCATCCCGCTGACGCTCATCGAGGTCCAGTCCGGGGCCTATCTGGGCGAGGACGATATCGTTCGGCTCGAAGACACCTACGGCCGCACCTGAGCCGACACGTGCTACGGTCCGCCGCGGCGCGCCAGGGGCTCGATGAACTGCGGTTCGGTGTCCCAGGGAAACAGGATCCAGGTGTCCTGGGAGACCTCGGTGACGAAGCTGTCGATGGCCGGGCGTCCTGCCGGCTTCGCGTAGACGCAGGCAAAATACGCCTTCGGCAGCAGCGCCCGGACCACCCGCGCGGTTGTGCCTGAGTCGACAAGGTCGTCGATGATCAGGAAGCCGGTTCCGTCGCCGGCGGCAGCAGGCGGCTTGGTCACCATCGGTTCGCCGCGCGTCTCATCCTGGTAAGTCACCACACAGACGCTCTCGACCAGCCGCAGGTCCAGTTCGCGTGCGATGATGGCGGCAGGGATCAGCCCGCCGCGGCTGATCGCGACAATGCCGGTAAACGGACCGATGCCCATCAGCCGCCATGCCAACGCCCGCGCGTCGCGATGCAGTTGGTCCCAGGTGACGGTATAGTAATGCGTTGCCATGGCTGTTTTTGGGCGAAAACCGCCCCGTGCCGCAAGGGGATTTCGATACTCGCCGCGATGTGCACCGAGCCTCGATCCAGCATAGTGACATTTTCCTCCGGTGCGTCTTTGATGGGGATGATGGACGGACCCGCATCCCTGCCCGACACCGATGAAATCGCCCCTTACCGGCTGCTCGTGCCGGAGCGTCCGTTCGCACCTGTCATCTTCACCTCGGCGCATTCCGGCCGGGCCTATTCGGCTGACCTGATGTCGGGCGTGCGGCTCTGTCCGCTCAACCTGCGCCGCAGCGAGGACTGCTTTGTCGACGAGTTGTTCAGCGCCGCACCGGCGCACGGCGCCCCGCTGCTGGCGGCGAATTTTCCGCGCGCCTTCTGCGATGCCAACCGCGAGGCCTGGGAACTGGACCCCAATATGTTCACCGACCGCCTGCCGGACTGGGTGAATACCACCAGTTCGCGGGTCAGCGCCGGTCTGGGCACGATCGCGAAAGTGGTGGCTTCGGGCGAGTCGATCTATGCAGTCAAGCTGCCGTTTTCCGAGGCGGAGCGCCGCATCTACACCTATTGGCGCCCGTTCCACGACACGCTCGGTCGCCTTATCAACGACATCAGGACCCGTTTCGGCTACTGTCTGGTGATCGATTGCCACTCGATGCCTTCCGCCGGGCAAGGGAGGCGCGCCGGCGGCCGAGCGGTCGATTTCGTGCTGGGCGACCTGCATGGCTCCGCATGCGCCTCTCGCGTGACCCGCGCCGCCGAAACTCTGCTCACCAGCAAGGGCTATCTGGTGCGTCGCAACGATCCTTATGCCGGCGGCTACATCACTCGCCACTACGGCCGGCCGGCCGAGGACGTCCATGTCCTGCAGATCGAGATCGCTCGCGCTCTCTACATGGACGAAGCCCGGATCGAGCGTCTGCCCGGCTTCGAGACAGTGCAGAACAAACTGACCGATCTGGTCGAAGCGTTAACCCTGCAGGTGCACGACCTGATCGGGTAGCTGATGTCCCGTCATTGCGAGCGGCGCAGTGACACGGCAATGTGGATGATCAATACGGCAGGATCGCACAGGAGACATCATGAGCGACGTTCTCGTCACCCAGGCCGGCCCCGTCCTGGAAATCCTGTTCAACCGGCCGGAGAAGAAAAACGCCCTCACCCAGGCGATGTACGCCGCGGTTACCGATGCCTTCCATCGCGCCGACGAAGATCCGGCAATCCGGGTGGTCCTGCTCAGCGGCGCCGGCGACACCTTCACCTCCGGCAACGATATCAAGGATTTTCAGGCGCGCGCGGCGACGAACGAGGCCTCGCACGCATCGCCTTTCCTCGATGCACTGTCGTCGCTGGCCACTCCGCTGGTCGCGGCGGTCAACGGCGCCGCCATCGGTGTCGGCACCACGATGCTGGCCCACGCCGATCTGGTGATCGCGGCGCGGTCGGCGCGGTTTGTCATGCCGTTCACCAGCCTCGGCCTGGTGCCGGAGGCCGGCAGTTCGCTGCTGTTTCCGCGCCTCGTCGGGCATCAGCGGGCCAGCGCGCTGCTGTTACTGGGTGAACCGATGGACGCGGAGACCGCCCGCGACTGGGGCTTCGTCAATCAGATCGTCGCCGACGAGGACCTGATGCCGGTCGCGCGAACCCTGGCCGCCCGCCTCGCCGCACTGCCGCCCGCCGCCGTCCGCCAGACCAAGGACCTGATCAAAAACGGCCAGCGCGACGTGCCCGGCCGCATCGCCCAGGAACTGGTGCTGTTTCGCGACCGGCTTCGCTCTCCCGAGGCAACCGAAGCATTCCAGGCCTTCGCCGAAAAGCGCAAACCGGATTTTTCGAAGTTCTCTTGATGCAGGCGGGAGGATGCAATGCCGCTGATCCACCACGTCGTAACCGGCCAGGGACAGCCGCCGATCGTGTTCGTACACGGTTTCGGCTGCGCATTGTCCGACTGGGACGCGCAGGTAGCGCACTTCGCCCCGCATCACCGGACCATCGCGCTCGACCTGCCCGCCCACGGCAAAACCCCAGGCACGGCCGCCGACGCCTCGGTTGAACGTTACGGCGCCGACGTCGCCGAACTGCTCCGGGCGCTGGATGTGCCCCCCGCCGTGCTGGTCGGTCACAGCATGGGCTGTCGCGTGGTCACCGAGGCAGCCCTGCAAGCCCCCGAACATACCAGAGCCGCCATCCTGGTGGACGGCAGCCAGTTCGCGCCTGCCATGGCGGCGGTTCTGAGCCAACGCTTCGCCGAACCGGACGGTTACCGCATGATGGTTGACGGGATGTTCAAGGACATGTTCGGCGCCGGCAGCGACATCGCCATCACCGCCCCGGTCCATGCACGCGCCCTGCGCCTGCCTCAGCCGGTCGGGGAAAAACTGCTGACCGACATGCTGCGCTATGATGTCGGCCGCCTCTCAGCGTCGCTGTCCTGCCTCCGCGTCCCGGTCATGGCTTTGCAATCTACCTACAGCAACGAAAAACGCGAGCGCCGCTCGATGCACACCAGCCAGACCACCCCCTATCTCGACATGCTCCGCTCGGTTTTGCCTTCGATCCAAATCGAAATCATCCCCGATACCGGCCATTTCCCGCAACTCGAGCAAAGCCGCAAAACCAACGCTGCGATCGAGCGCTTCATAGCCGAACTCTGTTAACCCCAGCGCCAACGCCCTGCACGTCCCCGAGCAATCCAACAAAGCCTTATCCGTGTGCATCTGTGGTTCCAAATTACTTGCTTGCTGCGCCCGGCCCATTCGCGGCCCTTCAGCCGGCATGTCGGACTGAGAGTGCGCTCCGGAAGTTCCGATCACCCCGAATGGCGCCATTCTTGCTTCGCCGCCGACACCGTATCAACCAGCGAGGCTCCCGCGTGAAAATCGGCGTCTTCATCCCCATCGGCAACAACGGCTGGCTGATTTCGGAGAACTCCCCGCAGTATCACCCCACCTTCGCGCTCAACAAGCAGATCACCCTCACGGCAGAGCGCTACGGGCTCGATTTCGTCCTGTCGATGATCAAGCTGCGCGGCTTCGGCGGCAAAACCGAGTTCTGGGACCACAACCTCGAATCCTTCACCCTGATGGCCGGCCTCGCCGCCGTGACCACACGGATCAAACTCTTTGCGACCTGCGCCACCTTGGTCATTCCCCCGGCGATCGCCGCCCGGATGGCCTCGACGATCGACAGCATCTCCGACGGCCGCTTCGGGCTCAACCTGATCACCGGCTGGCAGAAGCCCGAGTATTCCCAGATGGGCCTCTGGCCAGGCGACGAATATTTTGCCCATCGCTACGAATACGTCGCCGAACACATCCAGATCATGCGCGAACTTTGGGAGACCGGGCATTCCGACTTCAAGGGCAGGTTCTTTACCATGAATGACTGCCGCCTCAGTCCCCGTCCGCAGGCCGAGATGAAGATCATCTGCGCCGGTCAGAGCGAGGCCGGCATGGCGTTCTCCGCCAAATACGCCGACTACAATTTCTGCTTCGGCAAGGGCGTCAACACCCCGACCGCGTTCGCCCCCACGGTGGCCAAGCTGATCGAGTCCAACAAGAAGACCGGGCGCAACGTCACCGCCTATGCCCTGTTCATGATCATCGCCGACGAAACCGACGAAGCTGCCCGCGCCAAATGGGAGCACTACAAGGCCGGCACCGATCACGAAGCGGTCAAATGGCTGGTCGATCAGTCCGCCGCCGACAAGGCCTCGGGCGGCGACACCAATGTCCGCCAGATGGCCGATCCCGTCGCGGCCGTGAACATCAACATGGGCACGCTCGTCGGATCCTACGCAACCGTCGCCCGTCTGCTCGATGAGATCGACACCGTCGAAGGCTGCGAAGGCGTGCTGCTGACATTTGACGACTTCATCAAAGGTACCGAGGATTTCGGCGCGCGCATCCAGCCGCTCATGCAGTCGCGCCAGCACGTGGAGGTCGCCTGATGCATCCGGCCGGCTACACCCCGCCTGATGCCGGTAGCGAAGCGGTCACCCTGCCGGCCCGTCCAGAACCGTTGCGGATGAAACCAAATGAGACGGCGGTGATCATCGTCGATATGCAGAACGCCTATGCCAGCGAAGGCGGCTATGTCGATATCGCCGGCTTCGACGTGACCGGCGCCGCCGGCGCCATCGCCAAAACCAGGGCGGTGCTCGATGCCGCCCGTGCCGCCGGTGTGACGGTGATCTACTTCCAGAACGGCTGGGACAAGGACTACGTCGAGGCCGGCACGCCGGGCTCCCCCAACTGGCACAAATCCAACGCCCTGAAAACGATGCGCACCCGTCCCGAACTCGCCGGCACGCTGCTGGCGAAAGGCACCTGGGACTATGCCATCGTCGATGCGTTGCAGCCGCAGCCAGGCGATATCGTCATCCCGAAAACCCGCTACAGCGGCTTCTTCAACACCAATATCGACAGCGTGCTGCGCTCGCGCGGCATCCGCACCCTGGTGTTCACCGGCGTGGCGACCAATGTCTGCGTCGAATCCTCATTGCGCGATGCGTTTCACCTGGAATATTTCGGGGTCGTCCTGGAAGACGCCACGCATCATCTCGGCCCCGCCTTCATCCAGCAGGCGTCGCTCTACAACATCGAGAAATTCTTCGGCTGGGTCTCCACCGTTGCCGATTTCTGCGGTGCCATCAGCCAAACTGCCCCCACCTCCAACAAATAAGGACAGAAGATGCCGAAGACTATCGTCCTACCCCCCGGCACCAGTACGCCGATCGCCCCGTTCTCTCCCGGCACAATGGCGGACGGCATCGTCTATGTGTCCGGCACGCTGGCGTTCGACAAGGACAACAACGTCGTCCATGTCGGCGACGCCGCCGCGCAGACCCGCCATGTGCTAGAAACCATCAAGTCGGTGATCGAAACCGCCGGCGGCATCATGGACGACGTCACCTTCAACTCCATCTTCATCAAGGACTGGGCAGACTACGCCGCGCTGAACAAGGTGTACGCTGAGTATTTCCCCGGCGACAAACCCGCCCGCTTCTGCATCCAGTGCGGCCTGGTGAAGCCCGATGCCCTGGTGGAGATCGCCACCATCGCGCATGTCGGGAAAAAATAGCAGTGGTGGTCCCGGCTTCGCGAACGCGGTAGGATCACCACCGCCGCGAAAATGGGAGACGCATCCATGGCCACGCTCGCTCTCGATGCACGTTCTGCCGCTGCCATCGCCCCGCCGCCACCCAGAGCACTTGCCCATGTGCCGGGAGACGCTGGCTGGCCGTTGATCGGCAGCACGTTCGAAGCCCTCGCCGATCCGAAGCGTTACTTCGAAAAGCTGGCTGAAAAGCATGGCCTCGTCGTCCGCTTCAACGTCCTTGGCGAGACCGGTGTCCAGCTTCTCGGTCCGGACGGCAACGAACTGATGCTGCTCGACCAGCAGCGGCTGTTTTCCTCCGAAGCGGGGTGGGCGCGGTTCATGAACAGGCTGTTCCCCCGCGGCCTGATGATGATGGATTACGACGAGCACCGCCTGCATCGCCGTGCCCTGTCGGTCGCCTTCAAGGCGGGTCCGATGAAGGCCTACCTCAGCGCGCTCGACGCTGGCATCGCCGCCCGTGTGGCGCAGTGGCGCGCATCACCCGGCCCGATGCAGTTCTATCCCGCAATGAAACGGCTGACCCTCGACCTGGCCGCCACATCGTTCCTCGGGACCGGTCTCGGCGCAGAAATGGACGGCATCACTGCGGCGTTCGTCGATATGGTCGCGGCAACGATCGCACCGATCCGCGTGGCGTTGCCAGGCACCCAGTTGCGCCATGGCATAAACGGCCGCGCCCGCATCGTCGCCTGGTTCAGCCGCCAGGTGCCGATCCGCCGCGAGCAGGGTGGCAGCGACCTGTTCTCGGAACTGTGCAGAGCCACCACGGATGACGGCGCGCTGCTGTCAACCCAGGCCGTCGTCGACCACATGAGCTTCTTCATGATGGCGGCACACGACACCATGACCTCATCGCTGACCAGCCTGGTATGGCTGCTCGCTGCCAACCCCGAGTGGCAGCGGCGTCTGCGCGACGAAATCGCTGGCCTGGGCCTTCACCGCGATGAGCCCGTGCCGTTCGAGCGGCTGGACGAGATGAAGCTGACCGAGATGGCATTCAAGGAAACACTGCGGATCATGCCGCCGGTGCCGGCTGTCCCGCGCCGGGCGCTGCGTGATTTCAGCTACGCCGGCTTCCACATTCCCGCCGGCACAGCGGTCGGCGTCAATCCCCTTTTCACCCACCACATGCCGCAGATCTGGCCCGATCCCAGCCATTTCGATCCCAACCGTTTCACCGAGGCCGCACAGGCCGGGCGGCACCGTTTTGCCTTTGTGCCGTTCGGCGGCGGCGCCCATATGTGCCTCGGGCTGAATTTTGCGCATATGCAGGCGAAGTGCTTCGCCCATCATCTGCTGCAGAATCTGTCGGTCAGCGTCGCCCCGGGATACGCGCCCGCCTGGAAGATGTGGCCGATCCCGCAGCCCAAGGACGGATTGCGCGTGACCGTTGCCCCCATCTGACTGACACCATGTTCCACGAAATTCATGGCCGAACCGACCGCGATGCCCCGACGGTGCTGCTGTCCTCCGGCCTAGGCGGCGCGGCACACTACTGGACGCCGCAGATCCCCGCCCTGGCGCAGCACCTCCGGGTCATTACCTACGACCAGACCGGCACCGGCCGCAGCCCCGCCGTCCTGCCGCCGGACTACACGATTGCCGGCATGGCCGCCGAACTCGCTGCCCTGCTCGACAGTCTGGGCGTCCGCAAAACACACCTCATCGGCCACGCCCTTGGTGGCCTGATCGGCCTGCAACTCGCGGCGGACCGGCCCGCCCTGGTAGACCGCCTCGTACTGGTCAACGCCTGGGCAAAAACCCACCCGCACACGCTGCGCTGCTTCGCCGCCCGCAAAAACCTGCTGCTGAACAGCGGCGTCGAGGCCTACGTGCAGGCCCAGCCGCTGTTTCTCTACCCCGCCGCCTGGCTCGCCGATCGCCAGGACTGGCTGGCTGAACAGGATGCCGCCACGATTGCCCATTTCCCCCCGGTCGAAACGGTCCTCAAACGGATCGCCGCCATCGAGGCATTTGACCTGACTGCCAAAATCCCCAGTATTGTCACCGCCACCCT
>Ga0302319_10009521_pt1 | contig 18663 bp, 20 predicted proteins | sample Bog_T0_2_FD_203319 | JGI IMG/M metagenome (GOLD analysis project Ga0302319, IMG submission 203319) | Peat permafrost microbial communities from Stordalen Mire near Abisko, Sweden - Bog_T0_2 | ecosystem: Environmental > Terrestrial > Soil > Wetlands > Peat | place: Sweden: Abisko, Stordalen Mire... | reverse complement strand
GCCGGCGTTCTCCAATGAGGAGCTGACGCAGGCGGTGCACGACAATTTGCGCAATCTGGGCCTCGACGCGCTGGAAGTGGTCAATCTGCGCAGCATGTTTAGCCAGCACGGCCCGGCCGAAGGCTCGATCGAGGCGCCGCTGACCGTGCTGGCCGGACTGCAGCAACAGGGGTTGGTGAAGCATATCGGGCTCAGCAACGTCACGCCCACGCAGGTTGCCGAAGGGCGGTCGATTTGCGACATCGTTTGCGTGCAGAACTACTACAATGTGGCGCACCGCGACGATGACGCGCTGATCGACGATCTGGCGCGCGACGGCATTGCCTATGTGCCGTTCTTTCCGCTGGGCGGTTTTTCGCCGCTGCAATCGTTCACGTTGAACAGTGTCGCGGCGCGGCTGGGTGCCACGCCGATGCAAGTGGCGCTGGCGTGGCTGCTGCGACGGTCGCCAAATATCCTGCTCATTCCCGGCACTTCGTCGGTGTTGCATTTGCGGGAAAACCTGGCGGCGGCGGAGCTGGCGCTGCCGGACGATGCCATGCGCGAACTGGACGGCGTGGCGGAAGCGGCGGCCTGAGGGGCGCCAGACGTTACGGTGCCGGCAGCGTTGCGAGCGGATCGCGCGCCGGAATATCGAGCTGGCTGAAATGGCGCAGGTTGTGCGTCAGGATCGTGTAGCCGTGGCGCGCGGCGGTAGCGGCGATGATCAGGCCGGCCAGACCAGGAGCATGCCCAAGGGCACGGGCCCGGTCGGACAGCGTGCCGGCCAGGCGCGCCGTGGCGCAGTCCACGGGAAGCTGGATTTCGTGCATTGGAAGCTTCTGTGACTACTGTAGTCATATTGGGTTCTGCTGCCGCGTCGGTCAAATGCCGGGCGCGGCGGCGCGTTGCCCTGGAAGCACAGAAGCGATACACAGGCGCAATGAGCTGGCGGCACGAACATGCGCGCTGAGCTGGCGCGCCTGGCGCTCGGCGCGCTCGATATTCTGCTGCCGCCGCATTGCCCGGCTTGCGATGCCGAAGTGGCCGTGCAGGGCACGTTCTGCACCGCGTGCTTCGCCGCGTTGAACTTCATTACTGAGCCGCTCTGCCATGGCTGCGGCCTGCCCTTCGGCAGCTGGGCCCAGGCCGGCCCCGCGCGCACTTGCCTGACATGCGACACCAATCCGCCGATCTGGCGCGAGGCGCGCGCCGCGCTGGTTTACGACGACGCGGCGCGCCGCCTGGTGCTGCCCTTCAAGCACGCGGATCGGCAGGAACTGGCCATCGTGCTGGCCACCCACATGGCCCGCGCCGGCCGCGCCTTGCTGCCCCAGGCGCAAATCATTGTGCCAGTGCCGCTGCACCGCTGGCGGTTGTTCCGCCGCGGCTTCAATCAGGCCGCTCTGCTGGCCCAGGCGCTGGCCGAACGCACGGGCCTGGCGTGCCTGCCGGACGCCCTGCGGCGCCCCCGGCGCACGCCGGTTCTGGGTCCGCTATCGGCCACGGAACGCGCCCGCGCGCTGTGCGGTGCGTTCACCGTCCGTCCCAGCCGTGCAACGTCGCTGCGCGACGCGCACGTTTTGCTGATCGATGACGTTATGACATCGGGGGCCACCGCCAATGCCTGCGCCGAAACGTTGCTGCAAGCTGGGTGTGCTGGGGTGGATGTTTTGGTGGCGGCGCGGGTGCCGGATCCAAGAAGAAAATAGTTCTTTTTTGAAAAAAAGAACCAAAAAACTTTTACGTGGCTGTCGCCAACTACCCGGCGACAGCCGCGTAAAAGTTTTTGCTTCTGTTTTCAAAAAGAAGCGCTTCCTAAATGCTTGCTATTGAAACCAACGCCGCACGCGGCATGCGGGCCGAGACCGCGGCCTGCGCCGCGCTGGCAGCCGACGGGTTCGCCATCCTGGGAAGGCGCTTGCGCACGCCGGCCGGCGAAATCGACATTGCCGCGCAGCGCGATGGGCTGCTGGTGTTCGTGGAGGTAAAATGCCGCGCCGACCTGGCGCGCGCCGCCTACGCGCTGGGCGCACGGCAGCAGGCGCGGCTGCTTGCGGCGGCCGAGATAGTGCTCGCGGCACATCCCGAATGGGGCAGGGCAGGGGTGCGGTTCGATGTCTTGCTGGTGGACCGGGCGGGGCGGGTTCGGCGCATAATGGATGCAATTCGTCAAAGCAATTGAAGGAAGTAAGGCAAGCGGTGCTTTTTTGAAAAAAAGAACGAAAAAACTTTATCCCTTTTGCCGGCTGGACTTTAGCGCCCGCACCAGGAAATATTCGTTGTAGGGACGGTCATCGGTAATGATCGGCCCATCATTGCCCAGGGGCATGACGGACTCGGTTGCCACATGCCGACTGAGGATAGCCTCGGCCATGTCGGCAACCGAATCCTTCCGTTCCCATTCCAGCAGATCGACCTGAGCTTTCGGCGGCAGCCGCGCAGCGAAGGTTTCCGGCGTCAGTTCCGCGATCGGCTGCATCGAAGCAACTATATGGTAGCCCCAGTCCTTGATCGACCGGAATACCTCGACATAGGGAAACTCAAGCTTCACCGTTCGAACAACCGCGTCCAGTATCGCTTTGTCGCTAATGGGAATCCATTGCTGCAGGATGCCGCCGGCGTTGAGCCGATGCTTGGCAGCCTGATAGAACTCGCGGGAATACAGCAGGCTGGACCCCGCCGCCTCCACAGGCGGTGGTGGATCGATAACGATGACGTCGAAACTCTGGTCGGTACGCTCAAGAAACCGCCGCCCATCATCGACGATCACATGCGCCTTGGGATTGGCAAGCACGGCGGCCGCATCGGCATGAAAATAGCCGAACGATTTGATAACGCTGCCTGTCAAATCGACCACCGTCGTATCGATTCCCCAACTGGCCATGGAGCGGAACGTGGTGCCCATGCCGAAGCAGATCACCAACCCCTTTTGCGGATGCCCTTGCAGTGCCAGCGGCAGGTGAGCAATGACCTTGGTAATAGGGGTTAGAATCGTGATGCCGATGCCGTTCACCAGCAGGTGCTTGTTGAGTCCTTGACCAAACGCAATGGCGGTGGCGACATAATCGCGATGCACCTCGCGCGGGGCATGCCGCGAGACGTTGGCTTCGTAGCTGCGGCTGGCGAACCCGCCGATCAGCAGCGGTAGCAACGGCAATGCCACGCGCAGCGCCACCGCGCCCGCCGGGCCGCCGGAGCGAATCCAGCCCCAGCCCGCCAGGACCGCCACCGGCAGGGCCAACAGGACCATGCAAATGCGAATATCGAACAGCGTTACCAGGCAATAGCCAGCGAAGAGCGGGCCTAGCGTGCCGCCGGCGATATTGATGGCGTAGGCACGCCCCACCTGCCGCTCGTCGCCGCCGGCATAATCATCGATTACCTTGGGCGTGAGAAATCCCAGCACGGCACAGAACGGCACGATGCTGAGCAGCACGCCCAGCCCGGTCATTTGAATGCGCGGGTCATCGAACACAGCGGGGCAGGCGGCCGTGACAGCGGCCCAGAACAGGATCGCGGCGTTGTTCGGCATTGCGCCGCTCGCCGCCCGCCGCCGGTAGATGTAGGTGCCGACGCATGTCGACAGCAGATACGTTGCAAGGATGGCCGCGAAGGCATAGATTGTTGTTGCAAGCACGATGGTAAAGCCGCGTGCCCAGACCACCTCCATCGCCAGCGCGCAAAATCCCGTCGTGAACAGCACCCATTCGATAAAGCGTCCGTCGCTTCGCGGCATCGCGGCGAGTGGCGGCAGTGCAATCGCGGCGCCGGCGACGCGGGCGCGCCAGCCAATAGCGACACTGGTAACCGCAATCGCCACGTTGCAGCTTGCCGCGATCCAGCTCGTATGCCGAAAGCCGAACAACTCGATCATGAAACCGGCGCTGGCCAGCGCGCCGGTGACCGCGCCGGCGACGTTGCCGAGGTAGAGATAACTGAAGCTGCGCCCCTCATTCGGCCGGATCGCACGGATGAAGCCGATCATAAGGGGAAACGTGGCGCCCATAAAAATGCACCATGGCAACAACGACGCCACGATGATCGTGGCCGAAGCGAGAAGATAAAATACGGAGCTTGGACTATCGAGCTCCAGGAGGCGGGCGGCGCCGCAATCGAACGCCGCCGGCACCACCAGGGCGCCGACACCGATTAGCAGTTCCGCCGCGGCATAGGTGACCGCGGGAGAGACATTCAGAGCCGATGCCAGCCTGCCGCCCCATCGTCCGGCCGCCACCGACCCCAGGCCAAGGCCAAGCATGAAGGTGGAGATCACCACCGACAGTACCGGCGTGACGATACCAAAATGGGCAAAGGCCATCCGCAGCCAGACGATCTGATACACTAGGCTGGCGAAGCCCGAAGCAACGAAGAGAGCAAAAACGATCGGATACATGTCCGGTCCACCCGAAGTCGATCTGAACGACTGCACTACCAGTCGAACCGGATTCGCCCGATAGGGCTGCCCGCGTCAAACCGCGGCCGTGGCCGCGGCCGGCGCGCCCCTCATCAAGGCTAAGCAACTGAGAGTAAAAGTTTTTTGGTTCTTTTTTTCAAAAAAGAACCGCTTTGCTTACTTGGATTCCGAAGCCGCGAGCCCCGCCCATTGCCTCAGGCCGCTTCGGCTGCCGCCTGCTGCCTCACCTGCCCGGACAGCGCCGCCACCGCGGTTTGCAGCGTTTCGCCCTGGTCGGCCAGGGTAGCGCACACATCGCGAATCCGGCCGATTTCGGCGTTGGTTTCGCCGGAAGCGGCGGACACGCCCTGGACCGCTTCGCGCGCGTTGGCCGTTCCGGAAGCTGCCTCCTGCGCCGCCGCGGCGATTTCGCTGGTGGCGGCGCTCTGTTGCTCCACGGCCGCCGCGATCGCTTCAGTAATGGCCGTCGTGCGTTCCACACCGGCCCCGATGCCGCGGATGGCGGTAACGGCGCGGGTCGTGGCGGCCTGGATCTGGCCGATCTGGGCGCTGATGTCCTCGGTGGCCTTGGCGGTTTGCGTCGCCAGGGCTTTCACTTCGGACGCGACGACCGCAAAGCCTTTGCCGTGTTCGCCGGCCCTGGCGGCTTCGATCGTGGCGTTCAACGCCAGCAGATTTGTCTGCCCAGCGATGTTGTTAATCAATTGCACGACATCGCCTATGCGCCCGGCGCCCTGCGCCAATTCCTCGATCGTCGCGCTGGTGGCCCGCGCGTCCTCCAGCGTCTGCGCGGCGCTGGTGGCGGCTTGCGCGACGCGGCGGGTGATTTCGGCCACCGAGGCGGCCATTTGCGTGGCGGAAGCCGCCACGGTTTGCACGCTGGCGGTCGCGCGCTGTGAGTTATCCAATGAGCGGGCCGCCTGCGTGGCCGCGTGCGCCCCGGCGCCGGCCAGGGAATCGGCCGAGCTACCCAGGCTGCGCGAGGTCGCGGCCAAAGCGTCAGCCACGCCGCCGAGTTTGCCGTCCAGTTCCGCGGCCAGGCCCAGCAAGGCTTCGCGCCGGTCATGCGCGGCGCTCTCGCGAAGGCGGGTCTCCGCCAGTTCGCGTTGCCCGGCCAGCAGCGCCGCGGCGGCGCCAGCAGCCTCGGCGGCCTTGATCGCAGCTTCCGTCCTGCCGATCAGCCAGACCAGCGCCGCTGCCTCGCACACCAGGATAACGGCATGGAAAATCACTCGCGCCAGGTCGCCGCCGCCGGGGAACACCAAGGCGGGCAGCAGGAAATTGAGCGCCAGGTGGTGTACGGCGACCACGCAAGCGCCGACGATAATGGCCTGCCAGTCGACCAGCGCGGCGCAAAGGGCCAGCACCGCGAAAAACATCATATGGCCGTCGATCTGCCAGGGGCTGCCAGCCATTTCGTAAACGAACAGCGCCGGCATGGCGCACAGCGCGGCGCTTATCGTAGCGCGGTCGGAAGGCGCGGCGGGGCGTTTCAGGTGCAGAAACGTTACGGTCGCGACAATTCCGGCCCACAGCAGCAGCGGCAGCCAGAGCGCGCCGACCGCGAGCCAGCCGGCGCCAAGCAGGATCGGGCCAAACAGCCACAGCACGGCCAGCAGCGCCCGCTCGGACGCGCGACGCAATTGCGCCAGCCGGCCGTGCTGCGCGGTTTCCGTCATGTCAAGTGACGATTGCTGCACGGGGCGGTTCCTTGCCAAAGGACGATAGGGCCCGCGCTGGCGCGAATGCGTGCCGTATTGCCGCGCAAGACGGCGAAGCCTGCGGCTGGCACGGCGACCAGGTCGGCGCCGCTCCGTGCGGCCAGCATCGCGGCGACCGCTGGTGATGGCGCCCGGATCAATACCGTCGCGGTTCCAGAGGGCAGGTATTGCGCGATCGCGATCACGGCGTTGACCGTGGTGGCGATGAGAAACGCGGGGAAAAGTCCGCTGGCCGTCATGCAAGCTGCTCTATAGTAGCAGGATTAAGCCTTCCCGAACGCCAGCCCGCGCGGCCTTGGTAACGAAAGGGCTCTTTTTTTTTGAAAAAAGAACCAAAAAACTCTTACGCTGCTGTCGCGGCGTAGCCCGCGACAGCCGTACAAAAGTTTATGCTTTTTCAAAAAGAAGCGCTTTCCGCCTGATCGGGCGTTGCCGGCTGAACCTAGCGACCGCGACGCGGACAGCCCCTTCAACCGGCCGTTAGGTCTTGGACGCCTACGATATCGCTGTCGCGCAAAAGCTTACGCTAACGCGCGCATCGATGGTCGGAGTTTCCAGATGGACCCAAATCTACTCAGCTATACCGTGTCGGCGCTCAATTCCGGTGGCGCGGAGACCGCCGCCCGCCTCGCCAGGATGGCAATCGAGCAGAACGGTTACGACACCGCTGCCTGGCATGTATTGGGCCATGCAGAACTGCGGTTGCAGCATTATGCCAAAGCAAATCATTGTTTTTGCGTCTGCCTTTCGCACAATCCCGAGCACGCGCCATCGAGACAGTTGTTTCATGAGACCTTCGGCAGAGCCACCCTGGAATGCGCCGCCGAGCTCAGCGCTGCTTTCCGAAACATCGAGCTGGCGCTGGAAACCAGGCTGGACGATCTATACCAGGGCAAGGTCATGAGCGGGTTCTTCCAGGGCATGCAACTCCATAAGGAGACCACTTGGATTAACGACAAATCGGCCAAGCTTTTGGGCGTGTACGAGTCCAATCTACATCCATGGCTGGAACAATGCGTTGCGCAGCCGTACGAACACATTATCAATATCGGCTGCGCCGAAGGGTATTATGCGGTTGGCCTGGCGCTCAAAATTCCTGGCGCGCAGGTTCATGCATACGATTCCGACGAAGCGGCGCAACGCGTCTGCTTCGAGACAGCGCGTCTCAACGGCGTGTCTGAACGCATGATTGTTGCCGGCGCCTGCACCGCCCAGGGCCTCAACGCCGCCATTGTTCAGCATCGCCGCACGCTGGTATTCGCCGATTGTGAAGGATATGAAATGGTTTTGCTGGACCCGGAGGCGGCGCCCGCCCTAACCGGCACCGATATCATCGTCGAGACGCATGATTTCTTCGGCAATCGCAGCATCGTCGATACGCTCCTCCAAAGGTTTGCCACCACGCATGTCATTGCTGTGCAAAAAGAAACGGGACGCAATCCAAATGAGTTCGCCGCGCTCGTGGAACTACCGTCGGTCATATCCTGGCTCGCCATGTGCGAGTGGCGGCCCAAGGCCCAGACCTGGTTGCGGCTCCTGGCCAAGGAGCCAACACCTGCGTAGCCGAGGCTGAAGCTGACCGTCGAGAAGCAAGGAAGCGTTTCTTTTTGAAAAAAGAAGCAAGAACTTTTGGCCGTTGGCAGGCGCGTTGAACCGTCCGCTAACTCATTATAAGAAAGAGTTTTTTGGTTCTTTCTTGCAAAAAAGAACCGCTTTCCATGGTCTTTCGGCCCAATCCGGGGTGTAATCGCGGCGCGGGTCGGTATGTTGTCGCTCGCGCGGCACAGTCCGCGCGCTGCGTGGCGTCTGGCGCGCCCAGCCGTTCAGGTTTCGCTTGCAACCCCCGCCAGGCCGCGCGCACGATTTGCCATGCGGAGTCCGAATTGGTGCGCCGCACCCCAAAAACTCCACATATTGTAGTAGCGCCACAGGTCGGGAACCATATATGGTATTCTCCTTGACGCGAGCGGAGGCAGGTTCAGGATGGACGGCATGACGAATCGAGACAGCCTTGACCGGGGGGAACCTACGTTGCTCGACGATGCCGTACAGCTGAAAGGCCACCACCAGGTTCGCGTGGACCGTTCCCGCGATGCGCTGCTGACCGATTTCGGCCGCGCCACACTGGACGACCGCTACCTAATGCCGGGCGAAAGCTACCAGGACCTGTTTGCCCGCGTGGCCAGCTTCTACAGCGACGATACCGCGCATGCGCAGCGCCTGTATGACTATATCAGCAAGCTCTGGCTGATGCCGGCCACGCCGGTGCTGTCGAACGGCGGCACGGCGCGCGGCCTGCCGATCAGCTGCTTCCTGAACGAGGCTAGCGATAGCCTGGACGGCATTGTGGGCCTTTGGAACGAGAATGTGTGGCTCGCCAGCAAGGGCGGCGGCATTGGCAGCTACTGGGGCAATTTGCGGTCGATCGGCGAAAAGGTCGGCATGAACGGCAAGACCAGCGGCGTTATCCCGTTCATCCGCGTCATGGACAGTCTTACCCTGGCCATTAGCCAGGGGTCGCTGCGGCGCGGTTCGGCGGCCGTGTATCTGCCTGTCGCCCATCCGGAAATCGAGGAATTCGTTGAAATCCGCCGCCCCACCGGCGGCGATCCGAATCGCAAGGCGCTGAACCTGCACCACGGCATTCTGGTGTCGGACGAGTTCATGCGCGCCGTCGAGGAGGACCAGCCTTGGCCGCTGCGCAGCCCGAAGGATAATGCGATCGTACGCAGCATCCAGGCGCGCGCGTTGTGGATTCGCATTCTGACGGCGCGCGTGGAAACCGGCGAGCCATACCTGGTGTTCTCCGATCATGTGAACAATGCGCGGCCGCAGCACCAGAAGCTGGCCGGGCTGGAAGTGAAAACCAGCAACCTGTGCAGCGAAATCACGCTGCCGACCGGGCTGGATCAATACGGCAAGCAACGCACCGCGGTGTGCTGCCTGACCAGCGTGAATCTCGAGACCTGGATGGAGTGGAAGGATCACCCGCTCTTCGTCGAGGACGCGATGCGCTTCCTGGACAACGTGCTGCAGGATTTCATCGACCGTGCGCCGGACGGCATGGAGCGGGCGAAATATTCCGCGGCGCGCGAGCGTTCGGTCGGCCTGGGCGTGATGGGCTTTCACAGCTTCTTGCAGTTACAGAACGTGCCGTTTGAAAGCGTGATCGCAAAAGTCTGGAACAAGCGCATGTTCGCGCAGATCCGCAAACAGGCCGATGCCGCCTCGCGCCTGCTGGCCGAGGAGCGCGGCGCCTGCCCGGATGCCGCGGATTACGGCATCATGGAGCGGTTTTCGAACAAGATCGCGATTGCGCCCACCGCTTCGATTTCAATTATCGCCGGCAATACCAGCCCCGGTATCGAACCGATCGCGGCCAATGTGTTCCTGCAAAAAACTCTGTCCGGCAGTTTCACGGTACGCAACCGGCCATTGCAGGTGCTGCTGGCTTCGTATGGCCAGGATAACGAAGAGGTGTGGTCGTCGATCACGCTTAACAAAGGCAGCGTGCAGCATCTGGATTTCCTCAGCGAGCAGGAGAAGGCGGTCTATAAAACCGCGTTCGAACTGGATCAGCGCTGGGTGATCGAACACGCGGCCGACCGCACGCCCTATGTGTGCCAGAGCCAGAGCGTGAACGTTTTCCTGCCGGCCAACGTGCACAAGCGCGATTTGCACGAAATCCACATGTTGGCGTGGAAGCGCGGCATGAAGAGCCTCTACTATTGCCGATCTTTGAGCATTCAGCGTGCCGATACTGTCAGCGACATGCCGGTGTCGGCCCTGTTGTCGTTCGGCGTGTCAGCGGCGAATGACATGGCGCCGCTGCCGCTGGCGGCGAAAGCTCCGGCCAGCACCAATTATGAAGAGTGCCTGGCCTGCCAGTAGCCCGCCTTTCAGTGGCCAGGCTGCCACTACGCGGTAAGCTGGCTCGCCGGCCGACCTAGAACCTGCACTCAATTTGAAATGAACGAGAACGCCACGATGGACATCCACCCGATCGACGAGCAGCCCGTTCGCTTCGACCTGCTGACCGAAAACCCGGTCTACAAACCGTTCCGCTACCCCTGGGCCTACGAAGCCTGGCTGACGCAACAGCGCGTGCACTGGCTGCCGGAGGAGGTCCCCCTGGCTGACGATGTAAAGGATTGGCATCGCAACCTGACCGACGGCGAACGCAACCTGGTGACCCAAATCTTCCGGTTCTTCACGCAATCGGACGTCGAGGTGAATAATTGCTATATGAAGCACTACAGTCAGGTGTTCAAACCGACTGAAATCCTGATGATGCTATCGGCATTCTCGAATATTGAGACGATTCACATCGCGGCCTACAGCCATTTGCTCGATACGATTGGCATGCCTGAAATCGAATACCAGGCATTCCGGCGCTTCAAGGAGATGAAGGCGAAATACGACTATATGCAGTCGTTCCGAGTCGACAGCCGTCATGAAATCGCCAAAACCCTTGCCGCGTTCGGCGCCTTCACCGAAGGCTTGCAGCTATTTGCATCTTTCGCGATTCTGTTGAATTTTCCGAGATTCAACAAACTCAAGGGGATGGGTCAGATTGTTTCGTGGTCCGTGCGCGATGAGACGCTGCATTGCTTGTCCATCATCAAGCTGTTCCGCACCTTTATCTCCGAGAATCCGGAGATCTGGACGGAAGACCTCAAACGTGAACTGTATATCGTATGCGCCACCATAGTTGATCATGAAGATGCGTTCATCGATCTGGCGTTCGAATTCGGTCCGGTGGAGGGGCTGGACGCACGCGATGTCAAAAGCTACATCCGGTTTATCGCCGACAGGCGACTGATGCAGTTAGGTCTCAATCCGCTGTTCCATGTCAGCCGCAATCCGCTGCCCTGGCTCGACGACATGCTCAATGCCGTCGAACATGCGAACTTCTTTGAGAATCGTGCCACTGAGTACAGTCGCGCCTCCACGCTCGGCACCTGGGAGGACGCGTTTGCCGGCTCCCGCTCCGCGGATAGCGAGGCGGCGCCCCTCATTGCGGACTAGAAGATAGAACTGTGTCTTACCACTTGCGTTATATCCCCAAGAGTCCCAAGTATTTTTACCGGGTAGGACAAAGCTTGCCCAATGGTCGTACGGCGGGGCGCCTATGAGCGAGTTTGCTGATGAAGACCTGGGTGCAACCGAAGGCCGCGATCGCGCGACCGGCTCGGGCGCGCGCCATGGCCGCCGGCTTTCCGATAAGATTCTCGTGGCTTTTCATCATGCTTGCGATGCGCAGGATCTGATGGTCGCCGAACAACTGCTCAAAACGCTCGAGTCGATGCTGACCCGGCGCGGCGTGCCGCCGGAGCAGAATCGCCGCCGTGCGCTCGAAAGCCTGGTAGCCGCGCATGAGCGGCTCTGGCATTTGCGGCATCGCGAAAAGTAGCGCTGTTTGCTGGCGTTTGCTGCGGCTTGCTAAGTTTTGGTAACCTTTGCGAAGGTAAAAAAGCAAGCGCTTCTTTTTAAAAAAAGAAGCGAAAACTTTTGCCACTCCGACCGCCAGCGAGCGTATTGGCAAAAAGTGATTGGTTCTTTTTTTCAAAAAAGAACTGCTTCCTTGCTCGCCAACAGCGTATTGGCGTCCGCGGTAAAGGCGCCGTCCGCCGCGTGCAACACTAGGCCAGGCAATACCGCGCTGGCGCCGCGCCCGAGCCTGACGCCGCGCAGTATAATCAGTTTGGCGGGGCTGCCTTGCCGCGGCCATAACGGCAATAATGTCATTTCCGGGCATTTGGCCCCGATGAGCGCTGCCACGGCCTCGGGCAGTGAAGATGCGGGTATTATAATACTCAGTGTACCGCGCGGACGCAGCACGCGGCCCAGTGCGGCCGCCCAAGCCGCCAGCAAACCCGGCGCCGCGCGCTTGGCCGCCGCACGAAGGGCCACCGGAGAGGGCGTGCCGGCCGAATCGTGCCAGGGCGGGTTGGCGAAGGCATGGTCGAACACCCCATCCGACTGCCAGTCCTCGATGGCGATCGGCAGTACGTCCACGCCGCCCACGCCATTCGCGGCCAGGTTGGCGCGGGCCAGTGCTGCCATGGCCGGGTCGCGCTCAACCCCAACCCCGGCCAGGCCGGCCACGCGCGCGGTCAGGCACAGCAATGCGGCGCCGGCGCCGCACCCCGCCTCCACCACCGCCTCGCCTGGCCGGGCCGGCACGCTGGCCGCCAGCAGAACCGGCTCGATGCCCGTGCGGTAGCCGTCCTTGGGCTGCACGTAACGCAAGCGGCCGCCAAGCAGCGTGCCTTCGCTCAGGTCCACGCCTCGCCGGCCTCCTGCAATACCCGGCGCGCCCGGCTCGCATCGTCGTCGCCCACCACCAGGCGGCGCTGAATCGCGCCGATCGACCCCTCCAGGACGCTCATTTGCTGGTCCAGTAAATCGGCCTCGATGCCTGCGTCGCGCAACAAGGCCAACAGGAAGCTCAATCGCACCGGGTCGTTGCTGCGCACCAAAATCTGCATGGAGTCTCCTTCGCCAGGGCGTGTGCGGGGGCGTGTGCGGTGGCATCACGTGATAGGATGCGGCTAGACGGGATTGACCATGGCTTGACCAACAAGGAAACCCCGCCGATATCCAGCCGGAACACCGACAAACGCCACGACAAACGCCCTTTGGGGGGAGACAGTTTTGGGACGCGCCGCCAGCCTGCCGTCCGTGCCGCCACAGGCGGACGAAGAGATGCTCCAGCAGGGTGCGGCCACCCAGGACAGACTGTTCCAGGATGGGGTGACAGACGACGCACTGGCCAGCCTGGCGGGTCTCGTCGCCGACGATATGGCGGCCTGCAACCGCGTGATCGTGCAGAACATGCAAAGCGAGGTGGAGCTGATCCCCCGCCTAGCCGCGCATTTGGTGGCTGCCGGCGGCAAGCGCCTGCGCCCTATCCTGACCCTGGCCAGCGCCCGGATGTGCGGCTATGGCGGCGGCATACGCCACGTGAACCTGGCCGCATGCGTGGAGTTCATTCACACCGCGACGCTGCTGCACGATGACGTGGTGGATGGCAGTCAGCTGCGCCGTGGCCTGGCCAGCGCCAATGCCGTGTTCGGCAACGAGGCCAGCGTGCTGGTCGGCGATTTCCTGTTCAGCCGCGCCTTTCAGCTCATGACCGCCGATGGCAGCCTGCACGTGCTGCGCATCCTGTCGGACGCCGCGGCCACCATCGCCGAGGGCGAGGTGCTGCAACTGGTGACGCAGAACGACCTTTCGACGAGCGAGGATCGCTATCTCTCGGTGATTCAGGGCAAGACCGCGGCGCTGTTCGCGGCCGCGTGTCAGGTGGGCGCCGTGGTGGCCGCGCGCAGCGAGGCCGAGGAGCAGGCGCTGTCCGATTACGGCGCGGCGATCGGCATGGCGTTCCAACTGGTGGACGACGCGCTGGATTACGCGGCCGACCAGCGCACGCTGGGCAAAACCGTGGGTGACGATTTCCGCGAGGGCAAGATCACGCTGCCGGTGCTGGCGGCGTTCCACGCGGGCAGCGAGGCGGACCAGCAATTCTGGCGCCGGACGATCGAGGATAGCGAGCAGACCGAGGACGATCTGGAGCAGGCTTTGGCGTTGATGGCGCGGACGGGCGCGATCGAGACGACTTTGCTGCGGGCCGAGCAGTATGCGGCGCGGGCGAAGGCCGCGCTGGCGCCGTTTTCGGCTTCGCCGTACCTGCGGGGGCTGGTTTCTGTTGCTGACTATACTGTGGCTCGTACGCGGTAGTTAACTAAGCAAGAATCTTCTTTTTCTGAAGAAAAAGAAGCAGAAAGACTTTTGCTTTTTAGGAGCCGCGGCATGGCGAATCCGGGGCCGGTCACCCAGGCTTCTGTTGATCCGAATTTTGTTGGCGCCGTTGTGGCGGGGCGCAAGACCGCCCTGCCGCCGGCGCGCGCGCGGCTGACGGGCTGGCTGCGCGCCTCGCTGCTCGATGGCTTTGCCTGGGCGTTCACCACGCCAATTCTGCGCCTGTCCACCGGCGCCTGGCCGACACGCGCGGATGTCGCCGCGTTCAGATCGGCATTCCGCCGCTTTACGCCGCTGCCGCCCTTAATGCGCGCGCTGGCCAACACGCCGAGCGGGCGCCATCACCTGACGCGCGCCATGCTGGCGAGTTGGCTGCTGGCCGACGAAGCCTACCAGGGCGAATTGCGCCGCCAATTGCCGCGGGACGAGGGCGTGGCCGGCAACTGTCTGCGCGTTTGGACCGGTCCGAAGGTGACGTTCCTGCACATCGAGAAGACGGCGGGCATGGCGGTGACGCAGGTGTTGAACGAGCAATTCCATCCGTTGCAGATCGATGCCGATTTGCGCCGCGCGTTTCCGCCGCATGTGCTGACGCCGCTGCCGCCGTTTCTGATCGGCCGGGTGCGGCGCTGCTCGCTGGTGTGGGGGCATTACGACGTGCCGTCGATCCGCCGGCTTGGCGACGATCGTTTTACCTTCACGTTCCTGCGGGAGCCGCGGGCGAGAATTCTGTCGCTGTATGCGTATTGGCGCGGCCAGGCGGCGCTGGGGCTGGGGTGGGACGGCAAGAACCAGGCGGTGCTGATGGCGCAGCGCCTGTCGCTGATCGAGTTCCTGAACACCGACGACCCGACAGTCACGGATTATATCGACAATGGCTATGTGCGGCGGCTGACCGGGCAATACCGGAGTTGCCACGCCGTGGACCCGTTGCAGGCGGCGCCCGGCCATTGGCTGGATGAAGCGATGCGGGCGCTGGACGATTTGGATTTCGTCGGCCTGACCGAGGACACGCAGGGCTCGATGGATCGGCTGGGCCAGATGCTAGATTTTGCGCCGCCAGCGCGGATGCCGAAGGTGAATGTGACGCAGGGCGATGCCGGGAAGCGGACGATTGATCCCGAAGTAGAAGCCGCGCTGGATCGCCTGACCGCACTGGACCGCGAACTCTACGCCGCCGCGCGGGCTCGCTTCCACGGTGAGCGTGTCCAGTTAGTCGCCTGAAAGCAAAAGTTTTTTGAGTCTTTTTTCAAAAAAGAACCGCTTGTTTTCTTAAGTGTCGTGCGCCACGACGGCCCCGTGCGCCGCCGACCAGGCGACCGGATTTTCCAGGAACTTGCGCACTTCGGCCAACTGGTGATCCGGAAAATACGGCTTCTCGCGGCAGACCTCGAGCACGTCCCACCAGGTGCAGAGCGCGTGCAGGCTGACATCCATGGCGGCCAGCTTTTCCAGACTGCCCGGAAACACGCCGTAGTAGAAAACGACGAAGGCGTGGTTCACTAGGGCCCCGGCGTCGCGCAGCGCCTGGGCGAAGCGGATCTTGCTGGCGCCGTCGGTGGTCAGGTCCTCCACCAGCAGCGTGCGCAGGCCTTCCGGCACATCGCCTTCGATCAGCGCGTTCTTGCCGAAGCCCTTGGGCTTCTTGCGCACGTAGGACATCGGCGTGCCCATGCGGTCCGCCATCCAGGCGGCGAACGGGATGCCTGCGGTTTCGCCGCCGGCCACGGCCTGGATCTGCTCGTAGCCGACATGGCGGTAGATTTTCTCCACACCAAGGTCGCAGATCCTAGTGCGGGCGCGGGGGAAGAAGATGATCTTGCGGCAGTCGATATAGACTGGGGACTTCCAGCCGCTGGTCAGCGTGTAGGGATCCTCCGGCCGGAAGTTCAGCGCGCCGATTTCCAGCAGGATGCGTGCCGTGGTCAACGCCGCATCGCGGTCCCAGTCGCTGCTCTGTCCGTTTGCCATTGTTTGGGGAGTTCCGTGTTGCCCGTTCCGAGGGGGCTTTTCCACCAGGGGGCGCCATCGGGCAAGTCGCAATGGGATAGGCCGTTGCGCGGCTTACGCACGGTCGATAAACTCCCCGGTTGTTGAGAACAATTCTCAATTGGAGGCGCGCGTGACGGAAATCGGACGGCGGTGCGAGCGGGCAGTGGTGATGGCCTATCGCGAGCTACGTCGCGGCGGGGCGCCTGACATGGCAGCGTTTCAAAGCTGCACGACGCTGTACCGCATCCACCACCCGGAAGCCTCGGTCAGCGAAGCAAGGCGCCTGGTGGCCGAGTGGATCGACCACCACGTGGTCAAGGAGCGCACCGGCCCGACGTCAGGCTGCGTCTGCTGAACCAGCCCGGTCCCGGCGATCACGACCGGTATTACCCTACGCAGTTTACGACACTTATCTTCGACGTCCGAAGCGCCTAAAGCTGGCCGCTCAGCCGACATTCAGGAGAATAGGCATGGTATGGCTTATCGTGATCGCCGCCGTCGTGGCCTATCTTTGGCGCACCGGGAACAAGCCGTTCGAGCGGACGCTGGAGATCGGCGCCTTCACGGTCCCGACCTACAGCGAGTGGTCATCCAAGCGGAACGGGCCGCCGAGCGGCGGGGCGTAAGCCTCGCCGCCCAAGTCTACCGCACTTCGAACGAGACCGGATCGGAGTGCGGCGCATTGGCGGGCACGGTGTGGCCAACGCTACCGGCAATCAGTTGTAGCGTATGCTTGCCGGGCGCCAGCTTCAGCGTCTTGCTCGTCTCGCCGTGCATCAGATGGATATGATGCGAATCCATCGGGATTTGCGCACCCGGCGCCGGTAACCTGGCATCGACAATCAGATGCAGGTGGCCGCCGCGACTCATGCCGGGCATGTCCGGCATCGCCATAGCCATGCCGCCCGGCCCGGCGCTGCCTTGAGTGATCGTAACCGTCACCGGACTCGACACCACCGCGCCTGGCGCCGGCGAAAGGATCGCCGGTGCGACCGGATCGGCGCCCCGGGCGGCGACGGGCATGATACCGAAACCAAAAATCAGCACACCGGCGGCAGCTTTCATGGATATGTCCCTATTTGTTTCAAGAAAAGAAGCGCTTCTTTTTGAAAAAAGAAGCAAAAACTTCTGCCCGGCTGTCGCCGACTAGTCCGCGACAGCCGCGCAAAAATTTTTTAGTTCTTTTTTCCAAAAAGAACTACATGCTTAGTTATACTTCGCGAGCTCCAACTTGCCGATCTGGTTACGATGCACCTCGTCCGGCCCGTCAGCAAAGCGCAAAGTGCGGCTGCTGGCGTAATGATACGCCAGATGCGTATCCTGGCTCACGGCGGCGCCGCCGAACACCTGCATCGCCCAATCGATCACCTGCAGCGCCATGTTCGGCGCCACCACCTTGATCATGGCGATTTCGGCGCGCGCGGCCTTGTTGCCCACCGTATCCATCATGTAGGCGGCCTTCAGCGTCAGCAGGCGCGCCTGTTCGATCCGGCAGCGCGCCTCGGCGATGCGCTCCAGCGTCACGGTCTGTTCGGCGATCGGCTTGCCGAAGGCGACGCGTGACTTGGCGCGCTTGCACATCGATTCCAGCGCGCGCTCGGCCTTGCCGATCAGGCGCATGCAGTGGTGGATGCGCCCCGGGCCAAGGCGCCCCTGCGCGATTTCGAAGCCGCGGCCTTCGCCCAGCAGGATGTTGCTGGCCGGCACGCGCACGTTGCGGAAATCGATTTCCATGTGGCCGTGCGGCGCGTCGTCATAGCCGAACACGGTCAGCGGCCGGATGATATCGACGCCCGCGGCCTCGCGCGGCACCAGGATCATCGATTGCTGCGAATGGCGCGGCGCGGCGGGGTTGGTCTTGCCCATGAAGATGAACAATTTGCAGCGCGGATCGCCGCCGCCGCTGGACCACCATTTGCGGCCGTTCAGCACGTAATCGTCGCCATCACGGACGATGGTGGCTTCGATGTTGGTGGCGTCCGACGATGCGACCGCCGGCTCCGTCATGGCGAAGCAGGAGCGAATCTTGCCGTCCAGCAACGGCATCAGCCATTCCTGCTTTTGCGCTTCGGTGCCGTAACGCTCGATGGTTTCCATATTGCCGGTGTCTGGCGCCGAGCAATTGAACACTTCGGAGGCGAATTCCACGCGGCCCATGATTTCGGCCAGCGGCGCGTATTCGAGGTTAGTGAGGCCGGCGCCGTGCGGGCTATCGGGCAGGAAAAGGTTCCACAGGCCCTCGGCGCGGGCGAGGGGCTTCAACTCGTCGATCAGCTTGGTGGGTTCCCAGCGGTTGCCGGTGTTCACTTCCTCATGGAAGCGATGTTCGTTGGGGTAGATGTGCTTGTCCATGAAGGCCGCGACGCGCTCGCGGTACTCCTGGGTTTTGGGGCTGTAATCGAAATTCATGGCTTAGTGTCCTCTACCGGAAAGGAAGAAAGAAAGGCTTCTTTTTGAAAAAAGAAGCAAAAACTTTTGCCCGGCTGTCGCGGAGTAGCCGGCGACAGCCGTGCAAAAGTTTTTTGGTTCTTTTTTTCAAAAAAGAACGCTTTCCTTATGCTGTTAAAACGATCTTGCCCTGCGCGCGACGACCCATCACGTCATCCAGCGCGTCTTTAACCTGTGTGAGCGGATAAGCCCCACCGACATGAGGTTTTAATTTCCCCTCGGTGAACCATTGCATGATGCGCGCGGTGTTGGCCGCGTGGCCGGCGGGGTCGCGCTGCGTCCAGGCGCCCCAGAACACGCCGATGGCTTCGCCTTCGCGCAGCAGCAGCAAATTCAGCGGCA
>Ga0302319_10009520_pt1 | contig 18663 bp, 14 predicted proteins | sample Bog_T0_2_FD_203319 | JGI IMG/M metagenome (GOLD analysis project Ga0302319, IMG submission 203319) | Peat permafrost microbial communities from Stordalen Mire near Abisko, Sweden - Bog_T0_2 | ecosystem: Environmental > Terrestrial > Soil > Wetlands > Peat | place: Sweden: Abisko, Stordalen Mire... | reverse complement strand
GCGCCGAATTACGCTTCGAACCCAGCAGCTACGGCCGCAGCTGGACCAGGATGGGCGTGTGGTCGGATGGTTTGTCCTGAGCGCGGGGTGCTTTGTCTATCTCGCAACGATCCAGCCTCTGGGCCAGGGCAGGCGATAACAGGAAATGGTCGATCCGGATGCCGCGGTTGTGCTTGAACGCGTCGCGGAAGTAATCCCAAAAAGTAAATTGTCCGCCTTCGCCAGGGTGAAGAGATCGGAACGAATCAACGTAGCCGAGTTGGAGCAAGGCGCGATAACGGGCGCGAGACTCCGGCTGAAAGAGCGCGTCATGCACCCACGAGGCGGGTTTGTGGCAATCGATATCTTCGGGGATCACATTGAAGTCGCCGCCCACGGCAGTTGGTATGCCGTCATCCAGCCAAAGGCGCATCTGGTTATGGAGTCGATCCATCCACGTCAATTTGTAGAGAAACTTGTCAGTTCCAACGGGATTGCCGTTTGGCAGGTAGATGTTAGCGATGCGAATTTGATTGATCACCACTTCGAGAAAGCGCGCGTGACTGTCAGCTTCGTCACCCGCCAGCGTGGTGGTGACAACCTGCATGGGATGGCGAGACAAGATGGCGACGCCGTTATAGGTTTTCTGAGTAACGGCCGCGCTTTCATAACCGAGTTGCGTAAATAGGTCAGTCGGAAACTCCAGGCCTTTCAGTTCCTGGAGCAACAGGACATCGGGGTGGTGGGCGCTAAGCCACGATTTCAGATGTTCGATTCGGGCGCGAAGAGAGTTCACATTCCAACTGGCGATGATCATATTTGGCCTGTGTCTTCTTTCGCCGCAGCAAAAGAAGACACAGGCTTATGATCGCAGGGCTGGCTAGGAGTTAGTGCGCTGCATGTCCCCTTTTGAGCGCCATTTTCGCTTAAACAAATGAAAGGAGCCCTACATGGCGCTCAAACTCAATTTAGGATCTGCCGGCAATATGGATTTGTCGTCAGACGGGGATCTTGCTAAGTACCTGCAACCTGGCCTCGACGGACTTATCCATCTCGATTCAAAGATTACCGATATTCTGGATCAGCCGATATCGCAGGTACCCGCAGGCTCAGTAGCTACCAGCTTCAACTTCAGCTTCACGCCCAGTTGGAAGATCACTCAAAAGGTTGGAATTAAATTATCTGTTAAACCGCAAGCGTCGTGCAAACTGACGATCATTGCTCCGGGCAAGCCGATCTTCACTTACCTCACGGGGCAAGAAGGAACGAAGAATCAAGTCAACGGGGCGAGCAATTTGTACTATGTGGCCATCGAAATGGCGACATCGCTCGCCCTTGATCTAGGAGCGAGTTACAGTTCGGGCGATTTTGGCGTGAGTGCGGATATTGCCGACAGCGATCAGTTTCGCTTGGCGAATTACTACGGCGTCAATCCGAATGTGGCCCTACGCGATGCGGTAAGCCAGGCCTTCTCTCATTTCTCGCTTCCTTTCCATGCGGATTCGATTGCGAATCTACCAAGCGGAGACTTCCTCGATTTCGAGTTCATCGGCAATCTGTCGCTTGGCTTTGGGGCCACGTTTGGTTTTTCACAGATGTTCTTCGGTGGTTTGAGTAAAGGCGAAGTCAGTGCCTCGCTCGCCACGCCGCTCGGAAAGAAGATAGTGTCGGCCGCACCTTCGTTCCAAGTCGGCGCGGCTTTTAAGGTCAACTACGCTCACAAAGACGACTTCCGAGTCATTGTAGGAAGAACGAATTCGGGCGCAACGCTGTATCTGTTAAGCACCAAAGACACGACCACCACAGAAACTGAATCCTTCGGACTTAAGTTCAGCGCCGGGACGAAGTACCGCACAGATGCCGCCACTTTGAAGGCGGAGACCCAGACGGTGGCGAGCGGCATGTTCGATTCCAAGGCGGGCGCACTGCTAGCGAAGAAAATGAACGGCCTTTTCGATAAGGCGGCGACCGACGTCAGCAACTCGGTCAACAACTTATTGAAGGGCGATGGTAAATCGGTACAGCTCGAACTGATTCAGTCGCAAACTGACGAAAACACGGCGCTGTTCATTTACGATTTCGACTTCAATTACGGCACGGGTGCCTATGGCGTTGCCATGAACGGCGATTATGCCAGAGCGTTGTCCATGCCCGGAGTACGGCTGGATCCGCGTTCATTCGTGGAGCAAGTGTACACGCGCAGCGCGGGCGTCAGTTTGCAGTTCTTCCATCTGAACTTGTTTGAAGATGTTAACACTTACATTCAACAGAACGACGTCAGCTATGTAGGAGCTGGTGTTTTTCAGATTCGCAGCGAAGCGGCGGAAAAATCGATTTCACGCCTCTTCGGCAAGGAAGTGGAGGCCGACCTTTACTTTCTGGCACAGTGCAACAATCTCGGACAAAGCGTTTCGGACGCAACTGTCCATATGAAGACAGTGTTCATCGACACCAACAATGCTTCTGCCTATGGGGAGAGTGAACGTTCGGTACAGACGATGAATTTGCCGGAGGTGGCGCAAGCAATGCAGTCTTACGTAGCCCACTATCCCAAGAAACCACTGAAATGGACGCTGGATGTCGATACGGCGTCGCTGGCGCTCATTGACGCGGACGATTATCTTCCGAATGGCAAGCCGGCGCCCGGGCCGCACGAAAAAGACGCGCGCAATTATGAGGCGTTCGTCAAGGCGGTAAGCGGTGTGATTGGGCCGGTGGACACGGTTGCCAGGAGGTTTGAAACGTACTTCGGAAAATATTCGGATTGGGTGGCATTCAACCATGCTGCTAATGGCGAAGAAGACCCGAGTAAGCCAGGCGATCGACTGAACGCGGGCGATACGAACGGCGACCACTGGCCCGATAACTATCCGCCTGATGACGTAACGACGCGCAAACTGGTGCAGAGCTACATCTTGGCCGCGCAACAGTTTATGAACTTGTGCGCGGGCATTAAGGGCTTGCTGGCGGCTTTGCCGGCAACACAAACGGCTGACGCTTATACGACCCTGTACCAGGCGATCTCGGGGATGGTTCGCAAAGAGTCGGACTATCCGACGTTCTTCCTCAAGCCGTCGATAGCGGCGTTGATGGACCTGGCACAAGTGCGGCTCACCGTAGACGGCGCACTGCCTGACCCGACGACAGTGAGCACTTTCGATATCTCATTAGTAGCGAGAAAGGCCGCAGGCGCCAACACACTCGCCAAGGCTGCATGAGCTGAAGATGGCCAGGGAGCGTGTCGATCGAGACGCGCTCCCCGGTTCTCAATCAAGGGGCAGAAGAGGTGTTGCGGCGACGTTACCCTATACAATCTCTCTATGCCCACTCAGCCAGTCTCTCGTCGTCAATTCGTTCAATCTGTCGCAGCAGGAGTGTCGCTCTTAACTGCACGCAGCAATGCCGCTGTGCTCGGCGCTAACGATCGCATTCGCATTGGCGTGATCGGCGCCGGTGGAATGGCGACTGGCCACATGAAGACGCTGGTGAAGATGCGCGAGGCGGAGAATCTGGAGATCGTCAACGTTTGCGACATTTACCAGAAGCGTCTTGATCAAGCCGTGCAACTGACGGGTGGCGCACCTGTGAAGGATTACCGGCGCGTGCTTGAGAACAAAGACATCGATTATGTTCTGATTGCCACACCGGAGCACTGGCATTACCAAATGGCTTCGGAAGCGCTTGACGCGGGCAAACACGTCTATGTAGAGAAGCCCATGACGCAGAACATTGCGCAGGGCCTAAAGCTAGACGCCAAGGTGAAAGCCACGGGGCGCAAGCTACAAGTTGGGGTGCAGGGCATGTCGGACGAGTCATACGCGGTGGCGTATGAACACGTGAAGGCGGGCGAGTTAGGCCATGTGGTGCTGGCGCAGATTGATTATTCCCGCAACTATAAGGGCGATTTCTGGGCGGGCGATGATTATCCGATTGATGCCGATGCGAAGCCCGGCGTCAATTTGGATTGGGAAGCATGGCTGGGGCCGGCACCGAAGCGGGCTTGGGATCCAGAACGGTATTTCCGCTGGCGCCGGTATTGGGATTATTCGGGCGGTATCGCGTCTGACCTGTTTATTCACCGGGCCACGCGCTTGCTTAGGGCGTTGAATCTGTCTTTCCCGGATTACGTAGTCGCCACTGGCGGGAAATTCGAATACAAAGACAGCTTGGCGGAGATTCCCGACACGTTCAACGTGCTGGCGGATTATCCAGGCGGGCCGACGCTGGAACTGGTGTCTTCCATGGGCAACGACACGGCAGTGGACCATATGATTCGCGGCCATCACGCCACGCTCTATTTCACGAAAACCGGCTTTACCATCAAGCCGCAGAAACAATATGAGAATGAGATGCAGCCGATTACCTATGAAAAGAAGGGCGCTGAAGACTTAACCCTGCATCACCGCAATCTACAAGCCGCCATTCGGGAGGGCCAGCCGCTGAACTGCGATTCCGCTTTAGGCTTGCATGGTGTTGTGGTTTGCGATATGGCCGTTGAATCTTTCCGAAAACGGCAGTATCTGAAGTGGGATAACGAAAAGCGCATGGCCGTCCGCGCCTAACTTTTTAGGAAGCAGCAGCGTTGGCAATGGCGCTGCTCAAAGAGCTATTAATGGTGGACCAGATGGTGCTGATTTGAACGCGTGTAGAGGTGAGAACGGCCACAGCAATGAGGACGATGAAGCCGAGCAACAGCGTGTATTCCACCATGTCTTGGCCATCGTCGTTGCGCCATAGCTTTAGCAGGAACGCAGTCATCTCAAGTAACCTATCGTCTGATAGGAGAATTTTCTACACTGCATCGTGATGGGCAATCATCAATAATGGATTGAACGCATGGCGAAGAATTTTAAAGACCTCAGCGAGCAGGAAATTCTGGCCTTAGCCATAACGCTAGAGGAGGAAGATGGGCGGATTTACGGTGAATTCGCTCAGGGCCTGATGCACGAATATCCCGCCACGGCAAAAATGCTGGCCGAAATGCAGGCTGAGGAGTCGGGGCACCGCGCGAGTCTGATTGACCTATACCGCTCGCGTTTTGGCGAGCATATCCCACTGATTCGCAGGCAGGACGTCAAAGGTTTTGTATCCCGTCCGGCCTTTTGGTTAGCGCGCCCGATTGGGCCGAAAGCGGTTCGTCAAGCGATTGAAGAGATGGAAGAGGAGACACGCCGTTACTACCAGTTGGCCATGGCTCGTACCACCGATGTCTCCACCCGGAAGTTGCTGGGAGATTTAGCAGAAGCCGAAGCTAAGCATACGGCGTCGGCTGGGATTATCGAGCAAGAGCACCTTACGCCCGACGTTCGTAAAGGGGAGGAGATCGCTCAACGGCGCGCTTTTGTCCTGCAATTCGTGCAACCTGGTCTGGCCGGCTTGATGGATGGTTCTGTTTCAACGTTGGCACCGGTTTTTGCGGCGGCTTTCGCCACAAAGAGCAGCACGGATGCGTTTCTGGTGGGTCTGGCGGCTTCGATTGGCGCGGGTATCTCTATGGCTTTTGCCGAGGCGCTTTCTGACGATGGTCAACTGACGGGTCGCGGCAGTCCGATCATTCGCGGATTGGTGACCGGCGTGATGACCACGGCTGGCGGTATCGGGCATACGTTGCCGTATCTGATTTCCAATTTCAATACGGCAACCGAGGTAGCTGTTTTCGTGGTCGCCATCGAACTGGCGGCCATCAGTTGGATTCGGCATCATTACATGGATACCCCTCTTTTGCGGGCAGCCATGCAGGTTGTACTGGGCGGCGTGTTAGTCTTTCTGACAGGCATTTTAATCGGTAAGTCTTAAGCCGGTTCTCGGAGTTACAACATGGCAACTTTTGGTTTGACCGAATACGCAGACGCGTGTCCGGAGGTGCGTGCCGTTTATGACGACATCATGGCCACGCGGAAGACTGACTACATCAACAACTTTTGGAAGGCGCTGGCCGCTCATCCGGAGACGCTGCGCCGAACGTGGGAAAGCGTCAAACAAGTGATGGCGGCGGGCGCGTTAGATCCGCTCACGAAAGAGTTGATCTATCTGGCGGTGAGCGCGACCAATCAATGCGGCTATTGCATGGCATCGCATTCGGCTGGGGCGATAGCGAAAGGAGCGACGAAAGAGATGTTGGGCGAATTGTTCGCTGTGGTGGGCATGGCTAACGAGACGAATGCGCTGGCCGGAGGCTTTCAGGTAGAAGTGGACGAGCGGTTCAAGGCGAGTGCATGAGCCGACGCCGCGGCAGAGCGTATCTGTTTATCCGTTGGAGCAGCGGCGGGTACTCCACAACGCGGCTTGGCGATGTAGGCTGGGCCTTTGAGAATATCGACACGCAGGGCAAATTCTATTGTTTCCACTATGGCGCTACCGATGTGGGAGCGCCGGTCAACCAAGCACTCGCAGGGCACCGTTCCTTTTGGACAGAGAAGTGTTTCGACCTGAACGAATTGACGAAGGCGATGTCGGCGAAGAGTCAAGACCGCCCAGGTTTCGATGAAGTAAAAGTCTTCCCGGTGGCGGACGCTAATCCGGATGCGGCACTGCAATTGGCGCAACGTTTGGCCGAAGCGCAGGTCTCCGCCCCAGATCCTTTGGAGGAGACGCGCCAGGTGCTCACGGCCTACGGCGTGAAGGGGTTGATTCCGTCGCGGGCCTTCAGCGCGCCGTTCCTTTGGTACAACATTTTACCTGGGCGCAGCGTGCCCATCCGGCGGCTAGCGGTGCATCTGTTTGAACTCAAGGCTGATGCCCAGACAGAGCCTGCGCTTTCGACCGAGGAAGTGGAACTGGCGGTGCGAAAAGCGAGCGAAAATGTCTCGCTCGTGCGAAGCGTGGGAGAATGCTTTGTATCCCGTGTGCCTACGGGTTTTCTCGTGGCTATCAATATTGCTGTCGAACCTCAAATGCCCGTAGCGGAGAGCCGCCGCATCGCTGATCGCGTTGCCGAAGTGGTGCGCGCCCTGAATCCAAAGATCCGGCACTTCTTTGTGCAGGTTCTACCCGATGAGAAATTATTCTGACCAAGCCTCTGCTGCAAGCGTCCAGGGTTCAGTATGCTGCTGGCTAATATTGTCACCACGTCCCGTCAAGTGGCGGAAACCGCTAAGAGACTGGAAAAAACCAGCCTGCTGGCGGAGTTGCTGCAGCAACTGTCCGCTGAAGAGATAGAGCCAGCGGTGGCTTTCTTGTCCGGCGCGCCGCGGCAAGGGCGAATGGGCGTTGGTTATGCCACGCTGCAGGCGGCTAAGACCGAACCGGCTAGCACTGCTGCGCTCGAAATTTTGCAACTAGATCGTTTGTTCGACCAGCTGGCCGGGGTGAAGGGTTCCGGCGCGGAACAACGCAAACGCTTCCTACTGGCTGAGATTTTCCGGCATGCGACCCGCGAAGAACAAGAATTCCTGCTGCGCTTGATAGGCGGCGAGCTGCGGCAAGGTGCGCTGGAAGGAATAATGCTGGAGGCGCTGGCCAAAGCCACTAAATTACCGGCGGAACGAATTCGCCGTGCGGCCATGGTGGCGGGGGGTTCGGCGGCCATAGCGCACGCGGTTTTCGAAAAGGGCGAAGCGGGGCTGGCGGAGTTCGACATTCAACTATTTCGGCCAGTGCAGCCCATGCTGGCGCAGTCGTCGGAAGACGTCGCTGAGGCGCTGGAGGAGTTGGGTGAGGCGTCGGTCGAATACAAGCTTGATGGCGCGCGCGTTCAGGTTCACAAATCGAACGACCAGGTAGCAGTGTTTTCGCGCGCGGCTAACGATGTCACCGTAGCGGTGCCGGAAGTGGTGGAAATTGTACGCGCATTGCCAGCGCGGGAATTAATTCTGGATGGCGAAGTGCTGAGCCTTACGGCGCAAGGCCGGCCGCAACCGTTCCAGGTTTCGATGCGCCGCTTTGGCCGCAAGCAGGACGTGGCACGTTTGGCCGCCGAACTGCCCATGACGCCGTTTTGGTTCGATCTGATTTACCTGGATGGCGCACCGTTGGTAGATGAGACGCAGAACCGGCGCTTTAGTGAACTCATGCGGCTAGCGCCGGCGAAGCAGGTGATTCCGCACATGGTGACGCGCAGCGTGCAAAAGGCCGAGGAGTTCCTGGGACGCGCTTTGGAAAGCGGCCACGAAGGGCTGATGGCCAAGGCGGTGGCGTCTACCTACGCAGCGGGTGCACGCGGACAAAGCTGGCTCAAAATTAAGCAGGCTCGTACGTTGGATCTGATTGTTTTGGCTGCCGAATGGGGTAACGGGCGGCGCAAGGGCTTTTTGAGTAATCTGCATTTGGGCGCGCGCGATACGGAAAAAGGCGGCTTTGCGATGCTAGGCAAAACGTTCAAAGGGCTCACGGACGAAATGCTTGCCTGGCAGACGGCAGAATTGTTGAAGCTGGAAGTGGCACGTGATAAGTACACCGTTTATGTTCAGCCGAAGTTGATTGTGGAGATTGCGTTCAATGACGTGCAAGTGAGTCCGCGTTATGTGAGCGGGGTGTCGTTGCGCTTTGCGCGGGTGAAGCGGTACCGACCGGATAAAACGCTGGCCGAGGCGGATACGTTTCTGTCGGTACAAAAGATAGCGCTTTCGAGCGCAGCCGGGGCTTGAGCAGAAGCTATGTTGACTCCACAGTTTCAACGAGGCATTGGCTCCACTTTAGCCTCACCATCGAAGCGTTCCATTTCGTAATTGATCTGCGCGCCAGAGCTGAGCGCGAAGCCGGAATGTCGTGTCTTCACACCGCAAGTGGTGAACGCTTGTTGGCCGCTCACGTCCACAGTCACCGGCGGTAGAAATAACGAAAATGCGATTGAACCCACATCGAGTTGCGGCTTCAAAACCACCGACAGCAACTGTCCCGATGGCGTGTCTTGCCGGCTAATTTGTGCGCTGCGGAAGGTTAGGCTACCTTCAGGTCCGAGGTATTCCAACAAGGCGCCGGGAGTAAGACCTTCTACCAATGGACCCGGCGCATCGGGATAATAAGTGATCCTCATGGTGCCAGACCGGCCTACCAGAACGAAAGCATTGGCGCTTCTGATTTGAGCAGGCGCTGCGGAACTCGCCATTCTTTACCCTCCGGCAGGTGTTTTCGGACACTCACCCGCCAATAGAGCAGTGACACAACAGTGCTTTTCGTTTCACAAGTAAGATCGCGAGGTGGCACTGGACGTGAGTTCCGATGGCCCCAGCCTCCGCAAAGAAATCTGGCGCAGGTGCCCCGTCTCTGCGCTCAGAATCGTGGTCCGCGCCAACGCTAGCGGCGTGCGCTTTGTATCGCGCGCTTGTTTCAGCAACAGCAATAACGCATTCTCGTGCGTTAGGCTTTTTGCTTGCGCCAATATGCCAGCAGCACGCGTTACGGCTTTGCGGGTATCCAGCCGGTGTTCTAAGCGCTGGACGGCCGCCCGCGAAAGCTTGTTGCCGACGGACACTTCCAAGCGGTTGAGCATCAGCGCCGTTTGCTGCGCCAAAACCCGAGCAAAACGCAAGGGGCACTCGACGCTCTTTATGCGCGGCTCGAAAAGGATGCGCAGGCTTCCCCATTCGCGCCCGTTGGCGGCAATCAAGCCAGTGGCCGCACCGCGCGGGCCGGGCTTTTTAGAGCCATGCCATTCGCGCGCTTCCACGCCGTCATCGCCGCTTTGAAGCTTCATTTCTATCCCTTGCAAACCGCTCAGCCGCAAAGCCACACTCGCTAGTGATTCCACTCCGCTGACGGCGTCGGGCGCGGTTAACGCTACACGCCCGATGGTCATAACGGCTTCTTGCTCGCTAACGCGGCGCAGACTCCTAAAAAGATTCGGTGATTGTAGTAAGGCACTCATCCTGTTGTCATTCCTTTGAAAATTCTGTTGGCTAGGGTTTAAGGCAGCGATGCGTTTAGCGACAACAACAGCGGCGGGCCGGGCAGCCCGGATTCAAGAACGAAATGGAGAGGGTAAACATAACTACTATATTTCTATTGACATTATGGGGATTGCGTCTTCGAAAGTCAATAGTCAATTTTCATGAGGTAAAAGATTTGTCGATTCGTCCGCAAATGGCGAGTGTTGTACAATTTCGCCTTGACGATGAGACGCTTTCTAACTACTTCTTCTCTGATTTGCGCATCGGCCGCAGTGGCCGTATTCGGGCAACAGCAAACCACCAAAATCGAGCGACTCGCTAAGGCAATGGATGATATTGCACCGGCGGATGCCGCGCTTACCAAAGTGGCTAGCGGCTATGCGTGGACCGAAGGTCCGATCTGGATCTACGACGGCTACTTACTGTTTGCAGAAATTCCCAGCAACACCATTTACAAACTGATACCCAACCACAAGCCAACTATTTTTATGCGCCCTAGCGGGTGGAATCAGCCAACGCCGTTTAACGGTAAAGAGCCTGGCTCTAACGGCATGACGCTTGATTCGCATCTGCGTCTCACAGTAGCCGGGCACGCCAATCGAAATGTGTGGCGCATGGAAACGATGAACCCTAAGGGAACGATCACGATTCTGGCCGATTCGTTCGAAGGTAAGAAGCTGAATAGTCCTAACGATCTTGTGTACAAACGGGATCATTCTTTGTATTTCACCGATCCGCCTTACGGATTGGAATCGCAGGAGGATAGCGATCCGAAGAAGGAACTAACGCTGAACGGCGTCTATCGTTTAGAAAATCCAGTGAATCAAGCGTCTGGTTCGAAGCCTGATCCTTCGAAATTGCATTTAGTGATTTCGGATTTGACGCGGCCTAACGGCATAGCGTTTTCGCCCGATGAAAAGTACTTGTATGTGAATTGTTCCGACGTGAAGAAGAAGATTTGGATGCGCTACACGGTGCAGCCCAATGGGGACGTGGCCGATCCGAAGCTGATTGCCGATGCGACAAGCGACAAGCGCGAGGGCGGCCCCGATGGCATGAAAGTGGACCAGCGCGGCAATATCTACAGCACCGGTCCTGGCGGCATATGGATTTTTTCGCCAAAACTGGAGCATATTGGCACAATCGACGTTTCGGAGCGCACCGGGAACTTGAATTGGGGCGGAACGGATGGCAAGACGCTTTACATCATGGCGAGCGGTAGCTTGTATACCATTCGGCTAAAAATTCCCGGTGTGCGGCCGTAAGGGCGCGAACTGACGTTATTTAACGACCAGTTCGCCACTTTCGTCTCTTAGCTCTATGGGGCCAAGGTTCAATTTCTCCAGCTCCGGCTGTATTTTTGCGCGGTCTCCTACGGCTAAAATGGAAAAGTTTTTCGGATGCACGGTCTGAAGAGCCGCCTTCTTGACGTCATCAGGAGTTACAGCTCTGTACTGAGCGGGCAAATTGCGGAAGTAATCCGCTGGAAATTTATAGACGAAGAGATCGCCAACTTGGCGTGAAATGTTATTGAGAGTTTCGAACTGGCCGGGCAGCGACTGCAATGAAAACTGCTGGGAACCACTTAATTCGGCCGCAGTGGGCGGTTCGGTGCGCATTCGTTCGAGTTCGAAAAACAGCTCGCGTGCGGCCGGCGCGGTAACGTCAGTCCGCACCAAGCCGCCCGCGATGAACGGCCCAACGCCGCGGTAATACAAGAACTGCGAAAACGCGCCGTAGGTGAATCCATTCTTTTCGCGTAGGTTCATGTTGATGCGGCTTGAGAACAAGCCACCGAGGATGTTGTTCATAATTTCAACCGAAGGATAATTAGCCGCCGTTCTGGGTAGTCCAACTCCAAAAGCAAGCAGCACTGTCTGCGGAGATCCTGGTTTGTCCACGATAACGATGCGCCGCGTAGGAGCTTCCGGCGCGGGCGGTATCGGCGGTGCCGCTACTTTGCCGGCACTCTGCCATTTGCCAAAATACTGGTCGGCTAATTTGCGAGCGTCCGACTCAGTCAAGTCTCCCGCTACCACAAGCGCGCTGTTGGCGGGACCATAGTGCGCGGCCCAAAATTGTGAGAGGTCATCGCGAGAAATCTCCTGGACGGATGCCTTCGTCCCGGTGGCGGGGTAACCATAAGGATGTTTTCCATATAGAATCATCGGGCCCACACGGATGGATGATTGAATAGGGTCATCTGCTTCCTGCACAATGTCGCCGAGTCTCTCTTTGCGGATGCGTTCCACTTCTTCACGTTGAAAGGCGGGATGTTGCACCACGTCTCCCAGAAGATCAAGCGCGGCCGCCGATTGATTGCTCAAAACTTCGATGCTGACGTTGGCGCTGTCGGTACCAGCTCTACTGCGCAGTTGTGCACCCAACTGGTCGGCATCGTTCGCTATCTGAGTGGATGACCTGCTGGCTGTGCCTTCCATCAACATGCGCGCGGCAAATCCCGCCAGGCCCGGCTTGTCAGGCGGATTTGCATCAGCGCCGGCCAGGTCCACAAACGAAGCTGAGGCCACGGGCAGCGAATGATCCTCAACGAAATACAGTTTCATGCCGTTAGCGAGTTCGAAGATTTTGGGAAGGGGAAGGTTGATTTGCGGCGCGGGCCCGGGAGGGGGAATGGTGTTCCGCCAGTTCTGCTGGGTTTCAAAGGCATCGCTGTAAATGTTCTCAATCTTTACGTCAGCGTCAGTGTCAGCGGGGCTGCGCGGAACATCATCAACGACTTTCTTTCCCGGTATAGTGTAAACAACGACGCGCTGGCTATCCTGGAAAGTGTCTTGCGCCAACCCGCGCACGGACGCAGCGGTGGCGTTCTCGAAACGTTCAACGTCTTTGGGGAGATAACCGGGGTCGCCCAGATATTGGTTGTAGAGATCCATCATGTCGGCAATGCCGCCGAAGCCGCCCAGTCTTTGCAGACCTCTAATTTTGCGGGAAAGAATAATGTTCTTCGCGCGGTCAAGCTCCGATTGGGTGATTCCGTTGGTCCGAAGATCGGCCAATTCGGCATTGATCGCTGACTCCAAATCTTCCGGTTTAACTCCTGATCTCGCTGTTACATTACAAATTGCGACGGATCCGAGTGCGAGCGGCTCAGTGTTCGAACAATCGACACTTTGCGCAATTTGTTGTTGATAGACCAGTTTGCGATAAAGGCGGCTTGATTTACCGCCGCCCAGAATTTGGATGAACAGCTGCGTCTCGGCGTCTCCGGATTGAAAGGCGCGCGGGGCGAGCCAGCCCATGCTAACGCGCGATAACTGAACAGTATCTGTCACTGTGGCGCGGCGCTCTTTGGCGATCGGAGGCGAGGTAACGGTCACTTTTTCGACAGGCGGGCCGGATGGGATCGGTCCGAAGTATTTCTCGACGAGTGCTTTCAGTTTGGCCGTGTCGAAATCCCCGGCTATGACCATGGTGGCGTTATTCGGCGTATAGAAGTGGTGGAAGAAATCGCGAACGTCATTCAAGCGCGCGGCCTCGATATCGCGATGGGACCCGATCACTGACGCGTAATACGGATGATCTTTCGGAAAGAGTAAATGAAAGACCTCTTCATCGGAAGTGGAATAGGGAGAATTTTCTCCTTGGCGGCGTTCGTTGCGAACCACGTCGCGCTGATTAGTGAGTTTCTCGCGGTCGAGCTTTTCCATGAGGAAGCCCATGCGATCGCTTTCGAGCCAAAGTGCTGCTTCTAACTGATTACTGGGCAGAGTCTCAAAATAATTTGTTCTATCGAAATCGGTAGTGCCATTGATGTCGGTGGCGCCAAGGCCTTCCAATATTTTGAAGTGTGCCTTTTCCCCCACGTGCTCGGAACCTTCAAACATCATGTGTTCAAACAGGTGGGCAAAGCCGGTGCGGCCCGCGGTCTCATTCATGGGACCGACGTGATACCAGAGGTCGACCGCGACCAGCGGTAAGCGATGATTTTCGTGAAGAATGACTTCAAGACCGTTCGGCAGCTTATATTTTTCGAAGCGGAGCGCGGGCACGGCGAGGTGTTTAGCAGGGGGTGGGTTATCTGCGCCGCTAACAATCAGGCAGGTTGAAAAAAGCAAAACGGCAGAAGCGAAGAGAGTTCGGTTTCGAGTTAGGACCACGGTGAACAGCCTCCAAAGGATGAGGGCGGTGCTTGCGAGAACACCACTTTACATGGGCTTATGGTATCCCAGACGAGTTCAGCTGCTTGCTAATTCAAGGCTAGAACGGCTCAGTGCTTATTCGGGCTTCTGCAACCACTTCACGCTCGTGGGTTCCATGTTCTGGCAGCGAATTGTGTCGTCAACGCCTGAACTAATATCCGCACAGGCATTTTCACGCGCGCCGCGCAGGGCGAACTCTTCGCTCTTGGCGTTTACGGTTTTGCAGGCGGTTCGACTATTGAACGTCATGCAAACCTGCACCTTATATTGCGGTCCATGAATGGTTGAATAGGCCATGAGCGCAACAAAGGCAATCACGAAAAGGCCGATGACCAGTCCTATTTTGTTCTTCAGAGGACGCCCTCGTGGAAGTAGCTGCCCATGGAACGGAACTTAGCGAAGCGTTCTTTTACGAGCGTCTCAGGAGAATGCGACGACAATTCAGACATCGCTTCGTGCAGCGTCGCCCGCAAGGAATTCGCTGCCGCCATAGCATCGAGATGCGCGCCGCCGGGTGGCTCGGCCACAATGCCGTCAATCAAACCAATCTCCAGCAGGTCTGCCGCGGTCATGCGCAGCGCGAACGAGGCTTCGGGCGCCTTAGTGGCATCGCGGTAAATGATGGCCGCGCAGCTTTCCGGAGAAATCACGCTGTAATACGCGTTCTCGAGCATATACACGCGGTTCGCCACGCCAATACCTAACGCCCCACCGCTGCCACCCTCGCCGATCACAACACTGATAATGGGCACACGCAAACGCGACATCTCGCGCAAATTGTAGGCAATCGCCTCGGCTTGGCCGCGCTCTTCGGCGTCGATGCCTGGATATGCGCCAGGGGTGTCGATGAGCGTGATAATCGGCCGGTTGAATTTTTCGGCCAGTTGCATGATCCGCATGGCTTTGCGGTAGCCCTCCGGCTTGGGCATGCCGAAATTCCGTAGCAGCTTCTCTTTCGTCGTGCGGCCTTTCTGCTGTGCCACAACCATCACCGGGCTGCTGTCAAAGAAGGCCATGCCGGCCAGGATTGATTTATCATCACCAAAGTTGCGGTCGCCGTGAATCTCGGAAAACTTCGTAAAGATGGCTTCAATGTAGTCGCGCGCGTGCGGGCGTTTAGCTTCGCGCGCCAGTTGCACGCGCTGCCAGCTCTGCGCGACGCGCGGATCTCTCTGCGGTTCCGCTGGTTTCGCGGGCGGTGGTGGTGCTGGGTCTTGTTCGTCAGCGGGCATTCGTTCGTCAGCCACTAGGTTATCTCGCCAACACTTCTAAAGATTCGGGTCCACAGATTTTTTCGAGTTCGGCGCGGAATTCCCGGTCGGGCCGCACCTTGGTGGTGACGTCCATGACCACGGAGAAATCACGCGGTTTTTCAAGGCGAAGCCGCACCTCGGTGGAACCATGCTTTCTGACAAACAACTCATTGAGCGCCTCTGCCTTGGCTGCGGCCGCTTCATCTTTCAGCCACACGCGAATGGAAATGAGAGACGGCAAATCAACGCGCGCTTCATCCAATTTCACCATTTCCTGCACATTCAACTTTGGAGGCGCGCCTTCCTCAGTGAGGATAGAGGCCCGTAGAAATACTGCGCCATCCTCTTTGATAGCGCCGAGCAACTCTTCATAGCGAGTGGCAAACACCATGGCATCCACGGTGCCACGTCCGTCATCGAGCTTCATAGCCGCCCAATACTTGCCCTCGCGATTGGTTTTGCGTTGAATCCCTGTGAGCAAACCGCACAGAGCTACAGGAAAGCCTTTCTCCAAATCTTCCAGCTTGTCGGTGAAGTGCGTAGCCAAATCGGTGACCTTGTCTTTATAGCGGTCAAGCGGATGCCCCGACACGTAAATGCCAAGCACTTCCTTTTCGCCCGCCAGCTTTTGCTCCATGGTCCAATCTGGCAGCTTTGCCAATGGATACTCGTTCGCTTGTTCTTCTTCAATCATGCCGAAGAGACCATGCTGCCCCATTTCACGGTCGCGGGAAGCGCGCGTGCCGGATTCAATGGCCCGGTCAAGCGCTTCCGTCAGCTGCGCGCGGTTTGCTCCGGTTGAATCCAGCGCACCTGCCTTCACCAGACTTTCAATCACCCGCCGGTTCACGTTGCCCAAATTGATGCGGTCGCAGAATTTATAGACGGAGGCAAACGCGCCGCCTTCTTCGCGAGCCTTGACAATGGCCTCCACTGCGCCTTGGCCCACATTCTTAACTGCGCCCAGGCCAAAGCGAATTGCTTCGCCCGCAGGCGTGAAATTCAAATCGCTCTGGTTAACATCCGGCGGCAGAACGGGCAGACCCATTTCCTTGCACTCATTGATGTATTTAACAATCTTTTCGCTGTTGCCCGATTCCGACGTGAGCAGCGCGGACATGAATTCAACCGAATAATGCGCCTTGAGATAAGCCGTGACGTAAGCCAAGTACGCGTACGCCGCCGAGTGCGATTTATTGAAACCGTACCCGGCAAACTGCTCCATCAAGTCGAAGATCTTGGCAACCTTCTTTGCCGGTAAGCCACGCGCCGTAGCACCGGTGACGAAACGGTCACGCTGCTTCGCCATTTCCTCGGCCTTCTTCTTACCCATTGCGCGGCGCAGCAAATCGGCATCGCCCAAGGAATAGCCGGCGAGCTTGTTCGAAATCTGCATCACCTGCTCTTGATAGAGAATGACGCCGTAAGTCTCGGACAAGATCGGTTCCAGTTCTGGAACGTCGTAGATCACCGGCTTGCGGCCGTGCTTCCGGTCGATGAAGTCAGGAATCATGCCACCCTGGATCGGCCCTGGGCGGTACAGCGCATTCAGCGCGCACAAATCTTCAATACGGTCGGGCTGATAGCGGCGCAGCACGTCTTGCATGCCCGGCGATTCAAATTGAAAAACGCCGCTGGTGAAACCGCTCGAAAAGATTTTCTGATACGTCAGCTTGTCATCAAGGGGCAGTTCTTCCACCACAATGGTTTCGCCCCGGTACTTTTTGATGAGCTTCATCGCCTCTTCAATAATCGTGAGCGTGGTGAGGCCCAAAAAGTCCATCTTCAACAGGCCGAGCTTCTCGAGCCCCACCATGTCATACTGCGTTACAATTTCCTGCTTGTTGGTGACGTAAAGCGGCACCAGTTCGCGGAGCGGCACTGACGAAATCACCACGCCCGCCGCGTGCATGCCGGCATTGCGGCAGACGCCTTCGAGTTTCATGCTGATATCCAGCACTTCTTTCACGCGCGGCTCTTTGGAAGAAACAGACTTCAGTTCCGGATCTTCAATGGCCTGTTCCAGCTTGATGTTCAGCGTTTTGGGAACCAGTTTCGAGATACGGTCCACTTCGGCGAACGTCAGGTCCAGGACCCGGCCTACGTCTTTGATGGCAGCCTTGGCCGCCAGCGTTCCGAAGGTGATGATCTGCGCTACCTGCTCGCGGCCATACTTCTCAGTGACATATTGAATCACTTCGCCGCGCCGGTTGGTACAGAAATCGACGTCAATATCGGGCATGCTGATGCGTTCGGGATTCAGGAAGCGTTCAAACAGTAACCCGTATTCGAGCGGATCGACATCGGTAATTTCCATGGCGTAGCAAACCAGGCTGCCCGCTGCCGAACCACGGCCCGGGCCTACGGGAATGCCTTTTTGCTTCGAAAACCGGATGAAATCCCAAACGATAAGCAAGTATCCCGGAAACTTCATTTCCTGAACCGTCTTGATTTCGAAGTTTAGCCGCGCTTCATACTCGGCCAGGCTGTGCTTCAACCGCCCTTGTTGAAAGAGCGCTTCCAAACGCGGCCGGCGCTTCTCAAAACCTTCGCGCGCCACATAGGCGAAGAAACTGTCAAGCGTCTGGCCGTCTGGCACATCGAAGCGCGGAAACGGATCGTCCACCGGCTTCAGCGCCACGTGACACCGTTGCGCAATATCCCAGGTAATGTCCAGCGCATGTTCCACTTCGCCGAAGAGCTTCATCATCTCCGCGCGCGACTTGACGAAGAACTCAGGCGTTGAAAACCGCATGCGGTTCTCGTCCTTCATCGTCTTGCCGGTTTGGATGCAGAGCAAAATCTCGTGCGCGCGCACATCGTTGTATTCCAGATAGTGCGCGTCATTGGTGGCTACCAGCGGAATCCCGGTGTCTTTAGAAAGCCGGCAAACGCCGGGCATCACAATCTTGTCTTGATCCAGGCCATGGTCTTGCAGTTCCAGAAAGAAATTATTCTTCCCGAACATGTCCTGATATTCATTGCTCAGGCGTAGCGCTTCGTCGTACTTATCGGCCACCAGGGCTTCATTCACGTCGCCGCGCAAGCAGGCCGAGAGAGCGATGATCCCCTTGGAGTGCCGGGCCAGCAGATCTTTATCCACCCGCGGCTTATAGTAAAATCCCTCCAGGCAGCCCGTGGTCACCAGATTGATGAGGTTCTTGTAGCCTTCCTGCGTTTCCGCCAGCAAGACGAGGTGGTTATAGCGGTCGGTATCGCTTCTGGTCTTGTGCCCCTGCTGCGAAACATAAACCTCGCAGCCAATCACCGGTTGCACGCCGTGCGCCTTCGCTTCGGTGTAGAACTCCACTGCGCCGAAAAGATTGCCATGGTCCGTCATAGCAATGGCCGGCATCTTCTGCCGCTCGGCAATGGTCATGAGCTTCTTAATGTCGCAAGCGCCATCAAGCAGCGAATAGTCGGTATGGCAGTGCAGGTGAA
>Ga0302319_10009518_pt1 | contig 18665 bp, 15 predicted proteins | sample Bog_T0_2_FD_203319 | JGI IMG/M metagenome (GOLD analysis project Ga0302319, IMG submission 203319) | Peat permafrost microbial communities from Stordalen Mire near Abisko, Sweden - Bog_T0_2 | ecosystem: Environmental > Terrestrial > Soil > Wetlands > Peat | place: Sweden: Abisko, Stordalen Mire... | reverse complement strand
AGCATCGATGAGGTTATTCGTTTTCTCGGCACTCATGACTTCCGGGAGGCGGGGCCGAACCTTGGGAGTACGCAAACGCGTGGCGGGGTTCCTCGTAATGACTCCTTCCTGCATGGAAAATTTGAAGACGGCGCGCACAGCTGCGAGTTTGCGGCGGACAGTGACCACTGAGAGTTTGTGATCGTAGAGACCGCCGAGCCACTCTCGCAAGAGCGCTAAGTCAAGTTCTTCGAGAAGAGGAACGGGCGCGCCGGAAGGTTCAAAATAAGCGGCGAATTGCTCTAAGTCAGAGCCATAGTTGCGCAGCGTGTGAGGAGATGCGCCGCGGCGCGTCAGCTCAGCGAGATATTTGGCAATGGACTCGCGAATGGTTGGCATTTAGAAACTCGGTAAAAGCATGTTGCGCGCGGCGGCAGATTTCGGCGTGGCGGGCTTTCTTATCGTGCTTGAATTTTTTCTTGGCTTCATCGTCGAGAGCGGGCAGTAGGTCGAAGGTGATGTTGGCGGGTTGAAAGTGACGGGGGTCGGCGGCGGTGATGTAGTGACAAAGGCTGCCTAGGGCAGAGGCGCGCGGGAATGTGCAGAGTTCGCGGCCATCCGCGAGAGCGGCGGCGTTGCGCCCGGCGATGAGACCGGTAGCGATGGATTCGGCGTAGCCTTCGACACCGGAGATCTGGCCGGCGAAGAAGATGCGCGGATCGGATTTCAGCTGGAGAGTGGGTTCGAGGAGCGCGGGTGAGTTGATGTAAGTATTGCGGTGCATCTGGCCGAAGCGGACAAATTCAACGGTTTCCAGACCTGGGATGAGACGAAAAACGCGGGCTTGGTCGGCATAGCGGAGATGGTTTTGAAAACCGACTAAGTTGTAACTGTCGGCGCGTTGATTTTCCTGGCGTAATTGAACGACGGCATAGGCCCAGCGGCCGGTGCGAGGATCGTCGAGACCAGCGGGTTTCATGGGACCGAAGCGGAGGGTATCGCGGCCGCGGCGAGCGATCTCTTCGATAGGGAGACAGCCTTCGAAGTAGGGAGTTTTATCTTCCGGGATGTGGGGCGCGTAGGACTCAGCTTCGAGTAGCTCATCGAGGAAGACGTTGTAGTCGTCTTTGGTGAAGGGACAGTTGATGTAGTCGTCGGTGCCGTCAAGAGACTTGCCGTAACGGGAGGCGCGAAAAGCTTTTGACATGTCAATCGAGTCGGCAGCGACGATAGGAGAGATGCTGTCGTAGAAGAAGAGGCGCTCAACGCCGGTGATGCGGGCGATTTCTGCGGCGAGAGAATCGCTGGTGAGGGGGCCGCTCGAGACGATGACGATGCCCGCGGGGAGAGTGCGGACTTCCTGGCGATGGATGGTGATGTTGGGATGAGATTCGATGGCGCGGGTGATCTCGGAGGAGAAGACTTCACGGTCGACAGTAAGGGCGTGGCCGCCGGGGACGCGGGCGGTGTTGGCGGCGCGCATGAGAAGCGAATCGAGTTGGCGCATTTCCTGTTTCAGAAGCCAGGGCGCGGAGTTGGGCTGCTCGCTTTTGAGGGAGTTACTGCAGACGAGTTCGCCGAAGGAGTCGGTTTGGTGAGCGGCGCTGCGGAGCGCGGGGCGCATTTCGTATAATTCGACGCGGGCACCGGCTTCGGCAGCTTGGAAGGCGGCTTCGCAGCCGGCAAGACCGGCGCCGACGATGTGGATGGGGTGCAAGATTCAGGATAGCGGAGGCTAGGGCAAGTAAGGTCTGTGGCAACGGTAGCGGGTTAACTTTCACTTAGTATGAGATATGGAAAAAAAGGTTGGGTCGGGATTAGGGGTGGTGGCGATATTGTCGCTCTTGGTCTATTCGGCCTTTCCGCCGACGCCGCAGCCGGGGGCGAGCGCAGCGGAAACGAAGAAAGAACAAAAGCAGCAGGCGGCGAAGGCGAACGGTGCTGCACCGCAGGCGCTGGAGGGTCCGTGGCTGGCGACGCGCGAGTTTTTTGCGGGGTCCGCGGCAAAATTGCCGGAGTTGGATTCACAAAGCCTGCGAGGACAATTGAGCGGAGTGGGCGGGGTTGACTTAGGGTTAGCGCGGGATCTGTTGGGCGCGCCAGCAAGCGGATACGATGTGCAAAACATTATCGCCACGGTGGCAAATCCGGTTCACACGCATTTGCCGCTGTTGTTCGATCAGCAGATTGAAGCGATTGAGGGAGCAGCCGAACGGAACGGCTGGGAGTTTGCGGGGCAATGGCTGCCCTGGAATATCAGCAGCCCGGCGACGGACGATACGTTCGCGGAACGACTGGGGGAACGGGCCCTGGAACGGGAGCAAGAGGCGCTGCCGGGCGTGCTAGTATTTCGCCACAGCCCGATGGAAAGGTTCGAGAACAAATGCCTGTTAGTATTTCTAACGCCGGAGGCGCCCACAACGGGGATCGTGGCGGCGCCGTTCAATGCCGCTATGAATCTGGCGCTGGCCATGGGGGGGAAGATAGGTTTGTTGGCGCCTTCCTTTTCGGGCTCGTTTGAATCTTTGACGAGGCTGGTAAACATGTGGCAGAAACAGCCAGGGGTCAACTTAGCGCAATACACGGTGTATAGCGGCACAGCTTCCAGTTCGAAGAGAGCTAACTTTTTCCGCGCGGAAACAAAACTCAAATTTCAGAGCGGTGTGACTTCCATTGAGATGAACCAGCAGGGATTTACGAAGGTACTGCAGCGCTATGGAATCTCAACGGAACACTCGGCTTATCTGATCGAAGGGGAAAGCGGGTATGCGCGGTCTTTTATCGCGGACGAGAAACGGAACGAATGGGCCGGGAGAATCAGAACTTACCGCTATCCCCGTGATATCGCGAATTTGCGGAATGCTTATCAGGAAGCGACGGGAAATCCAAGCACGAAAGACAACAGCCAGATCAGCCTGGATTTCACCTTGAAAGACCGCAGCCACAGCGCGGATACGGTGCCGATTTTTTCCGACACGCATACGCCGGTGGTACAAAGTGCGTTGCTGGGAGCTATTGCCCGCGACTTTCGAGAGAAACGCATTGAGCTGGTGTACATTGTGGCGACGAACACACTGGATGCGTTGTTTCTGGCACGGGTGATGCGCAAGGGGTCGCCGGACACGAGAGTGATGATTGGCGGAGCGGACATGCTTTTCGTGCCGGCGGCCTCGCAAGAGTCAGTCGCGGGAACGCTGTTTCTCTCGCCCTATTCGCTGTTCCTGCAGCCAAGCAAGACGCCGCCGTACGACGACTTTCAGATACACACGTTTCCCACGTCTAACTTTCAAGGGCTGTTTAGCGTGACTGAGCAACTGTTGGCAGAGATGAACGGCAAACCTCGCGATGCGCCGGAATTTCCGGGATTCTGGTTATTGACAGTGACTCACCATGGGCTCATACCTTTGGACTGGATCAATCGGAATGCCGGGAATGAGACGTCGGCGGGGGTGTTGTTTCCTACTCCGCGTCCGTCGTTTGGCTGGTTTGCAACCCTGATTGGAACCGGGCTGGTGGCGATTTTTGGCAGCATGCTGATTTTGTGGGCCAACCTGGTGAAAGAGACAAGGGTTCCTTTCTGGCTGGCGATTCATCCGAGCAGTCCGGCGAGCGCGGTGGCATTGACGGGCGCGGGATTGTCACTGAGTTTGATGGTTTGGGTGTTGAGTCTGCCGGCATACGAAACATGGCTTGAAATCGGAGGATCGCGCGGCATCGCCACGATTTTGCTGGCAGCGGCCGCGACGGTGACGCCGCCGACAGCCATCTTGATTGTGGTGCTGAAGGAATGGCAACTCTGGGAAACGGCGCGCCCGATTCACAAAATTCTGACGGTTGGCCTGGTGTTGACGGATGCCGGGCTGGGCTGGGCGTGGGCATGGGCCTGCTATGGGCATGCCGCGCAGACCGGGCTGCTGTTTCGCTTGCGCGCCCTGAATTTGTTTTCGGGCACTTCCCCGGCTGCGCCGCTGCTCATACTGGGCTGCGTTTTCTTTTTGCGCTTTTTGATATTATTCCGGCGCTATTCGGAAGTTGCATGGGACGCGCCTACACTCATTTTCAAAGACGACGTGAAGATGCATGCGATGATTCGTCCGCACGTGCTGGCGGTGGAGGAACACTTGAAATCCGGTATCGCGGCGGTGGATATCAGCATTGGCTCGCCGGTGGCATGGCGCTATACGGCAGGAGGAATCGCGGTGGTTTTGTGCATGCTGCCGTTATTGCCGAGTTTGCATCCGTTTGAACGTGAGCCATACACGGTTGTTCTGGAACTGTGCGTGGGTTTGGTACTGCTGGGCTTGGCTGTGGCGTGCCAGGATTTGGTGCACATGTGGCAGAACCTGCGCGGCATGCTGCAATTGCTCGAGATGTCTCCGCTGCGGGGAGCGATTGAGCGGGTGGTGAGCCAATGGCCCAGGCAGGCGGTGTGGGCGTTGTGGCGATCGATTTCGCGGCCGCGACTGGCGGCGCAGATGTTGCTCGCTTTGCATAACCGGCATCAGTCTCTAGTGGGAGCGTATCCATTGCTCATTGATTACACAAGATTCCGGCGTCTGGCGGAGGCGCGTTTCGTGCAGATGAGCGACAAGCGCGCCGCGCAACATTATTTGGATTTGCAGAACTACGAACATGAATGCGCCGACTTGGCGGCGCAGATTCTGGAACATGAGTTGGTCCCCTATTGGGACAAATCGCCGCTGAACGACGATGGCGATCCGCAGGTGGAAGGTAAAGAACATCCGGAAGATGTGGCGGCGCGATACGGCGCGGATTTCTTCGCGCTGCAGTTGTGCAATTATATTTTGTTCGCGGTGCGGCATACCCAAAGATTGGCGTGGAGTATTTCAGTAGGGCTGCTGCTGCTGGTGCTGGCGCTGGCTTCCTATCATCCGCAATCGCCGCAATTACTGGGACGGATATTGGCGGTGCTGCTGGTGGGGATTGGCTGCGTGATTGGCTGGGTGTTCGCAGGCATGGAACGGAATTGGGTGTTGAGCAGGATTGGGCGGACGGAGCCAGGAGAGCTGAATCTGGAGTTTTATGTACGGTTGGCGTCGATTGTGATTTTGCCGTTGAGCGCGGTGTTGGTGCATTTGTTCCCGTCGCTATCGGGATTTTTGTCGAACGTGATTACGCCGGGGATGGAGGCGTTGAAGTGATGGGGAAACTGGGGCGCGTGGTATTCTGAAGGTCTATGGCAATCCCGAATATTAAGCGCTTTCGGCCTTTTTGCCCGACCTGCAACGAATATTACACTCTGATGGCGGTTCTGCCTAAGGACACCGATGTTGACGCGTATCTGAAAGATGCCGTTGGCCGGCACGACCACAAGGCTTTCCAGGAAAGCAAAGAGAAGATGTTCAAAGTGCGCGTCGGTCAGCAGAAACAGAAGAAGGCCAAGTAAGGTTCGAACGAGGCGGGCGCTTTGGGCTTCCTGCTCAAGGCGTCTGGCCGGTTCCAATTACATGTTCGGCGCGTTTGGCAGCGATTTCCACGCCGGCGTCGTTATCGTGAGCAAGCTGGTTTAGCGTTGGGAGCAGATCCGCACTACGACTGGCGGCGAAAATCCAGCACAGAGCGAGTTTCTGAGCGGTGGTTGCTTCGTCAAGGGTCTTCACAATGCTTTTCCGCACTTCTGCGCGATGAATCAGCTCCTTGAGATAGGCGTCGGCAACATCGGCGCGCTGGCGGGAGTTGAGATTTTCGACAAGGTATTGCAGCGGGCTGAACTCTTCGGTTGACACGTTACCCTCATTGACCAAGGCGAAGGCGGCGGCTAAGTGGATGCGCCAATCGGCGTTGGCTTCGTCGTAGCTGGCTTGAATGGCGGGAGTGTCTTCGGGTTCGCGCACGCGGCCGAGACCTTCCAGGGCAGCAGCGCGCAGGCCGGGATCGCCGTTCATCACATATTGGCGGAAAAGGGCGCGGTCTTCCGGCAGAGCCAACATGGCCAGCGCGCCGAGCGCGCCACGTTTGACTTTTAAATCGCGGGCATTTTGGATGGCGTAACGCACGTCGGGCGCGGCTTCGGTGCTACGCAGCACGCCCACGGTTTCGAGAGCGGTGATTTGGGTGCGCTCGTCGGGATCGCGGACAAGGAAGCCAACGCCCGCACCGGCGCTGGGATCGTGAATTTTTTGAAGGGCAACGAGGCTTTCGAACACTAGATCACTGTCATTGGAATGCAGCGCTTTGAGGAGGTCCAGTACCGCGCCTTTCAGTCTGAGAATCCCAGCGGCTAGCGCGGCATTGGAGCGTGGCGGCATTTCGCCGCCGAAATTGATTTCTCGCGAAATGGCTTGCGAGACATCATCGCGGACGGTGACGTCGTCGTCAATAACGCTGTCGTTCCGGGATGAGAAAAACGATTTCACCTGGCGGACACCATGCGTAAAGAGACCGCCTAGGCTGTTATCAGTGACGAAGCCCGGCTGGTAAACGTTCACGATACCTTCCGTGGCGCGGATGCGGATTTCGGGATCGCTATCGCGCGTCGCGATAATGAGCGGATCAAGGCTCTCGGTCGAACCAACTTTGACGATGGCTTTAACCGCTTCGACACGGACGCTACGATCAGGATTTTGCAAGAACCTAGCCAGATCGGGCAAGGTGCTGACGCCACCTTTTTCGAGCGCGCGGATGCTGGCGATTTGGGCCTTGGCAGGGGATGGATTTTGCGTTTGGCTATAGGCTTGGCAAACAATGAGCAGAAGAAGACAGCAATGCCGATGAATACTGTTTCGGAAATTCATTAAGGTCGGTTCGCGCCCGGCTCCGTTTCGGCCACCATATTGACACGATTAGCGAAGAACTTCAATGGTAGTTTTGTGGGGGATGAGGCCCGCTTCGTAACCTAAATCGAGCAGTTTTTGGGCAGCCTGAGGCACGATGTCGCCACCGTCTTGGGTGTGATGGTTGACATACATGCCAACGAACTGATCGGCCAGCGAGGGGTCGAGATCCCTGGCGAACTGCATGGCGTAGTTCAGCGCTTCTTCGCGGTGGTCAAGTGAATACTGGATGCCTTCGCGCATCAGGCGGGTGCACTCGGTTTGGACTTCGGTGGAGAGATCGCGGCGCAAGGCGTTGGCGCCAAGTGGCAAAGGCAGATCATATTTCTGCTTGAACCAGCGGCCCAGATCAACCACGCAGTGCAATCCGCCGCTGCCATACGTGAGTTGGCCTTCGTGGATGATCAGGCCGCCATCGACATGCTGGTCCTTGACCGCTTGGATGATTTGATCAAACGGCATCACGACGGGAATAAAATCGGGCTCAAAGAGTTTAAGGGTAAGGAAAGCCGTGGTCATGGTGCCGGGAATGGCGATGCGCTTTCCTTTGAGGTCTTCCGGGGTCATGGTGGCTTTGGTTGAAACAACCATCGGGCCATAGCCGTCGCCGACGCTGGAGCCAGAGGCCATCAATACGTATTTGTCAGCGACATACGGATAGGCGTGGTAAGAAATGGCGGTCAGTTCGTAGACGCCATCCCGGGCCTTACGGTTTAGCGATTCAATGTCTTCAAGAACGTGCTGAAAGTTGAGGATGCGCGAGCGCACTTTCTTAGTGGCGAGCGCATAAAACATGAAAGCGTCGTCGGAATCAGGACTGTGGGCGCAAACGATATCAAGCACCGGGGAGGAACTCATAAGTTGGACACTAACGGATTAAGCCTGGAAAAAGACAGAGTATAAGATGAGAAGCTTTAGTTTAACAGGGCGAGGGCGAAGCAGACCCGTGTTTAGGTGCTGGAGGTAACGGCGTCGCGCAGATCAAGGAGCTCGGGCTCCAGAGCGCGCAGATCTTTAACCAGTTGATGGTAGGCGCTGACGCTGATGGTCGAATCTTTGTCGCGGGCGGCGTTTTCCAGTTCCTGCGCGGTGGCACGGGCGCGCGTGGCGTGGAGACTGCCCAGGGAGCCTTTGATGGTATGCGCAATCTTCGAAAGTGAGTCCCAATCGGCGCACTCCACCGATCTAGTCATTGCGGAGACATCTTTCTTGCTTTCGCCCAGGAAAAGATCGATAATTTCGACCATCAATTCTGGGTCGGACCCGACTTGCTCCTCAAATTTTTCAGGTTCGAGGACGGGCAGATATTCATGGGATGACGATTTCTTATCTTCCACCTTTGGCGCCAAGGCTTTCGCGAGATTTCTGACAGCTTCGGTCAATGCGATCGGGTCGATCGGTTCCTGGACGGAGCCATCTGTTCCGCCTGACGATACCGATTCCAAGGCAAGAATGGGGATGCGCGTCTCGGAATGCTGGCTTTGCTCTACCTGCCGAAGCTTGGCTGTGAAATCAGCCAAACTAGGCGCCGGGAAAGTGGACGCCAGCAGCACGGCATCAAATTGTTCGACAAAGAGGGCCTCTCCCGCCTCTTCTAACCCGGTCGTGGGAAGGACAGTGTGGTTGGCGCTAGCCAGAGTGGAAGATATTGCTTCCGCCTTCTCTGATCCGTGTTCAACAAGCAAAACCCGCAACGAATTCATGTTCTATCTCGCGATTTCCAAGCCTGCCCTTCACTCTGCTCTTATTAAGAGCCAAGCAATACAAGCATACTTAAGAATCGTCCAGATGCCAACTAAACTTTAGTCACATTCTTGGAGGCCGAGGTGGCCGGAAACGACAGAAGTCTCCGGACTGGAACGATTGAGAGAAGTCAGGATGTCGCCTTTTCGAACGGTAAGGTATACTAACGGTTTAGTGGGGGTGCGCCTTCCCTAGCTTTACGACTCGGACGGTTTTATCACAACACGGTCGTTGGCCAACGTTGCGTTTGGCTTTTCTTCGTTCCTCTGGCGCGTTCTTTTTCAACTTATTATTCCCCGATGATTGCCGCATTTGCGAGCGGCCTCTGGCGAATGTTTCGCGAATTCCGGTTTGTCCGGCTTGCCTGGTACTGCCGCAGCCGATGAAGGCGGAGTTCTTCTGCCGCGCGTGTCGAACACCTTTTTCGGATGACTATCCGCTCGATGACAACGACCTTTGCATGGTATGCCGCGAGGGGTTGGCGAACTTCGATGCCGCTTACTCCTTCGGAAGTTACGAAGGTACGCTACAGCAACTGATTCATCTATTCAAGTACGCCAAAGTGGAGAGTCTGGCCGAACCGCTGAGCCATTTCCTGTCGCACGCACTGCCTTTAGAGGCGAACTTCGACATCATCATGGCTATGCCGATGCACTGGCGCAAACGCTGGGAACGCGGGTTCAACCAAGCCGAACTGCTGGCAGAGCCGCTGGCACGCCGTTATGGTTTGCGGCTGGCTACCAATCTGCGCCGCGCCCGCTATACGAAATCGCAAGCCGGGCTAACGGAAGCGGCGCGCCGCGAAAATCTGCGGGGTTCGTTTAGAATCCATCGGCCGGAGCAGGTTTCAGGCAAGCGTGTTCTCCTCATCGACGATGTGTTTACCACGGGCGCGACTATGCGCGCTGCCGCCGCCATATTGAAAGCTACCGGAGCCGCGCATGTTTCGGCGCTGACGTTAGCACGTGTGGACCGGGCTATTTCCAGCCGGACGGCTTTGAAAAGCGCCGCTGCAGCGTGGGGAAGTGCCGCCGGTTCGCCCGAAGTGAAGTCCGGTCAAGGGCTGAAGACGGGATCGTTTTGAAGTGTCGTGGGGAGTGCGTTAGCGGAAACGAAGAGAGCGAAAAAGGGAGCGTGAAATGCCTAGTCAAGATCGGCTTCACCGGCCAGTACTTGTTTTGAATGCCAGCTTCGAGCCTATTAATATCTGTGCCGCCCGCCGCGCCCTGGTGTTGATCTTGAAGGGCGTCGCTTCGGCTGAGGAGATTGCGCCCACGCAGATTCATTCGGCTAAGCGCAGCCTAAACGTACCGTCGGTGATTCGCTTGCTGGAGTATAGGCGAATTCCGCATCAGACGCGGGCGCTTTCGCGCAAGAATATTTTGATGCGCGACCGTTATACGTGCCAGTATTGCCACCGCACGCTACCTTCGGGCGAGATGACGTTAGACCACGTAATTCCGCGTTCGCGCGCCGGCGAAACGACCTGGGAGAATCTGGTGGCTTGCTGCCATCCCTGCAATAACAGGAAAGGCAGCAGAACGCCGGAAGAGGCGGGAATGAAATTGCTGCGGCCCCCAAGGCCTTTCAGCTTGCATACCAGCCGGCATCTGATGCGCTTGCTGGGCAGGAGCGATGATCAGTGGCGCAAGTACTTGTTTTATTCGGATTAAGGTGAGCCGAACGAAACGGATCGCCTGCTGGGCTGCGGCTATTTTGTACGTCGCGGCAGGACTTCTGCATTTCCTCAAGCCGCGGTTCTATTTGAAGATCGTTCCGCCGTACCTTCCCTGGCATTTGGCGCTGGTGTGGGTGAGCGGTTTCTTTGAAATCTTGGGAGGTTTGGGGCTGCTTGTGCCGCGCAAGCGCCGAGCTGCGGCTTGGGGATTGGTGGCGTTGTTGATTGCGGTGTTTCCGGCGAACGCATATATGGCGACGAATCCAGTGGAGGCGGGAGCGACCGGGATTGAGCCGGCTTTGCGTTGGGGACGGTTGCCGTTGCAGGGGTTGTTAGTGTGGTGGGTGTTGTGGTGTACCAGGGAATAGTTGCCTAAGGCAGCTTTGCCATCTGAATTGTCGTTACTCCTGCCAGTTCGACGCCGGGACGAATCACATAATCTTTGCTGACGTCGTCAAAAAAAGATAGCCGACGGCGGGGTGTTCGGGGTTCGGAATCTGATCGAACGAGCCGAGGTCTTCGCGCGTTCCAGACGATCGTTCGTTCCCAAATCAGCCGTTTCATGTGGCAGGCCATCGGGTGGCTTTATCCGGCGCTTTTCGAGCGAAGTGAATTGCGCAAAGAAAGGATGAACGATTCCATCGATCTTAATGCCTTCCAGCTTAATGCCCACGCGCAAGGATTGAACCCCTGTGCCGGCGACCCCATAGAGTCTTTCGATTTGAAAAATCCGGCCCAGCAGCTCGGTGTTCTTGGCCGCGATTCGGAACTTTGCGCTTGTCCCGCAGCACGCTGGTTAATTTTGCCTTGACCATGTCACCGGCCGCCGCCGTGGACGGGTCAATCGACTGCGCCAAAGCGAACGTGAAGGGAAGTCCGGCGGGAATTGCGAGACCCCGTCATTCGCTTACCCACATGAATTTTACGGGCTGATCGGGCCGGCGCGCCAGCAAATCGTACAAGCTTGTGAAGCCTTCACTACTTAGCGGCGTGGTCTGGTGAGCGCTCCAAATAGCGCGCGTGTCGCCAATGCACAAGCCAAACACGCCATTTATCGCAACGATCACCGGGTGATCTTTCGATGCCTTGTCGAGGCTTGCGAGTAATTCGGTTGCAGCGCCTTGAATCGCGATTTGCCGCGCATTCAATTTGCCGCGGCTCACGTATTCTATGACGCGTTTCGTGACGGCCAGGGTAATGTGAAGCATCTCAGTTCATCTTCCCGCCGATTTTAGTATATGTGTCGAAGCCGCTCAGCCGCATTTGACCTTGCCGGGCGGGCCGGTGAGTGACAATCAATGCTATGCGGAAGATCTTGAACAAAGGAACGGCGATTGCGCTCGCGGTGCTGCTGGCCATACTGATCGTCTGCATCGTCTTCGCGTGGAGTACCAGCGATGCGATGGCCCAGCTCTCCTTTCTGCGGCAAGCGAAAACGCGGCAAGCCCCCGGTGGCGAACATGGGCCGGTGGATCGGCGACCCTGGCAGACAGCGCATGTGCTCGCGGGTCTCGCGGTAACGGCCGAAGAAATGGATTACGCACGCGAGGCGGAGCGCTTGGCCGATCACGAAGTGGATCTATCCTTCGCCTTGGCGCTGCGGCAGGCGGCGGTGCATCAGCGCGTGCTCACGGGCGATGCGTTGGAAATGTCGCATAAAGTGGCCGCGCTTCAAAAAACGGTAAAAGCCGATAAAGCCGCCGTCGATAAAATCAGCGCGGCGGGCGCGAATGCTACGGACGATCTGGACATCGCCAAAGCGCAGTTGGGATTGGATTCCGATGAACTCGCCGACGCGCAGCTGGATTTGGCGCGCGCCACCGGCGATGAGCGCGGCCGCATTGAACAGGAATTGGCGGACCACCAAGCCGCAATGCGCGAATACGAAAGCAAGAGCAAGAAACAAACCGAGACTGCCGTCACAACGGCCGCGCAGTACGGCAGCGTGGCGGCGCGCCTAACGGCGTGGCTAAATCAAAGCACACGCTACCAGGTGATTCAAGAGGGCATGCAGCAGGCATCGAAGGATTCCAGCGCGCTGATGGCGAAGCACAACAATATGTCAGCCCAGGAAACTGAGCGAACCGCGACAAGCAGCGTAGCGCCTCCTCCAGCCGATAAAGAAACGACGCTGGCGGGCCTGGAACGGCGTTCCGAAGCCAGCCAGATGATGGCCATCTACGACGACCGCATTCGGACCGAACAGCAGCTGGCGGCGGTTTATGCGAAATGGTCCGCGCAGGTATCGCTGCAGCATCGCATCGTTTTTCACTTGCTAATGCAATCGTTCGCGCTGATTGCGGGCGTGCTGATCTCCATGCTCCTATTGAACGCGCTAGTGAGATACCTGTTGGCGCGGCCGAAAGTGGACAAACGCCGCGCAGAGACGTTGCGGGTGATCTTGCGCGTTGCCATACAGTTTGTGGGAGCCGTGGTTCTGCTCTTCATCCTTTTCGGCGTACCGAGCGAGCTGCCGGCGATTCTGGGCTTGACCACGGCCGGCCTTACGGTGGTGCTGCAGGATTTCATCATATCCTTCTTTGGCTGGGTTGTCCTGATGGGCAAGAACGGGATCCATATCGGCGACTGGGTGGAGATTAACGGCGTGGGCGGCGAAGTGGTAGAGGTCGGACTCTTTCGTACAGCCCTTCTCGAAACCGGCAATTGGAGCGACAAAGGCCATCCGACAGGAAGACGCGTTACTTTTCTGAACAGCTTCGCCATCAAAGGTCAGTATTTTAATTTTTCGACGGCGGGGCAGTGGATGTGGGATGAGATTACCTTCAACATCCCGGCGGCGGAAGACACTTACCTAACCATCGAACAAATCTGCAAAACGGTAATGAAGGAGACCGAGGCGGAAGCCAAGCTGGCCGAGGAAGAATGGAAGCGCGTGAGCCAACAAGGCGGATTGAATCACTTCACCGCCGGCTTATCGGTGGAAATGCGGCCGAGCGGCGCGGGTATCGATATGGTAGTGCATTACGTGACGCGCGCCGCGGACCGCTTTGAGGTGCGCAACAAACTTTATCAGGCGATCATCGTGTTGCTGCACAAGCCGATGGGGGAAGCGGGGAGTCTAAGTTTGCCGGTGGTGAGTTAACGCTTGGATTAGCGTGCGGCGCTCGGGCCGCTAGGTGGCACAGCCGCGACCGAACCCTGTTCCTTGGACTTCTCCGGTTTTTCTTTAGCCGGACCGCCACCAGTGGCTGCCTTCACCGGGCTGATGATCACATGGGTGGCTTTGCCTTCCATGCGCGGTTGGCCCTCGACGGCGCCGACGCCGGCAAGGTCTTCCACAAAGCGCAAGAGCAGCTTGCGGCCCAAATCGGTGTGGGCGATTTCGCGCCCGCGGAACTGCACAACGGCTTTCACTCGGTTGCCGTCTTTCAGAAAACGGATAGCGTGATTCTTTTTGAAGTCGTAATCGTGATCGTCGGTATTGGGACGGAACTTCAATTCCTTCACCTGAATCACGTGCTGCTTCTTTTTGGCGTCGTGCTGCTTTTTCTTTTGTTCGTAGCGCCATTGGCCATAATCCATGGCTTTGGCGACGGGCGGTTCCGCGGTGGGAGCAATCAGAATCAGGTCGAGCCCTAATTCCTGCGCTTTACGCACGGCGGCCAAGGTAGGCATCACCTCAACTGTGCCGTCGGGAAATACAGCGCGGACTTCGCGGGCGCGAATCGCTTCGTTTACGTTCTCTCGGATTTTAGGCCGGCGGGGTGGAAGGCTTCGTGGTGGATACATGCCGGGGCTAACGGTCGGCGCTGACCCGCGCCTGGGTGTGGGAAAAGGTTTGATTCAAATGTAATACCTATAATTAGTTTACACGGAAATCCACCCTGTCAACAGCCCCATGCGTTCATTGCCCTACAAACTAGCGATTCTGCTGCTGGCAGGCAGAATTTTTGCCGCCAAGCCTAATCCTGCCGTTGATTCTGTTTTTGCGCCGCTGAGTGATGACAAATCGCCTGGATTCGCGGTGCTCGTAAGGAATGGCCGCAATGTAGTCATGCGCGGCTATGGCGTAAGTGATTTGCGCACATTTCGCAAAATCGATGAAAACACAAGTTTCCGCCTCGCCTCGTTTACCAAGCAGTTCACGGCCATGGCCATTATGCTGCTGGTGCACGACGGGAAACTGCGCTACGACGAGACTCTGACCGAAATTTTTCCTGGCTTTCCCGCGTACGGCCGGACGATTACTGTGCGTCATCTGTTGACGCACACCTCAGGCATGCTGGATTACGAAACATTGATGGAGCAAAAGGAGAAAGTAGAAGGCCCTTTGTGGACGGCGACAAAACAAATTCACGATGAGGATGTGTTTACTTTGCTGGCCCAGCAGGCACACGGCGATTTCACGCCAGGCACTAAGTGGTCGTACAGTAACTCTGGCTATGTCGTGCTGGGACTGGTTGTCGCCAAGATATCCGGCATGCCTTTCGCGGAGTTTCTGCAGCGGCACATTTTCGGACCGCTGAAGATGGCAAGCACCGTAGCCTATGTCGACGGACTGAATACGGTGAGCCATAGGGCTTATGGTTACAGCAAACAAAACGGCCAGTGGCAGGATACCGACCAGAGCGCCACCTCCGCCACTTTGGGCGATGGCGGCATCTATTCGAACTTGCGGGATCTGGCGCGTTGGGATGCGGCGTTGGCAAGCGACAAATTGTTGTCGCGCGCGGAGATGGCACCGGCGCTGGTTCCCGTGAAACTGATTGACGATAGCGAACCCACTTATGGCGAGAAGCGGCTGGCCTATGGATTCGGTTGGTTTCTCGAGCCGCTGAATGGCCGCGCGCGCATGTGGCATTCCGGCAGCACCAGCGGCTTCCGAACGGTGATCGAGCGCTTTCCAGACGAGTCGCGCACCATCGTGATTCTGGCGAACCGAACCGATCTGGACCCGGCTCAGTTGGCGGAAAAAATCGCTTCTAGCTACTTTTCTAAATAAAAGCTGCCGGCAAAAAGTGCATCAATGCCGGAGGAATAGAAACTTCTGACGGCGTCTCTTGGCGTACAAACCAACGGATCGCCGAAAAGGTTGAAGCTGGTGTTGTAGAGCACCGGCAAACCGTTCGCTTTACCGGCGGCCATCAGCAGCGAGTGGTAGAGCGGATTCTCCTCTCTGTTTACGACATGCACGCGAATGAGATCGCGCCCCAGCAGCGCTGCGGAAAAGATTTCGCGATGCTGCGGCTTCACTTTGCCGACGGTCGCCAGATAGCGGGCGTTGACGCCCACCTCGAAATATTCGTCCGCCAGTTCTTCCGGCACCGACGCGGCGAACTTACGATAGCTTTCGCGGTGCTTGATATAGACGTTCAGATTCTCTGTCGAATAAGGATTCAGCGGCGAGGCCAGAATGCTCCGGTTGCCCAGCGCGCGCGGCCCAAATTCCATGCGGCCCTGCATCCAGGCAACAATTTTGTTGTCTTTTAACGCCTCGATGGCACGCTCGATGAGTTCGCCTTCCGTGAGTAAATAACGAAAACGCAGTTTGCAATTTTCCAGTACGCCCTTGATTTGCGGCGGCGTGTAACTCGGGCCCAGGCACAAAGTTCTAAACGCGATTCGTTTGGTCTGGCCGTAAAAATTATGCCAGGCATGCAGCGCCGCGCCCAGCGCCGTCCCCGCATTGCCCGCCGCCGGTTGCACAAAGACGCGAGAGAATTTTGCCTCGAGCGCGCGGATCAGCAGCGCATTCAGCGCCAAACCTCCCGCTACACAAACATTCTGGGCCGGCGCTAGAATGGCACACACGGCCTCTTCCACCGCGGTCTGTAAACTGCTGGCGACATCGGCCTTCAGCTGTTGCGTTAATGGCTGCTCGGGGTTGATGCCGGTCTCGGCGTAGAATTTACGGCTGAAGCCGCCGCGCGTGGCATGATCGGCATCGAAGTAAGAGCGGTCGAGCCTGGGCCAGGCGGCTGCACCGCCATGCAGAACTTTTTGGAAGACAGCCAGATACACCGGCGAACCGGAAGCGGAGAGCCACTGCACTTTGTGCTCATCGGCGCGCGCCTCATAGCCGAGCATCTCGGTGACGCGATTGTACAAATCGCCGAACGAATCGGGGAAATACATCTCGCGCACGGGCAACAACTGATTCTGTCGGCCCTGAAATAAAACGCCGGAGCGGAAGTCGCCCGCACGATCAATGCTCAGGACCGCCGCCTCTTCCATGCCGGATGCATAAAACGCCGAAGCGGCGTGCGCCAGATGATGCTCCACCACCACAATTTCACTGCGCGGAAAGCGCGTGCGCAAGTCGATCTGTGCCGCGCTCTCGGCGCCAATCGCAAACGGCCGCGCCAGCGCCACGCCTTCTACGTCCTCGGTCTTCACGCCGGCCGCTTCCAAGGCGAGAGTGAACGCTTCATCGGGAAACGAACCCGGGCGGTCTTGCCGGGAAACCTTGGCTTGTTCGACGGCCGCCGCCAGTTGGCCGTCTTTGATAACACAGCAAGCCGGATCGCTGAGCAATCCGCCGAGACCCACAATCAGCGGCATGCTCAAACCTTCCGCAGCCGCGCGATGACGCGTTCCCGTCCTATGCAATGGAAGACAGCAAAGACGCTAGGACCAACCGGCTGGCCGGTGAGCGCGGCGCGGCTGGCGTTTATCAATACGCCGGCTTTCACTCCACGTTCCTCCGCCAGCTTGCGCAAATCGGCTTCCACGCTTGCTTCGGTGAACTCGGGATTCGCCGCCAGCTTTTCAGCCAACTCCCGCAAAAGTTCGCGCGCGCCGGGCGCGTCCAACTTAGCCAGCGCGCCTGGGTCCATTTCGAAATCGTCGCTGAAGTAAGCGCGGCCTTTGCTCGGAAAATCGAGCAGGGTCGCGAAGCGCGAACGAATCGTCGCGACGACATCCGCAAAAAATGCGTCGTCGCCATAGGGCTTGAGGCCATGCGTTTCCAGCACGGTCTTGACTAAAGGCGCAAGCGTTTCGACTGGCATGCTGCGCAGATGCTGCGAGTTGAGCCACATGGCTTTGGGGTCGATGGGGTCGGCATCGCTAAAATTAACCACCGCGTTGCTGCGGTTCACGCCTTCGAAACTGAAGGCGTTCTGCAACTCCAGCAGCGTCATCTGCTCGCGGTTGTCTTTGGGCGACCAACCCAACAGGCACAGAAAATTGATGTAGGCGAGCGCCAGGAAGCCGTTGTCGCGATAGGTGGTGACACTGACTACTGGACCGTGTTTGCGTTTGGAAAGCTTCGAGCCGTCGGGCGCGATCAATAGGGGAAGATGCGCCAAGCGGGGCACCGGCGCACCAGCACCTTGAAAAATCAGCACGTGTTTGAAGGTATTAGTCAGATGGTCCTGCCCGCGGATAATATGTGAAATCTCCAGATCGATATCGTCGGCGCAAGTGGCCAAGTGGTACGTCGGCATGCCGTTGCTGCGCAGCAGGGCGAAGTCTTCGATATCGACCGTTAGTTTGCTTTGCGCGCCGTACACTTCATCGTGGAAAGTAACGGCGTAGGCTGGATCGCGCTGCACTTTGAAGCGGATCACGAAAGGTTCACCAGCGGCGGCGCGGGCTGCGCTTTGCTCGTTGCTGAGCGCGCGCATTTCCGGATTGCACAGCCAAGGACCTTCGCCGTGCGGCTTATCTTTTGGATCGACATCAATCGCCGCCGGCACGAAATCGCGGTATGCCAAGCCTTTCGCCAGCAGTTCGTAGGCCAGTTTGCGATGCAAATCGAGGCGCTCCGATTGGCGGTAGAACTCATCCCAACCCAAGGCCAACCAGTTGAGGCCGTCGAAGATGGAATCGAGCGACGCTTGCGTGTTGCGGTCGACATCGGTATCGTCGATGCGCAGCACCATGGTCCCTTTTTGCTTGCGCGCGAATAGCCAGTTGAAGATGAATGTGCGAGCGCTGCCGATGTGCAAATATCCCGTCGGCGACGGCGCGAACCTAACCCTGATCATGAAGTCTTAGTGTACGAAAAGAGTCTTTATGGCGGTGCTGCGTGCGACGATGTCACATGGGCACGGGTGCTAATCCCTCAACGAATCAGGATCACCGCTTCTTCGGCCATCCCCTCGGCTTGCGCACCCTCTTCCTCACCGAACTCTGGGAGCGCTTTAGCTACTACGGCATGCGCGCGTTGCTGATCCTATTCATGAGCGCGCCCGCCGCGCGCAAAGGCATGGGCTTCGGCACTGCTGAAGCGGGAGCCATCTACGGTCTCTACACCGGCATGGTTTATCTGCTGGCGCTGCCGGGCGGTTGGATCGCCGACAAAATTCTCGGCGCGCGGCGCGCGGTGCTGGTCGGCGGCATCATCATCGCGCTCGGACATTTTTCGCTCGCAATGCCCAGCGTCGTGACATTCTTTATCGGTCTGGTGCTCATCGTCTCAGGAACCGGCTTACTCAAACCGAATGTCAGCGCCATGGTGGGGCAACTCTACCCGCAACACGATCCGCGGCGCGATGCCGGCTTCT
>Ga0302319_10009517_pt1 | contig 18665 bp, 12 predicted proteins | sample Bog_T0_2_FD_203319 | JGI IMG/M metagenome (GOLD analysis project Ga0302319, IMG submission 203319) | Peat permafrost microbial communities from Stordalen Mire near Abisko, Sweden - Bog_T0_2 | ecosystem: Environmental > Terrestrial > Soil > Wetlands > Peat | place: Sweden: Abisko, Stordalen Mire... | reverse complement strand
GAACAAGATTCTCCTTGAGCAGTTTGCGCAACTCCATCTCCAAAGCATCGAGGCCGGATGGAAGGCGCAACTGGACGTCGAGGAAGCGATGGTTCACGCTTTTCACGCTGAGCGTGTAACTGAGCAGATCGTTTACGCGAACCTGAACCCGCGCATATCCGGTCATCGAATAAATGGGCATACTTGCTATTCCTGTGGCCCGTTGGCGAGGGCGGCCGCAAACAGAGTAGCTAACTCGCGCGGGCCTGGGTTGTCTATCGGCTGAGGTTCTGGAACATCCATGAATTGCAATTGATAGAGGCGCTGGTAAGTCGGCGAGGAAGTTAATAACTCCTCATGGGAGCCGATGGCGGTAATTCGGCCATCTTCGAGGACGGCGATGCGGTTGGCGCGGCGAATGGTGGAAAGACGATGAGCAATGACCAGCACGGTGCGACCCTGCATGAGGTTGGCCAGGGCGGCCTGCACCAGCGATTCGCTCTCGGCGTCGAGGGCCGACGTAGCTTCGTCGAGAATCAGAATTGGCGCATCCTTGAGAATGGCGCGGGCAATGGCCATGCGCTGGCGTTCGCCGCCGGAGAGGCGGAAGCCTTTTTCTCCGATGGTTGTGTTGTAGCCTTGCGGTAATCCGAGGATGAAATCGTGAGCCAGGGCGTTTTGCGCGGCGCGCTCGACAAGCTCGAGTTTGACATCGGGTTGGCCATAGGCAATGTTGTTGCGCACCGTGTCGTTGAAGAGGATGGTCTCCTGCGTAACCTGGGCGACCTGGCGGCGAAGCGAGCCGAGCGTGCAATCGCGCAGGTCAACGGAGTCGATGAGGATGCGGCCCGAGGATACATCGAAGAACCGCGGAATCAGATTAACCAGGGTGGACTTGCCGGCTCCGCTGGGGCCCACCAGCGCAAGCACCTCGCCGGCTTTTACCTGAAGGTCGACGTTGTGTAGAATCTGATGCTCACCTTCTTCGGTGGAGTAGGAAAAGCCAACGTCTTGAAACTCGATGGAGCGGGCGAAACCTTTCAATGCCACGGCATGGTGCCGCTCCTTCACGTCGTCCTCCGCGTCGAAGAAGGCAAAGATAGAGGACGATGCGCCCATGGCCTGCTGGAAGCTGTTGTAGAAGTAAGCGAATTTGCGAACCGGATCGTAGAGCTTGAAGAGCGCGATGATGAATGCGCCGAAGATGCCGATGGTCATGTGGCCGTTCTTGATCTCGCTGCGGCCCACCCAGAGCAGCAAAGCGATGGCCACCGCGCCAATGGTATCCATGAGCGGCGAACTGATGGACTGAATGCGGACGCTGCGCAGGTTGGCGCGAAACAGGCGACGCGCGGCCTTTTTGAAACGCAGAATCTCCCACAACTCAGTGTTGAAGGCTTTGACGATGCGGTTTCCGGTGACAGTTTCGTGCAGAATGTTTTGGATTTCGGCCAGCTTGTCCTGCCCGGTGCGGGTGCGGGTGCGCACCTCCCTGCCGATTTTTCGTGCCGAGATGACCACTACAGGAACAAAGAGAAGCAGCGCCCAACTGAGGTTGCCACCCAGGTAAATGACGAGCGCCAGACCGAAGAGAAAGGTAAAGAACTGCTGGAGGAACTCGCCGATGACGGAGCTGACAGCATACTGTACCCGATCCACGTCGTTGATAAGCGTGGAGAGGATGGTGCCTGTGGAATGCTTGTGAAAGAAGCTCGACGAGCGGCGCAGCGTGGCCTCATAGAGGTGGTTGCGCATGTCTGTAACGAGGCCGAAGCCTGCGTAATTGACCAGGTAGGTGCCGGAGTAATCGCAGATGCCCTTGAGGAGGGTGGAGCCAACCAGGGCGAAGGCGACCACATTCCACGCGTTGTGCTGGTGCAGGTTGGCGAACATTACCTGCTTGAGGTCAAGGTACCAGGGCGCATTGATGCTGCTCACGGGAACCGCAGGTACGGCCCGCTGGCCGGGTTGGAGGACGTCGTCGAAGATGGGGACAAAGAGGAGGGTGCGGAAGTTGTCCAGCAGGCCAACCAAGGCCAGCAGCAGAACGCCGGGCAGCCACTGGTACCAATAGGGCAGCCCGTAGCGCAGCAATCGGAGGAAGTTCTTCATGCCTTTTGGCCCGCCTGGCGGACGCGTGACCCGGGGGCGAGCCACTGGCGTGGGGTGAAAATCTCCATCCCCGTATTGTATCCGGCTCTACATCAAGCTGCGGAAAAAGGGCCTGAGTTCGGTCGAGATGTCTGAGATGCATGCCGCAGGGGCTAAAGCCCCGCCTTTGTTTTGTGGCGTTTGCGGCACGACTGAAATCGTGCCCTGATACAAAGCCTTCGCATATTGCACTGGAAGACAGTTTTTCCGCGACCTGTGAAGTCGTGCCCCGATACAAAGCATGTTTTTGAAGAATGGTTTAGTAACTGTGCAACTCGACAATGGTTTTCAGAATGCTCTCCGGTTGGGGAAGGATCGCATCTTCGAGCACAGGCTGGTAGGCGACGAAGGTATCCATGGAACCGATGCGCTTGACGGGCGCGTCAAGGGAGTCGAAGAGTTCGTCGGCGATGCGTGCCGCAATCTCCGCGCCGTAACCCCAACTGAGCATATCCTCGTGAGCCACAATCACGCGGCTGGTCTTGCGGATGGAGGTAGCGATGGCCTCCCAGTCGTAAGGACTCAGGGTTCTCAGGTCCAACACTTCCACCTCGATGCCCTGCTTTTGGGCCAGCTGCGCGGCCTGCAAGGCTCGGGGCACAATGGCGCCGTAGGTGACGAGGGTGATGTGTTTGCCGGGACGAACAATTTTGGCTTTGCCGAATGGAATGGCAAAATCCGGACCTGGATAGGGCGCGCGGCCATAGGTCTCGCGATAGAGCCGCTTGTGCTCCAGGAACAGAACCGGATCGTCGCAGCGAATGGCAGTGCGCAGCAGGCCGTTGGCGTCGAGCGCGTTGGATGGAAATACAACGCGGAGCCCTGGAATGTGGGTAAAGATGCTCTCTCCGGATTGCGAGTGGTAGATTGAGCCTCCGGTGAGATAGCCGCCGATTGGGACGCGGACCACGACCGGCGCAGCCCAGGCGCCATTCGATCGCCAGCGCATGAGCGCGAGTTCGTTGCGAAGCTGATGCATGGCCGGCCAGATGTAGTCGAAGAACTGAATCTCGACGACAGGCTTCATCCCTCGCACGGCATAGCCGATGCCCCGTCCCACGATGTTGGCTTCCGCCAGGGGCGAGTTGAAAACGCGATCCGAGCCGAACTCGGTTTGCAGGCCGGCAGTGAGCTTGAAGACTCCACCTTTGCCCTCGACCTCACCGAGCGACTGTTCGCGGCTGGCGTCCGCCACGTCTTCGCCATACACCACGATTCGCTCATCGCTTCGCATCTCGTCGTGCAGACAGGCGTTGATCAAATCGGCCATGGTGCGGGGGCCGCTGCCCTTTGCGCTGCCTGCCACGCCGCCGCCGGCCAGGCTGGCACCGGCTTCTCCCGCCAGGCTTGGCCCCTCGGGTTGCGCTTGAATCGTCTCCGTGGCGAATGTCCGGCTGGTTGGATCCAGATCTTCGGAATAAACATGGAGCTCGATTTCGGCGACCAGTGGCAAGGGCGCCTCAAGCGCCCGCTCCGCGCCCTCTGCCGCCTGAAGGTCCAGAGACTGCTCCAAGGCGTTGATTTCGTCCGCGTTCAGAACTCCCTCTCGCAGCAGGCGCATCTGCATCTTGGCCAGCGGATCGCGCAGAGCGTCGGCTTCGCGTTCGGCCACCGAGCGGTATAGCTTATCGTCGTCGGAAAATGCGTGCGAGTATGGCCGCACCACGTGTCCGTGGACAAAGGCAGGCCCATGGCCGGCCCGGCAGTGGGCCACCGCAACCTGAAACGCCCGCAGGCAGGCTTCGGGGTCGGTCCCATCCACCTCGGCAAAATGGAAGTTGGGGAAGTTAGCCACCAGATGCGAGATGTTGCCTCCTGGCGTATTCACCTCGACCGGGACGCTGATGGCGTATCCGTTGTCCTCGACGCAAAAGACGACCGGCAATTTCTTGTTCGACGCGGTGTTGAGCGCCTCCCAAAACTCGCCCTGGGAGGTGGAACCCTCCCCAAGGCAGGTGAGGACCACTTCATCCCCGTGAAACTCGACGTCGCGGAAGGCGCGATAGTCGTTGTCAGCCTTGGCGGCAGCCTCGGGATGGCGGCTGAAGTACCGGCCAGCCTCGGCACAGCCAACGGCGTGGAGCAGTTGCGTAGTGGTGGAAGAGGAGGTGCTGACGATGTGAAGCGCGGGGCTGCTCCAATGGGTTGGCATTTGCCGGCCGCCGCTGGCCGGGTCGCCGGCCGCTCCCACTGCCTGCAGCAGCATGTCGTAGGGTGTGACGCCCAAGGCCAGGCAGAGCGCGCGATCTCTATAGTAAGGGAAAAACCAATCGTATCCGGGGCGCATGGCCAATGCCGCGGCCACCTGCAGCGCTTCGTGACCGGCCGCGGATATCTGGAAGAAAATCTTCTGCTGCCGCTTGAGCAGGATCTCCCTGTCGTCGACCCGGCGAGAGAGATACATCAGCCGGTAGATATCGATCATTTGCTGTCGACTCAGGCCCCCTGAGACGGCAACCGTCTCGGGCTCGCGAGCGTTGGAAACTGCGAATTCCATTCCCGTCACTCCCCAAAATACCTAATTCCGCAAACGCTAAACTTGATTGTAACAACCCGGCGCGATTGCATACAGGAAACCGCGCCCGATTTGTTATACGCAAAACCTGAGCAAAAATCCAGCAGGTGACGCGGCGACCATGTGGATGTGTAGTCTCCCAGGTCCCCAAAGGCGAGGGATCTCCACCCCGCGGACTATGACCTGTCCGCGGGGGGCCCGGCCTGGGGCACCCACAGTTGTAGATTGAATTACAGAATCACGCGGTCAGGGCAGCTAGCGAGGCATGTCAGGGCCTGGGGTGTGGAACGGCGGCACACCCCGCACAGACATGCTCATCTTCTCCTTTACGCTGTGTGCAAGCTTCTCAATTTGTTCCAGTTTGCGAAGCTGGCCGGGGGTAAGCATATCTGGATTCCCGCTGCTCACCTCGGCATTCAGTTCGTTGGCCAACTTGAGCAGTTTCACGGTGTCTGAGACCAGCGCCTTCTGGCGGTCGGCATTGAGGGCCTGTAGCTGTTTCTCATGGCGCGCCTCCTCTTCGTATCCGGGCTGGTCGAGAATGCCAATCCCTTGCTGGTCCTGCATTTGCTGCAATGGAGGTTTTGTCGGGGGTCCGTTTTGCGCTCCACCGGGCAGTGGCAACAACATCGCCCAAACCAACAGGCAAACGGCGGACAGTAAAGTTCGCTCCCGATGAACGGTGCGGAGAAGCTTTGTGACTCCCACCCATACGAGAAGAAAAAAGCGAATGGATGGGGCACGGGGCATTTGTAGATCGGACAGCGGGTTTATTGAAGACGTACCCCGCCGACGCTGGTCAAGATGCTCAGAATGACAACGCGATATTGTTGACGAGCTTCTGGGAATCCACACTAGTTTGTCCCCACGCTGAGCTTCATCTCTTCCTTGACGTCACGAGCCAGTTTTTCAATCGCACCGGCTTTGCGAATCACAGTCAGCGAGAGTGTGTCTTTCGAGGTCTTGTCGACTTCGGCTTTCAGTTCGGTGGCCAGTTTCAGCAGGTTGGCGCTGTCCAGGGAAATCTGCTTCCTGCGCTCCTCGCTGGCCGCCGCGGCGCTCTGTTTGGTTTGCTGGTCATCGGTCTTGTTTTGCTGAGTGCTATCGTTTGCGCGGGCCGCCTGGGGCGAAGGTTTCTGGTTGGCGTCCTGCTGCAATCCCTGGCCGGCAACCGAAGCAACGGCGATGACGGCCGCAGCGGTAAGGACGGAAATCCGCAGCGTCCCCACTCGCAGTGGGCTCAGTCTCCGTGTTGTGGGGAATCGCGGAAATGTCATGACTACCTTCCGGGGAGGTCTTCCCAGGCCGGGCATGGGGTCATGCAGGAAATTCTGGTTGGCTGGCAGCGAGAAAGCCCACAGCCTCACCGTAATTCCCTGCCGACAGTCTAGTCTAGAACGAGGAGCTTTGGATGCGTCCTTTTCTGATCGCGGAAAGATTCCTGGCGGTACGGACGGGTTTGTTTGCCGAAGGCCGGTTCCTGGGCAAGGTGCTGGACGAATGGATCGTCGATGCCCAGGAATTCATCCGCCTGAAGCTGCCGCACCTGCTGATCGTGGCGGCTATCGCCTTTCTGCTCATTCGATTACTGAGCCTTGTCACGTTCCACATGAAGCGAGTGGCCGAGCAGCACGCGGCCTCAGCCGGTCGCATATCGCAGGTGAAAACGCTCGCCGGAGTCATTCGCACCACCGGAATGACCATCATCTGGGTGATCACCGGAATGCAGTTCCTTGACGCGCTGGGCGTGAATCTGGCTCCGTTGCTGGCCTCGGCCGGGATAGCCGGCGTGGCCATCGGCCTGGCTGCGCAAAACATCGTCAAAGACGTGCTGAATGGCATTCTGATCCTCGTCGAGGACCAGTTCGACGTGGGAGATACTGTGCGTCTGGCCGGGCTGCAAGGAACCGTGGAAGCAATGACGCTGCGCAAAACCACAATTCGCGACGGGGATGGAACACTTTATATTGTGCCCAACTCACAGATCACAACCGTTGCCAACCAGAGCGTTGGATACTCGGTGGCAACGGTAAACGTGAGCGTGGACTTTTCCGCCAATCCCGATGAGGTGCTGGAACTCTTGCGGGGAATAGCGATGGAGGTCCGGTCGAGCGAGGAGTTCCGCCAGGTATTTGTGAGCGATCCGCAGGTTCTTGGCGTGGATGCGGTAAAAGGCTCGGAGATCATCTTCCCGGTAATATTCAAGACGCTGCCAACCATGCAGTATGCGCCGGTTCGCGAGTTCCGGCGGCGGGTTCGCCTGGCACTGGAGGAGCATCATCTGCTTCCCGGAGACCCGAACCGCGTATTCCATGCATTTGGCGAACAAGACGCGGCTGGCACGGCTGGAGCTGTGGGCAGGCCAACGACGCAAGAAGAACATCCGGCCGATCCGACTCTTCGAAAGCCGGAAAACGAGAATCCATTCAGCGGGGAATGAGTGGCTGTGGATTCGGCGTGTGTTTGCGTCCATTCCCTGGTCCCCAAAGGCGAGGGACCAGGGGCACCCACTGTTGGTGGCGGAGCGAACAGGTTCTACTTGCCGGGTTCGGCTACGCCGGCATCGCGAAACACAGCACGGTTGCGGCCTGCCGACTTGGCTTCATACAGGGCCTGATCGGCAACCGAGAGCAGGACCTCTGCGTTTGGCGAGCCGGTCGACGGGTCGAAGAAGGTGGCGCCAACGCTGCAGTTGAGAGTGAACTCAACATTCTCCAGGCGGACTGTAAGGTTGGAAATCGCTCTATGCAGGGCGGTCACCCTCTGATCGGCCAACGCGGGCGGAACCTCGGTGAGAACCAGCAGAAACTCCTCTCCTCCGTAGCGGCCGGCATGGTCGTAGGCGCGAATGGCTGTCCCAACGGCGCCGGCAAACCAGCGCAGCGCGTCGTCTCCGACAAGGTGCCCATAGGCATCGTTCACTCGCTTGAAGTGGTCAAGATCAATCAGAGCGACAATCAGCGTAGAACTCTGACGCCGCGCCCGCTCGATCTCGACCCCCAGCGCACGCAGGATCGCCACGCGGTTCAGCATGCCGGTGAGGCCGTCGTAAGTGGCCTGGATGCGCAACAGCTCCTGACTGGCCTCCAGTTCCATGGTGCGCTCACTCACCAGGCGCTCCAGTTGGAAGCTCCTTTCGCTCAGATTGCGCGCGCGCATGCGGTCTGCGAAGTAAAGCAAGAACAGGACAGCCAGCGTGCACAGGGCGTAAAACCAATTGGTTCGCCACCACGGCGGAAGAATCCTGACTGGAACGCTTACCGCCGCGGAACTCGCGTTCAACCCCGGGTTGCGGGCGATGGCTTCAAAGGTGTATTTCCCCGGCGGTAAAGCGGAAAAGACAGCCACACCATCCGGCGCTTCCACCCAATCCGGCTGCAGTCCCTGCATTCGGTAGCTGAGAACCAGTTCGCTGCGATTGCGGGTAGCGGGCGAAGAGATTTGGAAGCGGAGCGGCAGCGAAGACCAATACAGGGTCATGTCCCGGGCATTGGGATACGCGCTGCTTCCTCTCTGGATGTTGGTAACAGAAACGGCAACCGGCGGAGAGTCGAAGACACGCTCCGGATGCAGCAAATGGGCGACGCCGCCGCTGGTTCCCACCCACAAAGAGCCATCGGGGCCCTCCTGAAGGGCGCCTTGATTGGTGTCGTCCCAGATCAGCCCGCTTTCCTGGGTCAGGTGACGCCAGTCCCGGCGATCCCACACCAACAAGCCTGAGTCAGTCCCAACCCAAACCCAGCCGCGCCGGTCCACCAGCACAGCCAACGGAGCCACATTGCGCAATTCGGGAGGAGATTCCAGTTCCCAGGCCTGAATGCGATCGCGGCCCGGCGTCATTCGCCAGGTGCCGTCGTCACCGGCCACCCAGATTTCGCCATTTGCAGCACACGACATCGAAAGCAGAGATCCGCGCAATGTGCGTAACCCGTCAATGGGAGGGGCGGTCCAGACGCCGTTCTTGAAGCGAACGAGGCGATTGGCGCCCAGAAACCACAGTGCGCCGTCATCAGCCTGACAACCCTTCTCCACCCGGGCGGAATAGCCGATCAATGGGTCCAGGGCCGTTACGCGCCTGGGCGTGGATGTGAAGTCTGAAGCCGCGCGCTCATACAGCCCCTGTTTGGTTGAAAAGTAAACCTCGCCCGCGGAGTCTTCGAAGCTGGTCATGATGAAGGCCGGCAGGCTCGCCGTTTGCACGGTATGGCCAGACTTTGGGTCGATGCGAAGTATACCCCCGGAAAAAGTCCCGGCCCACAATTCGCCGCTCGGGTCGATGCCCAGGGTGCCCACCTGGCCAAAGGTCCATGAGCGCCCTGAAAACAGCGGACCCGCCGCACCGGTCCGGGGGTCGATCCAGGCCGTGCCGTCTTCGGTCCCCACAATCACGCGGCCATCCGGTATGGGCAGAATTCCCCACACCACCGAGGAAGGCAGGCCCATGCCATCGCCCCAGCCTTCCCAGTTTTCATATCCAATCCAGTGATAGATCCCGAGTCCCAGACTGCCCAGCCATAAATCGCCCGCAGCATCGAAGGCCATGCCCGTGATGTGATTGCTATGCAGGCCGTTGGCCGAACCAAACAATCGCCAAGCCGTTCCCTCCCACCGTGCAAGCCCTTCCTTGGTGGGAATAATGACCCTGCCGGCACTGTCCTGAATAACCTGCGTCTGCCGCGATACGCTTTCCGAATCGGGATTAGGAAGGTTGCGGGCAACAAATCGCGACCACCCGTGCAGCAGCACAGCCACCTGATGCTCGCCCACTATCCACAATGTGCCCGCGCGGTCCTCCACGGCAGCTTGCCACCTGGTTTCAGCGACGCCTTTATCCGCGCCCCAGCGTGTAACCGCATCTTCGTGGCCAACCCGCCACGAGCAAACCTCTTTGCCGCACCCAGCCCACACAACCTGGGCCTCCCCATCCACGACCGCGGTTATGCTTACAAGATCTCCGAGCTCGGGGATTGAGGCTGTCTGTGCGTTGCTGAAAACCGGCAGGTAGGAGAGCATCCTGCCTTCCGCATCGTGCTCCAGGCGATAGAGATGAGACTTGTCAACGACCAGCAGGTGGCGCTCGTCTTCGGCCACAATGCTTTGCCATCCGTCGATATGAATCGGATCCTTGCCGGCGGGAAGAAATCGCTGCCCGTTCCACCGGTAGAGATTCTCCTCCGTTCCGGCCCACACGGTGCCATTTGGATCGGCAAACACGACCTCGATGTCGCGATCCAGAATCCCCTGCTTGTCGCTGTATTGCTCGAAGTTCGATCCCAGAAACCTGTAAACTCCGTTTTCTGTGCCCACCCATAGAAAACCGAAGCGGTCTGTGGTCAGCCCCTTGATGGATAGATTCTTAAGCCCTTCGTCCTGGCGGTAAGGTCGAAAGACATACTGCTGCGCCTGAAGGACGACCGAGATCGCAATCCAGAAGAGCAAGGTTCGAGTTGCAACCGACCTCAAGAACATGGCTATCACCAGAGACGGGCGGTCCGCATACGGTTCTTAGGGGGCCTTGAACCCTACGGTGAATCTCGTAGTTCAATATCGAGCAGGAATCCATTCTATTATGCTCTTGAATCGACGCAAGAAAAAAGCAAGCAATCAGGCTTCGCGCTGTATCGCCTGAAGCAAAGCTTCCGCGCCGGCGATGGGAGGCAGACACGTATGCCCACGGCAGACCAAAGCCCACGCCTCGACTCCGGGCGGCGCGGGCGCATGAAGCAGAGTCTCGGCTAACACCTCAGGAATGGCGCCCGGTACAATCTGCGATGGATGAAGGCGAATCACGGTCTTGTGAATGGCGAAGCCAGCATGAGCGGATGCTTCCAGGCGATCCGCTTCAGGACCGGAACCCACGATCACAATCTGGAGGGGATCGAGAACCAGGCGTTCAACGGCCAATCCATAGCTGCCGGCATAAAGGCCGAAGTGCTCGACAATTCCGGCAAAGGACTCGAGCGTGTCCCGGGCTATCTCGCCATACTCCGCACGCCCGCTCAGAGCCTGAAGCCGAACCAGGGCAGATGCGGCGGTGGGATTTCCGGCCGGCGTTGGAGCATCCTGCACTGGCTTGCGTCTGGCCCCTAATGCGCCCAGCGGGACGGTCCCATTGCGCGGTGCGGCATCGTAGAACGCTCCCGCGGTCCGGTCGTAAAAGCGTTCGATCATCTCGTCGGCCAACTTCACGGCCGCGTTGTAAAACTTCATTTCTCCCACCGCCAGCCATCCATCGATGCAGGCATGTACCGTGAAGGCGTAGTCGTCCAGCGTGCCGGGAACTACCGATGCGGAGTGCGCATTTACTGGCGACGGAATTTCTCCATACGCAATAACATGGTTCAGATTTCCAGCTCCGTCCCATGCTTCGTCGAGAAGCCGATTCAGGGTAAGCAGCGCAAAGCTTCGCGCCGAATCCATGCGCAGCACCCGCGCGGTTTCAAGATAGGAAGTTACAGCCATGGCGTTCCAGCCGGTATAAAGCGTGCGGTCGATAAAGGGTGTGGGGCGTTTGAGACGCGCGGCCAAAAGCTTCTGCCTGGCGCTTTCAAGCAAGGTAGAAAGCAGGTTGTTAGTCTGTCCAGTTATGCCACTAAGTGACGCAATTTCGTCTAGAGAATGTTTCACGTGCAACACATTCTTAGCGGGATTGTGATGCATATCACCTAACTCGCCAATATCCCAGTAACTCGCCGCAAGCTTCAAATCGTCCGCTTCCAGCACCGCTCGAGCTTCTTCAAGCGTCCAGGTAAAGTAGTCGCCGTCGTCATCGAGATCGATATCCGCGTCCTGCGAGGCATAGAATCCACCTAACTCGCGATCAGTCATTGTGCCATCGAGCCATGCCACAATTTCGCGTGCAGTTTTCTGAAATTCTTCGCGGGCATAACTCTCAAATCCATGCACATAATTGCGCAATAACCCGGTGTTGTCATAAATCATCTTTTCAAAGTGAGGCACCACCCAGCGTTCGTCTACGCTGTAGCGATGAAAGCCGCCGGCCAACTGGTCGTAGACGCCGCCGCGAGCCATCTTCTCCAGCGTGACGATGAAAGCGTCGCCGGCTGCCTGATTGGAGCGATTCGTGGCCACTTCGAGAAGGAGATCGAGCACGGCTGGATGAGGAAACTTGGGTTGAGAGCCGAAGCCTCCGTTGCGCGGATCGAACTGCGACAACGCCGAAGCTGCGATCTTGTCTACAAGCGCAAGGGATAACTCGGGGCCGCGGCCGGAGAAGCTCTCATTATGCTCGATGGCGGCCATCACGCTGGCGGCCGACTCGAGCGCTTCGTCACGGCGGTCGCTCCACACCTGGGCCATGGTCAGCAGGACGCGGCCAAACCCCGGGCGGCCATAACGGTCGTCGCGGGGAAAATAAGTGCCGCCAAAGTAAGGCCGGCCATCGGGAGTGAGAAAGGCGGTCAGGGGCCAGCCGCCTTGGCCGCTGATGGCCGAGACTGCGGCCTGGTAGCGAGCGTCCACATCGGGGCGCTCGTCGCGATCGACCTTCATGGCAATAAACCGCTCGTTGATCAGGGCGGCAATCTCCGGATCCTCATAGGATTCGCGATCCATGACATGGCACCAGTGGCACCACACCGCGCCTATATCGAGCAGGATGGGCTTGTTCTCCGCTTGCGCCCGCGCAAAGGCCGCGTCGCCCCACGCATGCCATTGGACAGGTTGATGGCGTGCGGAGCGCAGGTAAGCCGAGGCTGAGTGATCCAGCAGATTGGTATGGCTGGACACGTTAGCTCTTTTCGAGTTCCGCCTCGATGGCCGCCACCAATGCGGGATCGTCCGGCGCAGTATCCGGAGAGAAGCGCTTTACCACCTCGCCCTCGCGGCTGACCAGAAACTTCTCGAAGTTCCACGCCAGCTCCGGCTCGGGGCTGGTATCGATTCCCCAGCCTTTGAGTTTTTCGCGGAGAGGAACCTCACCCAGGCTGATAGCCGTGGGCTGGGCCGCAATCAAGGCCGCGTAGAGCGGATGCTTGTGCTCGCCCACCACTGTGATCTTGTCGAAGAGCGGAAACTTGACGCCATAGTTTGTGGTGCAGAAGGCAACGATCTCTTCGTTGGTTCCCGGTTCCTGCGCTTTGAAGTCGTTGGCCGGGAAACCCGCGATCACCAACCCCTGCCCCTTGTATTGCTCGTAGACCTTTTCAAGGCCTTCGTATTGCGGAGTCAAGCCGCACTTCGACGCCACGTTGACGATAAGCAAAACTTCGCCCTTGAACTCGCCCAGCGATGCGTCTTCGCCGCTGATTTTCTTTACCGGAATGTCGTAGATGGATGCGCTCATGAGTATTCCCTCTTAGCCTTCCATCTTAGCAAGTCCCGCGCTCCCCTACGGTTTGGTAGCCAGAATCAGCGGGGACGGTCCATGCGTGTTGAGTGTGCGCGCATCGGCGAATCCGGCCTCGCGCAGCCAGCCGCCGATTTCTTCGAACGAGTAGGTATCTCCCCGATCGGTATTCACCAGCATGTTGACGGCAAAGATGAGGCCGTTCAGTGGCCCAGTCCGGTCGGCATTCACCAGGAACTCGGCAATGGCGATGGTTCCGCCGGACGAGAGAGCATGGAAGGTTTTAGCGAGCAGCGCCTTGCTGCGCTCCACGCCCTCGCTGTGCAGAATGTGACCCAGCGTGGCCACATTGTGGCCTGCGCCGAAGTCCGCTTGGAGCAGGTCGCCTTCAACAAAGTTAAATTGATCGGCGAGTCCAAATCGCGCCACTGTGGCACGCGTTACGGGAATTACTCCCGGCCAGTCAACGGCCGTCACACGCACCTGGGGACTGTTGCGGGCGAGCCCAATGCCCCACACGCCCGAGCCCGCGGCAAGATCCAGCACGCTGACCGGCGCAGTGGCGGAGCTAAGGCCGAGATGCGCGGCCAGTTCCTGAGTTACCTGGTAGCTCATAGGGAAGATGTCGTTGACAAACTCGGCGAAGAAGTGGCTGCCCGGCCCCTGCTGATTGACCGATGCAACAGGCAAGCCGGTGGCGACAACCTCATTGAGATGGAGCCACCTTGGCAGCAGATGTTCGCTGGTGTGGCGAATGAGCCCGCCTTGAAACGATGGCTTGGTGGAGACCAGAAATGCGGAACTCTCCGGCGTAAGGGTATAGGCGCCCTGCGCGTCTTTGGCCAGGAAATCGAAGCCGACAAGCACGTTCATGATGGCCGCCAGTCCGCGTTCCGAAGCGCCGGTCGCCTTGCTCACCTCCGCCAGGGTTTTCCCTCCACTATCCAGCACGTCGAAGACATGGTGGCGGATGGCCGCTTCAAGCACCAGCGGTGCAGCATAGGCAAAGGCGAATTGATTGATGCGTTCAGGCGTGACGGGGGCAGTTGCTGGAGTTGTCATATCGACCTCGATGAATTGGATTTGTTTGGGGAACCGCAGCGGAAGGATAGCAGAGCGGGTATCCGCGGCGGTATGAATTTTTTGGCGTGCGGGTTTTTTAAGGAAGCTCTGATTCACCTCCTGGACTCTTCAACCTTCCCTCAGGAGCTAAAGCTCACACTCATTTTGCTGCATCCGCGGCACGACTGAAGTCGTGCCCTTTCAAAGCGATGAGTTTTTTCGCAACGTGGAAAGTGGTGCCCTTTCAAAACATCGACTTAGTCGGAGATTCTTTAGGCAAGCAACTGCTTCGCCACTTTGATATATAACTCTACGGCTTCGAGTAATTCCTTTTTCGCCAGCTTCTCAAATGGCGTGTGGGCTACGTGAATGGAGCCTGGACCCAGCAGCAGCGGCTCGCCCCAGTTGGTCAGGTGCGGAATGTCCGTTGCGAACTTCGCGATCATGGTGGGCAAGCCTTCCACGGCTCTCATGCGGATGAATGGAGAGTCGAGTGTGAACTCGACCGTGGCCAGGTCGCCTGCCGCCTCGACCAGGGCTGCCCGCACAGGAGCCGAATTGGTTACCGTTCGCACCAGCACCTGCGCCTCTGCTTTGTCTGCGATGACGTTGGGCGCGTGGCCGCCGTGGATCTGGCCGATGTTGATGGTGCTTGGGCCCACATCCTCAAGGGACGGCAGCGGGAGCGCAAGTACTCTTGCCAATACCTCGATCAGCTTGTGAACGGCGCTGTCGCCAAGCTCTGGATATGCCGAGTGAGCCATTTTTCCGGAGCACTTGAACGCTGCGCGCAGAGCGCCTTTTGAGGCCAGCGCCAGGCAATTGCCGGTAGGTTCGCCGTTGATTAGGAAGCGGCTGCCTTTGGGCTTCAGGTTTGCCTCTTTGGCGCCGGCGGAGTCGCGTTCTTCGCCGGAAACGAACAACAGCCCAATCCGAAACCCCAGCGCGCGCAGCGCTTCTGCCGCAGCCACCTGGGCGGCGATGATCCCCTTGGCGTCGGAGACCCCGCGCCCGTACATAAAGTCGTCGTCCTCGGTAAATGCAACATAGGGCGGAACGGTATCCATATGCGTGGAGAACACCAGATCGGGCGTTTGGCCCTCGATTCCGGCGTAGACGTTCCAGCGCGGGCCCGCGGTTGCGCTTTCAACCGGCTGCGGCACAGGAGTCATTTCCACTTCCCATCCGCGCCCGGTAAGAAACTCCGCCAGAAATTCGCCCACCTCGCCCTCGTGGTAGGTGGTGGACTCAATTTCGCAAAGCTGGCGCGTAAACCGGACGGGGTCAATAGGATTGGCGGGCGGAAGATTGGACATGATGCTGCCAGAATATCGCAAAGGGCGCTCGGGCCGCTGCGATTGCAGCCTGCCTGAGCCCTGCTCAGGCCCCCATACACTTTGGAGACTATCCACAGTAACCGTTTTGGGGAATGAGGATTTGCTTATATTTGAGCGTAGAATGAGGAGTGGTATGACCTCCACAAGCGCCTCCGTCCAACCGCACATGCCCCTCAGGCCACCGAGACTGCGAAGTGTGAATGTGACCGGGCCGGCCGGCCGGTTGGAGGCAACGTTGAACGAAGGCTCGCAAGAGGCTCCTTTTTCGGCGCTGGTCTGCCATCCACATCCGCTGGGCGGCGGCACAATGCACAACAAGGTGGTTTACCACGCCATGAAGACTCTGAACGCGCCGGAGTGGGGTCTGTGCTGGCCGGTGCTGCGCTTCAACTTCCGCGGTACTGGCCTAAGCCAGGGCAACCACGACGGCGCGGCAGAGAGGGGCGATGTGCTGGCTGCGATCGACTGGCTTGTAAACGCATACAGCCGCCCGGTGGTGGTTGCCGGTTTCAGCTTTGGAGCAGCCATGGCTCTCAACGCTTGTTGCAGCCAAGGCAGAGGCGATTCAAACCGCCGCACATCGGTCCGCGCACTGGCGCTCATCGGCCTTCCAACCCGCGCGTCGGCCTACGATTATTCTTACCCGTCCCTTTCATCCTGCACCATTCCAAAGCTTTTCCTGAGCGGAGATCGCGACCAATACGCGCCCGCCGCGCAGTGGCGGCAGGCGGCCTCATCCGCCGCCGAACCAAAGAGCGCGGTGGCCATTCCAGGCGCCGACCATTTTTTTCAAGGCCAACTCGAGCAGATGCAGCAAGCGCTTGCCGGTTGGCTTAAGGAGCAATTGCCATGACACCGGTCATCGATGCATCGCTGGAAGCCCTGCACACAACAGCTACGGAGATTTTTACCGGCGCACTGAAAGCGTGCAGCATCGAGTCGGCGATCGACCGGCGCATTCGTTTCGAGGGCGATACGCTGCATCGCCTGCTGCCGGACGGCAGCGGCCCGGAGACGGTAGATCTGACCTGCTACAAGCGGATCTTCATTCTTGCGCTGGGCAAAGCGGCTGGTCCCATGCTCGATGCGCTGCTGGAGCGGATGAGCCGGCGCAAGGGGGTGCGGGGGATCTGTTGCTCGAACCAGTTGCCCAAGGCGAGGAACTGGCGCTTCCGCTACTTCGAGGGCGGTCACCCGCTGCCAAACGAGGACTCCTTTGCCGCCGCGCGCGCCACGCTGGCCATGCTGAAAAAGGCCAGGAAGGATACGCTGATTTTCTATCTCATCTCCGGCGGAGGCTCGGCCATGTTCGACCTGCCGCTGGACCCAAAGATTACGCTCGAAGATACCATTGCCTTCCATAGCCTGCTGCTGGCGTCGGGCGCGCCCATCAGTGAGGTGAACACGCTGCGCAAGCACTTTTCCGCAGTAAAGGGCGGCAGGCTGGCGATGGCCGCGCCGGATGCGGCGAAGATCAGCCTGCTGGTGCCCGATGTGCCGCTGCGGAGCCTGGACGCGCTTTCTTCCGGTCCCACGTCGCCCGATCACTCCACCGTCGGCGAGGTGCGGGAATTGCTGGCCAAATATAACCTTGCGCCGCGGCTGCCGGCATCCGTCCGCATTTTTTTTGAGCGCGCCGACCTGCCCGAGTCGCCCGGCAACAAAGGCTGGCTCCCACCGCGCATGCCCCGTTTGCCGTGGACCGAACCAGCACCGGCTCCCACGCGCCGCGTCACATCGGCAGCCTCGATGTCCGGCGAAGACGTGGCCTTTCGCGATTCGGTCTACGAGGTTCTGCTCTCAAGCCACGACCTGGCGGAAAACGCGCGCACGCTGGCGCGCGAGGCCGGATTCCATGTGGTCGTAGACAACAGTTGCGACGACTGGGACTATGCCGACGCCGCCCGCTATCTGCTTGAGCGCTTTCACTCCCTGCGCGCCACCCACCCGCGGCTTTGCCTCATCTCAGTCGGCGAGGTCACCGTAAAGCTCGACAAGACTCCAGGCGCAGGCGGCCGCAACCAGCAATTTGTGATGGCCTGCGCGTTGGAACTTGAGTCCTACCAGGGCGAACGGTTGACCGTTTTCAGCGCCGGCTCCGACGGCATAGATGGCAACACAAGGTCGGCCGGAGCCGTGGCCGATCCGACCACCGTTACCCGCGCACATGCCTTTGGATTCCATCTCAAGTCGTCGCTGGCCAACTTCGACGCCTGTCCCATGTTCACCGCTCTTGGAGACTCCGTTGTAACCGGACCCACCGGCCACAATCTGCGCGATCTGCGCCTGCTGATTTCCGAGCCTTCCTAGGAGCGGAACCAGAGTAACCGTGCCATCAACCAGAGTCTCCAGGGTGGCTTTTTCTTGAGGAAAAAGCCACTTGGCAGTTGTGCTTTCGGGGTACATCTACTCTGGTTCCGCTGTAGCCGGGCGCGGGCGCCACAGAGGCTGCCCTGGGCGCAGGGGAAGGGTTCTCGACCTTGAGACCTGGGAAACCACGAGCCAGTTGAGCTGTGTATTTGTCGCCACGGCACGAAAACTTCCTTGAATGGCATGGGCACAGACCAGCCGAATGCGGTAACATTGCCTTCACATTCGATTCATTCGTAAAAGGATTGGTTCGTGCTTCGAAAAATTGCCCGCAAGACGGCCACAAAGCCGCCCGATATCCGTACCGTTGCTGCTCTGGCAAAGGTTTCCATCGCCACCGTATCGCGGACCATCAACGGCTCTCCGGCGGTAAGCGAGCGCCTTGCCAAGCGAGTCTGGCACGCGATTGAGCAGTTAAATTACTTTCCCAATACTCACGCGCGCAGCCTGGTTTCAGGCCACAGCCGCATTCTGGGCATTCTGGTTGAAAACATCACCAACCCGTTTTTTCCAGAGCTGATCCAGAGTTTTGAAGAGATCGCGGTAGCCCACGGGTACGAGATCCTGGTCAGTTCCACCAACAGCGACCCCGCGGTTCTGACCAACTGCGTCCGACGCATGCTGGAGCGCAAGGTTGAGGGCGTTGCGGTACTCACCTTCGGAGAGGAGGAACCGGTTCTGGACCAGTTGGTGAATCGCGGCATCCCCATGGTGCTTGCCGAGTTCCGTCCCGACGATCCCAAGGTCAGCACCATTCTGCTCGATTACTCAACCGGCATCCGAGCGGCTGTCCTCCATCTTGTGGAACTCGGCCACCGCCAAATCGCGTTTCTGGCCGGGCCGCGCAAGCTGCATTCGGCCATCACGCGCGAAAACGATTTTCGTGCGGCAATGGACGCGGCGGGTTTGCCGGCGCAAAACAACTGGATCGTCGAGTGCGACA
>Ga0302319_10009516_pt1 | contig 18666 bp, 14 predicted proteins | sample Bog_T0_2_FD_203319 | JGI IMG/M metagenome (GOLD analysis project Ga0302319, IMG submission 203319) | Peat permafrost microbial communities from Stordalen Mire near Abisko, Sweden - Bog_T0_2 | ecosystem: Environmental > Terrestrial > Soil > Wetlands > Peat | place: Sweden: Abisko, Stordalen Mire... | reverse complement strand
ATCGCCTACGGCACGGAAAAACAGCGCTGGTTGCAATGGGCCGTCGGGGAATTCTCCGGCACGCCCGCCGGGCAGCGCATCAAGGTGAACCTCATCCCGAAAGGGTCGCTCGAAGGCGCCCAGGCGATCCTTGCGGGCGATCAAACGATCAACGTCTGGAGCCCGGCCAGCGCGCTTTATGAGGATGTATTCACGCAAGAGTGGCAGCTCCAGCGCGGCGCGCCGCCATTTGTCCGCAAGGAGGCGCTGGCTCTCAGCCCCATGGTCTTTGTCATGTGGGCCGAGCGTTACGACGCCTTCGTGGCCAGGTATCACGACGTCACGTTCGTCACCCTGGGCCAGGCGCTCCGGGAACCGGCCGGCTGGGATGCCATCGCCAAAAAGCCGGAATGGGGCGTCTTCAAGTTTGGGCATACCCATCCCAACCAGTCGAACAGCGGGCTGATGACGCTGGCGCTCATGGCCTATGACTTTCACAAAAAGGATCGTGGACTGACCCTGAAGGATATCTTGAATCCCGAATTCCAAACCTGGATGAACGGGATCGAAAGCGCGACCACCGGGATGTCGAACTCGACCGGGAATATGATGCGCGACATGGTGCTCCGCGGGCCTTCGAGCTTCGACGCGCTCTGCGTCTATGAAAGCGTGGTCATCGACTACCTGAAGAGCGCGGAGGGCCGCTGGGGCGAATTGCGCGTCGCCTACCCGGCGCGCAACGCCTGGAACGACAACCCTTACTACGTTCTGAATGCGCCCTGGAGCGCGCCGGAGCAAAGGGCGGCCGCCGGTGAGTTCCTCGACTTCCTGCTCAGCGAGCCGATCCAGCGGGAATCCCTCAAGCACGGATTCCGGCCGGGCAATCCCACGGTGCCAATCAAGTTTCCCGAAAGCCCATTCGTCGCCTACGAGCGTTTTGGGCTGCGGATCGATCTCGGCGAAATCTGCGAGCCGCCCAAGGCCGAGGTGATCAACAACCTGCTCGCCATCTGGCAGCGAAACCAGGGCTCCCGCTAAGCGGCCGTGTTTCGGTACCTGAAAGCCGCGTTCTGGGCCGCGCCGGAGGTCGCCGGTCTGGGGCGACTGCCCGTGAATCTCCTCCTGCTCGCGGGGTTCGCCATCCTGGGCTTCGGCCATCCGGGCTTCTGGCTCCTCGGGATGGCGCTGGAAGGCAGCTACCTTTATGCGCTCACCTCGAGCGCCCGCTTTCAAAAGGTCGTCGATGCGCAAGGCCGCCAGCTCGGCGAAAGCGCGGCGGAGCGCCAGCGCCAGGTATTGGTCAGCAAGCTTGAGCCGGACGCGCGCGGGCAATTGGAAAAGCTCATGATCCAATGCGCGCGAGTGTTGCAAATCGAGAGCGAAGCGCAGACGGAGGAGACGATCCTGGCGGGAAACCGCGAGGCGTTGCGCAAGCTGGCGTGGCTTTACCTGAAGGCGCTCGTAGCGCGGCAAAATCTCCGCGCGCTTGGCAATGGCGAGCCGGAATTGCGCCGGCAGATCGAGATTCTGCGCTGCGAGGCGCAGGCCGACCGGCTCTCGCGTTCGCTGCGGGAATCGAAGGCCGCGACCCTGCGTATCCTCGAGAAGCGGCTGGCGAACACGGAACGCCGCGAGCAAACCCTGGCGGAAATCGAGAGCGGTCTCACGCGCATCCAGGCGCAGGTGGACCTGGCGGTGGACAACGCGGGAATGCGCGGCGACAGCGGAATGAACTTCGTGAATATCGAACTCGTGAGCCAGTTGCTCGATGATTCGATCTACGGGGAATCGGGCGATTCCATCGCCGCGCTCGAACGCAGGTTCGGCGGGGAGTCGCATTGAGCGGCGGGGGCGTGCCCGGCTGGGAATCATGGGTCGTATAGGACCCATAGGACCTATTTGCCGCAGACCACCGACGGCGGAAACTTTTCTACTTCCAAAGGCGGTCAAGCGCGCGCCGCAGGGCGGACCAACGGGGGGCCGATGGAAACGTGCGGGCGGCGTTTCCATCTTCGGAAATGCACCCAGACCGCGATAGCCCATAGCGGGATCACGAATGCGGGATGGCTCATGATGCGAACGAAGAATTCGCCGCCGCGGTCAGAAACGAAATAATGGCATCCGATCCCGACCGCGGCGAAACCGGCCAGACCGAGAAGGATCCAGATGACATCGGAGCGTCGGATTGGCCGATTGAGCGCGGCGCGCGCGCGCTGGCGTCCCATCGAGATAAAATTGCCAACGATGATAAACGACCAACCGAATGTCATCCCGGGGACCATCAGGAGTCCGAATCCGATGGTCATCAAAGCCAGGGTAATCACGAACCGCGTTTTGCTGATTTGATTCACAGGAGATGCGATGCCAACACTTTAGCTCTCCATTGCAATTATCCGGCAACCTACAACCGGTCAAGCGCGCGCCGCAAAGCGGCAAAGAGCTGATCGACTTCCTCGCGGGTAATGGTCAGCGGGGGCGCGAGGGCAACAATATCGCGGATGCCGCGAACGATCACGCCTTCCTCCCGGGCGAGCGCGGCGGCCTTGACGCCCAACTTCATCGACGGGGTGAGCGCGGCTTTTCCCCCGCGGGGGACGAGTTCCAGGGCTCCGATCAGTTGAACCCCACGGATTTCTCCGACCGCCCGATGGCCGGAGAACGCGCGGAGCTGTTTTTGAAAGTAAGGACCGACATCGTCGCGCACGCGAGGGATGAGGCCGTCCCTTTCGATCACTTCCAGATTCGCCAATCCCGCCGCGCAGGCGGTCGGATGCCCGGTGTAGGTGAATCCGTGGGCAAAATAGCCGCCATGCACGAGCGTGTCGGCGACTTCGTCGCTCACCATGGTGGCGCCGAGCGGCACATAGCCGCTGGTCAGGCCCTTGGCCAGGGTGATCAGATCGGGATCGAGGTCCCAGAGTTCGCTCGCAAACCATGCGCCAAGCCGTCCGAAGGCGGTGATCACCTCATCGGCGACAAAAAGAATCCCATGCTCCCGGCACAGGGCGCGGAGCGCGGAAAGGTAGCCTTCGGGCGGCGGGATGACGCCCCCGGCGCCCTGCAAGGGTTCAACGAATATGGCCGCGATCGTCTCCGGACCTTCCCGCGCGATGACGCGCGCGGTTTCCTCCACACACCATCGGCCATAGGCTTTGGGATCGGCTTCCCGATCGGCGGAGTAGGCGTAGGGGCCGGGCACTTGAATGAATCCCGGGAGCGGCAGATCGAACGGCTCCTGGCAGCTCGGGAGGCCGGTGAGACTCGCCGTCGCCAGCGTCACTCCATGGTAGGAAAAGGTGCGGGAGAGGATTTTCATCCGTCGAGGCTGGCCGCGCAACTTCCACCACGCGCGGATGATCTTGAGCGCGGACTCATTCGCCTCGGAGCCGGAATTGCAAAAGATCGTATGATTCAGCCGCGCCGGGGCGAGTTCGGCCAGCCGCGCCGCCAGGCGGATGGCCGGTTCCGTGGTCGTATTGAAAAATGAGGGATAGAAGGCCACCTGCCGCATTTGCGCTGTGACCGCCGCGATCACTTCCTCGCGCCCATAGCCAATATTCAAGCACCACAGCCCGGCGAGCCCGTCGAGCAGCGTCCTTCCCATGGCGTCCCGTACAAACACCCCCGATCCGGACACGATGATTTCGGTTCCCGGCCCGTGCATTTCATCGTGATCGGTGAACGGATGAAGATGAAAGCGCTCATCCAGCGATTGCAGCAACGTCCGGGAGCTTGCCATGATACCAATGAACCACGACTTTGCGGGTGTTCGCAAATGCTTATCCCCCGGATTGTTTTTCACTCAGGCGATCTCGCTCCCGGAGATTCGAAATCCGCGGCGCTCGATTTGAGCGCGCTGCGCTTCGATCGCATCCGCTCGGCCTCCGATCCGCTCTTCGAGGAGGCTTACGGCCGGCTTTGGCTGGAGTTTGGCAAGACCGGCGGGATGGAGTCGCGCCAGACACTCCGACAACGGCTGAAACTCGGGCCGCGCATGCTCTACGAAATGATCTACGTCCAGCGGGGCGATGATTTCATCGCCGTGTGCGATCATACGGCGATCCTCGATTCCGGCGGCCGGAGCGTCTTGGTGCATCTCTCGCACATTCTCGTCGCGCCCCCGGCCCGCCGCACGGGATTGGCGGGCTGGTTGCGCGCCCTGCCGATCGCCACGGCCCGCGAATGCCTCGCGGCGAATGGCATCTCCAACGACCGGCAAAATGGCCTTCCGCCGGGCGTCCGGACCACGCTCCTCGCGGAAATGGAGCATCCCGCGCGCGAACGTCCTCACGATATGATCCGGCTCCGCGCGTATGAGAAAGCGGGATTTCGAAAGATCGATCCCGCCCGCGTGGCCTACCATCAGCCGGATTTTCGAACGCCCGCGGAGATCGACGCCGCAGGCGGACCGCGTCCCCTCCCCTATCAGCTCATTCTCCGCCGCGTTGGACTCGAACACGAACGCGTGATTTCCGGCGAAGAAACGCGCCGGCTCGTCCAGGCTCTCCACGAGATGTATGGTTCCCACTTTCGAGCTTCCGATATGGCCCATCCGATGCTCTCTCTGGAGGGATATCCGGCCGACAGCGCCGTGATCGCGCTCGTCCCTCCCACGCAATGAGAACACTATGGAACTAAGTAGCTGGCGCAATCGAAGTCCGGGCGATCTTTCCGTGCTTCTGCCGGAGATCACCGCCGGCGATCCGGCGCAAGCGGTGGATGCCGCCAAAATAGCCGCGACCGCTTGGGCGAAGACTCCGCTGGCGGAACGTTGCGAACGCCTCCAGCGCGCGCAGCGCCTCATCGATGCCACGCGGGAAAGGCTCGCCGAGCAGATCACCATCGAGACCGGAAAGCCCCTCACGGAAGCGCGCGGGGAACTCGCCGCCGTCATCGCGAAATTCGATCTCACCATCGCCGACGCGAATGATTGCCTCGCGGAGCATCCGGCGCCCGGCGGCCCGCATCCGGCCCTGGTGCGGCGCAGGCCGCGGGGACCCGTCGCGGTCATCGGACCATTCAATTTCCCACTGCACCTCGGGCACGGCGCGATCGTCGCGCATTTGATCGCGGGCAATCCCGTGATCTTCAAGCCCTCGCCGCTGGCGGCGTCCGTGGCGGGGGAATACGGCGCGATCATGGCCTCCGCGTTTCCGTCCGGCGTCTTTCAACTGATGCAGGGAGGCGCCCCGGAAGGTGAAGTGTTGTGCCTGGATCCGAGGATTCGGTCCGTGTGCTTTACCGGCTCCGTCCCCGTGGGCCGGGCTCTCGCCAAGGCCCTCGCGGAAGATTATTCCAAGGATCTCGCCCTCGAACTCGGTGGAAGCAATTCCGTGATCGTGTGCGCCGACGCCGACCTCGAAAAGGCCGCGATGGCCGTGGCGGAGGGCGCATGCCTCACCGCCGGGCAGCGCTGCAATGCGACCAGCCGCGTCATCGTCGAGAAACCGGTGGCCAGGGATTTTGAGCGGCTCCTCCTCGCGGCGCTTACGGCCTACCGTCCCGGCGATCCCCTGCTCCCGGCGACCAAACTCGGCCCCTTGATCAATGCGGCAGCCGCCGCCCGCTACGACAAACTCCTCGCCGAGACGCCTGGCGAATGGCTGCTCCCCGGCGGGTTCGCCCCGGAAATCGCCGGCAAACGCGGTTACTACGTGCATCCCGCGGTCATCCACCGCGCCGGAAACTACTTTGCGGACAGCGAGACTTTCGTTCCGATCCTGAGCCTCCAGGTGGCGCCGGACATGGATGAAGCGGTCCGCCTGCAAAACGCCACCGTCTTCGGCCTGACGGCGTCGATCTTCACCCGGTCGCGGGAACGCTTCCAGCAAATCGGCGACCAGCTCACCGTCGGCAACCTCTACGCAAATCTTCCCACCACATTCTCCCCATCCACCCTCCCCTTCGGCGGCCTGCGCGATTCCGGGAACGGGCGCCCCGGCGGACAGGGTTTCATTCGCTTCACGACCAACGAGCAGGCGGTGCAGTGGACGGGCCTCGATGCCTGATGCCGTGAGAAACTCAAGCCACACTCATTTCTCCGCCTGCTGCGCGTCGTATTCCTTCCAGAATTGTCCGGCGGTTTTGTTCGGGAACTTGGTTTGGTCCGCTTCGTAAGAAAGCAGGCGCAGCCTGGGCAGGGCGCGGAGTGTTTCCACGTCACGGGCGCCGCGCGGCAGGACGATGGTTTCCAAGGTGGGGCAATCCTGCAGCGGGGCGAGCGAGGAGACCGGCGCGCTCCTGAGATCGATGTCGATCAAAGGCAGGCCGCGCAGCGGTTCGAGATCGGTGAGCGGGCACATGAATGCGTTCAGATACTTCAGCGGGAGGCCGCGCAGCGGACTGAGATCATGCACCTTGGTGTTATAAATAGAGAGACGGGATACTGGCAGGCCGCGCAGAAAATCCAGATCGCTGACCGCAACGTTCCCGACGCTCACTTCCACGCTGCGGTCAGGCAGCCGATGGATGGAGCCCTGGGCGCCGAGGCTGATTCCCGCCTTTTTCAAGCGAAGCCGGGCGGTTCCTACTGCCTCCATCTCCGGCCTGAATTCAGCCCAAAATTCCTCCGCCGGAATGAGGGCTTCCCGATACCCCTCCAGACTCAGCAGGGCAAGCTTCGGCAGTCCGCGCAGGGATTCGATATTGGCGGCGTGTTTCGAAAGCCGCACGTCTTCGAGCTCGCGGCATTCGGCCAGATTCGCCATGTCCATGTCCCCTTGCGCGCCGCGGAGATCGAGATGCCGCAGCGGCATCCCGCGCAATAAGTCGAGGCTCTCGATAAACAGGCCGTTCAGGGCAATTTCCTCCAGCGGCATTCCGGCCAGGACGAATAAATCGTTCACGAGCGTATCGCTCAAATCCAGCGCGCGCAGCGCCATTCCCTCAAGTGGGCCAAGTTCCGTCACTCGCGCGCCTCCGAGATTCAATTTCGTGAGAGGCAGCCCGGCCAGCGGCCGCAAGTCTTTGATGTCGGTATTTGCCAAATTGAACTCGGAAATTGGCAGCCCCCGCAAAATGGACAGATCACCGAGTTTCATGCGCTCGAGGTTCACGGAAAGGAAGCCGTTGGACAGCCGCTGGACGCGATCATCTGTCCAGCCGGGCTGAACCTTGTATCCCTCGAGCCGGGCCCGAAACGCGGCCTCGATCGCGTCAGCGCTTTGTCCGAGTTGCGCGGCCAGCGGAGCGGCCTCGATGGCTCGGCCTTCGTTCAGGAGGGCATCGACGAGTTGGCCCTGCAGCTCGCGCCGCAATACGGACTGGCCGCCGTTCTCTCTTTGCAGCCGCTCGCAAAGGGCCAGATTGTGATGCGCCGAGAGATTCTTGGGATCCAGCGCCAGGACTTCGCGATACGCCGAAGCCGCTTCGGCAAGATGCTGGCCGGCCTCGAGCAGGTGCGCGCGTTGGAGCAGGTAATCGGGATTCGCCGGATCGAGTTGGATGGCGTAACTAAGTTCCGCCAGCGCCGCGGCGGCGTCGCCCGCCTCGACGAGCGCCGCTGCCTGCGCGGCAACGGCGGGCGCGGCGCCGCGCAATTCAGCGAGGGTCGAATGAGCGCGGTCGCGCTCGCGCGCCGCGGCATCGCGCGCGCTTTCCGCCTTCCGTTTCGCCCGGAGGGCCATGATCACGAAGGACACCGCGACCGCGGCCACGATGAATTCCGGAAGTCCGTGGAGCTCGCGGAGGATGATCGCGAACCACACCCCGAGCGCCGAAATGATGAGCCAGGCGGAAAAAGTCGTGCCGAAGAGCGCGGTGTGCCGCTTGACGAGAAGGACGGTCTGCTTGCCAAGCCCAGCGTTCTCCGCGCTCGTCGCGTGGCCATTTTGATACGCTTCGATGTCGCGCTGGAGGTCGGCGACGCGCGGGTAACGCTGCGCCTTATCCAGGGCCATGGCTTTCCGCACCACCGCGGCGATGCTGTCGGGGATTGGGCGGCTGCTCGGCGCCGTGAGCGGATCGACTTGCCCCTTGATCACTTTCCCGACAATGCCCCAGGCGTCTTCGCCCTGGATCGACGGGCGCAGGGCGAGGATGTGGTAAAGGATGGCGCCGAGCGCGTAGATATCGCTGCGCGCGTCGAGCGTCCCCACTTCGCCCAGCGCCTGCTCGGGGCTCATGTACTTCGGCGTTCCCATGACTGTTCCAGCCAGCGTCCCGCCACTGGTCCCGGGTGGAAGCGCATCCACGGCGTCATCCGCAACGCCCGCGGCGGTCGCGTGATCTTGCCCGATGACTTTCGCCAAACCCCAGTCCATCACCAGCACCACGCCAAAGTCATCGAGCATGATGTTATCGGGTTTGAGGTCCCGGTGGATGACGCCCCGGCTGTGGGCGAAGGCCAGCGCGTCGCACACTTTTTGGAAAATGGTGAGCAGCGCGGGCAACGGGTACTTCTTGAGCGTCTCCGGAATGCCCGCGGCGAGCAGCTCCAGCACTTTGCCCAGCGTGATCCCACGCACCATTTTCATGGTGTAAAAAGGCTGCCCGTTTTCATCGACGCTCAGCTCGTAGATGGGGACAATGCCCGGATGCTCGAGCTGGCCGGTGATCCTGGCCTCGGCGACAAACCGGCTGAGGTGAGCGGGGTTCGACCCATCGAGCATCACCTTCATGGCCACCCGCCGCTCGATGGTGGCTTCCTTCGCATCGAGGATCGCCCCCATCCCCCCTTGCGCGACCACCCGGCCAATGTCGTATTTCTTCTCCCGCAGGAATTCCTCGGGCAGGAGTTGCCGCACCACGGCGGTCTGCGGGGCCAGCGAGACATCCGGCGGGGGCTCAGCCTTGATCCGGCGGAGTTCGACCGTGGCGCCACCGACCTGAATCTTCTGATTGGGCCAAAGCCGCGTGCATTCCGTGATGGGCTCGCCGTTGACAAAAGTGCCGCTCTCGCTCCCCAGGTCCTCGATCAGGACGTGGTCGAAATTCACCGTGAGCTGGGTATGCCGCGGGGAAACGAACTCCTCATCCAGATGCACCTCGCATTCCGGTTCCCGCCCAATGACGTAGTCGCCTGGCCGGACGGTTTTTCGCAGAATCTCCGCGCCGTCCTTGGTAACGATGATTTCGGTCTCGGGAACAAGCATGGGAAGCTTCGCTGGGGGAACCCACCGCCTTGTATCATCGGCCTCAATGCGACGCGATTCTCGCCTCCGCATCCCGCAGCTTCACGTAGAGCGAATCGAGCGCTTCGGTCAGGATGCGGGTATCCGCAAGCACCGGCATGAAATTGTTGTCGCCCTCCCAGCGCGGGACAATGTGCAGGTGGAGATGATCGGCATATCCCGCGCCGGCGCACTTCCCGAGATTAAGACCGACGTTGAATCCCTGGGCTTTGAGGACCTCGCGGAGCAGCGCCTGGGCGCGTTCCGCGAGTTCGAAGAGCTCCAGTTTCTCGCCATCCGTGAGGGCGCCCAATTCCGCGACCTTCCGATAGGGCACGGCCATCATGTGTCCGACCGCGTACGGATACTTGTTCATGATGAGAAAAGCGCTCTTCCGCCGGCACACCACGAGATGCGCGGCGTCGTCCGTGGTCCGCGCCGCTTCGAGGAGAAAATCCGGCGTGGCGGCGGCTTTGTAGTACTCGACGCGCCAGGGCGCCCACAGGGCGGAGAGTTCTTTGAGGTCCATGAAATGCTTTCCGACCGAGTTAAACAAATCGGCCAGCCCGCGTCACCCGAATTCCACATTGGGAATCGGTGCGCGCCGAGATCGCGGGCGTTTTTCACGCGGGTCAATTGCGGCAGCCGTGTGAAAGATGCCGCTTCGTTACCCTGAAACCGCGGTGCATCCGCGCGACCCGTTAGTCCTTGACAACGCCCGAGTCGATTTTCAATGTCCGCCCATGTTCATCATTTGGGGCACTAAACGAACAGCAAGAAAGCTTGGATTCGTGGCAGATTTTTGCCCGATTTGCCGGGAGCCTCGCGAATTCAAGCTCAGCCGCATCGGGGCTGTGAGCCATCTTTATTACATCTCGTTTGGATCGGGAAAGCTGACCGGGCATGTCATTGAATGCTGCGTCTGCGGGCAAGCCCTGACCGCGGACCCGATGGGCTACGCCGCGTATGAGAAATTGCCGGGATCCGAGATCGGATTGCTCATTCAAACGACTTTTCCAAAGCTCAAGGAAATCTACGCCGAGAGGCTGGCCGCGGAACTTAAAGTCAGGCGTTCGCTCAAGTCACTGACGCAGGAAGAACGTCTCAAAATGATCATCGAGCCGTTTTCCCTGCTAAACCCGGCCGTCGAGGAGCGTTTCACGCGAGACACGCGGATGGATAAGCAATCCGGCATCGGGTGCCTTGGCTCATTGATTGTCCTGGCCGTCTTGCTCGCGATCGCCGTGAATCTGCGCGAACCGTTGCAGGGGCAGGTGATGACCGCCGCGTTTATTCTTTTTGGCATTGGCGCGATCTACACATTTGTCCAACTCGGACTCGGCCCCCGCCGCTTCCTGCGCACGCAAATTGTGCCGAAAATTGCGCGCACGCTCGATCCCCTGAGGCCCACGGAAGAGGAGCTTTCGGCGACTTTGTCGCGATGCAAGGCAGCGCAGATGAAAATCGGCCAGAAACTCAAATTAAAAACACTCTGGGATGAGATACAGAGGCGCGCCTCGATAACTTCGGAAAACCCGTCGAACTGAACCGTTGTCGCCGGCATCTCGAAAGCTTCGCCGAGAATTGCGGTGGCTTTGAACTATTGCGCCCCGTCCGTGCTTTCGCGGCGGGAGCGCCCATGGCGCGGAGCCGGCGTGGCTTTCTTTTGCGCCGGCGTCGGACCCGGATCGTTGGGATACTTCTTCGTCGTAGGCCAGATCATCCGCCACGGCTGGCGCTTCACTGTGTCGGTCGCTTCGGAGAGGTTTTCGCCGACTTGTTTGAACTGCGCGCTCAGACCGAAAATGGCCGTATTCAAGGTCGACGACGTTTCGTGAAGGTTGCGCAAGGTCGCGGCCAGGTCTTTGTTTCCCGAAAGCTCGCCGGTGATCTTTTCCGCATTTTTCAACGTCTTGTCGAGCGCGCTGTCGGGGCCGGTGAGCTTGTTCAGATTGACGGCGGTTTCCTTCATCGCGGCCAGCGCGGCATTCGCGTTCTCGCCGATTTTCTCCACCGGCAAGGCATTGAATTTATCCAGCAGCGCGCCGGCCTTGGCCTGCAACTCATCGAGACCTGCGGCCGGAACGGTCGGCAGGACCTTGTAATCGCCGATGCTCACGATCGTGGCCGGCGGCGCGTCTTTTTGAAAGTCCAGCTCCACAAAGAGCTGGCCCGTGAGCAGGCTGCCCGTCTTCAGGCTGGCCCGCAGCCCGTTGGCCACGCTCTGCGCGAGGAATGAATGCGTCGCCTCGGCATCGCCCGCGGGAAGGTCCGTAAACACCGCCGGGTCGATCTTGATCAGCACCGGAACGCGATGTTCGGGATCGCTCGGCAGGTACTTGAACGACGCGGCGACGACGCTGCCCACGCGAATCCCGCGAAACTCAACCGGCGCGTCGGGGCTCAGCCCGCGCACGCTGGCTGAGAAAAGCAGGAGGTAGGGCACTGTGGGATTGAACTCGACCTTCTTCGCGTCGGAGAGGCTGCTGTAGAGGGTGAAAGTGTGGCCGTCGCGCATCGGTTGCGCCCCCAGTAGTTCCTCGGGCGGCGGGTCGGTGAATGTCACGCTGGACGTGAGGAGCGATTCCAGGGAGCCAACGCGCAATTGCACGCCTTCCGCGCCGATTTTGAGATCGAGCCCGCCGGAATTGTAAAAGCGCGTCTGCTGATTCACCAGACGCGCGTAGTCCCCCTGCATGAAGGCCGCAAATTCCACCTGCCCTGATTCCGGATGAAATACGCGTGTTTCGAGTTTTCCGACCTCAATGCCTTTGTAGATGATCGACGTCCCGGGCCCGAGTCCACCCGCCTGATCGGCCATGAGGATAAAATGGACGCCGGGCACTCCAGGGGGAGTCGGCGGTGGATTCTCCAGCCCGACGAAATCCCAGCGCTCCTTTTTCGAAACGCCCGGTTGCAGCTCGATGTAGTTGCCGGAAAGAAGCGTGTTCAGCCCCGAAATGCCCGCCGAGGAGTAGCGCGCCCGCACGACCCAGATTTGCGAGTCCTCCACGAGCAGCCGGGCGGCGTCGCGAGTCATGGTCAGCGAGACGAGGACGCCCTTGTTGTCGCTATCCAATGTCACCTTCGAAACGGCGCCGATATTGACGCTGCGGCACAGGACGGGAGTTTTTCCGGCGATGATGCCTTCGGCGGTTTCGAATCGCACATTGATCTGCGGTCCTGTCGCCGAGTAGTGGCGCCAGACCAGCCACACACCGAGCAACGCGGAAATGAGTGGTATAACCCAAATAGGCGAAAAGTGGCCGTGAGGGGCGGGATGGCTCACCGGCGCCCGGGGAACTTGCGGGGTTGGCGACGCTTGGGAGATTTGCTGCGGGCTTGCGATATCAGCCATGGAAGGAGGGATCGGCGCTATACTCGCCGCCGGCGGTAGCTATTTCAATAGGGCGCGCGGCGGCATGGCCTTTCCTGGCTGCGGCGTCCCAGATCAGGCGCGGGTCAAACGAATGCGCGGCGATCATCATCAGCACCACCACGCCCGCGAAGGCAAAAGCGCCGCCGCCTGGGTAGATCGTCATCACCGCGCCAAGTTGGACGACGCCAACCAGAATCGCCACCACAAAGACGTCCACCATGGACCAGCGCCCGATGTAATCGGTGATGCGGTAAAGCTGCGTCATGGCCCGCGGCCAGCGCCCGGAATACGCGCCCAGGCAAAGCGCTCCGATCGCGAAAAACTTGAGCAGAGGGATCATCACGCTGGCGATGAAGATGATCAGGGCCACGGGATAATCTCCATCCTGCCAGAACTGCACCACACCGCCGAGAATCGTGTTCTGCTGTGTTCCCTTGAGCGTGCTCTCGACTCGCAGGACCGGAAGAAGATTCGCCGGCAAATAAAGGATTGCCGCGCTGATCGTCAGCGCCACCGTGTGTTGCAGTGAGGCCGGCTTTCGCAAATGGAGGGGCGTATGACAACGCGGACAATGCCCCGTCTCCACAGGTTCCAGCTTCCCGCAGGAATGGCAGTGCGCCAGACCGCGGGCTGCCGCCGATGCCGGGTCAAACGTCATGGCCGGGCCGCCTCGAGTTTTTCCCACAATTCCCGGGGATCGACGACTGCGAGCGCCGCCGTCAGGCAGACAATGACCCCGATGAACGCCCAGAACGATGTGCCCAGCGTGAGCGTCGCCAGCTTTCCGAGTTTCATAAAACTCACCAGCGTTCCCAGCAAAAAGACCTGCGCCATATTCCAGCGCCGCACCGCGTACATGGCCCCGCAAATATGCAGCGCCCAAGGCAGCCGCCGGTCGCGCAGCAGCGGGACGAGGACGTAGAGCATCCCGCCCATCACCAGGGTGGGAGCCGCCAGCATGAAAACTCCGACCATCCCGGCCAGCACCGGGTAGCCACGCTTCTCCAGGCCGGACACGCCGCCAGCCAGAAGCATGTCGCTTTCGCGATAGTCCGCTCGCAGCGTAAGAAACGGAAATGCGTTGGCGACAATAAAAAAGAAGACCGCCGCAAAAACCAGCGCCGTGGCCCGATTCACGAAATCCGGCCGCCGGGAAAAAAGAAGAGCGCTACATCGGGGACAGACCACCCGCTCCCCCTCGCGGACTTCCGGTGAAGCAAAGAGCGCATCGCAATCGGGACACGCAAGGTATGGAGGAGATTCGAAGGTTTCCATCGAGAAACTAATACGGCTGTTCGGAGGAATCGCAGGAGAAGGCGGTGTTGGCCTTAAAAAGGCGCCAGAGAATCAGGCGCAACCCCGATTCATTGACGAAATCCGCATGATCCCGCAGTCGCGGGAACGATCCTCCAGGGAATTCCGTCATCGTCATTCGTCATTCTGGTTTCGTCATTCCTCATTGCCCCTCCTTCGCCCTTACCGCCGCCCCTTCCGAGATCGAATCGGGCGGATGCAGGATCACACGCTGGCCTTGCCTGAGGCCGCCGCGGATTTCGGCGGCGACGCCGTTATTGTGGAGAATCTCCACTTTTTGCAGGCGCGCCTTCCCGCCGTCGAAGACAAAGGTCATCCAATCGCCGCCGCGCCGGAAGAGCGCGCCGGTCGGCGCTTGCAGCACATTGTCGCCGTGCCACGTGACGATCCGCGCTTCCACGCGATAGCGGTCCCCGAGCGGATGATCCTTCGGAATGGGATCGACGAACTGGACGCGCACCTTCACGCGCTGCTCCTCGACTCCCAGGGCGCTCACCTTGGTGTATCCGCCGGGCTCGACCATGGTGACTTTGCCCCGCAACGGCGCGTCGCCGCCCCATTGCTCGATGCTGACCTCCGCGCCGGGCCTGACCGCCACGGCGTCGCTGGAGAGCAGTTCGATCTCCGCTTCAAGATCGGTGGGATCGCCCACTTCCATGATCTGCGCGCCGGCGGCGAGCATGCGCGCGCTTTCCTCATAGACATTCAGCACGTAGCCGTTCACCGGGGATGTCACCTTGTAAGGCTCCACGTTCTCCATGGTCGGGCTCTGCACCTGCACCAGCGCGGCGCGCGCCTGGTCCAGTTCGAAATTGGCGACCTGCAGCGCAAACTCCGAGGTGTGCAGTTCGCGCGTCAGCATATCCACCTGGTTCGCCGCGGTATCGAATTCCTTCATCGAAATCGCGCCCGTCGGTTTTAAGTTGTTGTCGCGCTTCAATTCCTTTTGCGCAAGATCCAGGGCCGCCTTGGCGCGGTCGATTTGCGTGTCACGCTGCATCTTCAGCGCCTCCGCGGCTTTCACCCGCGCCTCGGTCTCGGCGCGGGCCCGCGGATCGAGAAAGCTCGCGGGCTGGGGCTGAATGGTGGCGACCACCGTTTTGCCCGCTTCCAGCGGCGCGCCGGGACGAAGCAGGACGCGATTCAGGAAACCTGCGACCGGCGGAGTGATGACGTAACGATGCCGGATGCGCGTCTTGCCTTCCTCCAGCACCGAGACGGTCAGGGGCTTTGTCTCAACCGTGGCGACCTCGACTTCCACCGGCTTCGGGAGCAATCCGGCGACGATCGCGGCCAGCAGCGCGGCCAGCACCCCGTATGGAATGAGCTTGCGCCACGCGCCGGGTTTGCGCCCGCGCGCGCGCTCGGCCCCCACCGTTCCTTGGGAACTCCGCGCGGAGATGGATGTCTGGGGCTTCATCAGTCTTTGGCTTTCAGCACTCCGAGAAGATCCAGGTCGCGAATGCGGCGGCTCACGATGAAAAACGAGAACCCGGCGGAGCAAAGGACGATCAGCACGGCAGTGGCGAATGTCCGCGGGGTGAGCACCAGCGGCAGGCGGACGGTCTCGGTGCTGGCGGTCGTAACGATGGCATTTGCCAGGAGACTACCAATAAAAAGGCCAACCGGCAACGCGGCGAGCGTCAGCAGAGCCAGTTCGCCGATCAGCACGGCCGCCACCTCGCGATGCGTGAAGCCAATCACGCGCAGCGTCGCCAGATCCCGGCTGCGTTCCGAAAGGGCGATGCGCGCGCTGTTATACACGACCCCAAAGGACACGATAATCGCGAAGGAAAAGTAGATGCCCTGGATCTTGCCGATCATGTCCCCGGTGCTTCTTTGGAAACTGGCGCGCACCGCTTTCGTGATGCCCAGGGAGGCCACTCGCGGCGATTCCTTGACCGCCTTCAGAAACTCCGCCCAGCGCCCGGCATCCACGGCCAGATGCGCTCCGCTCACCGAGCCCCCCTCGCGCATCAGCCGGCGAAGGGCGTCGATGTCCATATATGCTGCCACGCCCGCGAAATCCGTGATCAGCCCGCTGATCACCGCCTGCCGCGTGGGCCGGCGGCCTTCCTGGACTTCGAGCGTAATCGTGTCCCCCGGCTTCGCGCCGAGGATCTCGGCCAGCTTCGCCGAGACGAGCAAGCCATCGAGCGGCAGGGCCATCGGGCGCTTCTTGTCATCCAGCAGCCGGTTGAGCAGCGCGTCGCGCGGCAGGCCGGTCACGCCCAGCCGCCGGGAGCGATGCCCAAAGCGCAGTCGCGCCGGCACACTGCGAAACGGTTCCGCGCTCATCACCCCGGGTAGATGCCGCATATCGGTGAGCGCGCCGGAGGAGCCCGGCTCGATGAGGGAAAGCGTCGCGTCCTGCCGCTGCGCATCCTCCCATTGGAAGGACATGATGTAATCGATCCCATCGCGCATCGCGCCCGGCACCACGGGAATCCCGGTGGCCAGAGCCAGGCCGAGCGCCGTGAATGCCGCCTGCCAGGGTTTGCGCTCCATATTGCGCAGCGCCATGCGAAACGCTGGCCCGCCCAGCCGCGCCACACCGAGCTTCTCGAGCAGTGATCGCTTGAAATCCGCTGGCGGCTCGGGCCGCATCGCCTCCGCCGGCGGCAGCTTCACCGCTTGCATGACCGCCCCGATGACGCCGACGAACGCGGCCCCGGAACTGATCGCAATCGCAACGCCGAACATCCGCCAATCGGGATGAAACGTGAGCAAAGGAAAGCGGAAAAAGCGGTGATAAACGGCGACGACATTCCCTCCGAGCCACAGCCCCGCGCCGCCGCCGGCCGCCGTGGCGCACAGCACGATCACCAACGCAAACTTCAGATAATGGACGCCCACCTGGCGCGACGAATAGCCAAACGCCTTGAGCTGCGCGATCTGCTCGCGCTGCAGCCGGATCAGCCGCGTCAGCACCGCGCTGCTCATAAATGCCGCGATGCTCAGGAAGACCGTGGGAAACGCCACGGACACCCCATGAAGCACGCGCAATTCATCATTCAGCCGCGTCGCCGAAGCGTGGTCCCTTCTGCCATACGCCACGAGCCCTCCGTACGGCGCCAGGATGCGATCGAGCTCCGCCATCACCGTCGCGGGATCGCCTCCGGGCGAGACCTTCACCAGCACGCTATTGAACGCCCCATGCAGATCGAAGGCGCTGGAAAGTTCGCGCTCATTCATCCAGAAAACCCCGAAACGCCGGTTATCGGGAAGAGTCTCTCCGGGCCGCGCCTCGAACACGTATTCCGGCGAAAGCACGATGCCCACGATCTTCATCGTCTGCCGGGCGCCGTGAACGATCGCGTCGATCGTGTTCCCCGGCTCAAAACCGTGCGCATCCGCGAACGCTTCGCCGACCACCACCTCCCCATGGTTGCCGATCTCCGGCAGCCGTCCGCGCCGAACAAAAAGCGTGTCGAGCTGCTGCGGACGATCATCCGGGATGGACATGATGGTTCCATCGGCCGGCTCGAGAAGCCCCGGCAGATCGAGCGTGATCTTTCCCGAAACCCGGGTATCCACCGCCGCCACCCCTGGAATCTCCGCCAGCCTCGCCCGGAGAGCATTCGGCGCGCGTTTGAGATCGCAGAAGACATCGGCAAACCGGTGCTCCGTATAATAAGCGTCGCGCGTGGATTCGAGCGAAAGAATGAGGCTGCGCGACATCACCATCATCGCCAGGCCGCAGGCCATCACCACGCTCACCGAGATCATCTGGCCCTTCATGCGGCCGATATCGCGAAGCAGTTTGAGGTCGAGCGGGTGAAACATGGGCATCGTGCTAACCCCGGGCAGGCCAGCCGCTCCGAATCAAATGCGCGGCGCTTACCATGAAAGCGAGCGAATCGGGCGGCGCGTCTTGTTTTCCAGGATGTCCACCACATGACCATCGGAAAGATGAATCACGCGGTCGGCCATATCCGCGATCGTGGCATTGTGCGTAATCACCACGGTCAGCGCGCCCAACTCGAGATTCACCTGCTCGATCGCTTCCAGCACCGCGATCCCGGTCTTCACATCCAGCGCGCCGGTCGGCTCATCGCACAGCAGCACCTCCGGCCGCTTCGCGATGGCCCGCGCGATCGCCACTCGCTGCTGCTCCCCACCGGACATCTGCGATGGAAAGTGATCCATCCGATCCGCAAGATCCACCAGAGCCAGCGCTTCGTCCGGCTCCATCGGATCCCGCGAGATCTCCGTGATGAGCGCCACGTTCTCCCGAGCCGTAAGACTGGGAATGAGATTGTAAAACTGGAAGATGAACCCCACGGAATCCCGCCGAAAACGGGTCAGCGCATTCTCATCGGAGTCCGTGAGATCCGAATTCCGATAAGTCAATTCCCCGGTTGTGGGTAGATCCAGCCCCCCGAGGATATTCAGCAGCGTGGATTTCCCGCTCCCGGACGCGCCCAAAAGCACAATCAATTCGCCCGCATAAAGATCGAGATCCACGCCGTCCAGCGCGCGCACTTCCACCTCGCCAGTGGTGTAGACCTTGGTCAGTCCCCGCGCCGAAAAGAGCGGCTCACGGCGCGCCTCCCCGCCCGCGAAAGGCGGCAGCGGCAGCGCAGGATGCTCGATGGACACGTTTTCCATATCGCACAGACTGCCACAAGAGAGCGCGCCTGTCGCAGATTAAACGGTCGTCCGCTGGGCACGTCTGCTAAAATCCGGACGTGCTCCTTCCCCATGCCGACCACGCATTCATCGATCCTCGGAAGCTCGCTGAATATAGCCTTTCGCCCGAGCACCCCGTCGGCGGCCACAAAGCCATTCGATTCGAGCGAGTTCTGGGCATCACCGCTCAGGACGCGGCGGTTCTGCAGGAGATTCTCATCCACGTTGCCGGCCACGCTGCAGCGGCCGCTG